>Ga0255209_1000005_pt1 | contig 123223 bp, 109 predicted proteins | sample Miss_Miss_RepC_8_FD_183026 | JGI IMG/M metagenome (GOLD analysis project Ga0255209, IMG submission 183026) | Freshwater microbial communities from Mississippi River, Louisiana, United States - Miss_Miss_RepC_8d | ecosystem: Environmental > Aquatic > Freshwater > River | place: USA: Louisiana...
GCCTGGCTGCTGCCGCGCGCGGTGGGCGCGGCCAAGGCCGCCGAGATGGCCTTCACCGGCGACCCGATCAGCGCCGCCGAGGCCCTGGCCTGCGGCCTGGTCAGCCAGGTGGTGCCGGCCGATCAACTGATGGACGCCGCCCGCGCCCTGGCCGCGCGCATCACCCGCAACCCCGCCGGCGTGCTGCGCATGACCAAGAAGCTGCTGCGCGAGGGCGTGCACAACACGCTGGAATCGGTGCTGGAGACCTCGGCCGCCTACCAGGCCCTGGCCCACCTGGGCACCGACCACCACGAGGCGGTCAACGCCTTCATCGAGAAGCGGCCGCCGGTGTTCCGCTGAGCCATGCCGCGGCCGGTCGACGCGCTCAAGCGCCTGGAGCAGGCCAGGCTGGCCGCCCTGCAACAGGCGGCGCAGCTGGGCTGGGACGATGTTGCCGCGGGCCGGCACGTCGACTTGGCCGACGACCACCTCGAAGACTTCATCGCCCAGCTGGGCCGGCAAGCCGCCCAGCGGGTCAAGCCGGCGGACTGATGATGCGTCTGCTGTGGTCGGACACTACCCGGTCCGGCATCGTCAGCATCCTGGACTAGGCACAGTTCGGCGAGCCGGCTCGCCTGCGCTAAGAGCACTTGTTCGCCACCGCGCTCCGCGACGTGGCGACGTACACGGACTGCCCTGGCGGCATCCCCCCCACTGAACTCGGCGCCGCCGTCCGGTCCTGGCACCTTCACCCGAGCCGCGAGCGAGCCGCCCAAGGCACAGGCGTGGTCCGCCGCCCCGTCATTTCCTCGTCCATCGGCCCAAGCCCGAACGGCTCGTTGTCGACTGCGTGCTGCATGACGCCATGGACCTGCCCGCCACCTGGGCTTCGAGGGCGCGTGGGAATGACCTGTGTCCCCGCGAGGCCTTGACTGGCCCTGCCCATGGGGCGGGGACGTGCCTGGATTTGCGCGCAAGCAATGCGGCGTCTTTCTCGTGACCGCCCGCACGACTGCCGCCTGGTGCCAACATTGACACTTCGCAGGCGCACCGCATTGGGCGGCAGGCCTCTTTCACCCCACCTTGTCACGACTGCCTGCGCGCCCTGAGAATCAAGCAAGCCAATTACAACGCTCGGCAGGAATCCAGATGCTGGATGAAGTTCCACTCGCATGGCGCGTGAGACAGAAGCTGGAGTGGCGACCATACCAGTCGCCAAGCTTGGAAGAAAATTAGGTAAGCCGATCAACCATAGCGCTACGCCGCCTTTTTCAAAAGTCCAAGTCGCTTCTTTCCAGATCATCACTTGCGCATCTACCGCACCTCTGAAAATCAATGTCCATTGAGTTCCTAAAGACCGATTTTGAGAAGGTTAGCTACCTGCTCAATCTGCTTGTTGCACATGCAACCGGTCAGAAGGCGGATTCAGCCGAATACGAGTCACTTCGACGGGACATTCTTTCCGACCCACGCCTTGCAAGAGAATTGCCAGCGTGGGTTAGAACGCACAGAGATCTGGGCTCTTTCTGGGGATTTATTCAACCCAAGTTCAGCAAGTACGCAGAGAGGAGAGCTTACCTGTCTGAGCAATTCACACCCCTGTTGGATGCCCTCGAATTTGAGGAACTCATTCCAGATCAAAAAGGATCAGAGAGAGTCAAGCCACCTGAGGCGTCGACTGTCGCCAGAAACAAGCGAAAGGTCTTCATTGTCCATGGGCACGACGATTCAGCGAAGCAGGCGGTCGCACGATACCTGGAACATCTTGGCATCGAGCCAATAATCTTGCATGAGCAAGCGAGCGCCGGCATGACCATCATTGAGAAAATTGAACACTATTCCAATGATGCTGATTTTGCGCTCGTAATCTACACACCATGTGACCGCGGGCGAGGTGCCTTGGAGACCAAGGTTCCCGCAAGAAATCGCGCGAGACAGAATGTTGTGTTTGAGCATGGATACCTCATGGCCAAGTTTGGCAGAGAGAACGTCTGCGCACTGGTCAAAGGCGAGATCGAGATCCCGAACGACACAAGCGGTGTCGTATACGTGGATCTTGATGATAGCGGCGCGTGGCGTATTGAGGTCGCCAAGGAATTAAAGGCTGCAGGCTATGCCATCAATTTTTGAGCGACACCCAGATTTCACGCGGGACACCTTATTTCCCCAACGTGGGAATTAATGCAGGGCCAATCTCTCACTGGACGGACCCAGTGACGCCGGCCACTCGCAATCCATTACCCCACACCCAACAAAAGACACAGCCAAAATCATCAATACTCATCGAGTATTCAGCGGATTAATGCCTCCGAATCCTCGGCCGGATAACCATGGCACCAACTATTGTTCGCGACGGGCAATTCAGATTGTTCTTCTTTTCACGCGAAGAGCTTCGGATTCATGTGCATGTAGCCCATCCGGACGGCGAAGCAAAATTCTGGCTGACACCCGACGTCCATCTGGCCAATAATGTCGGACTGAGTCAAACGCAGATCAAACAAGCGCAAGCGGTGGTCGAGAAGCACCTTCAGGAGATCCATGATGCCTGGCAGCACCACTTTGGAAGTTGAAGTCACCCACATCTCGAACCACTGCATCTGGGTTCTTCTCGGCACCGAGGAACTCCCGATTCCGTTCTCCGATTTTCCGTGGTTCAGGAACGCGACCATCGAACAAATCACTGCGGTCGAGCGGCCAAGCGAGAACCACCTGTACTGGCCGAAGCTGGACGTCGACCTGTCGGTGGAATCCTTGCGCAACCCGGGTAGTTTTCCCCTGGTGTCCAGGGCGGCGGCCTGAATCCGCGGCCGGGCGGTTCGAAACGTCGGGCCACGAACTCGACAACCTGCATCTCGATGTCGACGACAGGAAGGCTGATGACCGCGAGCAAGCGCGCATCGCGCCCCGGCTTGGGCTCTGACCTGGCGCGCGTGGCTGCCCACGTGATCCAGCCGCAGGAGTACGAGGAACTGCCCGAGCTCACCGACGAGATGCTTGCCCGGGGCACGGTCAACCGGGGCGGGCGCCCGCGCTCGGCCAACCCCAAGCGCCTGATCTCGATCCGCCTGCCCGAGGACGTGATCCAGCGCTGGCGGGCCACCGGACCGGGCTGGCAGACCCGCATGGCCGAGGAACTGGCCCGATCCGCCCCCGCGCCGGACCCGCGGCCGACCTGAGGCCGCACCACAGGCCGGCGCCGACGCGCCAACCCGGCATCGGACAGCCCGGCACGGCGCGCACCGCTCGGTGCCGCCCGCTCGCGGCGGCCGGTACCCGGCCCGGGCGATCTCTGGGGCGGCGAGCAGCACAGCGCCAGGGTCGGCACGGCGGCGCAGCCGGCGTGCTTCGTCAACTGACCCGCCGCGCTTGTTCGAGCGCAGCGGCTGCGCAGCAGGCGCGTGGCGAGTTGCGCGGCGAGACCCTGGCGCGCGCAGCGCAGCGGAGTCGGCGCCGCCGGCGCCGACCGCCCCAGCGTGAGCCCGGGCCGGGTACCGGCCGCCGCGAGCCGCGCCACCCACCGCACGCCCCACCACCCGGCGCCGCGCCAGGCCAACCGAGCCGCCAGCCCGGGCCCGCCCAGCCCACCGTCACCCACTGACCGCCAGGCGACACCGCCCGCCCCGCCGCCGGGTCTAGAGTCGGCGCGCATGACGACCCCACTGCTGTTCACCCCGCTGGCCCTGCGTGACCTGGTGCTGAAGAACCGCGTGGTCGTGGCGCCGATGCACCAGTACGCCGCCGAGGCCGGCTTCGCCACCGACTGGCACCTGATGAACGCCGGCCGCTACGCCGCCGGGGGCGCCGGGCTGTTCATCGTCGAGTCCACCAAGGTGGAGCGGCGCGGCTGCGGCACCGTGGGCGACCTGGGCCTGTGGGACGACCGCTTCATCCCCGGCCTCAAGCGCATCGCCGACTTCACCCGCGCCTGCGGCGCCCGCGTCGGCATCCAGCTGGGCCACTCCGGCCGCAAGAGCCGCACCGGCCGGCCCTGGGAGGGCGGCCGCCCGCTCACCGCCGAGACCGCCAGCGTGCCCGACTGGGATGACTGGGAGCTGGTGGCCCCCAGCGCCATCGCGCCCGACGCCCGCACCCCGGTGCCGCGCGCGCTGGGCCGCGCCGAGATCGCCGAGGTGGTGCAGGCCTTCGGCCGCGCCACCGCGCGGGCCGAGCAGGCCGGCTTCGACGTGGTCGAGCTGCACGGCGCCCACGGCTTCCTGATCCACCAGTTCCTCAACCCGCAGAGCAACCAGCGCAGCGACGAGTACGGCGGCAGCGCGGCGAACCGCATGCGCTTCGCGCTGGAGGTGGCCGAATGCGCCCGCGCCGCCTGGCCGGCGCACAAGCCGCTGTTCATGCGCCTGTCGGTGGACGACGGCACCGGCTGGGACCCGGCCGCCAGCGTGGTGCTGGCGCGCGAGCTCAAGGCCCGCGGCGTCGACGTGATCGACTGCTCCGGCGGCGGCATGCTGGCCGGCCCGGTGCCCGGCACGCCGCCGGCCTACGGCTACCAGGTGCCCTACGCGGCGCGGCTGCGCGCCGAGGCCGGCGTGGCCACGATGGCCGTGGGGCTGATCGTGCACGCGCAGCAGGCCGAGGCCATCCTCCAGGCCGGCCAGGCCGACCTGGTGGCGCTGGCGCGCGAGCTGCTCTACAACCCCAACTGGCCGCTGGACGCGGCGCAGAAGCTGGGCGCCGACCCGCAGTTCCAGTTGGTGCCGCCGGCCGCCGGCTGGTGGCTGGACAAGCGCCGGGCCAGCGCGCCGGGCGTGCAGCCGTCCACCTTCGGCGCCGCGGCGCCGGCCGATCCCGCCCCGTCTGATCCCCCCCGATGACCCCCTGACACCAGAGCGCACCCCCAAGTCGCCGCCCCACCACCCCAAGGAGACCCCGATGCCCGATTTCGACCTGATCCTGCGAGGCGGCACCGTGCACGACGGCCTGGGCAGCCCCGCCCGCGTCGCCGACGTGGCCGTCAAAGACGGCCGCATCGCCGCCATCGGCGCCGTCAGCGGCAGCGCCACCGAGGCCATCGACGCCCGCGGCCTGCTGGTCACGCCCGGCTTCGTCGACGTGCACACCCACTACGACGGCCAGGCCACCTGGTCGCAGCGGCTGCAGCCCTCGTCGGGCCACGGCGTCACCTCGGTGGTGATGGGCAACTGCGGCGTCGGCTTCGCGCCCTGCCGCCCGGCCGAGCGCCAGCTGCTGGTGCAGGTGATGGAGGGCGTGGAGGACGTGCCCGAGGTGGTCATGGCCGAAGGCCTGCCCTGGAACTGGGAGACCTTCCCCGACTACCTGGACGCGCTGGGCGCGCGCCAGTTCGACGTCGACGTGGCCGCCCAGCTGCCGCACTCGGCGCTGCGCGTCTACGTGATGGGCGCGCGCGCCGCCACCCAGCAGCCGCCCACCGCCGACGACCTGGCGGCGATGCGCCGCCTCACCGCCGAGGCGGTGCGCGCCGGGGCGCTGGGCGTCAGCACCTCGCGCAACCTGATGCACCGCACCAAGGCCGGTGCGCTGGCCCCCAGCCTGTTCTCCGACGAGGACGAGCTGGGCGCGCTGGCCGACGGCCTGAAGGACGCCGGCGCCGGCGTGTTCCAGATCATCCCGGCGCCGATGGGCGACGCGCTGGACGAGTTCGCGCTGATGCGCCGCCTGGCCGAGCGCAGCGGCCGACCGCTGTCCTACAGCCTGCTGCAGATGCCCACCGGCAAGCGCGAGGCCTGGCGCCAGTCGCTGGACGCGCTGGCCCGCGCCCACGCCGACGGCCTGGCCATGCGCGCCCAGGTGGCGCCGCGGCCGGTGGGCATGTTCTACGGCCTGGACCTCAGCTTCCACCCCTTCGCCTTCCACCCCAGCTACAAGGCCATCGCCCACCTGCCGCTGGCCGAGCGCGTGGCCCGCATGCGCCAGCCCGAGCTGCGCGCGCGCCTGCTGGCCGAGCAGGCCGAGGACACCAACCCGGTGAACCTGAAGACGGTCAAGAGCTTCCAGTACAGCTACGCCTGGGGCCACGAGGCCGACTACGAACCCGACCTGGCCCGCCGGCTGGACCACCTGGCCGCCGCGGCCGGCCAGTCGATCGAGGAATACAGCTACGACCTGCTGCTGGCCGACGAGGGCCGCGCGCTGTTCTACCAGCCCGGCGCCAACTACCGCGACGGCAACCTGGACGCGGTGCGCGCGATGCTGGGCCACCCGCAGGCGGTGGTGGGCCTGGCCGACGGCGGCGCCCATTACGGGATGATCTGCGACGCCAGCTTCCCCACCAGCTACCTGGCGCGCTGGGCGCGCGATGCGGCGCCGGACCAGCGCATCCCGCTGCCCCAGGCCGTGGCCGCGCTGACCAGCGTGCCCGCCGCGCTGGCCGGCCTGGCCGACCGCGGCCGCCTGGTCGTCGGCGCCAAGGCCGACATCAACCTGATCGACCTGGACCGGCTGAAGGTGCACGTGCCCACCGTGGTGCACGACCTGCCGGCCGGCGGCCGCCGCATGCACCAGCGCGCCAGCGGCTACGTGGCCACCGTGGTGGCCGGCACCGTCACCTACCGCGACGGCGAGCCCACCGGCGCCCTGCCGGGCCGGCTGGTGCGCGGCGGGGTGGCGGTGGCCGCCTGAGCGACCTCGGGCGACTGAAGGGGCGCCGCCCGAGGGCGGCGCGCCTTCAATGCACCGCCCGCTGCTGCCCGCCCCAGAACTGCGCGCGGATCGCCTTCTTGTCCAGCTTGCCCAGGCCGGTGACGGGCAGCGCATCGACGAAGTCGATGGCCTTGGGCGTGTAGACCGCGCCCTTCTTCTCGCGCACCAGGGCCATCAGCTCGCTGGCCGTGGCCTGCTGGCCGGGCTTGAGCACCACCAGCGCGCGCACCGCCTCGCCCCATTTCTCGTCGGGCACGCCGACCACGGCCGACGACGCCACCGCCGGGTGCTGCGACAGCGCGTCCTCCACCTCGCGCGGGTAGACGTTGAAGCCGCCGCTGATGATCATGTCCTTGCTGCGGTCGACGATGTAGAGGTAGCCGTCGGCGTCGCGCCGGGCCATGTCGCCGGTGTGGAGCCAGCCGTGGCGCAGCGCCTTGGCCGTCTCCTCGGGCTTGTTCCAGTAGCCGGGCATCACGATGGGGCCGCGCACGCAGATCTCGCCCACCTCGCCCACCGGCACCTCGCGGCCGTCCTCGTCCAGCAGCCGCACCTGGCTGCCCACGCAGGGCGTGCCGCAGCTGGCCAGGCGCTCGGGGTGGTGCTCCGGGTCGTGCTCGTGCTGGTGCAGCACGCTGATGACGTTGGGCGCCTCGCTCTGCGCGTACAGCTGCATGAACACCGGGCCGAACACCTGCATGCCCTCGACCAGCCGGGTCGGCGACATCGGCGAGGCGCCGTAGATGATCAGCTGCAGGCTGGACAGGTCGGCCTGCGCGCGGCCGGGGTGGTCCAGCAGCACGTAGACCATGGTCGGCACCAGGAAGGTGGCGGTGATGCGGTGCTGCTGCACCAGCTTGCAGAACTTGTCGGCCGAGAAGCCCTGGGTCATCGCGTAGGTGCCGCTCTTGAGCAGCACCGGCATGATCATCGCGCCCGAGGCGTGGGTGATCGGCGTCAGCGCCAGGAAGCGGATCTCCCTGGGCCAGTCCCAGTCGGCCATCTCGGTCAGGATCATCGTGACGTGCACCCGGTGGGTGTGGGCCACGCCCTTGGGCTTGCCGGTGGTGCCGCCGGTGTAGACCAGCACGCACACGTCCTCCGGCTCGGCCTGCGGCTGCAGCGGGCCGGGCGTGAAGCCGGCGGCGGCGGCCAGCAGGTCCTCGCCCACGCCGTCGTTGGCGCCGAAGGCCAGCAGGCGCTGCACGCCGGGCACGCGCGCGGCCAGGCGCTTGGCGCGGTCGGTGAAGCTCAGCGGGTCGACGAACAGCGTGCTCACGCCCGAGTCCTCGAGGATGTAGGCGTGGTCGTCCTCCGACGAGGTCGGGTTCATCCAGGTCAGGCGCAGGCCCATCAGGTAGGACGCGGCGGTGATCAGGAAGGCCTCGGGCCGGTTGGCCGACAGCGTGGCCACCGCGTCGCCGCGCTGCAGGCCGCGCGCGGCCAGCGCCTGCACCACCTGGCTGATGAGCGCGCCGAGCTGGCGGTAGGTCCAGCGGGTGTCGTCGGAGATGAAGGCCACGCGGTCGCCGCCGCGCGCGATGGCGCGCACGACGAGGTCGCCGACGGTGCAACCCTGGTACAGGGGATCGGTCATGGGGTTCGGGCGGAGCGGGTGGACGGAAGGTTTCGCGCGCACGCGCGCGAGGCGGAGCGCGCCAGTCTCAGACCGGCAGCGCGGCCCCGCCTCGTCCGAAGCGACGATTTCGCCCTGGCCGGCATAAGCTCATGCCCATCGCTTCTTTGACGCCCCGCGCCGACCGAGGCAACCTCGCGCGCTGCGCCTGAGGCGCCCCCACCCTGGAGCCTGCCCACGTGACCCTGAACGCCTCCGCCCTGCCCCGTGCCGTGGCCGCTGCCGCGGCCCTCGCCGCCCTGGCCGCGCCGCTGCCGGCCGCGGCCACCGACGCCGCCGCGCTGCGCGTGGCCGCGCTGGCCGCCACCTGCGCCAACTGCCACGGCACCCAGGGCCACGCCGTGCCCGGCAGCGTGGTGCCCGGCCTGGCCGGCGCGCCGGCCGGCTTCGTGCTGGACCAGCTCAAGGCCTTCCGCTCCGGCGCCAAGCCGGCCACCGTGATGCACCAGATCGCCAAGGGCTACAGCGACGCCCAGCTGGCGCAGATCGCCGCCTACTTCGCCGCGCAACCCGCGGTGCCCGCGCGCTGACGCCGGCCGAGGACCCCGCATGCTGAACCGCCGCACCCTGTTCCAGTCCGCCGGCGTCGCCGGCCTGGCCACCGCGCTGGGCCCGCTGGCCGGCTGTGCCACCCCCGCGCTGCCCGCGCGCGCCCGCGTCGTCGTCGTCGGCGGCGGCTACGGCGGCGCCACCGCCGCCAAGTACCTGCGCCTGTTCTCCGGCCACACGCTGGACGTGCTGCTGGTCGAGCCCAACGCCGCCTTCGTCAGCTGCCCGATCAGCAACCTGGTGCTGGGCGGCAGCCGCACGATGGCCGACATCACCGTGCCCTACACCACGCTGGCACAGCGCCACGGCGTGCGCGTGGTGCGCGACAGCGTGGCCCGCATCGACCCCGGCAAGCGCGAGGTGGTGCTGGCCTCGGGCCCGGCCATCGGCTACGACAAGCTGATCGTCTCGCCCGGCATCGACCTGAACTTCGACGCCATCGAGGGCCTGCGCGCCGCGCACGCCAGCGGCAGCGTGCTGCAGGCCTGGAAGGCCGGCGCCGAGACCGCGGCGCTGCGCCGACAGCTGGAGGCCATGCCCGACGGCGGCACCTACGTGCTGACGGTGCCCGAAGCGCCCTACCGCTGCCCGCCGGGCCCCTACGAGCGCGCCAGCGTGATCGCCGCCTACTTCAAGGCGGCCAAGCCGCGGTCCAAGGTGCTGGTGCTGGACGCCAACCCCGACGTCACCTCCAAGGGCGCGCTGTTCAAGAAGGTCTGGGCCGAGGACTACGCCGGCCTGCTGGAGTACCGCCCCAACCACAAGGTGCTGTCGGTGGACGGCGCGACGCGCACCGTGCGCTTCGAGCTGCAGGACGAGGTGAAGGCCGACGTGCTCAACGTGCTGCCGCCGATGCGCGCCGGTGCGCTGGCGCTGTCCAGCGGCCTGGCCAACGTGGGCGGGCGCTGGGCCGGCATCGACTACCTGAACTTCGCGTCCACCGCACTGCCGCATGTGCACGTGATCGGCGACGCGATCGCGCTGGCCCCGGCCATGCCCAAGAGCGGCCACATGGCCAACAACCACGCCAAGGTGGCCGCCGCGGCGGTGGTGGCCGAGCTGGCCGGCTGGGAGATCAACCCCCAGCCCATGCTGACCAACACCTGCTACAGCTTCGTCGACGCCCAGCGCGTGGTGCACGTGGCCAGCGTGCACGCCTACGTGGCGGCCGATAAGACCTACAAGACCGTGCCCGGCTCGGGCGGCCTGTCGACCGCGCCGACGGTGCAGGAAGGCCATTTCGCCTGGAACTGGGCCCGCACCATCTGGAGCGACGCGCTCGCCTGAGGCCGGCGCGGCGGCCCGCCCCCTTCCCCCGGAAAGCACGACGGGCCCCGCAGGGCCCGTCGTCGCGTCGGCGCAGCGGGCCGCTCAGGCGACCATGCCGGCCAGGCGCTGGCGGATGATCTGCTCGGCCTCGGCCATGATGCGGTCGATCAGTTCCTTGACCGTGGGCACGTCGTGGATCAGGCCGGCGACCATGCCGCAGCTCCAGGCGCCGGCTTCCATCTCGCCCTGGGTCATGATCTTCGGGTAGACGCCGGCGACCTCGTCGATGATGTCCTCGAACTTGATGGCCGCGCCCAGGGCCTTTTCCTTGGCGATCAGGCGGTCCACCGCGGCGTTGCGCAGCACGCGCTCGGTGTTGCGCAGCGGGCGCATCACCAGGCGGGTGTCGAGCTCGCTGGCGGCGACGATGGCGTCCTTGACGTTCTGGTGCACCGGCGCCTCCTGGGTGGCGATGAAGCGCGTGCCCATGTTCATGCCGTCGGCGCCCAGCGCCAGCGCGGCCACCAGGCTGCGGCCGTCGGCCATGCCGCCGGAGGCGACGAAGGGGATCTTCAGCTCTTCGGCGGCGCGCGGCAGCAGGATGAAGTTGGGCACGTCGTCCTCGCCCGGGTGGCCGCCGCACTCGAAGCCGTCCACGCTGATCGCGTCGCAGCCGATGGCCTCGGCCTTCAGCGCGTGGCGCACCGAGGTGCACTTGTGGATGACCTTGATGCCGGCCTCCTTCAGCGCGGGCAGGTACTTCACCGGGTTGTTGCCGGCGGTCTCCACGGCCTTGACGCCGCCGTCGATGATGGCCTTGATGTAGCCCGGGTAGTCGGGCGAGCTGACGGTGGGCAGGAAGGTCAGGTTGACGCCGAAGGGCTTGTCGGTCATCTCGCGGCAGCGGCGGATCTCGTTGGCCAGCGCCTCGGGGCTCTTCTGCGTCAGACCGGTGATCAGGCCCAGGCCGCCGGCGTTGGACACCGCCGCGGCCAGCTCGGCGAAGCCGACGTAGTGCATGCCGCCCTGGATGATCGGGTGCTCGATGCCGAACAGTTCGGTGATGCGGGTCTTCATGGCGGGGTCTCCTGGTCGGTTCTGCGCTGCGGCGGCGGGTGAATCAGGTCCGGCCACCACGGCCGGGCTGGCCGCACTGTAGCCCGCGCCGCCGGCGCGTCTGTCACCCCGGTAACTCGGCCCGGGCGGCCCGCGGCAGGGGGCCCGGGCCGGCGCTCACTCGCCGCGGAAGCGCGGCGGGCGGCGTTCGGCCATCGCGGCCACGCCCTCCTGGAAGTCGGCGCTCAGGAACTGGGCGTTCTGCTGCGCGCTCTCGCGCGCCACCGCCAGGCGGATCGCGTCGACCAGGCCGGCGCGCAGCGAGTCGCGCGTGCCCTGCACCGCCAGCGGCGCCGAGGTGGCGATCTCCTTGGCCAGGCGCATGGCCGCGGTGCCCACCTCGGCCTGCGGCACCAGCTGGTCGGCCAGGCCGATGCGCAGCGCCTCCTCGCCGCCGATGCGCTGTCCGGTATAGAACAGCCGCGCCGCCTGCTGCACGCCCACCAGGCGCGGCAGCGTCACCGACAGGCCGAAACCGGGGTGGATGCCCAGCCGGGTGAAATTGGCCGAGAAGCGCGCCTCGGCGCAGGTGACGCGGAAGTCGGCCACCAGCGCCAGCCCCAGCCCGCCGCCGATGGCCGGGCCCTGCACCGCCGCGACCACCGGCTTGCGGCAGGCAAACAGGCGCAGCGCCTCGTCGTAGATCGGGTTCAGGCCGCGCGGGCTGCGCTGCGGCGGTGTGGCCTCGCGGTTGCTGAAGTCGGCGCCGGCACAGAACGAGCTGCCCTGCGCCGCCAGCACCAGGGCGTGGCAGCGGCGGTCGGCCTCCAGGTCCTCGAAGGCATCGGCCAGGCGGCGCAGCAGCGGCAGGCTGAAGAAGTTGTGCGGCGGGCGGCACAGCGTGACGGTGGCCACGGCGCCGTCGAACTGCACGGCGATGTCGTCGGCGGTCTCGGTCATGGGGGCGGTTCCTTTCGGGGAGGGCGGCCTGGCCTTCGGGGGTGTCGGTGCGCTGGTCGTCGGGCCGCGTGGCCATCGCAGCGCCGGTCCCCGGACGATGAGGCCGCACCGCCCCCCGCGGCTGTCACCGGGGTGATCGTGCTCGGCGCGCGGCGTGGCATCGTGCTGCGGTGGCTGGTCGAGCAGGCGCTGCGCGCGCCGGCCGCCGCAGCCCCCACCGCCCCACCCTCCAGCCGCCGACGCACCGCATGACCGACCTGCCCGCCTTCCTGCTGACCCAGCCCGCCGCGGTGCCCGAGCAGCCCGACGTGGCCGCCTGGCACCCGCGCTTTCGCAGCGTGGCGGCGCTGGCCGGCACGCCCTTCGCGCTGGCCGTGCGCGGCGGCTTCGACGCCGACCGCCTGGCCTGGGCCTTCTCGGCCGGCTACCAGGCCGCCACGCGCGCGCTGGTGCCGGGCTGCGGGCCCGACGAGATCGTCTCCTTCTGCATGACCGAGCCCGGCGGCAACCGCCCGCGCGACCTGCGCAGCCGCTGCCGGCCGGCGCCCGGCGGCGGCTGGCAGCTGGACGGCGACAAGCGCTGGGCCACGCTGGCCCCGGTGTGCAGCACCTGCCTGGTGGTGGCCACGCTGGCCGAGCCCGACGCCGCCGGCCGCACCGCGCTGGGCCTGCTGCGCGTGCCCACCGCCAGCGCCGGCGTGCAGCTGACGCTGATGCCGCCGACGAAGTTCGTGCCCGAGGCGCCGCACGGCGAGCTGGCGCTGCGCGGCGTGGCCCTGCCCGCCGACGCGCTGCTGCCCGGCGACGGCTGGGAGGACCACGGCAAGCCCTTCCGCACGCTGGAGGACACGCTGGTCACCGCCGCCGCGCTGGCCTACCTGTTGCGCGAGGCCCGCGCCCGGGCCTGGCCCGGCGCGCTGGTCGAGCGCGGCCTGGCCGCGCTGCTGTCGCTGCAGGCGGTGGCCGCGCTGCCGCCGCAGGCCGCCTCCACCCACGTCGCGCTGGCCGGTGCGCTGGCCGCGGCGCAGGCCCTGTTCCAGGACGCCGGCGCGCTGTGGGCGGCCACGCCCGACGACGCCGCCAGCCAGCGCTGGCAGCGCGACGCCGCGGTGCTGGGCCTGGCGCGGGCGACGCAGGCGCAGCGGCTGGCGCGGGCCTGGGAGCGGCTGGCACCGGCGGCCTGAGGCCGGCCCGGCCGCCCGGGGCCGCCGGCTCGGCCGCCGCGGCTCAGGGCTGCGGCCCCCAGGGGGCGGCCGCCATCAGCTGGTTGCGCTGGCGCGCCAGCAGCGGCCGCAGCTTGGCGGCGAAGGCCATGAACTCGGCGTCGGCGAAGACGCCGGCCCAGAAGGCGCGCCGGTCGGCGTCGTCCTCGAACTTCCACAGGTGGACCAGCTGGTTCAGCGCGCCGACGTCGCCGGTGAAGTAGCCCACCAGCCGCTGCGGATGGCGCGACAGCGCGGGCCAGCCCTCGTTCTTGTACAGCGCGACGACCTCGGTCATCTTGCCGACGATGACGTCGTAGGTGCGCAGTTCGTAGATCGCCATGGGCCGGGTCTCCTGGTCGTTGTTCGGTGGCGACCGGGCCTGGCCCGGCCGGATCGGCGCTCAGAGCCAGCCGATGCAGTTGGGCGCGCCGCAGCGGCAGGCCAGCGTGCCCTCGTGGTGGGTCTCGCCGTAGTTGACGGTGATCTCCTCGCCGACGGCGATCGGGCGCAGCGCGTAGAACTCGACGCGGCCGTCGCGGATCGTCAGCCGCGCGTTGGGCTGGCAGCTGTGGTTGGTGAAGCGCATCGGGTCCTGGCTGGCCGAGGCGTCGATGGCCTTCTTCGGCGAGATCTCGACGATCATGATGCGCTGGCGGCCGGCGGCGCGCCGCCGCGCCTCGGACACGCTGATGCTCTCGCCGCGGATCTCGCCGATCTTGCGCTGCGCCGGGATGGCCTCGGCGGCGAAGGCGCCGAAGCCGTCGATGCCGCTCTTGCGCACCGCCACCTCGTACTTCTGGTAGGCCGGGCGCGCCGGCGGGCCACCGCGCGGCGCCGGTTCGTCGGCTTCCAGCCGGCCCAGGGCCGGGCTCATGCCGCCCCTCCGCCCGCCACCGGCCTCAAGGCTGCTTCCTCGCGCCGATCCAGGCCTTCAGCGCGGCCAGGGTGTTGGCCACGTGCTTGTTCGGGTTCAGGCTGGTGTACTGGTAGCCGACCTTGCCGTCGGGCGTGATCACGTAGGACGTGCGGTTGGCGTAGTCGGTCTTGAAGAACAGCACGGCGTCGTAGGCCTTCATCACCGCCTGGTCGGCGTCGGCGCCGACGGCGAACTTGTTGCGGCACTCGGTGGCCGAGAAGCGGCGCACCGTCTCCAGGTCGTCCGAGGACACGCCGATCACCGTCGCGCCCAGGGCCTTGAACTGGTCGCTGGCCTCGGCGAACTGGTGCGCCTCGATGGTGCAGTCGCGCGAGAAGGCCGCCGGGAAGAAGTACAGCACCACCGGCCCGGACTTCAGCGCCTCGGCCAGGCTGAAGCGGAAGGGCTTGCCGGCCAGCGCCGCCTCCAGGCTGAACATCGGCGCTCGGTCGCCGACGTCCAGCGCGGCCTGCGCCGCCGGCGCCAGCAGCGCCAGCACCAGGCCGGCCGCAGCAAGAACTCGGGTCATTGCGTATCCTTCGCGCCCATGACGCACGCCTGGGCCAGCCGCACCACCCTGCGCGGCGCGCTGCCCGGCGGTGGCGATGATACGCAGCCCGCGGCCGGCGATGCCGCCGCGGCGCGGCCGCCGCGCCGGCGGCCGGCGCTGGCGCTGCTGCTGCTGGCGCTGCTGGCCGCGCTGGCCGGCTGCGCGGGCCTGCCGCCCCAGGTGCAGCGCACGCCCTCGCAGGCCCTGCCGGGCGGCACCGACACGGCGCTGGGCCGCATCGCCGCCGATTCCCTGCCCGAGGCCGGCCTGACCGGCCTGCGCCTGCTGCCCACCGGTGCCTTCGCCATCGACACCCGCCTGACCCTGGTGCAGCGCGCCGAGCGCTCGATCGACCTGCAGTACTACCTGCTGCAGGACGACGCCACCGGCCGCGCCCTGCTGCGCGCGCTGCGCGACGCGGCCCAGCGCGGCGTGCGCGTGCGCCTGCTGCTGGACGACCTGTACACCGCCGGCAGCGACCCGCTGCTGCTGGGCCTGGCCGCGCACGCCGGCGTCGAGCTGCGGCTGTTCAACCCCTTCACCGGCGGGCGCGGCGGCTTCGTCAGCCGCTTCCTGGCGTCGGCGGCCGACTTCCGGCGCGTCAACCGGCGCATGCACAACAAGCTGATGGTCGTCGACGGGGTGATGGCGGTGGCCGGCGGACGCAACGTGGCCGACGAGTACTTCATGCGCCACGCGCTGGCCAACTTCGTCGACCTCGACGCCTTCATGACCGGCGCGGTGGTGCCGCAGCTGCAGCGGCTGTTCGACGAGTACTGGAACAGCCCGGTGGTGTTCCCGCTGCACAGCATCGTCGCGCCGGTGCTGACGGCCGAGGAGCACCGCGCCTGGTTCGAGGCCTACACGCGCGCGCCGCAGGCGGCGCCGGCCGAGCCGCTGCCGAGCACCGACGTGCTGGGCTACGGCCCGCTGCGCGAGGACCTGGACGCCGGCCGCCTGGGCCTGGTCTGGGCCGAGGCCACGGCCTACGCCGACCCGCCGGCGCGCGTCAAGGGCATGGGGGCGCACTACGCCGACCTGCCGCTGGAGGAGGTGGAGTCGGTGCGCTACAGCGTGGCCGACATGATCCGCGGCGCGCGCCGCGAGGTGGTGCTGACCTCGCCCTACCTGGTGCCCGGCGAGCGCGGCATGGCGCTGTTCGCCGAGGTGCGCGGCCGCGGCGTGGCGGTCAAGGTGCTGACCAACTCGCTGGCCGCCACCGACGAGCCGCTGGTGCACCTGGGCTACCGCAAGTACCGCCCGGGCCTGCTGCGCCTGGGCATCGACCTGTACGAGCTCAGCCCGGTGCGCATCCAGCGCAGCCCGCGCCTGGGCATGTTCGCCTCCACCCAGGGCCGCCTGCATGCCAAGACGGTGGTCGTCGACCGCCGGCGGGTGTTCATCGGCTCGATGAACTTCGACCCGCGCTCGGACAAGCACAACACCGAGATGGGCGTGTTCGTCGACAGCCCGGCGCTGGCCCGCGAGGTGCTGCGGCTGATGGACCTGGACAAGCTGCAGGCCTCGTTCCGCGTCGTGCTGGGCGCGCACGGCCGCGGCCTGCGCTGGCTGGCCTACGACGACGACGGCGAGGTCATCCTCGACGCCGAGCCCGAGGTCGGCCTGGGCACCAAGCTGTGGCTGGAGCTGCTGGCGCCGCTGGCGCCGGAGGAACTGCTGTGAGGCCGGACCACCGCCCGGGCCGCTGCGCATGAAGCGGCTGTGGGACATCTCGCCGCCGCTGCACCCGGGCTCGCCGGTGTTCCCCGGCGACGCCCCCTTCCGGCTGGACTGGGCCAGCCGGCTGTCGGACGACTGCCCGGTCAACGTCGCCACGCTGACGCTGAGCCCGCACACCGGCGCGCATGCCGACGCGCCGCTGCACTACAGCGCCGACGGTGCCGCGGTGGGCGCGCTGGACCTGGCGCCCTTCCTCGGCCCGTGCCGCGTGGTGCACGCCATCGGCCGCGGCCCGCTGCTGCACTGGGACGACCTGGCCCCCCGGCTCGGCGAGGCGCTGCCGCCGCGCCTGCTGGTGCGCACCTGCGCCCGGGCGCCGACACGCTGGGACCCGCGGTTCACCGCCTTCGCCCCCGAGACGCTGGAGCGCCTGGCCGACCGCGGGCTGTGCCTGGTCGGCATCGACAGCGCCAGCCTCGACCCGGCCGACAGCCGCGACCTGCCCTGCCACCAGGTGGCCCGCCGGCGCGACCTGCGGGTGCTGGAGAACCTGGTGCTCGACGACGTCGACCCCGGCGACTACGAACTGATCGCGCTGCCGCTGAAGCTGAGCACCGCCGACGCCTCGCCGGTGCGCGCGGTGCTGCGTGCGCTGTGACACGCGGCCTCGCGGCCTGGGGATGGTGCCTCAGCGATTGTGCTGTTAGAGTAACTTTTATCATTTATCAGCCGTGAACGCCGTCCAAAGGCACCGGCCGATGCGACACTGCCCCCCTGTCCCGACCGACACGGCCCGCCTGCCCGCGCAGCGGCCGGCTCCGACCATGCCTGCTGCCCCGCACGCCACGCCCTCCCTGCCATCCGCCGGACGCGCCCGCCGCCGCGCGGCCCCGGCGCGCCGGGCGGTGCTGCCGGCGCTGCTGGCGCTGGTCGGCGGCCTGGCCGCCGCCGCGCCGGCGCTGGCCGGCCCGGTGACCGAGCGGGTGCAGGCCGCCGGTGCGGTGCGGGTGTGCATCTGGCCCGACTACTACGGCATCACCTGGCGCAACCCGCGCACCCAGCAGCTCACCGGCCTGGACATCGAGCTGTCGGCGGCCTTCGCCCAGGACCTGGGCGTCAAGCTGCAGTACGTCGAGTCGTCCTTCCCCAGGCTGATCGACGACCTGCTGGCCGACCGCTGCGACGTGTCCATGCACGCGGTGGCGGTGCTGCCGGCGCGCGCCGAGAAGCTGCGCTTCTCGCAGCCCTACCTGCGCAGCGACATCTACGCGGTGGTCACGCGCAGCGGCCGCGTCAAGGCCTGGGACGACATCGACAAGCCCGGCATGCTGGTGGCGGTGCAGGCCGGCACCTTCATGGAGCCGGTGATGGCCGGCGCGCTCAAGCAGGCCAGGATGGTGGTGATCAAGCCGCCGCAGACCCGCGAGCAGGAGCTGGAAGCCGGCCGCGTCGACGTCTTCATGACCGACTACCCCTACAGCCGCCGCCTGCTCGACAGCGCCGACTGGGCACGGCTGATCGCGCCGCCCAAGCCCTTCCACATGCTGCCCTACGCCTACGCGGTCAAGCCCGGCGACGAGACCTGGCTGAAGCGGGTGGACGAGTTCGTCGCGGCGATCAAGCGCGACGGCCGCCTCGACGCCGCCGCCCGCCGCCACGGCCTGAGCGAGGTGGTGCTGCGCCAGTGACGGCGGGCGCCGGACGGCGCCGCCGCCAGCAGTCAGCCCCCGACGCCCCCGCCATGTCCGCGACCAGCCCCCACACGCTGCCGTTCTGGCTGCACAGCCGCTACGTGCTGGCGGCCACCGTGCTGCTGGGCCTGCTGGCGGTGGCCACGGCGCTGGGCTTCATCGCCTACGAGCGCGGGGAGATGGCGCAGGCCACGCAGACCGAGAACCAGCTGTTCGCCCGCGTGCTGGAGGACCAGGCCAACCGCACCTTCAACGGCATCGACGTCGCGCTGCGCGCCGCCGCCGAGACGCTGCACGGCCACAACGGCGGCGCCGCGGCCGCCTCCCGCACGCTGCAGAACGCGCTGCAGGCCCTGCCCTTCCTGCGCAGCGTCAGCCTGCTGGACGCGCAGGGCCGGGTGCTGGCCAGCTCGAACCCGGCCAACGTCGGCACCCGCGTGCCGCGCGCGCGCCTGCTGCCGCCCGGTGCGGCCGCCGGCCTGGGGCCGCTGCTGCCGGCGCGCGACCTGGGTGCGCTGGCCGCCGCCGACGGACCGCCCGACGGCCCGCAGCTGCTGCCGCTGGTCTACCCGCTGGCCGGCGACGGCGGCGACCTGTGGCTGGTCGCGGCGATCAACCCCGACTACTTCGCCAACCAGTACGGCCTGCTGCTGGGCGACACCGCGATGCGCGCGGCGCTGCTGTCCTACGACGGCCAGCTGATCGCCGCCAGCGAGAACCTGCGGCGCCGCGCCGGCGAGCGCGTCGGCGGCCACCCGATCTTCACCGCCTTCCTGCCCGGCCGCGAGCGCGGCAGCCTGCAGGGCCCGGGGCTGGACGGCACGCCGACCTATGCCAGCTTCCGCAGCGCCCGCCGGCTGCCGCTGGTGCTGGTGGTGGAGACGCCCGAGGCCCAGGTGAGCGCGGCGGTGGCCGACATCGCCCGCCACACCGCGCTGGCCACGCTGCTGCTGCTGGGCCTGATCGGCGGCCTGGGCACGCTGGCCTGGCGCAGCCTGCGCGGCCACGAGGCGGTCAGCGACGACCTGCAGGCCGCCCGCGGCACGCTGGCGGCGCAGGACGCCTTCACCGACCGGCTGTTCCAGCTCAGCCCGATCCCGATGGTGGTCAAGGACCTGTCCGGGCGCTTCGTGCGCGTCAACCAGGCCTGGACCGATTTCACCGGCCTGCCGCCCGAGCGGGTGATCGGCCACAACCTGGGCCGCATCTACCCGGCGCAGCTGGCCGGTCCGCACGAGGTGCAGGAGCAGATGGCCATCGCCTCGGGCCAGGCCGCGACCTACGAGGAGCAGCTGCTCGACCGCGACGGCCTGCCGCGCGACGTGATGATCCGGCTGACGCCCTTCACCGACGCGCAGGGCGCGGTGGCCGGGGTGATCGGCTGCCTGATGGACGTCACCGAGTTCCGCGAGGCCGCCCAGCGCACGCTGGAGGCCAAGGACGCGGCCGAGCGCGCCAACACCGCCAAGAGCGAGTTCCTGGCCAACATCAGCCACGAGCTGCGCACGCCGCTGCAGTCCATCCTGGGCTTTTCCGAGCTGGGCAAGGTGCGCACCCGCAGCGACGCCCGCGTGCAGGGCATGTTCGGCGACATCCACGCCGCCGGCGAGCGCATGCTGGTGCTGGTCAACAACCTGCTGGACCTGTCGCGGCTGGAGTCCACCGTCGGCGAGATCCGCCTGCAGCCGCTGGACGTCGGCCCGGCGCTGCAGGCGGTGGTCGACGAGCTGCAGCCGCTGGCCGCGCAGCGCGGCCTGGCCCTGCAGCGCCAGACCGACGACGGCCCCCCGCTGTGGGCGCAGGCCGACGCCTTCCGCCTGCAGCAGGTGCTGCGCAACGTGCTGGCCAACGCGATCCGCTTCGCGCCGGAGGGCAGCGCGATCACGCTGGACTGGCGGCGCGAGGGCCCGGACGACCTGCTGGTCAGCGTGCGCGACCGCGGCCCCGGCATCCCGCCCGAGGAGCTGGAAAGCATCTTCGAGGCCTTCGTGCAGTCCAGCCGCACCAAGGACGGCTCGGGCGGCACCGGCCTGGGCCTGGCCATCTGCCGCAAGATCATGCTGGCCCATGGCGGCAGCATCCGCGCGCGCAACCACCCGGACGGCGGCGCGGTGTTCGAGATCCGGCTGCCGGCCGCCGACGCGCCGGAGCACGGCGGCGCGGGCTGAGGGCGGCGGGCGCCGGCCCGCCAGCGCGAGCGGCTAGCCTGCCGCGGCTTCGCGCAGGATGGCCTCGGCGCGCAGCAGCACCGGCTTGTCGACCATCTTGCCGTCCACCGCCACCGCGGCGCCATTCGCGCTGCCGGCGGCGTCGATGACGCGGCGGGCCCAGGCCTGCTGCTCGGCGCTGGGCACGCCGTGGGTGTTGACCGCCGCCACCTGCTTGGGGTGGATGCAGAGCTTGCCGCCGAAGCCCAGGCGGCGCGCGCGCAGCACGTCGGCCACCAGGCGCGGCTCGTCGTCGATCGCGGTGCTGACGCCGTCCAGCGGCGCGGCGATGCCGGCCAGGCGCGAGGCCATCACCAGCTGCAGGCGGAAGGGCAGCAGCTCGTCCTCGGTGGCGTCGCGCAGGCCCAGGTCGACTTGCAGGTCGATCGAGCCGAAGGCCAGGCAGCGCACGCCGGGGGCGCGGGCCAGCTCGTTCAGCGCGGCCAGCCCGGCAGCGGTCTCGACCAGCGGGATCAGCGCGCGCGCGCCGGCGGCGCTGGCGCGGGCCAGGGTGTCGACGCGCTCGGCCTTGGGCAGCATCAGCGCGGCCACGCCCGGGGCGGCGGCCAGCGCCAGGTCGTCGGCGAACCAGGGCGTCTCGGCGCTGTTGATGCGGACGATGACGCGGTGCTCCGGCTTCAGCCAGGCACGCACGGCGTCGCGCGCGGCGGGCTTGTCGGCCGGGGCCACCGCGTCCTCCAGGTCCAGGATCACCGCGCTGGCGCCGGCGGCCAGGGCCTTGTCGAAGCGGTCGGGCCGGTTGCCCGGCACGAACAGCACCGAGCGCAGCAGCGCCGGCAGCTGGGGCACGGCGGCGCTCATGCGAAGAAGGTCGGCACCTCGGCCGCACCGGCCAGGGCCCAGACCTGGGCGATGACCTGGGTCATCTCGGCCTCGGTGGCGCCGGCGCGGTAGGCGGCCAGGCGGCGGGCCTTGTCCTCCAGCTCGGGGCGGCTCAGCGTGTTGCCGGGGTCGCCCTTGGGCTCGTCGACGCGGGCGGCCAGCGTGCGGCCGTCGGTGGTGGTGACCTCGACCTTGCCGATCCAGCGCGCCGGGTAGGCGCCGTCGACCTCGGGATCCAGCACCATGCTGACCTTCTCGCGGAAGGCGACCACGGCGGGCGCCTTGTAGTCGGCGTCGAACTCGGTCAGGCCGGCGAAGCCCTTGACCGCGACCAGGCCCAGCACCGTGCCCATCGAGAACTTGCCCTGGTGCACGGTCTGCGGGTCGACCACGGGGCCCAGCACGTCGATCGCGCCCTGGTGCACCTGGGTCACCACCTTGGCGATCTGTTCGGGCTTCAGGTCGTGCGCGCGCATCAGCGCCTGCAGCGCGTCGGCCGCCGGGTGGGTGTGGCGGCAGGAGGCGTGGTACTTGAACGAGGTCTCGGCCAGCGTCCAGCGCGTGCCCAGGCCATCGGCCAGGCGGGCCGGGTCCGAATCGGTGGACATGCCGGCGGCCATGCCCTGCGGGCCGTCGAAGATGGCCTTGGCGCCGGTGAAGCCGTCCTTCGCCAGGTAGGCGGCGGTCAGGCCGGTGCCGGCGGCGTGGGCGGTGTGCAGCTGCTTGGAATCGGCGGCGGTGCGCAGGAACTCCCACAAGCCGGCGGCCTGGGTGCCGGCCGAGCCGAAGGCGTGGCGCATCTGCTCGGGCGTCAGCTTGAGCAGGTGGCCCACCGCGGCGGCCGCGGCCACCGAGCCGGCGGTGCCGGTGGTGTGGAAGATGCGGTAGTGCGAGCGGCCGAGGAACTCGCCGACGCGGATGCCGACCTCGTAGCCCACCACGCTGGCGGCCAGCAGGTCGGCGCCGCTGGCGCCGATGGCCTGGGCCACCGCCAGCGCCGGCGGGAACACCACCGCCGCCGGGTGGAACACGCTGCCGTTGTGCACGTCGTCCTGCTCGGCGAAGTGCGAGGCCGCGGCATTGGCCACCGCCGCCACCAGCGGGCTGCTGCTGCTGCGGTCGATCAGGATCTGCGACGGGCCGCTGGCCGGGCCCTGGCTGCGGATGAAGCGGGCGATGGTCTCGACCGGGCGCGCGCCCTTGCCGGCCAGCGCGGAGGCGAACCAGTCGAGGAACAGGTCCTCGGCGCGGCGCAGCACCGGCGCCGGGATGTCGGAAAAACGCAGGCCGGCGGCGAAGTCGGCCAGCGCGGCGGTGGGGTCGGTGGCGCTCATCTTGTCAGTGCTTTCGTGGTGAGACGGAGGGGCCTTCCCAAGCAGTCGCCGCGGAACCGGCTTCGCCGGGCCGCTGGCGGCGCCCCCTGGGGGGAAGCGCCGCAGGCGCCTCGGGGGGAGTCAAATGACGCTGTCGCGGTGCATCTGGTCGATCTGCTCGGCGCTGTAGCCCAGGCCGGCCAGCACCTGGCGGCTGTGCTGGCCGAGTGCGGGCACCGGGTCCATGCGGGCCTCGGTGCAGCCCGGCGGCAGCAGGGCCGGCACCGGGCCGGCGGGCGTGCCCACCTCGGTCCAGCGCTGGCGCGCCTGCAGCTGCGGGTGCACCCACAGGTCGGCCATGGTGTTGACCTGGGCGTTGGCGATGCCGGCCTCGTCCAGCCGCGCCAGCACCTGGGTGGCGCTCAGCGGCTGGAAGCTGGCGACGATGATCGCCTTGAGCTCGGCACGTGCCTGGTTTCGCCGCGCGTTGGTGTTGAAGCGCTCGTCGGTGGCGAGTCCGGGCTGCAGCAGCACCTTCTGGCAGAAGGTGACCCATTCGCGCTCGTTCTGCAGGCCCAGCATCACGGTCTTGCCGTCGCCCGTCGGGAAGGGGCCGTAGGGGTAGATCGTGGCGTGGGCGGCGCCGGCGCGCGGCGGCGGCGGCGCGCCCTCGTACGCGTAGTACAGCGGGTAGGTCATCCACTCGGCCATGCTCTCGAGCATGGACACGTCCAGGTGCTTGCCGCGCCCGGTGCGCCCGCGCTCGATCAGCGCGTTGAGGATGCCGGTGTAGGCGTACATGCCGGCGGCGATGTCGGCGATCGAGCAGCCGGCCTTGGCCGGCTCGTCCGGCGTGCCGGTGATCGAGACGAAGCCCGACTCGCTCTGGATCAGCAGGTCGTACGCTTTCTTGTCGCGGTAGGGGCCGTCCTCGCCGTAGCCCGAGATGTCGCAGACGATCAGCCTGGGGTACTTGGCGCTCAGCGCCTCGTAGGACAGGCCCATGCGCGCCGCGGCGCCGGGCGCCAGGTTCTGCACCAGCACGTCGGCGCCGGCGAGCAGCTTGTCCAGCACCTCGGTGGCGATGGGCGCCTTCAGGTCCAGCGCCAGGCTTTCCTTGCTGCGGTTGGTCCAGACGAAGTGCGAGGCCAGGCCCTTGACGCGCTCGTCGTAGGCGCGGGCGAAGTCGCCCACGCCCGGGCGCTCGACCTTGATGACCCGTGCGCCCTGGTCGGCGAGCTGGCGGGTGCAGAACGGCGCGGCGATCGCGTGTTCCAGCGTGACGACGGTGATGCCTTCCAGGGGCAGCATGGGGCGGCTCCGGTGGAGATCAGAAGGAGCGGGGCAGGCCCAGCACGTGCTCGGCGACGAAGCTGAGGATCAGGTTCGTCGAGATCGGCGCCACCTGGTACAGCCGCGTCTCGCGGAACTTGCGCTCGACGTCGTATTCGCAGGCGAAGCCGAAGCCGCCGTGGAACTGGATCGCCGCGTTGGCCGCCTCCCAGCTGGCCTTGGCCGCCAGGTACTTGGCCATGTTGGCCTGGGCGCCGCAGGGCTGGTGGGCGTCGAACAGGTCGCAGGCCTGCCAGCGCATCAGGTTGGCGGCCTCGACCTCGATGTAGGCCTCGGCGATGGGGAACTGCACGCCCTGGTTCTGGCCGATCGGGCGGCCGAAGACCACGCGCTCGCTGACGTACTTGCTGACGCGGTCGATGAACCAGTAGCCGTCGCCGATGCACTCGGCGGCGATCAGCGTGCGCTCGGCGTTCAGGCCGTCGAGGATGTACTTGAAGCCCTGGCCTTCCTCGCCGATCAGGTTCTCGGCCGGGATCTCCAGGTTCTCGAAGAACAGCTCGTTGGTCTCGTGGTTGACCATGTTCAGGATCGGCCGCACGTCCAGGCCCTTGCCGATCGACTCGCGCAGGTCGACGATGAAGATCGACATGCCCTCGCTCTTCTTCTTCACCTGGTCCAGCGGCGTGGTGCGGGCCAGCAGGATCATCAGGTCGCTGTGCTGGATGCGGCTGATCCACACCTTCTGGCCGTTGACGACGTAGCGGTCGCCCTTCTTGACCGCGGTGGTCTTGATCTTGGTGGTGTCGGTGCCGGTGGTCGGCTCGGTCACGCCCATGCTCTGCAGGCGCAGCTCGCCGCTGGCGATCTTGGGCAGGTACAGCGCCTTCTGCGCCTTGGAGCCGTGGCGCAGCAGCGTGCCCATGTTGTACATCTGGCCGTGGCAGGCGCCGGAGTTGCCGCCGCAGCGGTTGATCTCCTCCATGATCACCGAGGCCTCGGCCAAGCCCAGGCCCGAGCCGCCGTACTCCTGCGGGATCAGCGCGGCCATCCAGCCGGCCTTGGTCAGCGCGTTGACGAATTCCTCGGGGTAGGCGCGCTTCTCGTCGACCTTACGGTGGTATTCGTCGGGGAACTCGGCGCACAGCGCGCGCACGGCGTCGCGGATCTCGGTGTATTGGCGGTCGGTCATGGTCGGGATCGGATCGGGGGAATCGGGGGGAGGTGCGGAATGCTCAGGCCAGCTCGGCGGTGGCCTGCATGGTCAGCCAGCCTTCGTGGTCGCGGGTCCAGAGCTGGACGGTGCGCTCGCCCTCGGGCTTGCCGCAGACCGTGAAGCTGTGGATGTCGAACACCGGGCGCAGCGCCTTGAAGCTGAAGCGGGTGACGTGGGCGCCGGGCATCTCGCGGCGCAGCAGGTCCAGCAGCAGCGTGGCGATCAGCGGGCCGTGCACGATCAGGCCGGGGTAGCCCTCGACACCGGTGACGTAGGGCCGGTCGTAGTGGATGCGGTGGCCGTTGAAGGTCAGCGCCGAGTAGCGGAACAGCTGCACCGGGTCGGGGGTGATCAGGCGCGAGAAGGCCTCGTCGGTGCGGCCGGCGGTGGGCTGGGGCGTGGGGGCGTCGGGGGCCGGCGCGTCGCGGTAGACGATGTCGTGCTCCTCCGAGATCGCCAGGCCCTGGGCGTTGCTGATCTCGTGGCGCACGGTGACGAAGACCAGCGAGCCGGAGCGGCCGGTCTTGACGTTGACGTCGGCGATGCGCGAATCGCGGGTGATCTCGTCGCCCAGGCGCAGCGGATGGCGGAACTCCAGCCGGCCGCCGGCCCACATGCGCCGCGGCAGCGGCACCGGGGGCAGGAAGCCGCCGCGCTTCGGGTGGCCGTCGTCGCCGATCTCGCTGTGCCGGGCCAGCGGCAGGAAGTACAGCCAGTGCCACAGCGGCGGCAGCGGCGAGCCGGGCAGCGGCTCGCCGTCGTCGCGGTCCAGCGTGGCACTGAGGGCGGCCACCGGGAAGGTGGTGACTTCGTCGCTGCGCCGCTCGGTGCGGCCGATCCAATCTCGCAGGTGCTGCAGGTCCATGGCGGTCTTTCGGTGAGGCTGTCAGCTTGACCGCCCGGCCGGCAAACCACAATTCTCTTTTGAGGAAGCAGCCCTTCCGGGCGCCTTAACCGCGGCGTTGACCGCGGCGTTGACCGCGGCGTTGACCGCGCCCGGCCGCCGCCCCGGCCCCCGCCCCGCCGCCGCCAGGCTGGAAGCCCGGCTTCCACAAGCGCCAAGCCGCCACCCCGGCGGCGCCCTAGACTGTGCGCCGACATCCCCCGAAGACAGGAGACCGCCCCATGAAGACCCGCGCCGCCGTGCTGGAAGCCATCGGCCTGCCCGCCCCCTATGCCCAGAGCCTGCCGCTGAAGATCCGCGAGGTCGAGCTGGCCCCGCCCGGCGACGGCGAGGTGCTGATCCGCGTGCGCGCCGCCGGCCTGTGCCACTCCGACCTGTCGGTGATCAGCGGCGACCGCCCGCGGCCGGTGCCCATGGTGCTGGGCCACGAATCGGCCGGCGAGGTGGTGCAGGTGGGCCCCAATGTGCACGACCTGGCCGCCGGCGACCGCGTGGTGCTGGTGTTCATGCCCAGCTGCGGCTACTGCATGCCCTGCATGGAGGGCCGGCCGGCGCTGTGCGAGCCCGGCGCCGCCGCCAACGGCGCCGGCACCCTGCTGGGCGGCGTGCGCCGCATCACCATGGACGGCCAGCCGGTGAACCACCACGTCGGCGTCTCCTGCTTCTCGGAGCTGGCGGTGGTCTCGCGGCGCTCCTGCGTCAAGCTGGACATCCCGGTGGACGAGCTCAGCCACGCCGAGGCGGCGCTGTTCGGCTGCGCGGTGCTGACCGGCGCCGGCGCGGTGATCAACACCGCCCGCGTGCAGGCCGGCGCCAGCGTGGCGGTGCTGGGCCTGGGCGGCGTGGGCTTCTCGGCCCTGCTGGCCGCCGCGGCCAGCGGCGCGCGCGACCTGGTGGCCATCGACCTGAACGAGGAGAAGCTGGCGCTGGCGCGCGAGCTGGGCGCCAGCGCCACCATCAACGCCGCCGCGCCGGACGCGGTCGAGCAGGTCAAGGCGCTGACCAAGGGCGGCGTGGACTACGCCTTCGAGATGGCCGGCGCGATCCCGGCGATGGACCTGGCCTGGCGCATCACCCGCCGCGGCGGCAGCACCGTCACCGCCGGCCTGCCCCACCCGGACAAGCGCTTCCAGCTGCCGCCGGTGCAGATGGTGGCCGAGGAGCGCACGCTGCGCGGCAGCTACATCGGCTCGGCCGTGCCGGCGCGCGACATCCCGCGCTATGTGGACCTGTACCGCCGCGGCAAGCTGCCGGTCCACCGCCTGATGGGCGAGCGCCTGACGCTGGACCAGATCAACACCGGCTTCGACCGCATGGCCGCCGGCAGCGCGCTGCGCGACGTCGTGCTGTTCTGACCCCCCGAAGCGCCTTCGGCGCCCTGCCACGACCGGCCGGAGGCCGGCCGGTTCGCCAGGCGGCCCAGCCCGCGCAGGCAGGCTGGCCGTCCGGGCTCACCCCCCAGGGGGCGCCGCGAGCGGCCCGGCAGAGCCGGATCCGCCGCGACCGCTTGGTCAGACCCGGACTCCGTGGCCACACCCCCCAACGACATGACCGAACCGACCGCCGCCTACACCCGGCTGGGCCCGCACCGGGTGCGCGCCAGCGCCCTCACCCGCGGCCCCTGGGATCCCGGGCACCAGCACGCCGGGCCGCCGATCGCGCTGGTCTGCGGCGCCATCGAGGCCCGCGCGCACGAGCACGGGCTGACCCACCTCGCCCGGCTCACCGCCAACCTGCTGCGCCCGGTGCCGATCGGCGAGCTGACGGTGGAGGTGATGACCGACTACGCCGGCCGCAACGCCGGCCACTTCTCGGCCCACCTGATCGCCGGCGACAAGGAGGTGGCGCGCTTCACCGCGCTGGCCCAGCGCGAGACGCCGCTGGCCCTGCCCGCCGGCCTGCCCGGCCACCCGCTGCCGGCGCCACCGCGGGCGCCGGACGCCACCCCGGGCGGCCTGTTTCCCTTCGACGACGGCTCGCCCGGCTACGGCCGGCTGGTGGAGACACGGGTGGCGCGCGGCACCATCTTCAACGGGCCGAGTGCGGTGTGGTTCCGCCTGCGCCACCCGCTGGTCGAGGGCGAGCCGGCCAGCGGCTACCAGCGCACCGCGGTGGCGGCCGACTCGGGCAACGGCATCAGCGGCGTGCTGGACTACCGCCAGTACAGCTTCGTCAACGCCGACCTGACGATCCACTGGCTGCGCCGGCCGGTGGGCGAGTGGGTGCTGCTGGACGCCCGCACCTGCCTGGGCGACCAGGGCTGCGGCCTGGCCGAGTCCACGCTGTACGACGCCCAGGGCCTGCTCGGCCGCTCGGTGCAGAGCCTGGCGGTGCGGCCGCGCTGAGCCGGCCCGTGCCGGGCGCCCGGCGCGGCGTCCGACGCCCCCGCGGGCGTCGGGTTAGACTGGCCGCGGGTGCTGTCCCGCCGGCAGGGTGCCGGGCCGCGCGCGGCGCAGGGCAGCAGGTTGACGCGTCGGTCGGGCCGCCACGCGGGCTTCGTACGTCCGCCCCCTGCCGATGACCGCCACCCCGCTGCAATGGACCGCCGCCGCGCTGTTCGCCGTCGCGCTGCTGCACACCTTTTCCACCAAGCACTTCGAGCACCTGGCCCACACCCGGCCGCGCCACGCCGGGCTGTGGCACCTGCTGGGCGAGGTCGAGATCGTCTTCGGCTTCTGGGCCATGGTGCTGATGGCGGTGATGTTCGCCGCCGCCGGCCAGGCCGAGGCCACCGCCTACCTCGATTCGCGCAACTTCACCGAGCCGATGTTCGTCTTCGCCATCATGGTGGTGGCGGCATCGCGGCCCGTGCTGGAGCTGGCCGGCACGGCGGTGCGCTTCGTCGCCCGCGCGCTGCCGCTGCCGCGCGGCATGGCGATGTACTTCACCGTGCTCGCCGTGGTGCCGCTGCTGGGCTCGTTCATCACCGAGCCGGCGGCGATGACGCTGGCCGCGCTGATGCTGCGCGACACGCTGCTGGCCCAGCCGGTGTCCGAGCGCCTGCGCTACGCCACGCTGGGCGTGCTGTTCGTCAACATCTCGATCGGCGGCACGCTGACCTCCTATGCCGCGCCGCCGGTGCTGATGGTGGCCGGCGCCTGGCAATGGGACAGCTGGTTCATGCTGACCCACTTCGGCTGGAAGGCGGCGGTGGCGGTGTGCGTCAACGCCGCCTCGGCGATGCTGCTGTTCCGCAAGGAACTGGGTGCGATGGCCGCGGCCGCCCGGCACCAGCCCGCCACGGTACCGCGCGCGCTGGCCGCGGCGCACGTGGCCTTCCTGGTCGGGCTGGTGGTGTTCGCCCACCACCCGGCGGTGTTCATGGGCTTCTTCCTGCTGTTCCTGGGCGTGGCCACCGCCTACCCGCGGCACCAGGACCGGCTGATCCTGCGCGAGGCCTTTCTGGTGGCCTTCTTCCTGGCCGGCCTGGTGGTGCTGGGCGGCCAGCAGGCCTGGTGGCTGCAGCCGCTGCTGGTGCGCATGGACGCGCAGCAGGTGTTCTTCGGCGCCACGCTGCTGACCGCGGTGACCGACAACGCGGCGCTGACCTACCTGGGCTCGCTGGTCGAGGGCCTGAGCGACGAGTTCAAGGTGGCGCTGGTGGCCGGTGCGGTGACCGGCGGCGGCCTGACCGTGGTGGCCAACGCACCCAACCCGGCCGGCGTGGCGATCCTGAAGGACCGCTTCCCCGAGGGGGCGGTGCACCCGCTGGGCCTGCTGGCGGCCGCGCTGCCGCCCACCGGCGTCGCGGTGCTGGCCTTCCAGCTCTTGTGACGCCGGGCCAGGCCCGGGGCCTGGCCGCGGCAGGACTCAGACGGTGCGGCCGCCGTCGACCGGGAACTCGACGCCGGTGATGAAGTCGGCGTCGTCGCTGGCCAGGTAGACCGCGGCCTTGGCGATGTCCAGCGGCGTCGACAGCCGGCCCATCGGGATCGTCGCCAGGAACTTCTTGCGGTTCTCCGGCGTGTCGGGCATGCCCATGAACTGCTCGAGCAGGCCGGTCACGCCCATCACCGGGCAGATCGCGTTGACGCGGATGTTGTCCGGGCCCAGCTCGACGGCCAGGCTCTTGCTCATCAGGTTCACCGCGCCCTTGGAGCTGTTGTACCAGGTCAGGCCCGGGCGCGGCCGGATGCCGGCGGTGGAGCCGACGTTGAGGATCACGCCCTTGCGCTTGCTGCGCATCAGCGGCACCACCGCGTGCACCATGTGGAAGATGCTCTTGACGTTGATGTCGTAGACGCGGTCGAAGGTGGCCTCGTCGACATCGAGCAGCGGGCCGTTCTTGTGCGTCCAGCCGGCGTTGTTGACGACGATGTCCACGGTGCCGAAGCGGTCGACCGTGGCCTTGACCAGCGCGTCGATGTCGGCGCGCTTGGTCACGTCGCAGGTCACCGCGATGGCGCTGTCGCCCAGTTCCGCGGCGACCTTCTTCGCGCCCTCGCCGTTGATGTCGGCCACCGCCACCTTGGCGCCGTGCGCGACGTACTGGCGGGCGATCTCGGCGCCGAAGCCGCTGGCCGCGCCGGTGACGATGGCGACCTGGTCCTTGAGTCTCATGGGGTGCTCCTTCGCTTGGGGGTGGGTCAGGCGCCGTGGTACTGGACCACGGTCTTCACGGTGCAGAACTCCTCCAGCGCGAGGAAGCCCTTCTCGCGGCCGTGGCCGCTGCGCTTGACGCCGCCGAAGGGCAGCTCCACGCCGCCGCCGGCGCCGTAGGCGTTGATGTAGACCTGGCCGCACTTCATGGCCTTGGCCACGCGGGTCTGGCGGCCGCCGTCCTTCGTCCACACCGCGGCGATCAGGCCGAAGTCGGTGGCGTTGGCCAGCGCGATGGCGTCGGCCTCGTCGTCGAAGGGGATGGCGGCCAGCACCGGGCCGAAGACCTCGTCGCAGGCCAGCTGGTGGTCGCGCGGCACCGGGCCGAACAGCGTGGGCGCGACGTAGAAGCCGCCCGGGTGCACGCCGTCGGCCACCCGGCCTTCGGCCAGCACCGGGATGCCGGTGTCCTTGGCGCGGCGGATGAAGCCCTCGACGCGGGCCTTCTGCGCCGCATTGATCAGCGGGCCGCAGTCGCGGTCCTGCTCGGGCGTGCCGGCGCTGCTCTGGGCGAAGCGCTGGGCCACCAGCTGGGTGAACTTGTCGTAGACGCTGCGCTGCACCAGCAGCCGGCTGCCGGCCGAGCAGGTCTGGCCGGCGTTCTGCGTGATGGCCTTGATCACGAAGGTGGCGCAGCGCTCCAGGTCAGCGTCGTCGAAGACGATGTGCGGGCTCTTGCCGCCCAGCTCCAGCACCACCTTCAGCGTGCGGTCGGCCGCGGCCTTCTGCACCAGCGTGCCCACCTCGGGGCTGCCGGTGAAGGTGACGAAGTCGATGTCGCGGTGGGCGGTCAGCGCGGCGCCGGCCTCCTCGCCCAGGCCGGTGACGACGTTGAGCGCGCCGTCGGGCAGGCCGGCCTGCTTGGCGATCTCGCAGAAGGCCAGCGGCGTCATGCAGGCGTCCTCGGACGGCTTGAGCACCGCGGCGTTGCCCATGGCCAGCGACGGCACGATGGAGCGGCCGAACATCTGCGCCGGGTAGTTCCAGGGCAGGATGTGGGCGGTCACGCCATAGGGCTCGCGCAGCACGACGACGTGGAAGTCGTTCATGTACGGGATCTGCTCGCCGTGCACCTTGTCGGCGGCGCCGCCGTAGAACTCGCAGTAGCGCGCGGCGACCTGGATGTCGTTGCGCGCCTGGCTCAGCGGCTTGCCGGTGTCGCGGGCCTCCAGCTGGGCCAGCTCCTCGGCACGCTCGAGGATCAGCGCGCTCATCCTCAGCAGGATGCGGCCGCGGTCGGTCGCGGTCAGCCTGCCCCAGGCGCCGCCGAGCGCGGCGCGGGCGGCGGCCACCGCGGCGTCGATGTCGCGGGCGTCGCCGCGGGGGATGGTGTCGAAGGCCTCGCCGGTGGCGGGGTTGAGGACGGGCAGGGTCTGGCCGCTGGCGGCGGGCACCCACTGGCCGTTGATGAAGTGCTGGGCCATCGCAAGGGCTCCGGGTCGGGGAAGGAAGGGAAAGGGTAGCGGGTTGCGCGCGGCGGCCGTGCCGGTGGCGGCGGCGTCAATGCACCGCGGCGGCGGCGGCCTCGCCATGCTGCAGCTCGCCGCGCTCGAGCACCAGGGTCTCGGTCGGGATGTCCTTGAGCAGGCTGCGGTTCGATTCGGTGATCACCACGCACAGCTCGGGCCGGGCCTGGTGCAGGCGGTGCAGCGAGGCCGAGTACTGCTGGGCCAGCACCGGCGCCAGGCCCTGGAAGGGCTCGTCCAGCAGCACCAGGCGCTCGCCGGCCATCACCGCGCGGCCCAGCGCGGCCATCTTGCCCTGGCCGCCCGACAGCGCAGCGCCCGAGCGCGCCAGCATGGGCTTGAGCTCGGGCACGATGCTCAGCGTCTCCTCCAGGCGCTCGTCCACCGCGGCGCGCGGCATGCCGATCACCTCGCAGGGGAAGCGCAGGTTCTCCTCGACGCTGAAGGTCGGGAACATCACCCGGTCCTCCGGCGCGTAGCCGATGCCCAGCTTGGCGCGCAGGCGTGCGGGCACGCCGGCCAGGTCCTGGCCGTCGAGCAGGACGCGGCCGGCGTGGCCCTCGCGGAAGCCCATGACCAGGCGCAGCAGCGTGGTCTTGCCGGCGCCGTTGCGGCCGACCACGGCCACGGTGCTGCCGCGCGTCAGCTCGCAGCTGATGCCGCGCAGCACCGGGATGCCGGCGATGGTGGTGGAGACGTTCTCAAGCTTGAGCATGGGGTCACTCGCCGATGACGTTCTTGATGACGACCGGGTCGCGCAGCACCTCGTCGGGCGCGCCGTCGGCGGCAATCCTGCCGGCGATCCAGGCCGCCAGGCGGGTGGCGTAGCGGCGCACGATGTCGATGTCGTGCTCGACGAAGATGCTGGTCACCTGGCGCTCGTCCAGCGCCTTCATCAGCACCGCCATCAGGCCGTGCTTCTCGTCGGTGGACACGCCGCTGGTGGGCTCGTCCATGATCATCAGCTTGGGCTTGAGCACCAGGGCCATGGCCACGTCCAGCAGCTTGCGCTGGCCCTCGGGCAGCGCGCCGGCCAGGTCGTGGGCGCGGGTGTGCAGCTGCAGCAGTTCCAGCGTGGCGTCGACCTCGTCGGCGTCCACCGCCTGGGCCAGCGGGCGCCAGAAGCCGCCGCCGCGGCGGTGCACCGAGGACGCGGCCAGCAGCAGGCATTCGCGCACCGTGTGCTCGGTGAACACCTGCGGCAGCTGGAACGAGCGGCCGACGCCGCGGCGGGTGATCGCGCGCGGGCTCTGGCCGGTGACCTCGGCGCCGTCGAAGAAGACCTGTCCGCCGTCGGCCTGCAGGTAGCCGGTGCAGATGTTGATGAAGGTGGTCTTGCCGGCGCCGTTCTGGCCGACCACGGCCAGGCGCTCGCCGGGCATCAGGTCGAAGTCGATCGCGTCGGCGGCGACCACGCCGCCGAACTTCAGCGACAGGCCGCGGGTGGACAGCAGGCCCTGGGGTGCGCTGGACGAACTCATGCCCGCACCCCCTGGCCGCGCAGCCGGCGCTCCATCAGCCCGAAGATGCCGGTGGGCGCGACGAAGACCATCACGATCAGCACCAGGCCCAGCGCCATCTGCCAGGCGCCGGTGAGCAGCGCGGCGGCATAGAGCTTGACGAACTCGAAGACGAAGGCGCCGATGAAGGCGCCCAGCGCATGGCCGGCGCCGCCGAGGATGGCGATGAACACCACCTCGCCCGAGCGCACCCAGTAGCCCATGTCCGGCGTGACCAGGCCCTGGGTCAGCGCGAACAGGCTGCCGCCCAGGCCGCACAGCGTGGCCGACAGCACGTAGCCGCCCCAGAACACGCGCTTGGCCGAGATGCCCAGGTACTCCAGCCGGGTCTCGTTGGTCTTGATCGCCGCCAGCGCCTGGCCGTTGACGCTGGCGAAGTAGCGCTGCACCGCCCAGCCGGCCAGCACGGCCAGCGCCAGCGCCAGCACCAGCAGCGCGGTCTCGAAGCCCTCGCGCTCCATCACCACGAAGCCGAAGCCGGGGCGGTCGAAGCGCAGGCCGTCGGTGCCGCCGGTGACGCCGCCGAACTTGCCCAGCACCGAGAACAGCACCATCGAGAAGGCCAGGTTGAGCATGCCGAAGAAGATGCCGCGGTAGCGCACCATGAACACGCCGATCACCGCGCCGGCCAGCGCCGCGCCGGCGGTGCCGAGCGCGATCAGCAGCAGCGCGTCCAGGTGCCAGCCGCGGCCCAGCGCGGCCACCGTGTAGCCCGCCAGGCAGGCGAACATGGCGTGGCCGAAGGACACCTGGCCGGCGCGGATCAGCACGATCACGCCCAGCACCGCCAGGCCGTTGGACAGGGCCAGCAGCACCGGGGTCTTCAGCCAGGGCAGGCTCAGGGTGAGGCCCAGCACGGCGGCGACGAGCACCGCCACCAGGGCTTGGAGTCGCAGGGATGCCATGTCAGATGCGCCGCGCGGCGACGGTGGAGAACAGGCCCTCGGGCCGCAGCAGCAGCACGCCGACCATGATCAGGTAGGGCATCAGCACTTCCAGTTCGGGCATCAGGTAGACGGCGAAGGAGCGCGCCAGGCCGATCATCAGCGCGGCCAGCGCCGCGCCGCCGATCTGGCCCAGTCCGGCGGTGGCCACCACCGCGAAGGACAGCACCATCATGTCGGCGCCGATGCCGGGGGTGAACGAGGTGGTCGGCGAGGCCAGCGCGCCGCCCAGCGCGCCCAGCGCGCCGCCCAGCGCGATGGTCAGCCAGGTCACGCGGTGGGTGTTGACGCCCATCGCGGTGGCCACCTCGCGGTGGTGGGTGACGGCGGTGACCTGCCGGCCCAGCGCGGTGCGGCCGAGGAACCAGCGCAGCCCGACGAAGGCGGCGATGGCCACCAGCGGCAGCACCAGAAGCTGGTAGCGGGTGTAGGTGACGCCGGCCACCTCCAGCGTGCCGAGCTGCTCGACCACGGTGGAGACGAACACCGGCTGCACGCCCCAGATCAGGCGCTGCAGGTCCTCCAGCACCATGAAGGCGGCGAAGGTGACCAGCAGCTGCAGGATCGGGTCCTTGTCGAGGATGCGGCGCAGCAGCGCGAACTCCAGCACCGTGCCCAGCAGGCCGCCGATGACCAGCGCCGCGGCGAACAGCGCCGGCAGCGCCAGCCAGGCCGGCAGCGCAAACTGGGTGATCGCCAGGCCCAGCGTGGCCGCGAAGTAGCCGCCCCAGGCATACAGGCTGCCGTGGGCGACGTTGAGGATGCGCATGACGCCGAAGATCAGCGTCAGGCCGAGGGCGACCAGGAACAGCAGTGCCGCGTACGACACGCCGTCCATCAGCGCCAGAACAATCAGGGAAGCGTCCATGGGCGCGCGACGCACGAGGCGCCGCCGGGATTCACCACACGATGCCCGGGGCCGCGCGGCCCCGGACGGCTCGGCGCTCAGGCCTCACTTGAAATCATGCGTCTTGAACTGGTCGGTGGACAGGACCTTGGCCAGCGAGGGGTTGATGGACTTGACCCAGCTCGGCGACTGCTGGCCCACCGGCGTGGTCACCAGCTCGGCCGGCACCAGCACCATCTTGTCGATCACCGCGAAGGGGTACTTCGGGTGGCGCTTGGTCAGGCCCAGCAGCTGGGCCTCCAGGCCCTGGCCGTCCTCGCGCATGGTGATCTCGCGGCCGAAGGCCTTGAACTTCAGCTTGCGCATCGCGTCGGCCACCTGCTCGGGGCCGGGCCACTTGCCGCCGTTGGACTGGATCGCCGCCTCGTAGCCGGCCTTCAGGCCGACCAGGGCCTGGGCCATGTGGTAGGTCGGGTAGATCGGGTAGGCGCCGGTCTTGGCCTTGAACTTGGCGACGAAGTCCTTGTGCTTCGGGTCGTCCTTGGTCTCGGGGTGGGCCCAGTAGTGGTCACCGCGGGCGCCGGCGACGATGCCCTCGGGCACCGCGTCGCCCAGGCGCTCCAGCGAGCTCTCGATCAGCGGCATCACGAAGGTGGCGCCCTGCTTGAGCAGGCCGCGCTGGCCGGCCTGGCGCACGAAGGTGTCCAGGTCGCCGCCCCAGGAGGTGTTCAGCACCACGTCGGGCTTGAGCGCCTGCAGGCGCGAGATCTCGGTGGAGAAGTCGGACGCGCCCAGCTTGGGGAACATCTCGGCCACCACCTTCACGTCGGGCTTGAAGGCCTTCAGCGTGTTGAGGAAGATCTCCCAGGAATCGCGGCCCCAGGCGTAGTCCTGGTTGACCACGGCCACGGTCTTGAAGTCGGGCTTGACCTTGAGCAGGTACATCACCGTGGCCACCATCTCGGTGGTGGCGTTGGCCTGGGTGCGCACCACGTACTTGTAGCGCTTCTGCTCGAGGATCTTCTCGGTGCCGCAGTCCCACATCACGTTGAGCACCTTCAGGTCCTCGGCGACCGGTGCGACGATGTTGCAGTTGCCGCTGGAGATGGCCGACAGCATGGTCTTGACGCCCTGCTCCTGCACCAGGCGGCGGTACTCGCTGAGCATCTTGTCGCCGCCCACGCCCTCGTCGATGAAGGTGGGCACGACCTTGACGCCGCCGATGCCGCCCGACTTGTTCATCTCGTCGATCAGCAGCTCGGCCGCGGCCTTGGCCGGCACGCCGAACACCGACGCGGCGCCCGAGGTGAAGGTGGTGATGCCGATCTTCAGCTCGGCGGGCTTGTCCTGCGCGGTGGCCAGGCCTGCAGTGAGGGCCAGCGCGGCGGCGGCCGCGATCTGTAGCACCAGCTTCATGGGGTGTCTCCTGTCGGTCAATGGGCACGCGCCGGTCATGGGCCGGCGCGTGCGCAGTGTCGGCAGGGACCCGCCCCGCAGCAATTCGGGATTCCCGAAGCTGGACTTTTCAGGCCCTTAATTCGGGTTTGCCGCAGCTTGCAGTGCAGCGGCTGATCAACCGAGGGGCACCGGCACGAACAGGCGTTCGCCGTCGCGCCAGACCAGCAGGGCCACGCTGCGCGGCTTGGCCGCCAGCACCTTGCGCAGCGCGGCCACGCTGTCCACCGGGTGGCCGTTGATGGCCATCACCACGTCGCCCTCGTTCAGGCCGGCGCGCGCGGCCGCGCCCTGCACGCCCTGCACCAGCAGGCCCTGCTCGATGCGCGCCTGCGCCCGCTCCTCGGGGCTCAGCGGGCGCAGCGCCAGGCCCAGCCGCGGCGCGCCGTCGGCCGGGCCGGCGGCGGCGTCCGCGTCGGCCGCGGCGCTGGCGCTGTCGTCGCCGGCGCGGCCCAGGGTCACCGTCACGTCCACCGCCTTGCCCTGGCGCCAGATCGCCAGCGCCACCTGGTCGCCCGGCTGCTGCTGGGCGATGCGCGCCGACAGCGCGCCGGCCTGGGCGATGGCCTCGCCGCCGATCTTCAGCACCACGTCGCCCGGCTTGAGGCCGGCGGCCGCGGCCGGGCTCCTGGGGTCGACCTGGGCCACCAGCGCGCCGTCGGGCCGCGGCAGGCCGAAGCTGTCGGCCAGCGGCTGGGTCAGGTCCTGCACCACCACGCCCAGGCGGGCGTGCTGGGCATGGCCGGTGGCGACGATCTGGTCGCGCACGCGCAGCGCCACGTCGACGGGAATCGCGAAGCTCACGCCCTGGAAGCCGCCGCTGCGCGAATAGATCTGCGCGTTGATGCCGACCACGTTGCCGGCGCCGTCGAACAGCGGCCCGCCCGAGTTGCCCGGGTTGACCGCCGCGTCGGTCTGGATGAAGGGCACGGCGGCATCGCCCGGCAGCGAGCGGCCCTTGGCGCTGACGATGCCGGCGGTGGCGGTCTGCTCCAGGCCGTAGGGCGCGCCGATGGCCAGCACAGGATCGCCCACCTGCAGCTGCTTCGGGTCGCCCAGGCGCACCGTCGGCAGGCCCTTGGCGTCGATGCGCAGCACGGCGATGTCGGTGGCGGCGTCGCTGCCCAGCACCTTGGCGGCGAACTCGCGCCGGTCGGCCAGGCGCACCGTCACCTCCTTGGCGTCCCTGACCACGTGGGCGTTGGTCAGGATCAGGCCGTCGGCCGAGACGATGAAGCCCGAGCCCTGGCCCTTGAAGGGCTGCTCGGGCGTCTGGCCGCGCCAGCCGGGCAGGTTGCGGAAGAAGCGGCGGGCCGGGTCGCCGTCCTCGTCGGAGGCCTTGCGCAGGCCCTCGACGGTGACGCCGACCACCGCCGGCCCGGACTGCTGCACGATGGCACGGAAGTTGGGCGCACTGCCCGGCGGCAAGGCCGGCAGCGGGGCAACGGTGGCGGCCGCCGCGGCGGCCACCGGCGTGGCGGCGGCCGGCGGGCTGGCGGCCTGGCTGCGGTGCAGCCAGGGCAGGTCGATGGCGCCGGCGGTGGTCACCGCGGCGATGCCACCGCCCAGCAGGGCCCAGGCCAGGGGCTTGATGAGGGTTTGGCGCATGGTCGTCTGCTCCTTGCACGGGAACATCCCGTTGTCGATGGGAGCAGTCTGGGCCGCGCCGATGAGCGCAGCATGAGCGCGGGATGAAGCCGGCGTTAAGGCGCCGCCGCGGCCGGCGGCTCAGAGGCTGAGAGGATTTCGATCGTGGCCGAGCGGCGCGCCCCAAGCCGGCCGATCTAGGCGCAAAGCGCAGCCATAGCCCGGCTATGGCGAGCATTTGCAACGACGAGCGGGTGGCTTGGGGCGTGACGAGCGGGCATGAGCGAACAACTCTCAGACTCTCAGTCCGGCGCGGCCGCGCGCATCCAGGCCGCCAGCGCCTGCTGCGCCGGGTCGCCGGCGTCCAGCGCCGCCTGCACGCCGGCGCGGTCGGCGGCCGGGCGGTTCTGGCTGAGCTTGTACTTGCCCGCCAGCGCGGTCAGCGGGATCTCCAGCCCGACGATGGCGCGCAGCATGGTGTCGACGTAGTCCGCCGGCGCGTCGTCCACCGCCCAGGGCCGCGGCAGGCCGGCCTCGTGCCGCTCGGTCAGGCGGCCGACCAGGGCGCGCAGCGCCACCGGGTCGTCCAGCACCTGCAGCGGGCCGCGGGCCTGGACCATCGCGTAGTTCCAGGTCGGCACCACCTTGCCGTGCTCGGCCTTGGCCGGGTAGCCGCTGGGCGAGATGTAGCCCTGCGGCCCCTGGAAGACCACCAGCGCCGGCCGCCCGGCCGCCTGCTGCCACACCGGGTTGGCGCGGGCGACATGGGCCACCAACGTGCCCAGCGGGCCGCGCCCGGCGTCGAGCAGGAAAGGGATGGCGTTGGCCACCGGCGCGCCGTCGGCGTCGGTGGTCACCAGCAGGCCCAGCGGGTGGGCCTGCAGCAGCGCGTGCAGCACCTCGGTGCGGGTCTCTTCGAAGTGGCGGGGCAGGTACATCGGGCGGGCTCCGGAGCTGGGGTGCGGGGTCAGTCGGGGACGAGCTCGGGCTCGCAGCGCAGCGTGCTGCGCACCGAGCGGGCGATGAAGCAGGCCGCGTGAGCGGCCTCGTGCAGGCGGTGGTGCTCGGCGGCGTCGGGCCGGCGCGGCCCGGCGAAGCGCACGCGCGGGCGCAGCGTCACCGCGGTGATGGCCAGCCGGCCGTCGGCGTCGCGGCCCAGCGTGCCCACCGCCGCGTCGCGGTAGTCGTCGACCACCCAGCCGGCCTGGCAGGCCAGGTCCAGGAACCACAGCAGGTGGCAGCTGGACAGGCTGGCGACGAAGGCCTCCTCGGGGTCGACCGCGGCGGCGTCGGACAGCGGCAGCCGCACCACCGACGGCGAGGCCGAGGCCGGCACCACGGTGCCGCCGTCGAACTGCCAGACATGGTGGCGGCGGTAGCGGCGGTCGGCGAAGGCCTGCTCGCCGCGCTGCCAGTGGACGGTGGCGCTGTGCTGGGACATGGGGCAACCGGTTGCGGTGAAATTGGCCCCAAGCTTAGCCAGCCACAACCCACGGCAAGGAACCAATTCACCATGCCCCAGGGAGCCAATCCCCCCGCCGGCCGGCCGCTGCCCCGGCGGCTGCAGGTCTACCAGCAGCTGCGCGCCGCCATCACCCAAGGCAGCCTGGCGCCGGGCGCGCGCCTGCCGCCCACCCGCGAGCACGCGCGCGTGCTGGGCGTGGGCCGCAACACCGTGCTGTGGGCGCTGGAGCGGCTGCAGGCCGAGGGCCTGGTGCGCGCCCGCGTCGGCGACGGCAGCTACGTCGCCGAGGACCTGCCGGCACCCAGGCCGCGCACCGTGCCTGCCGCGCCGGCGCTGTCGCGCCGCGGCACGGCGGCCGCCGACACCGCGCTGCGCTGGCAGCCGGCCACCGGCAGCGGCCAGGCGCCGGCCCGCGCCTTCCGCATCGGCGCGCCCGAGGTGGCGGCCTTCCCCTTCGCGCTGTGGGACCGCCTGGCCCGCCAGCTGCCCGCGGCCCAGCGCCAGGCCCTGGCCCAGTACCTGGACCCGGCCGGCCTGCCGGCGCTGCGCGAGGCCATCGCCCAGTGGCTGCTGGTCTCGCGCGGCGTGCGCTGCGACGCCGGCCAGGTGCTGGTGACGTCGGGCTCGCAGCAGGCCATCGACCTGGTCGCCCGCCTGCTGCTGGACGCCGGCGACGCGGTGTGGGTGGAGGACCCGGGCTACCCCGGCATCCGCGCCGCGCTGGCCGGCCACGGCGCCGCGGTGCAGCCGGTGCCGGTGGACGCCGAGGGCCTGGACCCGGCCGCCGCGCAGGCCCTGGCGCCGGACGCCCGGATGGCGGTGCTCACGCCCACGCACCAGTTCCCGCTGGGCGTGCAGATGAGCCTGGCGCGGCGGCTGGCGCTGATCGACTGGGCGCAGCGCCGCCAGGCCTGGATCGTCGAGGACGACTACGACGGCGAGTTCCAGTACGGCGCCCACCGCATGCCGGCGCTGTGCAGCCTGGCGCACGGCGGCCGGGTGCTGTACGTGGGCACCTTCTCGAAGACGCTGCACCCGGGGTTGCGGCTGGGCTTTCTGGTGCTGCCGGCGGCGCTGCGGCCGGCCTTTGCCGCGGCCAAGGCGCTGAGCGACCGCCACAGCCCCGGCGAAGCCCAGGCGGTGCTGGCGCGCTTCATCGCCGAGGGCCACCTGCTGCGCCACCTGCGGCGCATGCGCGAGCTGTACCAGCAGCGCCAGGCGCGGCTGATCGACGGCCTGGTGCGCGCCAGCGGCGGCGCCTGGCGGCCGGCGGCGGCCGGCCAGGGCATGCACCTGGCGCTGGAGACCGCGCCGGGCAGCGACGACGGCACGCTGGCGCAGCGCGCGGCCGAGGCCGGCGTGTGGCTGGCGCCGCTGTCGCGCTACGCGGTGGCCTCGCCGCGGCGAGGCTGGGCGCTGGGCTACGCGGCCTACGGCGAGGCCGAGGTCGACGCCGCGCTGGCGCGGCTGGCGCCGCTGCTGCGCGGCGCGCCGCCGCTCAGAACAGCGTGAGGCTGAGCCAGTAGGCCACCGCGGCGACGAAGGCCGCCGCCGGGATGGTGAAGATCCAGGCCCAGACGATGTTGCCGGCGATGCCCCAGCGCACCGCCGAGGCGTTGCGCACCGCGCCGACACCGACGATGGCGCCGGTGATGGTGTGGGTGGTCGACACCGGGATGCCCAGGCCGGTGGCGATGAACAGCGTGATCGCGCCACCGGTCTCGGCGCAGAAGCCGCCCACCGGCTTGAGCTTGGTGATGCGCTGGCCCATGGTCTTGACGATGCGCCAGCCGCCGAACATGGTGCCCGCGCCGATGGCCAGGTAGCAGGCCCAGATCACCCAGCTCGGCGGCGACTTGTCGCCGGCGCCGGCGTAGCCGGCGGCGATCAGCAGCATCCAGATGATGCCGATGGTCTTCTGCGCGTCGTTGCCGCCGTGGCCCAGCGAGTACAGGCCGGCCGACACCAGCTGCAGCCGGCGGAACCACTTGTCCACCCGCAGCGGCGGCGTGCGCCGGAAGATCCAGGCCACCAGCACCATCATCAGGCCGCCCAGCGTGAAGCCCAGCAGCGGCGAGACGAAGATGAAGGCGACGGTCTTGAAGATGCCCGCGCCGATCAGCTTGCCGGTGCCGGCCTTGGCGATCACCGCGCCGACGATGCCGCCGATCAGCGCATGCGAGCTCGACGAGGGAATGCCGTACCACCAGGTCACGACGTTCCAGAAGATCGCGCCGATCAGCGCGCCGAAGACCACGTGCTGGTCGATCACGCCGGCCTCGGCGATGCCCTTGCCGATGGTGGCCGCCACCTTCAGCTGGAACACCGCGATGGCCACGACGTTGAAGAAAGCGGCGAACAGCACCGCGTTCTGCGGCTTGAGCACGCCGGTGGAGACGACGGTGGCGATGGAGTTCGCCGCGTCGTGGAAGCCGTTCATGAAGTCGAACGCGATCGCCAGGACGACGAGCATCGCGACGACCCAGAAACTGATCTGGATGGCGTCCATGTTCAAAGGCCCCGGGGACCGGCGCTCAGGAGTTCTCGAGGACGATGCCCTCGATCATGTTGGCCACGTCCTCGCAGCGGTCGGAGATCGACTCCAGGTGCTCGTACACCGCCTTCAGCTTGATCAGCTCGCGCACCTCGATGTTGTCGCGGAACAGCTTGCTCATCGCCGAGCGCATCACGCGGTCGGCGTCGCTCTCGAGGCGGTCGATCTCCTCGCAGGTCTTCAGCGCCGCCTCGGCCACCGCCGGCTGGCTCAGCTTGGGCAGCAGGCTGACGGCGTGCTGCACGCGCTCGCAGCACTTGGCCGAGATCTCGCCCAGCCGGACCACGTCCTCGCTGACCTTCTTCAGGTCGTACAGCTGCATCACCTCGGCCGAGTCCTGCAGCAGGTCCAGGATGTCGTCCATCGCGTTGATCAGGCCGTGGATCTGCTCGCGGTCGATCGGCGTGATGAAGGTCTTGTGCAGCAGGCGGTTGACCTCGGCGGTGACGCGGTCGGCCTGTTTCTCGGCGTTGTCGACGTCGACCGCGTACTTCTCGCGCAGCGACTCGTCGCTGTAGTACTGCACCATCGCCATGAAGGCGCGCGCACCCTCGGCGATGTACTTGCCGTGCTCGTTGAACAGCTCGAAAAAGTTGCCTTCGCGCGGCAGCAGCTTGCCGAACAGCATGGGGGGGTTCTCCAGCAGGGGGAACGGCGCCTTGCACGCCGCGAGATTCACGCGCCCGTCACGGGCTTGTCATACCGGGATTGTACGGGGGTGGTGCATGCCCCGGGCTCCGACCGGCCTCAACTGCGAAAAATGAAATAGACCGCACCGACCAGGCACAGGCCGGCCCAGAGGAAGTCCCACTTCAGCGGCTGGTCCATCACCAGCACCGCGAAGGGCACGAACACCGCCAGCGTGATCACCTCCTGGGTGATCTTCAGCTGGGCCAGCGTGAAGCCGCCGGCGAAGCCGATGCGGTTGGCCGGCACCTGCAGCAGGTACTCGAACAGCGCGATCGACCAGCTGGCCAGCGCCGCCGCCAGCCAGCCGCGGTGCGTGCCGAACTTCAGGTGGCCGTACCAGGCCACGGTCATGAACAGGTTGGAGGCGATCAGCAGACCCACGGTCTGTGCGCCGGTGCTCAGCGGAATGTTCATGAGGTCGGGCTCGCAGGGGCAGCGCCTGGATCGGCGAGGCGCTCGATGCGCTGGTCGGCGGTGGCCGGCAGGTGCGCGGCCAGCGCGCCCAGGCCGGGCGCGGCCAGGGCCGGCGCGATCTCCAGCAGCGGCCGCAGCACGAAGGCGCGCTGGTGCAGCCGCGGGTGCGGCAGCGTCAGCCGCGGCGTGCGGCAGACGGTGTCGCCGTGCAGCAGCAGGTCCAGGTCCAGCGTGCGCGGCGCGTGGTGGAAGGGACGCTGGCGGCCGAAGCCGGCCTCGACGGCCTGCAGCGCGTCCAGCAGGGCCTCGGGCACCAGGGTGGTGGCCAGCGCGGCCACCGCGTTGACGTAGTCGGGCCCGCCGGCGTCCACCGGCGCCGAGCGCCAGAACGACGAGGCCCGCAGCAGCCGGCAGCCCGGCAGTGCGGCCAGCGCGGCCAGCGCGGCGGCCAGCGTGGCCCGGGCGTCGCCCAGGTTGCCGCCCAGGCCGACATAGGCCGTGGCCGGGCCGGGCGCGGCTGCCGCGGCCTCAGTCGCCGGACGGGGCATCGCCCGCCGCGCCGCCGGCGCTGCCGCCGCCGGCCGGCTTGCGGCGCCGGCGGCGGCGCTTGCGCGCCGGCCGCGGGGCGTCGCCGCCCTCGCCGGCCTCGCCGTTGTCACCGCCCTCGGCGTCCTCGGCGTCCTCGCCCTCGTCGTCCGCGGCGGCCACGTCCATGCCGACGCCCTCGCCCGCCGCCTGCGCGGCGGTGCGGGCCGGCTTGGCCTTGCGCGGCGCCTGGCGCTGGGCGGCGCGCACCGCCTCCAGCAAGGCCTCGCGGTCCTCGTCGCTGCCCAGCGAGAAGTCCTCCCACCACTCGGCCAGCTCGGCCGGCGCCTCGCCGTTGTCGGCGCGCAGGCGCAGGAAGTCGAAGGCGGCGCGGAAGCGCGGCTGCTCGATCAGCCCGTAGGCGGTGTTGGCCTGGCGGCGCTCGAAGCGGGTCTGCATCATCCAGACCTCGCGCATGTCGGTGCCCAGCTTGCCGCGGCCGGAGATGTCGCCGATGCGCGCGTCGAACACCGCGTCGATGGCCTGCTGCAGCGCCGGCACCAGGTGCTCGCCGGCGGCCTGGCGCTCCTGCCAGCCGGCCAGCACGTCGTGCCACAGCAGGCAGGCCAGCAGGAAGCTGGGCGCCACCGGCTTGTCCTCGGCGACGCGGCGGTCGGTGTCGGCCAGCGCCAGGCGCACGAAGGCCTGCTGCTGCTCGGTGCTGCGCGCCGGGTCGTAGACCGCGTCGAGCACCGGGAAGATCCCCTGGCCGATCAGGCCGTGGGCCTTCAGCGCGTCGATGCTGTCCAGCGCGTGGCCGGTCTGCAGCAGCTTGACCATCTCGTCGAACAGGCGCGAGATCGGCACGTTGGTCAGCAGCGGCGTCAGCTCGGCCAGCGGCGCGGCGGTCTTCTTCTCCAGCGCGAAGCCCAGCTTGGCGGCGAAGCGCACCGCGCGGATGATGCGCACCGGGTCCTCGCGGTAGCGCGTGGCCGGGTCGCCGATCAGGCGCAGCAGCTTGGCCTTCACGTCGGCGATGCCGTGGTGGTAGTCGACCACCACCTGCGTGGCCGGGTCGTAGTACATCGCGTTGACGGTGAAGTCGCGTCGCGCGGCGTCCTCGATCTGCGGGCCCCAGACGTTGTCGCGCAGCACGCGGCCGCTGGCGTCCACCGCGTGCGCGGTGCCGGCCAGCGCGGCCTTGCTGCTCTTCTCGTTGCCCTCGACCTGGGTCGCCTCGCTGTTGTCCAGGTAGGCGCGGAAGGTCGAGACCTCGATGACCTCGTGGTCGCGGCCGCGGCCGTGCACCACGTGCACGATGCGGAAGCGCCGGCCGATGATGAAGGCGCGGCGGAACAGCGCCTTGACCTGCTCGGGCGTGGCGTCGGTGGCGACGTCGAAGTCCTTGGGCCGGCGGCCCACCAGCAGGTCGCGCACCGCGCCGCCGACGATGTAGGCCTCGTGGCCGGCCTGCTGCAGCGTGCGCACCACCTTGACGGCGCGGTCGTCCAGCAGCGCCGGGTCGATGCCGTGCTCGCTGGCCGGCACCTCGACGCGCCGGCCCTTGGGGATGCGCGGCGCGGCCGCGGGTGCAGCGGCCGGGGCCGCGGCGTCGGCTGCGCCGGCGCCGGGCGCGGCGACGACCGACTTGCCCAGCAGGCGCGAGATGAGCTTCTTGATCATTGGTCGAACAACCTCAGGATGCGCCAGCCACGGTCGCGGGCGATCGCCTCGAGCGCCGGGCTGGGGTTGGTGGCCACCGGCTCGCGCACCAGCTCGAGCAGCGGCAGGTCGTTGGTGGAATCGCTGTAGAACACGGTGTGGTCGAAGTCGGCCAGCGTGCGGCCCAGGCCCTGCAGCCAGCCGTGCACGCGGGCGATCTTGCCCTCGCGGAACGAGGGCACGCCGTCGATGCGGCCGGTGGCCCGGCCGGCGGCGTCGCGCGCCAGCTGCACCGCGATCAGGTGCTCGACGCCCAGTGCGTCGGCCACCGGGCGGGTGACGTACTCGTTGGTCGCGGTGACGATGGCGATCAGGTCGCCGGCGTCGCGGTGGCGCTGCAGCAGCGCGAAGGCGGCCGGCCGCAGCTGCGGCGCCATCACCTCGGCCATGAAGCGCGCGCTGGCGGCCTGCTGCTCGGCCAGCGGGCGGCTGCGCCAGGCGGCGGTGGTGAAGTCGATGTACTCGTCGATGTCCAGGCAGCCGGCCTGGTACTGGCGGTAGAACTCGTCGTTGCGTCGGCGGTGCAGCTCGGGGTCGACCCAGCCCTGAGTGATCATGAACTCGCCGAAGGCGTGGTCGGAATCGCCGGGGATCAGGGTGCCGTCGAGGTCGAACAGGGCCAGGTTCATGCCGTCGGGCCCTCCTCGGCCAGCATCTTCTTCAACAGGGGCACGGTGACGGCGCGCTGTTCGGCCAGCGCGAAGCCGTCCAGGCGGTCGAGCAGGGCCATCAGGCTGCTCAGGTCGCGCGCGAATCGGGTCAGCAGGTAGTCCATCACCTCGTCGGACAGGAAGATGCCGCGGCGGTCGGCCTCGCGGCGCAGGGCAGCCCGGGTCTCGCCCTCGGCCAGCGGCTGCAGCGCGAAGACATGGCCCCAGCCCAGGCGGGTGCGCAGGTCCTCGCGCAGCGGCAGGTCCACCGGCGGCAGGCGGCCGGCGGCGGCCCACTGCACGCCGTGGGTGCCGGCGTCGACGAACAGCGCGAAGGCGGCCTGCTGGTGCGCGGCGTCCAGCGCCTCGCAGCGGTCGACGACGACCAGGCTCCAGCCGGCGTCCAGCGCCCAGGGCAGCGGCGCGTCGGCGTCGAACCAGCCCACGCGCTCGCCCTCGGCCTGGCGCTGCGCGGCCAGCGCGCGCAGCAGCCGGGTCTTGCCGGTGCCGGCCCCTCCCCACAGGTAGACCGGCGCCGACGCGCCGGCGGCCAGCGCCAGGCCGCGCAGGTGCTGCACCGCGGCGGCATTGCCGCCGACGACCAGGTGGTCGAAGCCGTCCGCCGGCGGCGGCACGATGGGCAGCGGGATCTGCTTCATGCGCAGCGGCCGCCGCGCCGCCGCGGCGCCAGCGCGGCGCGCGCACGGCGCCGGCGGGCGGGCAGGCGGTGCGGTGCGGCGCTGGGCGGTGCGGATCGAAATGGGCTGGGCAGGTTCATGGCCGGGGCGGCGCGCGGCGCCGCAGCCCGGCCGGCGGCCGGGCAGTCGCCGCCGGCCCAGCGGGCCGGGGCGCGACGGTCGATTGTAGGAGCCCGCGCGCGACCGCCCGGCATCGCCCGGCGCGGGCCTGGCGCCCGGGGCCACCGCTCAGTGCAGCCGCGGCCCGCCGCCGCGGCGCAGCTCGGCCAGGCGCTCGCGCAGCGCGTCGGCGTCGTCGGCCTGCGGGCGCGCGGCCAGGTAGGCGGCCAGGTCCTCGGCGGCCTCGGCGCAGCGGCCCAGCTCGGCCCAGGTCAGGCCGCGGTCGCGGCGTTCCTCGGGGCGGTCGGGCAGCAGCAGCACCAGGCGCTGCTGCACCGCCAGCAGCCGCGGCCAGTCCTCGGCACTGGCGTGGATCTCCTTCAGGTTGCGCAGCAGCCGCGCCAGGATGTCGCGCGGCGGCGCCGCCTGCAGGAACAGGCCCAGCGGCGCCTCGAAGTCGCCCTCCAGACCGTGGCGGGCGCGGAAGGGCACCAGGCGCTCGTCCAGCTCCTCGCGCGACAGCGAGCGGCCGTCGAAGGGGTCGACCACCACCTCGCCCTGCGGCAGCTTGAGCTTGACCAGGAAGTGCCCCGGGAAGGAGATGCCGCGCGCCGTCAACCCCAGCTGGGTGGCCAGCTCGATGTAGAGCAGCGCCAGCGTGATCGGGATGCCGCGGCGCGTGGCCAGCACCGCGTGCAGGTAGCTGTTGCGCGGGTCGTGGTAGTGGTTGACGTTGCCGGCAAAGCCGAGCTCGCCGAAGAAGTAGGTGTTGAGCGCGCGCAGCCGCTGCAGCGCCCCGGCGTCGGCCGGCAGGCGCGCGCGCAGCCGGGCGGCCAGGCGGTCGATCTCGGCGACCACGCCCTGGGTGTCCAGCCCGGGGTGCTCGTCCTGGGCCACGCAGATCGCCGCCTCCAGCAGCGCGAAGCCGGCGTCCTCGGCCACCAGCGTGGCGAAGTAGGCCAGCGCGCTGGGCGGCTGCTCGGGCAGGAGCTTCATGGCGGTGGGCACGGGGCGGCGGCGGCCGATGATGCCGCGTCAGCCCTTGCGCAGGAAGCTGCGCAGCGGCACGCCGGCCAGCGCCAGCACGCCGAAGTACAGCCCCGCGCTGGCGGCCAGCGCCGCGGCCATCGCGCCGGCGCGCAGCGCCTCGTGGCGGCCCAGCGCGATCCAGTCGATCCGGTGGGCGGCCAGCGCCATCGCCGCGCCCATCACCGCGCTGGCCAGGACCACGCGCAGCGCGAAGCCGGCCCAGCCGGGCGTCGGCGCGTAGCTGCCGCGGCGCTTCAGGCCCCACAGCAGGGTCAGCGCATTGGCGTTGGCCGCCAGCCCGATGGACAGCGCCAGCGCCGCCACGCCCATGCCGAAGCCGGCGATGAACAGCGCGTTGAGCACCTGGGTCAGCAGCAGCGCGCCGATGGCGACGAGCATCGGCGTGCGCGTGTCCTGCTGGGCGTAGAAGGCCGGCGCCGCCACCTTGACGCCGACCAGGCCCAGCACGCCGGCGCCGTAGCCCATCACCGCCAGCGTGGTGGCCTGCACCGCCGCGGCGTCGAAGGCACCTCGGTGGAACAGCACCGCGACCATGGGCTGGGCGAACACCGCCAGCGCCACCGCGCAGGGCAGCGCCAGCAGCAGCACCAGGCGCAGGCCCCAGTCGAGCAGGCCGCTGTAGGCGGCCGCGTCGCCGCGCGCGCGGGCGGCCGAGAGCTGCGGCGTCAGCACCACGCCCAGCGCCACGCCCAGCAGCGCGGTGGGCAGCTCCATCAGCCGGTCGGCGTAGACCAGGGTGGACACCGCGCCGGTGCCCAGGTGGCTGGCGATCTGCGAGTTGATCATCAGCGAGATCTGGGCCACCGAGACGCCGATCAGCGCCGGCCCCATCTTGGACAGGATGCGGCGCACGCCGGGGTGGTGCCAGGCCGCGCGCAGGCGGCCCCAGCCCAGGCCGATGCGCGGCAGCATGCCGATGCGCGCCAGCGCCGGCACCTGGATCGCCAGCTGCAGCACGCCGCCCAGCATCACCCCGGCGGCCAGCGCGTACACCGGCGGCAGGCCGTGCGCGCGCAGCGGCCCGACCAGCCCCAGCGCGGCGGCGATCACGCTGAGGTTGAGCAGCACCGGCGTGAAGGCCGGGATGGCGAAGCGCTTCCAGGTATTGAGCACGCCGGCAGCCAGCGCCACCATCGACATGAAGCCGATGTAGGGGAACATCCAGCGCGTCATCGTCACCGCGACCTGCTCGGTCGGCGCGTCGAAGCCCGAGGCCAGCAGCCAGACCAGGCCCGGCGCGGCGACGATGCCCACCGCGCAGGTGGCCAGCAGCGCCCAGGCCAGCACCGTGGCCACGGCGTCGACCAGCGCCTTGGTGGCGGCGTCGCCCTCGCTGGCGCGGGTGGCCGCCAGCAACGGCACGAAGGCCTGCGAGAAGGCGCCCTCGGCGAACAGCCGGCGCAGCAGGTTGGGGATGCGGAAGGCGATCTGGAACGCGTCCATCATCGCCGAGGTGCCGAACAGCGCGGCGCCGATCTGCTCGCGCACCAGGCCGGAGATGCGCGACAGCAGGGTCAGCGCGGAAACGGAGAAGACGGCCTTGAAGAGGTTCATGCGGGCGGTGGCGGCGGGCATCGGGTGCCGGCCGGGCGGGCGGCCCGCCAAGCCTCGAAACCCCGCATTATAGGAAGCCGGCCCGAGCGCCTTTGCTGAAGCCCCGACAGGATGCTATACTCATCGTCTTTGCCCCATCCGGACCGAGCACCACAATGGCCACCGCTTCCAAAGCCAAGAAGAAAACCGTCCGCCTGGCGTCGGGTCGCAAGCGCGCCCGTCAAGACGTCAAGCTGAACGCTGCCAACACCTCGCTGCGTTCGCGCTTCCGCACCGTCATCAAGAACGTGCAGAAGGCCCTCGACAAGGCCGCTGCCGGTGGTGACAAGGCCGCTCCGGCCGAGCTGTTCAAGACCGCCCAGAGCGTGATCGATTCGGTCGCCGACAAGGGCATCTTCCACAAGAACAAGGCCGCTCGCCACAAGAGCCGCCTGTCGGCCAAGATCAAGGCGCTGAACGCCGCCGCCTGATCGCACTTCCGGATGGCAATGCAGACGGCCCGCTTCGGCGGGCCGTTTGTCATTCTGGCGGGCGCGTCGCGCGCGCCCCGCCTCGCCGCCGGCGCGGCGCTCAGCCGTTGGCGGTCTTGGGCAGCGCCGGCGCCGGGGCGGCCACCGGGGCCAGCGGCGGGTCGGGCAGCAGGCAGGCCTCGGCCACCTGCAGCTCGTTGTCGCGGGCGAAGTTCATCACGAAGTCCCAGGCCATCGGCTCGAGGTCGCGCAGCGCCTCGTTGACGATCACGCACTTGACGCCGTCGATCACCCGCGGCACGCAGTAGGGCGAGTAGCCGATGTGGGCACTGATGCCCGAGCCCTTGGGCCGGAAGCTCGACAGCGCGCCGGCCAACCGCTCGGCCCAGTCGCTGGGCCGGAACGCCCGCCCGCCGCGGGTGATGCCCTGGATGAAGAACTCGCGCGGCTTGGGGGCTGGGGACATGTCGGCCTGGTCGTTGGTGTCGGGCTCGGACGGAAGGCGACGCCCCAGGCCGCAGCGGGTGACCGCAGCCGGGTGCTTCCGGGAAAACCGCTATTGTGCCGCGGAAGTGCTGCGCCGCAGCATGCCTGGGCATTCTGATCGTCGCCCATCCAGCTGACATCGGCCTTCCAGCCGGGCGCTTTAGAATCTTTTTCCCGTGCCGGCGCGCAGCCATGGGCAGTGGTTTCCATGGTGGCGCAGTGCCGGCTTTTTGCTTTGTCCGACCGACTTCCCGGAGCACCTCGATGACGTCCCATGTGATGAACACCTACGGCCGGCTGCCTTTCGCGCTGTCGCACGGCCGAGGCTGCCGCGTCTGGGACACCGAGGGCCGCGCCTACCTGGACGGCCTGGGCGGCATCGCCGTCAACACCCTGGGCCACGGCCACCCGAAGCTGGTGCCGGCGCTGCAGGACCAGGTGGCCAAGCTGATCCACTGCAGCAACTACTACGCCGCGCCGATGCAGGAGGCGCTGGCCGCCAGGCTGTGCGAACTGTCGGGCCTGGACGCGGTGTTCTTCTGCTCCACCGGCCTGGAGGCCAACGAGGGCGCGCTGAAGATCGCCCGCAAGTTCGGCCACGACAAGGGCATCGCCCGGCCCGAGATCATCGTCTACGACAAGGCCTTCCACGGCCGCTCGATCGCCACGCTCAGCGCCACCGGCAACCCCAAGGTGCAGAAGGGCTTCGAGCCGCTGGTCGAGGGCTTCGTGCGCCTGCCGCTGAACGACCTGGACGCGGTGCGCGCCGCGGTGCAGGCCAACCCGAACATCGTGGCCATCTTCCTGGAGACCATCCAGGGCGAGGGCGGCATCAACCCGACCCGTGTCGAGGTGCTGCAGGGCCTGCGCCAGATTTGCGACGAGCACGACCTGCTGCTGATGCTCGACGAGGTGCAGTGCGGCATCGGCCGCACCGGCAAGTGGTTCGCCCACCAGTGGGCCGGCATCCAGCCCGACGTGATGCCGCTGGCCAAGGGCCTGGGCTCGGGCGTGCCGATCGGCGCCATCGTCGCCGGCCCGCGCGCCAAGGACGTGCTGCAGCCCGGCAACCACGGCACCACCTTCGGCGGCAACCCGCTGGCCATGCGCGCCGGCATCGAGACGCTGCGCATCATGGAAGAGGACGGCCTGCTGGCCCACGCCGCGGCGATGGGCGAGCGCATCCGCGCCGGCCTGGCCGAGGGCCTGGCCGGCCAGCCCGGCGTGGTCGAGATCCGCGGCCAGGGCCTGATGCTGGGCATCGAGCTGGACCGCCCCTGCGGCGACCTGCTGCTGCAGGCCGCGCGCGCCGGCCTGCTGATCAGCATCACCGCCGACACCGTGGTGCGCCTGCTGCCGCCGCTGATCATCAGCGCCGCCGAAGTCGACGAGCTGCTGGGCATCCTGGTGCCGCTGATCCGCGATTTCCTGAGCGCGCCGCAAGCATGAAGCCGGGGTACAGCCTGATGAAGCACTACCTCCAGTTCAAGGATCTGCGGGCCGAGGAGTACGCCTACCTGTTCGAGCGCGCGCGCATCATCAAGAGCCGCTTCAAGAACTACGAGCGCTACACACCGCTGAGCGACCGCACGCTGGCGATGATCTTCGAGAAGGCCAGCACGCGCACCCGCGTCAGCTTCGAGGCCGGCATGTACCAGCTCGGCGGCTCGGTGGTGCACCTGACCACCGGCGACAGCCAGCTCGGCCGCGCCGAGCCGATCGAGGACTCGGCCCGCGTCATCAGCCGCATGGTCGACCTGGTGATGATCCGCACCTACGAGCAGACCAAGATCGAGCGCTTCGCCGCGCACAGCCGGGTGCCGGTGATCAACGGCCTGACCAACGAGTTCCACCCCTGCCAGATCCTGGCCGACCTGTTCACCTGGCTGGAGCACCGCGCCCCGGTGGGTGCGCGCGGCTACGACCTGGGCGCGCTCAAGGGCAAGGTGGTGGCCTGGGTCGGCGACGGCAACAACATGGCCAACACCTGGCTGCAGGCGGCCGAGATCCTGGGCTTCACGGTGCACGTCAGCACGCCGGGCGGCTACGAGGTCGACCCGCAGGTCGCCGGCATCCGCAGCGCCGATGGCTACCGCGTCTTCGCCGACCCGCTGGAAGCCTGCCGCGGCGCGGACCTGGTGACCACCGACGTCTGGACCAGCATGGGCTACGAGGCCGAGAACGAGGCCCGCGTCAAGGCCTTCGCCGACTGGTGCGTGGACGCCGAGATGATGGCCGCGGCCAAGCCCGACGCGCTGTTCATGCACTGCCTACCGGCGCACCGCGGCGAGGAGGTCACCGCCGAGGTGATCGACGGCCCGCAGAGCGTGGTCTGGGACGAGGCCGAGAACCGCATGCACGTGCAGAAGGCGCTGATGGAGTACCTGCTGCTCGGCCGCATCGGGTAAGTCCCGAGGCGCGGCGGCCGCGCGTGCCAGACCGGCGTCAGCCGCCGGCACCAGCATCGTCGAAGGAGACAAGCACACGATGAAAACGGCCTTCCTCGCCGACCTGCACGCCAACCGCGAAGCCGTGGAGGCGGTGCTGGAGCACGCCGGCGCGCAGGGCGCCCAGCGCTGGGTGCTGCTGGGCGACTTCGTCGGCTACGGCGCCGACCCGGCCTGGGTGGTCGACCGCATGCGCGAGCTGGTGCGTGCCGGCGCGGTGGCGGTGATGGGCAACCACGACCAGGCGGTGGTGCGCGGCGCCTCGCCGCACATGCGGCCCGAGGCCCGCTATGTCATCGAGTGGACCCGCGCCCAGCTCGACAGCGCGCAGCTGGACTTCCTGGCCAGCCTGCCGATGTCGCAGCACCACGGCGACCAGTTCTACGTGCACGCCAACGCCTGGGCGCCGGCCGGCTGGGACTACATCATGAGCCGGCTCGACGCGGTGCGCAGCCTGCACGCCACCGAGTGCCGCTACACCTTCTGCGGCCACATGCACGAGCCCAAGCTCTACAACCTGTCGTCCACCGGCAAGGTCGGCGACTTCACGCCCACGCCCGGCGTGCCCATCCCGCTGCCGCCGCACCGGCAGTGGCTGGTCATCCCCGGCTCGGCCGGCCAGCCACGCGACGGCAACCCGGCCGCCTGCTACGCCCTGTTCGACGAGGCCGACAGCGCGCTGACCTTCCACCGCGTGCCCTACGACCACGACAGCGCCGGCGCCAAGATCCTCGAGGCCAAGCTGCCGCAGCGCCTGGCCACGCGGCTGGAAGACGGACACTGACCGCAGCGCGCGGCCAGCCCCGGCCGCGGCCGCCCACCGAGCGACCCACGATGGACTCCAAGCTCTACAGCAACTCGCTGGGCTATGCCGCCAACGGCAAGGACCAGTCCGCGCCGCTGGCGCCGGGCATGGTCATCGACCGCTTCGAGCTGATGGAGAAGCTGCACGTCGGCGGCATGGCCCACCTGTGGAAGGTGCAGGACGTGCACCACCAGGGCATGTACCGCCTGCCGCTGATCATGAAGGTGCCGCGCATCAAGGGCGGCGAGGACCCGGCCACCATCGTCGGCTTCGAGGTCGAGCAGATGATCATGCCGATGCTCTCCGGCCGCCACGTGCCGAAGTTCATCGCCAAGGGCGACTTCACGCGCCAGCCCTTCATCGTGATGGAGCGCATCGAGGGCCCGTCGCTGCGCCCGCGCCTGGACGAGGCGCCGCTGCCGCTGGACGAGGTCATCGAGATCGGCTCGCGCGTGGCCACCGCGCTGCACGACCTGCACCGCCAGCACCTGGTGCACCTGGACGTCAAGCCCAGCAACATCATGTTCCGCCCCGACGGCACCGCGGTGCTGGTGGACTTCGGTCTGTCGCGCCACGACCACCTGCCCGACCTGCTGGACGAGGAGTTCACGCTGCCGATGGGCACCGGGCCCTACATGTCGCCCGAGCAGGTGCAGTTCGTGCGCAACGACCCGCGCAGCGACCTGTTCGCGCTGGGCGTGATGCTCTACCACTTCACCACCGGCGAGCGCCCCTTCGGCCAGCCCGAGAGCGTGCGCGGCCTGCGCCGCCGGCTCTACGTCGAGCCGGTGCCGCCGCGCTCGCTGCGGCCCGACTGCCCGCCCTGGCTGCAGGAGGTGATCCTGCACTGCCTGGAGGTCGATCCGGCCAAGCGTTACCAGACCGCCGCCCAGCTGGCGCTGGACCTGCAGGACCCGAGCCAGGTGGCGCTGACCAAGCGCGCCGAGAAGCTGACCAAGAGCGGCACGATCAAGACGCTCAAGCGCTGGTTCTTCGCCCTCGGTGCCGAGCCGGCGCACGAGCGCGCCAAGGTCACCGAGCAGCTCGACCGCAGCCCCATCGTGATGGCCGCGGTGGACATCGACAACGCCACCACCGAGCTGCTGCAACAGCTGCGCGAGACGGTGCGCCGCATCGTCCAGACCGAGCCGGGCGCGCGCCTGGCCTGCGTCAGCGTGATGAAGATCGCCCGCATCGGCATGGACGACCTGGTCGACGCGCAGGGCCGCAGCCGCCACGTCAAGCAGCTGGTGGCGCTGAAGCACTGGGCGCGGCCGGTGAGCAAGGCGCTGAGCCTGGAGGAAGGCCGGCTGACCTTCCACGTGCTGGAGGCGCCGGACCCGGCCGCGGCGATCATCGAGTTCGCCCAGCGCAACCAGGTCGACCACATCGTGATGGGCGCGCGCGGCTCGTCCACGCTGCGCCGGCTGCTGGGCAGCGTGTCCTCGCAGGTCGTGGCGCAGTCGGACTGCACCGTCACCGTGGTGCGCGCCGCCGGCCCGGCGGACGACGTGGTGGAGCCGGCCACATGACCATGCCGCGACCGGCCGACGACAACCCCTGCACGCGCTGCGGCGCCTGCTGCGCGGGCTTCCGCGTCGACTTCGACCGCAGCGAGCTGCTCAGCGAGGGCGGCCAGCTGCCCGACGGCCTCGCCGTGGACCTGACCGACCGGCTGTGCCGGATGCGCGGCACCGACCACGCCCGCCCGCGCTGCGCCGCGCTGACCGGCACCATCGGCCAGCAGGTGCGCTGCGGCATCCACGAGTGGCGGCCCTCGCCCTGCCGCGAGTTCGGCGCGCGCGCGCCCTTCGGCATCGGCGACGAGGCCTGCAACCGCGCCCGCGCCCGCCACGGCCTGCCGCCGCTGCCCTGCTGATCCGCGCAGGCCCTAGCCCGGCGGCCGGCGCGCCTGCTGCGTCAGCCCGCTGACCACCAGCACCGCCTGGGTGCGCGAGCTGACGCCGAGTGCGCGCAGCACGGCGGCGACATGGTCCTTGACGGTGTCCACCGTGACATTGAGCTGGCGCGCGATCAGCTTGTTCGACAGGCCCTTGAGCAGCAGCGCCAGCACCTCGGACTGCCGCGGCGTCAGCCCCAGCTCGGCCATGCTGCGGTGGCGCAGCGCCATCTCGCCGCCGTCGTCCGGCAGCAGCGCCGCGGCGGCCAGGCCGGCCGCGTCCTCGCGCGGCGCCACCGGCGTGCTGCCGGTCCAGCCGCCCATGGCCTGCGCCAGCGGCACGCCGGGCTGGCGGCCGGCGGCCTCGTCGGCGGCGGCCGCGGCGTCGGCCAGCCGGGTGCCCGGCGAGCGCGCCAGCCCCAGCAGCGCCTGCGGGATGTAGACGCCGCCGCCCAGCACCAGCGCCAGCGCCCGGCGCAGTTCGTCGTTCGACGAGCGCTTGGGCACGAAGCCCATCGCCCCCATGTCGATCACGCGCACCATGTCGGTCAGCCGCTCGGTGGCCGAGACCACCACCACCGGCAGCTCCGGACAGCGCGCACGCAGCTCGGCCAGCACCGCGAAGCCGTCGATGCGCTCGCCCAGCCAGAGGTCCAGCAGCACCAGCTCGATGCCCGGGTCGGCGGCCAGCCGGGCGAAGGCCTCGTCGGGGTGGCCGGCGCTCAGCACCTCGGTGCCGCTGTCCAGCCCATGGATGATGGTCTGCAGCGCAGACAGGACCATCGGGTGGTCGTCGACCAGCAGCACCTTCATGGCTCTCGTCCTCCCTGCACGGCCCGGGCCGCCGCGGCTCAGGTGAAGCGGCGCGACACCGCTTCGGCGATGCACACGGGCTTGTCGCCGCCCTCGCGCTCGATGGTGACCTCGGTGGTCAGCTGCGCGCCGCCCTGGATCGGCTCGTAGGCCTTGAGCCTGACCTGGGCGCGCAGCCGGCTGCCCGCCGGCACCGGCGCGGTGAAGCGCACCTTGTTCAGGCCGTAGTTGACGCTCATCTTGACGTCATCGATGGCCATCGAGCGCGCGTTCAGCTCGGGCAGCAGCGACAGCGTCAGGAAGCCGTGGGCGATGGTCGTGCCGTAGGGGCCGGCGGCGGCGCGCACCGGGTCGACGTGGATCCACTGGTGGTCGCCGGTGGCCTCGGCGAACAGGTCGATGCGGCGCTGGTCGATGGTCACCCAGGGGCTGGTGGCCAGGTGCTGGCCGACCAGGGCCTGCAGCGAGGCCAGGGTGGCGAAATGCTTGGGTTCGGAGGTCGTCGTCTCGGTCATGCTTGGATCCAGTCGGTCAGGGGCTGCCATTGGGCCAGGTCGCGCTCGACGCGGCCGGGGGCCACGTCGAACAGGGTCAGGCCGCGGGCGGCCAGGTGGACGTAGTTCTGCGTGTCGCGCAGGTGGGTGAGCAGCGGCAGCTGCAGCGCGTCCAGGAACTCGTGCAGGTGCTCGGTGGCGTGGGTGTGTTCCTTCACCCGCATCGCCACCAGGCCGATGCGGATGCGCCCGGCGCGCTTGTGCTCGCGCACCTGGCGCAGGAAGTCGTGCGTGGCGGCGATGTCGAAGGGGCTGGGCTGCAGCGGCACCAGCAGGCGGTCGGCCAGCTTGAGCGCGGCGTCCAGCCGCTTGCCGTGCAGGCCGGCCGGGGTGTCCAGCACCAGGTCGGTGGTGCCTTTGGGCGGACGCACCAGGCCGCCGTCGACCACCTCCCAGCCGCGGATGGCCGGCAGCTGCGGCGGGCGCAGCGCCAGCCAGTGGCGGGCGCTCTGCTGGCGGTCCAGGTCGCCGAGCATCACCGCCCGGCCCTGGCGCGCCAGCCAGCCGGCCAGGTTGGTGGCCAGCGTGCTCTTGCCGACCCCGCCCTTGGGGTTGGCCACCACGATCACGCCCATGGGCCCCTCGCGCGCGGGTTGCTGGAATGCTGCTATGTTACGAGACGATGCCCGCCCCCGCCGCCCCGCCGTGCCCCGCACCCTGGTGATCCTGGCCCACCCCCAGCCGGAGCACTCGCGGGTGTCGCGCGCGCTGGCCGACGCGGCGCGCGCCCTCGGCCCGGAGGTGGCCGTGCGCGACCTGTACGCGCTGTATCCCGACTACCTGATCGACCCCGCCGCCGAGCAGGCCGCGCTGGCCGGCGTGCGCCTGCTGGTGTGGCTGCACCCGATCCACTGGTACGGCATGCCGCCGCTGATGAAGCTGTGGCTGGACGAGGTCTTCGCCTTCGGCTGGGCCTACGGCCCCGGCGGCACCGCGCTGCACAGCGCCGACCTGTGGCTGGCGGTGTCCACCGGCGGCAGCGAGGCCTCGTACCACCCGCAGGGCCACAACCGCCACTTCTTCGACGCCTTCCTGCCACCCTACGAGCAGACCGCCGCGCTGGCCGGGCTGCGTTTCCTGCCGCCGCTGGTGCTGCACGGTGCGCACCGCGCCAGCGACGCCGAGGTCGACGCGCACGCCCGCCTGTTCGCCCAGCGGCTGGCCAGCCACCCCGACTGGCCCGAGCTGGCCGACCTGCCGGCCTGCACGGCCTGCGAGGTGCCGCGCGACGAGCGCCCGGCCGAACCCGCCACGCTGGCCGGCTGAGCCGCGGCGCCCGACCCGATGGACCACGGCAGCACCTGGCTCGGCACCAGCCTCGTCTACCTGGCCGCCGCGGTGCTGGCGGTGCCGCTGGCGCGGCTGCTGGGCCTGGGCGCGATCATCGGCTACCTGGGCGCGGGCATCGTCATCGGCCCCTGGGGCCTGCGCCTGGTCGACGACCCGGCGGCCATCCTGCACTTCGCCGAGTTCGGCGTCGTGCTGATGCTGTTCCTGGTCGGCCTGGAGCTGGAGCCGCGCCGGCTGTGGGCGCTGCGCCGGCCGATCTTCGGCGGCGGCAGCGTGCAGCTGCTGGGCTCGGCCGCGGCGATGCTGGCGGTGGCCGCGGCCTTCGGGCTGGACTGGCGGCTGGGTCTGGTGGCCGGCCTGGGGCTGGCGATGTCGTCCACCGCCATCGGCCTGGGCGCGCTGGCCGAGCGCAACCTGATGGCCACCCGCGCCGGCCAGGGCGTGCTGTCGGTGGCGCTGCTGCAGGACATCGCCGCCATCCCCATCCTCGCGCTGGTGCCGCTGCTGGCCGGCAGCGCCGGCGCGGCCCACGTCGGCGGCAGCGCCTGGCTGGGCGCGGCCAAGGCGCTGGGCGTGGTCGCGGCCATCGTGCTGGGCGGGCGGCTGCTGCTGCGCCCGGCGCTGCGCTGGATCGCCGCCAGCCGCACGCCCGAGGTCTTCACCGCCGCCGCGCTGCTGCTGGTGGTGGCCACCGCGGCGCTGATGCAGTCGGTGGGGCTGAGCATGGCGCTGGGCGCCTTCCTGGCCGGCGTGCTGCTGGCCGAGAGCGAATACCGCCGCGCGCTGGAGACCGACCTGGAGCCCTTCAAGGGCCTGCTGCTGGGCCTGTTCTTCATCGCCGTGGGCATGGGCATCGACTTCGCGGTGGTGCTGCGCCACCCGGGCTGGATGGCGCTGGTGGTGATGGGCTTCCTGGCGCTGAAGGCGGCGGTGCTGTGGGGCCTGGCGCGCTTCACCCGGCTGCCGCTGGCCGAGCGGCCGGTGTACGTGGTGCTGCTGGCCCAGGGCGGCGAGTTCGGCTTCGTCGTCTTCCAGGCCGCGCAGCAGGCGCGGGTGATCGACGCGGCCACGGCGTCCTTCCTGGTCGCCGCGGTGGCGCTGTCGATGCTGTTGACGCCACTGCTGCTGAAGGCCGCCGACCGCTGGTGGACGCCGCGGCTGGCCGCGCGCGGCGCGGCGGCACGGCCGGCCGAGATCAGCGAGCCGCAGGCCGAGCCGGTGATCATCGCCGGCTTCGGCCGCTACGGCCAGGTCGTGGGCCGGCTGCTCAATGCCAACGGCCTGTCGGCCACCGTGCTGGAGCACGACGCCGAGCAGGTGGAGACGGTGCGCCGCTTCGGCTGGCGCGTGTTCTACGGCGACGCCACGCGGCTGGACCTGCTACGCGTGGCCGGTGCCGGCCAGGCCCGCGTGCTGGTGCTGGCCATCGACGACGTCGAGCAGAGCCTGAAGGTGGCCGCGCTGGCGCGCGCGCATTTCCCGCAGCTGGCGGTGGTGGCGCGGGCGCGCAACGTCACCCACTACCTGCGGCTGCGGGCGCTGGGCGTCACGCTGATCGAGCGCGAGACGCTGGACGCCTCGCTGGCCAGCGGCCGCACGGTGCTGGAGCAGATGGGCTGGCACCCGCACGCCGCGCGCACGCAGGCGCTGCGCTTCCGCCAGCACACCATCGACCTGATCGAGCAGATGGCGCCGCACCTGGGCGACGAGCAGCAGCTGATCGCGGTGGCCAAGCAGGGCCGCCAGCAGCTGGAGGCGATGTGGGCCCGCGAGCGCGCCGAGCAGGTGGCCCAGCGCCACCGCCGCGGCTGGCACGACGGCGCGGCAGCCACCAGGCCGCCGGGCGCCGCCCCCGGCCGGCCCGACGCCGCGCGCGACGAGGACGCGGCCTGACGCGCCGGCCCGCGCCGGTGCACGCCGGTGCACGCCGGCGCCAGGGCCACCGCCCTGCCCCGCGCTCAGCGCAGCGCGTCGGCCAGCAGCTTGACCCCGGTGGCCGCCATGCCGGCCAGGAACAGGCGCTGGAACAGCTGCGGCGGCAGGCGCCGCAGCAGGCGCACGCCGGCCCACACGCCCAGCGGCGCCACCGGCGCCAGCACCGCGGCGGCGGCCAGGTTGCCGGCGTCGAACAGGCCCAGCGCCGCGTAGGGCAGCCACTTCGACGCGTTGACCGCGGCGAAGAACACCGCCATCGTCGCCGTCAGGCGCACCGGATCCAGCTTCAGCGGCAGCAGGTAGAAGCCCAGCGGCGGCCCGCCGGCGTGGGCGACGAAGCTGGTGAAGCCCGACACCGTGGCCAGCAGCCAGCCCAGCGCGCGCGAGGGCACGGCGGCGTCGGCCCGCGGCGGCAGCACGGTGCGGATCAGCAGGAAGACCAGGGTGATGCCGCCGACCAGGCCGGCCACCGCCTTCGCGCTGAGCCAGCCGAACAGCAGCGTGCCCAAGGCGGTGCCCAGCAGGCCGGCCGGCAGCAGGGTGCGCAGCAGCGCGGCATCGCGCTCGCGCCACAGCGCGCGCAGGCCCAGCAGGTCCATCACCATCAGCAGCGGCAGCATGATGGCCGCGGCCTGCGGCACCGGCACGGCCAGCGCCATCAGCGGCACGCCCAGCGCGCCGAAGCCGGCGCCGACGCCGCTCTTGCTCAGCCCCACCAGCAGCACCGCCGGCACGGCCACCGCGTAGAACGCGGGGTCGGTGATCAGCGGCACGGCCGGGCGCCCGTGGCCGTCAGACCAGGCGGCAGGCTTCGTCGAAGCCCAGGCGCGGGTTGCGCGGGAACAGCTTGGACGGGTCGCCGTGGCCCAGCGTGCAGATGAAGTTGGTGGTCACCGCGCTGCCGGCCCAGAAGGCGGCGTCGACCTTGGCGGTGTCGAAGCCGCTCATCGGCCCGCAGTCCAGGCCCAGCGCGCGCGCCGCGATGATCAGGTAGCCGCCCTGCAGGCTGGAGTTGCGGAAGGCCGACTCGCGGATCACCGCGTCCTTGCCGGCGAACCAACTGCGCGCGTCGGCGTGCGGGAACAGCCTGGGCAGCTGCTCGTGGAAGGCCAGGTCCATGCCGACGACCACGGTCACCGGCGCCTGGCGGATCTTCTCGACATTGCCCGGCGAGACGCAATCCAGCAGCCGCGCCTTGGCCTCGGCCGAGCGCACGAAGGCGAAGCGCGCCGGGCAGCCGTTGGCCGCGGTGGGGCCGTACTTCACCAGCTCGTAGAGCTGGCGCAGGGTGTCGTCGGCAACGGGCTCGTCGCGGTAGCCGTTCTGGGTGCGGGCTTCGGTGAACAGCTGGGCAAGGGTCAGGCTCATGGGGCGGGCGTGGGGGGATTCGGGGAAAGCGACAATTGTGGGATGTTCCAACCTTCCCAGCACGACGTCCGGCGATTCTTCTGCGAGACCCGGCACAAGCAGCAGCAGGGCCTGCCGCTGACGCCGATGGAGGCCATCGCCGGCGACTGGATCACCGAGCACCCCGAGTACCACGCCGACCTGGCCGACCTGGACGCCGCGCTGGCCGCCAGCTACACGGTGGAGGACGGCCGCACCAACCCCTTCCTGCACCTGGCCATGCACCTGAGCATCGCCGAGCAGTGCAGCATCGACCAGCCCACCGGCATCCGCCAGGCGGTGGCGCTGCTGGCCGCCAGGCGCAACTCGCTGCACGACGCCCACCACGAGGTGATGGAGTGCCTGGGCGAGATGATCTGGGCCAGCCAGCGCAGCGGCCTGCCGCCCGACGGGCCGGCCTACATCGACGCGGTGCGCCGGCGCGCGACGCGCTGAGCGGCTGAGCCGCCGGCGCGGGCGGCCGGGCCTCTCAGGCCGCCGCCGGCAACTGCGCGCCGGGCGCGAACTCGGCCTGCGGGTCGCCGGCCAGCCGGCTGTGCCACATCACCCGCGGCTGGGCCAGGTCCCAGGGCATCGCGCGGTGCAGCAGGCAGCGGTTGTCCCAGACCACCACGTCGCCCGCCGTCCAGTGGTGGGTGTAGACGCGCGGCGCCTGGCAGGCGGCCTCGACCAGGCCCTCGAGGAAGCGCTCGGACTCGGCCTGGTCCAGGCCCGGCACCGCATGGGCGTGGCGGCCGATCAGCAGCGACGGGCGGCCGGTCTCGGGGTGGTGCTTGACCAGCGGGCGCAGCGGCGCGCCCGCCACGTCCATGCCGTAGCCCAGGTAGGCCGAGCCCTGGCCGTGCACGTGACCCAGCTTGGACTGCGAGTACACCAGCGAGTGGTGGGCGCTGCGCGCGTGCACCAGCGCGCGCGTGGCCTCGTCCAGCGCGTCGTAGGCGGCGCGCATGTCGGCGAAGGCGGTCTCGCCGCCGGTGGGCGGCACCACCTCGGCCGAGAACACCGCGCCCTGCGACATCACCGGCATGTAGGTGCTGTCGGCATGCCAGGCCATGTTGCCGACGATGACCTTCATCATGTCGTCCCATTCGGCCGGCTCGTACGAGCGCACGCGGCCGTCGGGCAGCACGTTGGAGATGGCCACGATGTCGCCGCCGCCGATGCGCTCGATCGGCCCGAAGCGCCGGGCGAAGCCGATCTGCTGCGCGCGGTCGAGGTGCTGGCCGGGGAAGACCAGCAGCGCGTGCTGCAGCCAGGCGGCGTGCAGGGCCTGGAAGCCGGCCTCGTCCAGCTCGGCCAGGCGCAGGCCGGTGACGACGGCGCCGAAGCTGGTGTCCGGCAGCGGGGCGATGTGCATGGGCTTGTCTCCTGCGTGGGTTCGGGCCCGAGGCTCTGCGGCCCCGTGGCCGTGGCGACCGCGCGGCCGGCTGGCCGCGTGGTCGGGCGGTTCAGGGGCTCACTTCGGCGCCACGTTGGCCCACTGCAGCATCACGTAGTTGTCGGCGCGGTGGACCATGGTGACGTTGCTGCGCGCGGCCCAGGGGATCACCTGGCGGTGCAGCGGCAGGGTGTGGACCTGCTCCTTCCATTCGGCCAGCGCGGCCTTGATCTGCTGCTCGCGCTTCTTCGGGTCGGCCTCGACGCTGGACTGCGCGGCCAGCGCGTCGAACTTGTCGTTGCGGCTGTTGCCGTAGTTGTACAGGCCCACGCCCTTCTCGCCGCGGTTGCGCATCACCGGCGTCAGCGTGGTCTCGGCGTCGGTCACCGCGCCGCCCCAGCCCAGCATGTACAGGCTGGTGTCCAGCTTCTCCAGCTTGGGGAAGTGCAGCGTGCGCGGCGTGGCGCTGACGCGCACCTTGATCTTCAGCTGCGCCCACATCGAGGCCAGCGCGACGCAGATCTCCTCGTCGTTGACGTAGCGGTTGTTGGGGCAGTCCAGCGTCACCTCGAAGCCGTCGGCGAAGCCGGCGTCGGCCATCAACTTGCGCGCGGCGGCCAGGTCGTAGGGCAGGCGGCTTTCCAGCGCGGGGTCGTTGTAGGCGGCCAGCGGCGACGGCGTCATGCCGCCGGTGGGCACGCTCAGGCCGTTCATCAGCTTGGTCTTCATCGTCTCGATGTCGATGGCCTGGTACAGCGCGCGGCGCACGCGCACGTCCTTGAACGGGTTCCTGTCGCCGGGCACGTTGCCGTGCAGCAGCTTGTCGCGCGCCTGGTCCATGCCGATGAAGACGATGCGGTTCTCCGGCCCGTCGATGACCTTGACGCCGGCCACCGTGCGCAGCCGCGGGATGTCGCGCGGCGCCGGGTCGTGCACGAAGTCGAGCTCGCCCGAGATCAGCGCGGCCAGCCGCGTCGCGTCGTTGGCGATCGGCGTGTAGACCACGTCCTGCACATTGCCCTCGAACTTGCCCCACCAGGCGGGGTTGCGCTTGTGCACGGTCTTGATGCCGGGCGCGCGGCTGACCAGCATGTAGGGGCCGGTGCCGTTGGCATGGGTGGCGGCGTAGGTCTCCTCCTTGTTCTTGAAGTCCTGCGGCTTGGTCACCTTGTGCTGCTCGCACCAGGCCTTGCTCATGATGAACACCGCATCCAGGTGCTGCAGGAACACCGGGTTCACCGTCTTCAGGCGGAACTCGACCGTCAGGTCGTCGACCTTGACCACCTCGCCCAGCGCGTTGGCGTAGGTGGAGATCTGCGAGGTCGGCTCGGCGGCGCGCCTGACCGAGAACAGCACGTCGTCGGCGGTGAAGGGCGTGCCGTCGTGGAACTTCACGCCCGGGCGCAGCTTGAAGCGCCAGACCAGCGGCGCGGTCTGCTGCCAGCTGAGCGCCAGGCCGGGCACGATGTTGAGCTGCTTGTCGCGGTCGACCAGGCGCTCGTAGACCTGCTGGTTGACGCTGTTGGTCAGGCCCTCGTTCTGCGAGTGCGGGTCCATTGTCATCGGGTCGCCCTGGCTGGCCCAGCGCAGGGTCTGGGCGGGCGCGGTGGCGGGCGCCAGGGCGGCGAGCAGGGCCACGGCCAGCAGGCCGGCATGGAGGTGGTGCTTCATCGGCGGGAATCCCCGGAAAGGTGGCTGGCGATGGCCCAGTGTAGGCAAGCGCCATGCCACCGCCGCCCGGGGAAAGCCCGGGACGCGCGCCGGGCACCGCCGGCGCGGCCCCGCCCGGCGGCTCAGGCGGGGGCGTAGCCCTCTTCGGCCAGCGCGGCGCTGAAGCGCTCGGCCGGCTGCTGCGACTCGATGCGCACGGTGTGCGTCGGCAGGTCGACCTGCAGCTGCGCCTGGGCGTCGACGCGCTGCACCGTCTCGGTCACGGTGCGCACGCAGTGGCCGCAGGTCATCGTGGGCAGGGTCAGTTCGATCATCGCGGGCTCCTTGGAACGGGTTGAGGGTTGGACGCCGGGCAGTATCGACCTTGCCCCGATGGCAAGGTCAAGCCCCGGTCCGCCGCGGTCCGCCAAGCGGCCCTGCCCCCGGCAGGGGCTTGACCCTGCCATGATGGCAAGCTTGAGACTGCCGCCCATGGACGACACCTGCACCCTCACCCTGCCGATCACCGGCATGAGCTGCGCCAGCTGCGTGACGCGCGTCGAGAAGGCCATCGCCCGCGTACCCGGCGTGCGCAGCGCCAGCATCAACCTGGCCACCGAGCGTGCCCAGGTGGCGCTGGACGGCCCCGGCGCCCCGGCCACCGCCCAGGCGGTGCACGCCGCGGTGCAACGCGCCGGCTACGGCATCCCCGACGAGGCGCGCGACCTGCGCATCGACGGCATGACCTGCGCCAGCTGCGTGGCCCGCGTCGAGAAGGCGCTGGCCAAGGTGCCCGGCGTGCTGGAGGCCACCGTCAACCTGGCCACCGCCACCGCGCGGGTGCGCCGCCTGGCCGGCAGCGCCGACGACGCCGCGCTGCGCGCCGCGGTGCAGCGCGCCGGCTACGAGGCCACGCCGCTGGACGCCGACCGCCCCGCGCCACCGCCGCCCCGCGGCGACGCCGGCTGGAAGGTGGCGCTGGCGGCCGCGCTGTCGGCACCGCTGGTGCTGCCGATGGCCGGCGACCTGGTCGGCCGGCACTGGATGCTGCCGCCGCTGTGGCAGTGGCTGCTGGCCACGCCGGTGCTGTGCTGGCTGGGCGCGCGCTTCTTCGTCGCCGGCTGGAAGGCGCTGCGCGCCGGCGCCGGCAACATGGACCTGCTGGTGGCCACCGGCACCGCGTCGGCCTACGGCCTGAGCCTGGCGCTGTGGGCGCTGGACGACAGCGGCATGCCGCACCTGTACTTCGAGAGCGCCGCGGTGGTGATCACCCTGGTGCTGTTCGGCAAGTGGCTGGAGGCGCGCGCCAAGCGCCGCACGCTGGACGCGCTTGACAGCCTGCGCGCGCTGCGCCCCGACACCGCCACGCTGCGGCGCGACGGCGCCGAGACCGTGGTGCCGCTGGCCCGGGTGCAGCCCGGCGACGAGGTGGTGGTCAAGCCCGGCGAGCGCCTGCCCACCGACGGCGTGGTCGTCGAGGGCCGCAGCCACCTGGACGAGTCGCTGCTGACCGGCGAGAGCCTGCCGGTGGCCCGCGGCCCCGGCGACGCGGTGACCGGCGGCGCGATCAATGCCGAGGGCCGGCTGGTGGTGCGCACCACCGCGGTGGGCGCGGCCAGCATGCTGTCGCAGATCGTCCAGCTGGTCGAGTCGGCCCAGGCCAGGAAGGCGCCGATCCAGCAGACGGTGGACCGCGTGGCCGCGGTCTTCGTGCCGGCGGTGTTCGCGGTCGCGCTGCTGACGCTGCTGGGCTGGGGCCTGTTCGGGCCGCAGCGCGGCGACTGGGCGTCGGCGCTGATCCACGCGGTGTCGGTGCTGGTCATCGCCTGCCCCTGCGCGCTGGGTCTGGCCACGCCGGCCACGCTGATGGTCGGCACCGGGCTGGCCGCGCGCCGCGGCATCCTGGTGCGCGATGCCCAGGCGCTGGAGCTGCTGCGCGCGGTGCGCGTCGTCGCCTTCGACAAGACCGGCACCCTGACCGAAGGCCAGCCGCGCGTGGTGGCCCTGGCCGCCAGCGCCGCGCTGCCCGCCGGCGACGCCGGCCAGCGCGCACTGCTGCGCCTGGCCGCCGGCCTGCAGGCGGCCAGCGAGCACCCGCTGGCCCGCGCCGTGCTGCAGGCCGCGCAGGCCGGCGGCGTGGCCGCCGCCGCGGCCGAGCTGCCGCAGGCGGTGCCGGGGCGCGGCATCCAGGGCCGCGTCGACGGCCGCGCGCTGGCGCTGGGCAGCAGCGTCTGGATGGCCGAGCTGGGCGTGGCCGACGCAGCGCTGGCGGCGCAGGCCGCCGACTGGGCCGCACAGGGCCGCAGCGTGTCCTGGCTGGCCGAGCTGGGCGAGGCCGGTGGCCCGCCCCGCGCGCTGGGCCTGCTGGCCTTCGGCGACCGCGCCAAGCCGGGGGCCGCCCCCGCGGTGGCCGCGCTGCGGCGCGAGGGCTTGCGCGTAGTGCTGGTCAGCGGCGACAACCGGGGCGCGGCCGAGGCGCTGGCGCGCGAGGTCGGCATCACCGAGGTGCAGGCCGAGGTGCTGCCCGGCGGCAAGGCGCAGGCCATCCAGGCGCTGCGCGCCGGCCTGGCCGCGGGCGAGCGCGTGGCCATGGTCGGCGACGGCGTCAACGACGCCCCGGCGCTGGCCGCGGCCGATGTCGGCATCGCGATGACCCACGGCGACGGCGGCGGCACCGACGTGGCCATGCAGACCGCCGGCCTGACCCTGCTGCGCGGCGACCCGCGGCTGGTGGCCGAGGCGCTGCAGCTGTCGCGCGCCACCACCCGGCGCATCCGGCAGAACCTGTTCTGGGCCTTCGCCTACAACGTGGTCGGCATCCCGCTGGCGGCGCTGGGCCTGCTCAGCCCGGTGGTGGCCGGCGCGGCGATGGCGCTGTCCTCGGTCAGCGTGGTCGGCAACGCGCTGCTGCTGGGGCGCTTCCGGCCCAGGGGGATCGACTGATGGACCCGACCCTGCGCAACATCGGCCAGGCCGCCGCGGCCAGCGGCGTCTCGGCCAAGATGATCCGCCACTACGAGGCCCTGGGCCTGCTGCCCGCGGTGGCCCGCACCGACGCCGGCTACCGCCAGTACGACGAGGGCACGGTGCACACGCTGCGCTTCATCCGGCGGGCGCGCGACCTGGGTTTCTCCACCACCGAGATCGCCGAGCTGCTGGCGCTGTGGCGCAACCGCCAGCGGCCCAGCGCCGAGGTCAAGCGCATCGCGCTGGCCCATGTGGCCGACCTGCAGCGGCGCATCGCCGAGATGCAGGCGATGCAGCGCACGCTGGCCGGCCTGGCCCAGTGCTGCCACGGCGACGCGCGGCCCGACTGCCCCATCCTCGACGACCTGGGCGGCGGCCCGCGGCCGCCTGGGGATCAGTAGCGCGAGTCCAGCACGTCCTCGCCGGCCCACATCGCGTCCAGGTGCGGGAAGTTCCAGCGCTCCGGCGGCTCGCGGTCGACGATGCGGTCGGGCGCGCCGGCCGACAGGTCCAGCACCTGCGGCGCGATCTCGCGCTGCTGCTCGGCGGCGTAGAAGACCTTCACCACCGGCGCGACCAGCGCGTGCGGGTTCTGCTCCATCACCACCGCCAGCCGGCCCGAGGCCAGCCGCACCAGCGAGCCGTTGGGGTAGATGCCCAGGCTGCGCACGAAGTGCTGGAACACCGTCGGGTCGAACTGGCCCTGCCAGCTGGCCATGCGCGAGATCGACTGCGCCGGGTCCCAGCCCGTCTTGTAGGGCCGGTTGGACGTGATCGCGTCGTAGACGTCGCACACCGCGCCCATGCGCGCCATCAGGCTCAGGCGGTCGCCCGGAAGCCGGTAGGGGTAGCCGCGGCCGTCCATGCGCTCGTGGTGGTGCAGGCAGACGTCCAGCGCCGCCTCCGGTGCGCCCTGGGCCTGCTGCAGCATCTCGTGGCCGCGCACTGGGTGGGTGCGGATCACCGAAAACTCGTCCTCGGTCAGCTTGCCCGGCTTGTTCAGGATGTCCAGCGGCATCGCCGCCTTGCCCAGGTCGTGCAGCAGGCCGGCCAGGCCGGCCTCGCGGCAGGCGGCGTCGTCCAGGCCCAGCTGGCGGCCCAGCGCCACCATCAGCGCGCACACCGCCATCGAGTGCATGTAGGTGTAGTCGTCCTGCGACTTCAGCCGCGCCAGGCTGACCAGCGCGCCCGGGTTGCGGAACACCGAACGGGTCACGTCGTCGACCAGCGGCAGGCAGCGCTCGGCCTGCAGCGTGCGGCCCAGCCGGGCCTCGTTGAACATCGCGCCGATCGCCTCGCGCGAGCGGCGGTAGAGTTGGGCGGCGACCTGCAGTTCCTCGGCCATCGCGGTGCGCGGCGGCTCGGTGGCGCCCGGCGGCGGGGCGGCGGGCTCGGCGGGCGGCGGGGCGGCGGGCGGCTGCGCGGCGAGCGGCGGCGCGGCCACGGGGGCCGGCACCGCGGCCGGCGCACCGGCCACGTCCAGGCCGCGCGCGGTGTCGATCCAGCACTCGCGCACCGGACTGTCGAGCAGGCGCTGGATGTCGGCGGGGTCGGTCAGCGTGAAGCGCGTCTTCCAGAAGGGGTGGTCCATCCACCGCCCTTCCAGCGCATGCAGGTGCATGCCCAGCTGCAGCTGGCGCACCGGAATCCGCTTCAACAAAGGCTTGCTCGCACCCATGGTCTGACGGCCTTATCGGCCGCAACGGGCAGGGGCTTGAGGACAGCGCGCCGTCCGGCACCCGCGCGGGCGCCGGACGGGCCGGGGGCTCAGCGCAGGCGCGGCTGCGGCACCACCCGCAGGTCGCCGGGCAGCGCGGCCAGGTAGTCGGCCACCTGCTTGAGCTCGGCGTTGCTGAAGGTCAGCTTCTTCTTGCCGTCGGCCTCCTGCACCACCTGGCTGCGCATCGTCGCGTTGGCGCGGCCGATATAGGGGTTGCCGTCGGTGTGGTAGGACTTCAGCGCCGCGAACAGGTAGTCGGCGTGCTGGCCGGCCAGCTTGGGGTAGGCCGGGTCGATCGGGGCGCTGAAGTTGGCGCCGTGGCAGGCCACGCAGGCGGCCAGCCGGTCCTTCAGCGCCGCGGGCGCCGCCGCCGCCGCAGCGGCCGGCGCGCCGCCGGGCTTGCCCTGCTGCTCGAAGAACGCGGCCAGGTCGGCCATGTCCTGCTCGCTCAGGCTCTGCGCGATGCCGCGCATCGTCGGGTGCTTGCGGTCGCCCTTCTGGTAGGCGAGCAGGGCGCTGGCGATGTACTTGGCGCCCTGGCCCGAGATCATCGGCACCTTGTGCACCTCGGGGAAGGTGGCCTGGTAGCCGATGATGCCGTGGCAGCCGATGCACATCGCCGCCTTGGTGGCGCCCTTGGCGGCATCGCCGCCGGACTTGCCGTCCTGGGCCAGGACCCCGCCATGCACGCCGGCCAGGGCCAGCACCAGGGGCAGCAGTGGAAGCACTTGTCTCATTGTCTCTCTCGGGCTCTTGCTGTCGTTGTCGGTGGGCGTGCGCGTCAGGCGCTGTCACCTGGGCTACACCAGCTCGCCCAGCGCAGTTTTGAGGACCGTCAACAAGGCGTCAGTCGATTATAGAGGGGGCCTATATACTGACTTGGCACCTGCGGGACCCTCGGTTCCGCCTCCGTTCCACCCCCATTCAAGCACGGCCCGCCGGGGCCGCCCCCGCCATGAAGTTCCAAGGTTCGGACAACTACGTCGCCACGCAAGACCTGATGCTGGCGGTGAACGCGGCGATCACCCTCAAGCGCCCGCTGCTGGTCAAGGGCGAGCCCGGCACCGGCAAGACCATGCTGGCCGAGGAGGTGGCGGCCGCGCTGGGCATGCCGCTGCTGCAGTGGCACGTCAAGAGCACGACCAAGGCCCAGCAGGGCCTGTACGAGTACGACGCGGTGAGCCGGCTGCGCGACAGCCAGCTCGGCGACGAGAAGGTCAAGGACATCCACAACTACATCGTCAAGGGCACGCTGTGGCAGGCCTTCACGTCGGAGCAGCCGGTGGCGCTGCTGATCGACGAGATCGACAAGGCCGACATCGAGTTCCCGAACGACCTGCTGCGCGAACTCGACCGCATGGAGTTCTACTGCTACGAGACGCGCGAGCTGATCAAGGCCAAGAGCCGGCCGCTGGTGTTCATCACCTCGAACAACGAGAAGGAGCTGCCCGACGCCTTCCTGCGCCGCTGCTTCTTCCACTACATCAAGTTCCCCGACGCCGAGACGATGAAGCAGATCGTCGACGTGCACTTCCCCGGGCTGAAGAAGGAGCTGCTCACCGCGGCGATGAAGACCTTCTACGACGTGCGCAACCTGCCCGGCCTGAAGAAGAAGCCCAGCACCAGCGAGCTGCTGGACTGGCTGAAGCTGCTGGTGGCCGAGGACATCCCGCTGGAGGCGCTGCAGAGCAAGGACGAGAAGGTGGCCGTGCCGCCGCTGGTCGGCGCGCTGCTGAAGAACGAGCAGGACGTGACCCTGTTCGAGAAGCTGGTGTTCATGCAGCGCCACAACCGCTGAGGCCATGGCCGGCGACGCCCGTGCCGCACTGGCCGAAGGCCTGGCCGACGCCGTTGGCTTCCTGGCCGGAGCGCTGCTGGGCTGGCAGGCCGGCCGCCTGTTCGGCGTCGACGTGCTGGCCAGCGGTCTGAGCACCGCGCAGACCGCCGCCGCCTGGGCCCTGCTGCTGGCCGGCTGCGGCGCCGGCAAGTGGGCCTCGATGCAATGGAAGGCACGGCGCCGGTCCGGTGCCGGCACCCCGAGGAACTGAGGCCATGACCGCCCTGCCCCGCATCGTCGAACCCGTCACGCTGGCCGGCGCCCATGTGCGGCTGGAGCCGCTGCGCCCCGACCACGCCCCGGCGCTGGCCGAGGCGGTGCGCGAGGGCCGGCTGTGGGAGCTGTGGTACACGGCCATCCCGGCCCCCGAGCGCATGGCCGCCGAGATCGAGCGCCGCCTGGGCCTGCAGGCGGCCGGCAGCATGCTGCCCTGGGCCGTGCTGGACGCCAGCGGCACGCCCGTGGGCATGACCACCTACATGAACGTCGACGCGGCCCACCAGCGCGTCGAGATCGGCTCGACCTGGTACGCCCGGCGCGTGCAGCGCACGCCGCTGAACACCGAGGCCAAGCGCCTGCTGCTGGCCCATGCCTTCGAGCGCCTGCAGTGCATCGCGGTGGAGTTCCGCACCCACCGCTTCAACCAGCAGAGCCGCCGCGCCATCGAGCGCCTGGGCGCGCAGCTCGACGGCATCCTGCGCAACCACCAGCGCGCGGCCAACGGCACGCTGCGCGACACCGTGGTCTACTGCATCACCGCCGACGAGTGGCCGACGGTGCGCGCCCACCTCGACTTCCAGCTCAGCCGCCCGCGCTGAGCAAGCCCGGCGGCGCGCCCGGGCGTGCCGCCTGCCCGGCCGCGGCCGCCGCCGGCGCCAGCACCGCGCGGTCACGGCCGGCACGCTTGGCGGCGTACAGCGCGCGGTCGGCGCGCTCCAGCGCCTGGCCCGGCGGCTCGGCCGCGTCGTCGACCGCCGCCACGCCGACCGACACCGTCACCCGCAGCACCTGCTGCTGCCAGCGCGGCGCGGCGGCGCCCAACTGCCGGCGCAACCGCTCGGCCACCCGCATCGCCGCAGCGGCGCCGGTGCGCGGCAGCAGTAGCGCGAACTCCTCGCCGCCCAGCCGTCCCGCCACGTCGCCCGGGCGGGCCAGCCCGGCCAGCACGCCGGCCAGCGCCACCAGCACCTGGTCGCCGGCGGGGTGGCCCCAGGTGTCGTTGACGCGCTTGAAGTGGTCCAGGTCCAGCAGCAGCAGCGTGTAGCCGGCACCGTGCCGCGCCAGGCCGTCGTGCTGGGCCTGCTGGCGGCGCAGCCACTCGCCGCGGTTGAGCAGGCCGGTCAGCGCGTCGTGCTGCGACAGCCGCCGCAGCCGTGCGACCAGGCGCAGCACCACCATCGCCGCCATGCTGCCGTGCACCAGCAGCACGACCATCAGCAGCACCAGCGCGATGACCACGTGCAGCACCGTGTCCACCTGCAGCGGCCGCGCCGCCGCGGCCAGCGCACCAACCAGCCGCAGCGCGGCCATGCCCGCCGCGCCGAGCAGCGGCAGCACCAGCAGCGCCGCCGTGCGGCGGCCGAACTCCGCCGCCAGCGCGCGGCCGCCGTCCAACGCGGCACGGCCGAACAGCCACAGCAGCAGCGCGCTGGTCGACAGCGCCTGCAGGCGGCCGCCGGTCGCCACCGGCAGCAGCGCCACGCCGACGCTGCCGGTCAGCGCCAGCAGGCCCAGCGCCGCCGCCTCGCGGTCGCGCGGAGCCAGGCCCAGGAACAGGCGCATGCCGCGCACCAGGGCCAGCGCGCTGGCCACCATCAGCAGGTTGCTGGCGATGATCGGCAGCACGGACGTGCCCTCGTCGCGCAGCAGCACGCCGGCCAGCGCCAGCGCCCCCAGCACGGCCGAACCGCCCCAGTGGCGCGCGGCGCGCGCCGGCAGGTCCAGTGCCCAGTGCCCGCCGACCCACACGGCGCCCAGCAGCAGCTGCAGCAGCAGCACGGTCAACAGGACCAGGGCCACGTTTCCCAACATTGTTCTTCCAGTGTCGGCCATCGCCGGGCCGATCGTGCGAGCCCCGACTCTAACCACCCCGCCGCCGCGCCCCGGCGGCGGCGTCAGCCCGCGGCGACAGCGATCGGCGGCTCGACGCAGACGCGGTCGCGCCCCTGGTCCTTGGCGCGGTACAGCGCGCGGTCGGCACGCGCCAGCAGGTCGGGCAGGCAGTCGTCGGCGCCCTGCCAGTCCGAAACGCCGACGCTGGCGGTCAGCGCCAGGCGCCGGCCCTCGTGCACCAGCGGCACCTGGCGCACGCGCTCGCACAGGCGCTGCGCGATGTGCTCGGCCTCCTCGGCCGAGGTGGCCGGCAGCACGGCGACGAACTCCTCGCCACCCCAGCGCGCCAGGTGGTCCACGTCGCGCAGCTGGCTGGCCATCACCGCCGCCAGGTGCTGCAGCGCCCGGTCGCCCACCGCGTGGCCGTGGGCGTCGTTCAGGCGCTTGAAGTGGTCGATGTCGATCATCAGCACGGCCAGCCGGCCGGCCAGCCGGCGCACGCGGCGCTCCTCCTGCTCCAGCACCTCGTCGGCGGCGCGGCGGTTGATCAGCCCGGTCAGTGCGTCGTTGCGCGACAGGTGGGCCAGCCGGCCGACCAGCCGCGACACCAGCAGGCTGACCAGCATCATCTGCAGCACCAGCGCGGCGACCAGGCCGGTCAGGCTGGAGCCGACGCTGAGCACGGTGTTGCGCTCGACCTCGTAGACCACCGATTCCGGCGCGTGCAGCGCACGCAGCGCACGCACGCCCAGCAGCACCGAGGCCAGCAGCATCGGCATCGCGTGCAGCCAGCCCCAGCGCCGGTCCAGCGTGCTGCGCACATGGCACCAGACGTCGACCGCCACCCACAGGTACAGCGCCGACCACAGCGCCGAGACCACGGTGATGCGCGCCCAGACCCAGGCCGGCTCGATGGCCAGCAGCGACAGCAGGGCCGCCAGCGCCAGCAGCCCGATCTGCGTGCGCGTCCAGCAGCGCAGGCCGATGAAGATCCAGATGCCGCGCTGCAGCGCCAGCGTACCGGCGATGACGCCGATGTTGCCCAGCGCGCGCAGCACCGGCTGCTGGCCGTGCATGCCCAGCAGGATCAGCATCAGCCCGAGGGCGCTGACCGCGGCATAGGCCGCCCACCAGGCCGCCGCGCGCCGCTCGCTGGGCAGCACCAGCGCCGCGGCCACCCAGGCCGGCGCCAGCACCGCGTACTGCAGCGCCACCAGCAGCAGCGCCACTTCCGACGAGCTCAGCTGGGTCAGCGGATAGGCCAGCAGGTCCATCGCCGCGATTGCAGCACAGCGCTGTCACCCCGGCGCAGGCCCGCGTGCGCCGAAGTGGGTATGCTTCACGGCCGGACCGCCCGCGTCCACCCTGCCCCGTCCGTCCGAAGGGTTCCGCCATGCTGATCGACTTCTTCTACACCCTGCGCGCCGCCAAGCTGCCGGTCTCGGTCAAGGAATTCCTGACCCTGCTCGAGGCGATGCGGGAGGGCGTGATCGACACCTCGGTCGACGACTTCTACTACCTGGCCCGCACCGCGCTGGTCAAGGACGAGGCGCACTACGACAAGTTCGACCGCGCCTTCGGCGCCTACTTCAAGGGCGTGGAGCTGCTCACCGACTTCACCAAGGAAGTGCCGCTGGAGTGGCTGCGCAAGACGCTGGAGCTGGAGCTCAGCCCCGAGGAGAAGGCCAAGATCGAGAAGATGGGCTGGGAAGAGCTGATGGAGACGCTGAAGAAGCGCTTCGAGGAGCAGAAGGAACGCCACGAGGGCGGCAACAAGTGGATCGGCACCGGCGGCACCAGCCCCTTCGGCGCCTACGGCCAGAACCCGCAGGGCATCCGCATCGGCCAGGAGAAGGGCCGCAACAAGAGCGCCGTCAAGGTCTGGGACCAGCGGGCCTACAAGGACTACGACGACAACCTGGAGCTGGGCACGCGCAACATCAAGGTCGCGCTGCGCCGGCTGCGCCGCTTCGCCCGCGAGGGTGCCGAGACCGAGCTGGACCTGGACGACACCATCCACGCCACCGCGGCCAACGCCGGCATGCTGGACATCAAGATGGTGCCCGAGCGCCACAACAAGGTGAAGGTGCTGCTGCTGATGGACGTGGGCGGCACGATGGACGAGCACATCCACCGCGTCGAGGAGATGTTCTCGGCCGCCAAGAGCGAGTTCAAGCACCTCGAGTTCTACTACTTCCACAACTGCGTCTACGACTTCATGTGGAAGAACAACAAGCGCCGCTTCAGCGAGAAGACGCCGACCTGGGACATCATCCGCAAGTACAACAAGGACTACAAGCTCATCTTCATCGGCGACGCGACGATGAGCCCGTACGAGATCCTGCAGCCCGGTGGCAGCGTCGAGTACAACAACGAGGAGCCGGGCGCCGAGTGGATCCAGCGCCTGACCCACGCCTTCCCCAAGTACGCCTGGATCAACCCCGAGCCGGCCGGCGTCTGGCAGTACCGCCAGAGCATCGCGGTCATGCAGCAGCTGGTGAACCACCGCATGTTCCCGCTGACGCTGCAGGGCCTGGAAGGGGCGATGCGCCTGCTGTCGAAGTGACGCTGCCCGCCGCCGGCGCCGCACGCGGGTGGGCCCGCCGGGCCGGCGGCGCGCTGCTGCTGGCCTGCCTGACCGCGGTGGCGGGCTGCGCCGGCCTGCCGGGCGCAGCCTCCGGCGTCCCGGCCGCCACGGGCACCGCGCCGGGCACCGACCCGGGCACTGGCGCGGGCACCACCCCGGGCGACCGGCCCGGCGCAGCCGGCCCGACGACCACCGGCGCGGCCGCCCCCGCGCTGCAGCTGCAGGTCGACGCCCCGGCGCCGCTGAAGGCCCTGCTCGAGCAGTACCTGGACCTGGCCCGGCTGCAGGCCCTGGGTGGCGGCGACGGGCTCAGCCCGACCGAGCTGAACCGCCTGATCGGCGCCGCCCCGGCCCAGGTGCGCGCCCTGCTGCAGACCGAGGGCCATTTCGATCCGCAGGTGCGGGTGCTGCGCGATCCCGCGCCTGCCGGCGAGGCCGGCGCCGGGCCGGTGGTGGTCCGCCTGCAGGTCACGCCCGGCCCGGCGGTGCGCGTCGGCACGCTGCAGCTCGGCACCGCCGGCGACCTGCAGCGCCGCGCCGACGCCGGTGACGCCGATGCCCGCGCGCTGCGCGACGCGCTGCCCGCCGTCGGCCCGCTGCAGCCGGGCGCGGTGTTCCGCAACGCCGACTGGTCGGCGACCAAGCAGGCGCTGCTGACCCGGCTGCGCGGCGCCGGCTACGCCGCGGCCGGCCTGGCCGACAGCCGCGCCGAGGTCGACGTGCCGGGCGCGCGCGCCACGCTGGTCCTGGCGCTGGACAGCGGGCCGCTGTTCCAGGCCGGGCCGCTGGCCGTCAGCGGGCTGCAGCACCACGACGAGGCCACCGTGCGCGCCCAGGCCGGCTTCGACGCCGGCGCCGCGCTGACCGAGCAGCGCCTGCTCGACTACCAGGACCGGCTGCAGCGCACGCGGCTGTTCCAGTCGGTCAGCGTCGGTTTCGAGCCCGACCCGGCGCAGGCCGCGCAGACCCCGGTGCGCGTGCGCCTGACCGAGCTGCCGCTGCAGCAGGCCACGGTGGGCGTCGGCGTCAGCGCCAACACCGGCCCGCGCGCGACGCTGGAACACACCCACCGCCGCCTGCTGGGCTGGCCGGCGGTGGCCTACAACAAGCTGGAATGGGGCCAGAAGAGCCAGCTCTGGTCGGGCGACCTGCAGACGCACCCCGGCACGGGCTTCCGCCGCTGGCAGCTGGGCGTGCAGGTCGACCGCGAGATCAGCGACACCGACGTGGTGCTGTCGCAGCGCCTGCGCTTCGGCCGCGCGCAGGAGACGCGCACGCTGGAGCGCTCGGTGTTCGCCGAACTGCTGCGCTCGCGCCAGGCCGACCTGCCCGATTCCCCGGCCGCGCAGGCCGCCGGCGGCGCCGGCGTGCGCCATGCCGGCGCGCTCAGCGGCAACGTGCACCTGGTCTGGCGCCGGCTCGACAGCGTGCTGCTGCCCACCCGCGGCCTGACGCTGTCGCTGCAGGGCGGCGCCGGCCAGGCGCGCGGCGACGGCAGCAGCGGGCCCTTCGCCCGCGCCTACGGCCGCCTCGTCGGCTACCTGCCGCTGGGCCAGCAGTGGTACGGCCAGGCGCGGCTGGAGGCCGGCCAGGTCTTCAAGCGCGACGGCCTGACGGTGCCCGACGCGCTGGGTTTCCGCGCCGGCGGCGACGACTCGGTGCGCGGCTACGCCTACCGCTCGCTGGCGCCCACCGCCGCCGACGGCGGCACGGTCAGCGGCGAGCACCTGCTGACCACCAGCGTCGAGCTGGCGCGGCCGCTGTCGGCCCAGCTGCCCTCGGTGTGGGGCGCGGTGTTCATCGACGCCGGCCGCGCGGTGGCGCGCTGGCAGGACTACAAGCCCGCGCTGGGCTACGGCGCCGGCGTGCGCTGGCGCAGCCCGATCGGGCCGCTGCGCATGGACCTGGCCTGGGCCGACGAGCTGAAGAAGCTGCGCCTGCACCTGTCGGTGGGCATCGCCTTCTGATGGCCGAGCCCGCACCGCCCCCCGGCGCCGAGGCGCCCACCGGCCCGGTCACCCCGGCCGCACCGGCCACGCCAGCGCGCCGCCGCCGGCCGCTGGTGCGGCTGGCCGCGGCCCTGCTGGCGCTGGCGGCCGCCGTGCTGCTGGGCCTGGCCGGCGGCGCGGCCTGGCTGTGGCGGCAGCCTGCCGCCCTGCCCTGGCTGCTGGCCCGGGTGCCCGGCCTGGCGGTGCAGGGCGTGCAGGGCACGCTGGCCGAGGGCCGGCTGCGCATCGACGCGCTGGACTGGCAGCTGCCCGGCCAGGCCGGCCGGCTGCGCCTGGGCGCCGTGGCCGTCGACGGCCTGGCGCTGCGCTGGCACCCGCGGCCCGGCAGCTGGCTGGCGCTGCAGGCGCAGCGGGTGCAGGCGGCGCGGCTGGACTTCGACAGCGGCCCGCCGTCGACGACGCCGCTGGCGCCGCCGGCCACGCTGCGGCTGCCGCTGGACCTGGCGGTCGACGCGCTGGCCATCGACCGCCTGCGCATCGACGCGCTGCCGCTGCTGCAGGGCCTGCGGGCGCGGCTGACGCTGGGCGCCGACCAGGGCGCGCGCCACCGCGTCGACGAGCTGGCGCTGACGCTGGACGCCGGCACCGCCGAAGCTCCGGCGCCGCTGCAGCTGCAGGGCGGGCTGACGCTGGGCGCCGACGCGCCGCTGGCGCTGCAGGCCGCGCTGCAGCTGCGGCGCGACGGCGGCGCCTGGCCCTGGCAGGCGCGGCTGCAGGCCCAGGGCCCGCTGGCCGGCTTCGACGCCGAGGCGGTGCTGCGCGGCGCGCCGGCGGCAGGGCCCGCGGCGGCTTCGGCCCCCACCGGCGCCGGCCCGGCGCTACGCGCCGAGGCCCGGCTGCAGCCCTTCGCCGCCTGGCCGCTGGCCGCGCTGACGCTGCACACCGATGCGCTGGACCTGGCCGCGCTGTCGCCGCGCTGGCCGCGCACCCGGCTGGCCGGCCGCGCCGCCGTGACCAGCGCCGGGCTGGACCAGCCGGTGGCCGTCGACGCCACGCTGCACAACGCGCTGCCCGGCCCCTGGGACGCCGGCCGCCTGCCGCTGGCGGCGCTGCAACTGCAGGCCCGCGGCGCCCTGCGCACCGGCGCGCCGCTGAGCCTGCAGCGCTTCGAGCTGCGCCTGGCCGACGAACGCGGCAGCGCCGGCACGCTGGCCGGCCAGGGCCGCTGGCAGGCCGACGCGCTGGCGCTGGACCTGCAGCTGGAGCGGCTGCAGCCCGCACGCCTGCACCGCCGCGCCGCGGCACTGCAGCTGGGCGGGCCGCTGACCCTGCGCGTCGACGGCCTGCCCTGGCCACCGGCGGCCGCCGGCACCGGCACCGGCACCGACACCCGCACGGCTGCGACGGCAGCCGGGTCCCCGGGTTCGTCGCCAGCACGCGCGGGCGGGGCAGCCCCTGCGCCCGCCGCCCCGATCGCCCCCCGCAGCGCGCCGCGCCTGGCGCTGGAAGGCCGGCTGGAAGGCCGACTGCTCGACGGCCCCGCCACCCCGGTGCGCCTGCAGCTGGCGCTGGAGGCCGACGCGGCCTCGCTGCGCCTGCTGCGCGCGCAGGCCCAGGCCGGCGGCGCCCAGGCCAGCGCCAGCGGCCTGGCCCGCGCCGACGCCACCGGCTGGCAGCTGCAGGGCCAGGCCGCGCTGCGGGACTTCGACCCGCGCCCCTGGTGGCGCGGCGGCGAGGGCTCGGCCTGGCGCCGCGGCCCGCACCGCGTCAACGGCCAGGCCACGCTGGACCTGCAGGGCCCGCCCCGCCCCGCCGGCGCCGGCCTGTGGGCCACGCTGGCCGGCGCCCGCGGCCAGGCCGCGCTGACGCTGCAGGACAGCCTGCTGGCCGGCGTGCCGCTGGCCGGCAGCGCCACGCTGCAGGGCACGGCGCCGGCGGCCGCGCTGGACGCCCAGGCCGTGCTGGCCGGCAACCGGTTGACGCTGCAGGGCCAGCGCGCCGCGCGCGCCGACGATGACCGCTGGCAGCTGGCGCTGCAGGCCCCGGCGCTGCCGGCGCTGGCGCCGCTGGCCGCCCTGCTGGCCGAGCTGGCGCCCGAGGCCGCCGGCTGGTGGCCGCGCAGCGGCGCGCTGACAGCCCGGGTCGACGCCGAGGGCCGCTGGCCCGCGCTGCGCAGCCGCGGCCAGCTGCAGGCCCAGGGGCTGGCGGTGGCCGACGGCGCGGTGCAGCACCTGGCCCTGGACTGGACGCACGGCGGCGGCGCCGAGGCGCCGCTGTCGGCCACCGTGCAGACCCAGGGCCTGGCGCTGCAGGGCCAGCGCCTGGACACGCTGCGCGCCGAGGTGCAGGGCAGCCTGCGCACGCACACGCTGGCGCTGCGCGCCGACAGCCCGCGGCGCCCGCCGGCCTGGACCGAGCACCTGCTGGGCCCGGCCGGCACCGGCACCCGCGTCGAGGCCGAGGCCCGCGGCGGCTGGCAGGCCGGCGCGGCCGGCGGCGGCGGCGGCCGCTACCGCTGGCAGGACGGCGCGCTGCGCGCCGGCGCCCGCGACGCCCAGGGCGGCAGCCGGCCCTGGCTGGCGGCCCAGGGCCTGGCCGGCGAGCTGGCCCTGGACGCCGACGGCGCGCCGCGCGCCGCCCAGCTGGCCCCCGGCCGGGTGCAGCTGCTGGACACCGCGCTGAACTGGCGCACGCTGCGCTGGCAGGCCGGCAGCGGCCAGCCCGGCGACCCGGGCCTGCTGGAGCTGGCCGCGACGCTGGAGACCTTCGACCTGGCCCAGCTGCTGGCCCGCGCCCAGCCGGACATGGGCTGGGGCGGCCAGCTGACGCTGGGCGGGCGGATCGACGTGCGCAGCGGCGAGCGCTTCGACGCCGACATCGTGCTCGAGCGCCTGGCCGGCGACCTGCAGATCACCGACGAACTGGGCGCCGCGCAGGCCCTGGGCCTGACCGAGCTGCGCCTGGCGCTGACCGCGCACGACGGGCTGTGGCAGTTCGCCCAGGGCCTGGCCGGCCGCCGCCTGGGCACCATCGTCGGCGCCCAGGTGCTGCGCGGCACGCCGCAGCAGCGCTGGCCGGCGCCGGGCACGCCGCTGCAGGGCGTGCTGGACCTGCACGTCGGCGACCTCGGCGTCTGGGGCACCTGGGTGCCGCCGGGCTGGCGGCTGTCGGGCGCGCTGGACGCCAGCGCCCAGGTCAGCGGCACGCTGGGCGCCGCCCAGCTGCGCGGCGAGGTGCGCGGCCGCGACCTGGGCGTGCGCAACCTGCTGCAGGGCGTGGACCTGCGCGACGGCCAGCTGGCGCTGACGCTGGACGGCGACAGCGCACGGGTCGAGCGCTTCGACTTCCGCGGTGGCGACGGCCGGCTGACGCTGAGCGGCGGCGCCACGCTGGGCGCCAGGCCCCAGGCCACGCTGCGCCTGGCGGCCGAGCGCTTCCGCGTGCTGGGCCGCATCGACCGCCGCATCGTCGCCAGCGGCAGCGCCACGCTGGCGCTGGACACCGAGCGGCTGAAGCTGGACGGCAGCTTCACCGTCGACGAGGGCCTGATCGACATCGGCCACGGCGACGCGCCGACGCTGGACAGCGACGTCGTCGTCCACCGCGACGGCGCCGACCCCGCCGCCGCCCGGCCCGGCCCGGCGCCGCTGCCGCGGCCGCTGCGCGAGGCCCAGGTCGCGCTGCGCATCGGCCTGGGCGAGCGGCTGCGCCTGCGCGGCCAGGGCGTGGACACCGGGCTGCGCGGCGACCTGCTGGTCAGCAGCCCGGGCGGCCGGCTGGCGCTCAACGGCACGGTGCAGGCGCACGACGGCCGCTACGCCGCCTATGGCCAGAAGCTGGAGATCACCCGCGGCGTGCTCACCTTCACCGGCGCGATGGACAACCCGCGGCTGGACATCCTGGCGGTGCGGCCCAACCTGGACGTGCTGGTCGGCGTGCTGATCGACGGCGCCGCCGCCAGCCCGCGCATCCGGCTGTACAGCGAGCCCGAGCTGGCCGACTACGACAAGCTGTCCTGGCTGGTGATGGGCCGCAGCCCCGACGGCCTGGGCAGCACCGACACCGCGCTGCTGCAGCGCGCCGCCTTCGCGCTGCTGGCCGGCGGCGACCGCGCCGCGCCCACCGACCAGCTGGTCGAGGCCCTGGGCCTGACCGACTTCTCGCTGCGCCAGACCGAGTCCAACAACACCCGAGAGACCATCGTCAGCCTGGGCAAGCAGCTGTCGCGGCGCTGGTACGTGGGCTACGAGCGCGGCGTCAACGCCACCACCGGCACCTGGCAGCTGGTCTACCGCATCGCCCAGCGCTTCACGCTGCGCGCGCAGTCGGGCAGCGAGAACGCGCTGGACCTGATCTGGACCTGGCGCTGGTGAGCGCCGCGGCCCGGCCCGGCGCCATGCGAGAATCGCGGCCGGTCCGCCACCGTAGTTCAATGGATAGAACGGGCGCCTCCTAAGCGCCAGATACAGGTTCGATTCCTGTCGGAGGCACCACCCCCGGCCGCGCGCGCAGCGCCTCCAGCGCCTCCACCGCGGCGCGCACCCGGGCCGGCAGCAGCCGGGCCGACGGGTAGACGACGTGGATCGGCAGCGGCTCGGGCCGGTGCGCGGGCAGCAGTTCCACCAGCTCGCCGCGCGCCAGCTCGTCCTGCACCAGCAGGTCGGGCACCTGGCCCAGGCCCATGCCCAGCAGCAGCGCGGTGCGCAGCGCCTCGGTCTCGCCGATGCGCAGGCGCGGCGCCGGCGCCAGCTCCACCGGCCGGCCGGCCTGCAGGAACTGCCAGGGCCGGTCGCGGCCGCTGGTGGGCAGGCGGAACACCACCGCGGCATGGCCGCCCAGGTCGGCCAGCTGGCGCGGCGCGCCGTGCGCCGCCAGGTAGGCCGGGCTGGCGCACAGCACCAGGCCCTGCTGGTCGACGCGCCGCGCCACCAGCGTCGAATCGCGCAGCGCGCCGATGCGCACGGCCAGGTCCACGCCGTCGCGCACCAGGTCGATCTGCACGTCGTTGAAGCGCACGTCCAGCCGCAGCGCCGGGTGGCGCCGCAGCAGCGCGGCCAGCAGCGGCATCACGAAGCGCTTGCCGTAGTACACCGGCAGGTCCACGCGCAGCGTGCCGGCCGGCGCGGCGCGGGTGCCCGAGGCCTCGGCCTGCAGGTCCTCCACCTCGGCCAGCACGCGCTGGCAGCGCTGGAACAGGCGCTCGCCGTCGGGCGTCAGCGTGACCTGGCGGGTGGTGCGGTGGAACAGCTTGACGCCCAGCTCGGCCTCCAGCCGCGCCACCGCCTTGGCCAGCGTCGACGGCGTCAGCCCCAGCTCGCGCGCGGCGGCCGCGAAACCGCCGTGCTTGGCCGTCTCGGCGAAGGCGAGGAACTGCTGCAGGCCCGGCATCTGCGCTCCGATTGAGGAAATCCTGTCGCCAATGTTAGGACGCTTGCCGGTCTTCTCACCGCAATCGCCCGCCGCGAGACTGCGTGCAGCGCGGCGCCCAAGCCACCGAATCCCCCCCCAACCCGCGCCCGCCACCCCAGGAGAAGCACCATGCACGTCCTCGAACAGCACCGCCCCGCCGCCACCCCGCTGCCGGGCATCGAACACAGCACCTGGGCCGGCACGGCCCAGGGCCTGAGCCAGCTCTCGGTCTGGCGCCAGCGCCTGGCCCCGGGCAGCGCCACGCCGCCGCACCTGCACGACTGCGACGAGGTCGTGCTGTGCCTGGCCGGCTGGGGCGAGCTGCACACCGAGGGCAGCGTGCGCCGCTTCGGCGCCGACAGCACCGTGGTGCTGCCGCGCGGCCGGGTGCACCAGCTGTTCAACGTCGGACCGCAGCCGCTGGAGCTGGTCGGCATCTTCGGGGCCACGCCGGTGCCCACCTGCCTGCCCGACGGCAGCGCGCTGGACCTGCCCTGGCCGACCTGAGCCGCCGCGCCCCGCCGCCCGCCGCGCCCGGCACCGCCCCGGGGCAGACCCTGAGCGGCCGGCCCCGGCGCGGCGGCGATGATCGCCCGGCGCCGCCCGCCGGGGGCGGCGGCTGTCCCCACCCCGCCATGACCTACGAGCACCTGCAGCTGAGCCAGCACGACGGCATCGTCACCGTGCGCCTGAACCGCCCCGACAAGCGCAACGCGCTGCACCCGCCGCTGATGGAGGAACTGCGCGACGTCGCCCGCGCCCACCGCCTGCGCAGCGACGTGCGCGCGGTGGTGCTGGCCGGCGGCCCGGACTACTTCTCCGCCGGCGCCGACCTGGACGCCGGCAACCTGGCCGCCGACGGCCCGCCGCCCACGCTGCTGGAGCAGCGCGAGCGGGTGATGCTGGGCCCGGACCTGTGCCGCGCCTGGGAGGAGATCGAGGCGGTGACCATCGCCGCGGTCGAGGGCTTCTGCGTCGGCGGCGCCTGCGCGCTGGTGCTGGCCTGCGACTTCCGCCTGGCCGGCGCCGGCGCGCGCATGCGCCTGCCCGAGGTGCCGCTGGGCATGAACATGAGCTGGCACAGCCTGCCGCGGCTGGCCACGCTGATCGGCCCGTCGCGGGCCAAGCGCTTCACCATCTTTGGCGACTTCGCCGACGCGGCGACGATGCTCGACTGGGGCCTGGTCGACGAGGTGGTCGAGGCCGGCGGCGCCGAGGCGCTGGCGCGGCAATGGGCCGAGCGCGTGGCCGCGCTGCCGCCGCTGCCGGTGCGCATGAGCAAGGAGGCGATCAACGCCGCCGCCAACGCCCTGCACCGCAGCACCAGCTTCATGGACCGCGACCAGTTCCTGCTGACCCTGGGCAGCCAGGACCTGCGCGAGGGCGTGCAGGCCTTCCGCGAGAAGCGGCCGCCGCGCTTCACCGGCCGCTGAGGCGCACCAACGCCGGGGCAGCGCCAGGCCAGCGCCGCGCCGGCAGCGGGGCCGCGCGGGCCGCGGGCTGCCGCCGCCCAGCTTCAGCCCAGCTTCAGACAGCGTCCCTAGAGTGCGCGGCCATGCGCCCCGCCCGGTTCCCCCTGCCGTCCGCCCGCACGCTGCTGCACTGCGCAGCGCTGTGGGCGCCCGCCCTCGCCGCCGCCGCACCGGCCGCCCTCACGCTCTCCGAAGCCCAGGTGCGCCAGGCCGGCATCGCCACCGCGCCGGCGGCCGCCGCCAGCGCGCCGGCCACGCTGACCCTCAGCGGCACCGCCACGCTGCCGCCGCAGGCGGCCGTGCTGGTCAGCGCGCCGGTGGCCGGCGTGGTGCAGGCGGTGCTGGTCGAGCCGGCCGACGCGGTGCGCGCCGGCCAGCCGCTGCTGCGCCTGCACAGCCCCGAGCTGGTGGCCACCCAGCGCGAGTACCTGCAGCTGCGCCTGCAGCATGCCCAGGCGGCCGACCGGCTGCAGCGCGACGAGCGCCTGTTCGCCGACGGCGTGATCGCCGAGTCGCGGCTGCGCGAGTCGCGCTACGCCGAGCAGCAGGCCCGCGTCGCCGCCGACGAGCGGCGCCAGGCCCTGCGCCTGGCCGGCGTCGACGAGCGCCGTGCCCAGGGCCTGGTCGAGCGCATGGACCTGCAGCCCGGGCTGACGCTGGCCGCGCCCGCCGCCGGCCGCGTCGCCGAGCTGCTGGCCCAGCCCGGCCAGCAGGTGCCGGCCGGCACGCCGCTGCTGCGCCTGGCGCGGCCGGCCGCGCTGTCGCTGACGCTGCAGGCCACGCCGGCCCAGGCCGCGCAGCTGCGGCCCGGCGCCACGCTGGCGCTGCTGGACTGCGCCGTCACCGGCCGCGTGCGCGGCACCGTGCCGGCGATGCAGGGCGCCGCCCAGGCGGTGCTGGTGCAGGCCACGCTGGACCGCCCGGCCGACTGCGTGCAGCCCAACCAGGCGGTGCGCGCCCGGGTGTCCGCCGGCACCGCCGCGGCCGGCGCGGCGACCTCCGCGGTGCGCGTGCCCGCGGCGGCGCTGGTGCAGCTGGACGGGCGTGAACAAGTCTTCGTCGCCGCCGGCGGCGGCTACCAGGCGCGGCCAGTGCGCGTGCTGGCGCGCGACGGCGACCAGGCCCTGGTCGACGGCCTGCCGGCCGGCACCGCGGTGGTGGTGCGCGGCACGGCCGCGCTCAAGGGCGCCTGGGCCGGGCTGGGCGAGGCGCAGCCGGCCGCGCCCGCCGCGTCGGCCGCTGGCACCGCCGCCAGTGCGGGGGGCCGCTGATGCTGTCGCGCCTGGTCGCGCTGTCGCTGGCGCAGCGCCTGCTCGTGCTGGTGGCCACGCTGGGCCTGGCCGCCGGCGGCTGGCTGGCGCTGCGCGGGCTGCCCATCGACGCCTTCCCCGACGTCTCGACCACCCAGGTCAAGATCGTGCTGAAGGCCCCCGGCATGACGCCCGAGGAGGTCGAGACGCGCATCACCGCGCCGATCGAGCAGGAGCTGCTGGGCATCCCGCGCCAGCGCATGCTGCGCTCGCAGTCCAAGTACGCCATCGCCGACATCACGCTGGACTTCGAGGACGGCACCGACATCTACTGGGCCCGCCAGCAGGTCGGCGAGCGCCTGGCCGGGCTGATGGCCGACCTGCCCTCGACGGTCAGCGGCGGCCTGGCGCCGATCACCACGCCGCTGGGCGAGGTGTTCATGTTCACCGTCGACGGCCCGCTGTCGCTGGAGGACAAGCGCACGCTGCTGGAGTGGACGCTGCGCCCGGCGCTGCGCGGCATCCCCGGCGTGGCCGAGGTCAACTCGCTGGGCGGCCTGGTGCGCAGCTACGAGGTCGTGCCCTCGCCCACCGCGCTGGCCGCGCGCGGCCTGTCGATCGACGCGCTGCGCAGCGCGCTGCAGGCCAACAACCGCAACGACGGCGCCGGCCGCCTGGCCAGCGGCGAGGAATCGCTGCTGGTGCGCAGCAACGGCAGCCTGGCCTCGCTGGACGACGTGCGCGCGGTGGTGGTGGCCCGGCGCGACGGCCTGGTGGTGCGCGTCGGCGACGTGGCCCAGGTGCGCATCGGCGCGCTGACCCGCTACGGCGCGGTGACCCAGGACGGCCGCGCCGAGGCCGTGCAGGGCCTGGTGCTGGCGATGCGCGGCGCCAACGCCCAGCAGGTGGTGGCCCAGGTGCGCGAGCGGCTGGACGCGCTGGCGCCCAGCCTGCCCAAGGGCACGACGGTGCGGCCCTTCTACGACCGCGGCCACCTGGTCGAGCGCGCCGTCGGCACCGTGACCAAGGCGCTGGCCGAGGCCACGGTGCTCGTGCTGGTGCTGCTGGCGGTGTTCCTGGGCAACCTGCGCGCGGCGCTGGTGGTGGCCACCATCCTGCCGCTGTCGGCGCTGGGCACCTTCGTGCTGATGCGCTGGGCCGGGCTGTCGGCCAACCTGATGTCGCTGGGCGGCCTGGCCATTGCCATCGGCATGCTGGTCGACGCCGCGGTGGTGGTGGTCGAGAACATCGAGGCGCAGACCGCCGAGGCGGGCCAGGGCGCGCCGCGCGCGCGGCTGCACGTGGTCTACCGCGCGGTGCAGGAGGTGGCCGTGCCGGTGGCCTCGGGCATCGCCATCATCGTCATCGTCTTCCTGCCGCTGCTGACGCTGCAGGGCCTGGAGGGCAAGCTGTTCGGCCCGGTGGCGCTGACCATCGTCTTCGCGCTGGCGGCGTCGCTGGCGCTGTCGCTGACGGTGATCCCGGTGCTCGCCTCGCTGCTGCTGAAGGCCGAGCCCCACCCGGTGCCGCGCCTGGTGCGCTGGCTGGACGAGCGCTACGCCCGGGTGCTGGGCTGGACGCTGGCCCACGAGCGCCCGGTCTGGCTGGGCGCGGCCGCGCTGCTGGCCGCCGGCGTGGCCGCCTGGCCGCTGATCGGCAAGTCCTTCATGCCGGCGCTGGACGAGGGCGACATCATCATGCAGGTCGAGAAACTGCCGTCGATCGGCCTGGCCCGCTCGGCCGAGACCGACCTGGCGCTGCAGCGCCAGATCCTGGCCCAGGTGCCCGAGGTGCAGCGCATCGTCGCGCGCGTCGGCTCCGACGAGCTGGGCCTGGACCCGATGGGCCTGAACGAGACCGACACCTTCCTGGTGCTCAAGCCGCGCGCCGAGTGGCGCTCGCCGGACAAGGCCGCGCTGGTCGACGCGCTGCGCGCCGCGGTGGCCGACGTGCCCGGCGTCAACGTCAGCTTCACCCAGCCGATCGAGATGCGCACCTCGGAGATGCTGTCGGGCGTGCGCGGCGACCTGGCGGTGAAGTTCTACGGCGCCGACAGCGCCCAGCTGGCCGCGCTGGCCGCCGCCACGGTGCAGGCGCTGCAGGCCCTGCCCGGCGCCGAGGACGTGCAGACCGTGCAGAACAGCGGCGTGCAGTACCTGCAGCTGGCGCTGGACCGCGAGGCCCTGGGCCGCCACGGCCTGTCGGTCGAGCAGGTGCAGGACGGGCTGCGCGCCCTGGTCGAGGGCCTGCCCAGCGGCGTGGTCGTCGAGCAGGGCCGGCGCCTGCCGCTGCTGCTGCGCGGCGAGGCCGGGCTGGACGCCGAGGGCCTGCGCAGCCTGCGCCTGCCGCTGGCCGACGGCGGCAGCCTCGCGCTGTCCGACATCGCCCGGCTGGAGCAGCGCGACGGCCCGGTCAAGGTCGAGCGCGAGAACGGCAGCCGCATGGTGGTGGTGCGCGCCAACGTGCGCGGCCGCGACCTGGTCGGCTTCGTGCGCGACGCCCAGGCCGCCGTGGCCCGCCAGGTGCCGCTGCCGGCCGGCGTGCAGGTCAGCTGGGGCGGCCAGTTCGAGAACCAGCAGCGCGCCTCGGCGCGGCTGGCGGTGGTGGTGCCGGTGGCGCTGGGGCTGATCTTCCTGCTGCTGTTCGGCACGCTGGGCAGCGTGCGCCAGGCCCTGCTGGTGCTGGCCAACATCCCGCTGGCGCTGGTCGGCGGCGCGCTGGCGCTGGCGCTGACCGGCGAGTACCTGTCGGTGCCGGCCTCGGTGGGCTTCATCGCGCTGATGGGCATCGCGGTGCTCAACGGCTTGGTGATGATCAGCCACTTCAACCAGCTGCTGGCGCGCGGCCGCCCGCTGGCCGAGGTGGTGCGCGACGGCGCCCGCCGCCGCCTGCGCCCGGTGCTGATGACCGCCAGCATCACCGCCTTCGGCCTGGTGCCGCTGCTGCTGGCCAGCGGGCCGGGCTCCGAGATCCAGCGGCCGCTGGCCATCGTCGTCGTCGGCGGCCTGGTCAGCGCCACGCTGCTGACCCTGGTGCTGCTGCCCAGCCTGTTCCGCCGCTTCGGCACCTCCGCGAACGCGACCGCCCGATGAACGACACCCCCGACCCCGACTGCATCTTCACGCTGGCGCTGCCCCAGACGCTGGAGGAGGAGGCGCTGGACCTGCTGCTGGCCCACCCCGAGTGGGTGCCCGGCGTCACCGTGACCGCCGGCGAGGGCTTCGGCCGCCAGGTGCAGCTGCCCTCGGTGATGGAGCAGATCCGCGGCCGCGCCCGGCGCTGCGTGCTCACCGTGCTGATGCGCCAGGCCGACGTGGCGCCGCTGGTGGCCGCGCTGCAGGCCGCCTTCCCCCACCCCCAGGCGGCGTGGTGGACCGCGCCGCTGAGCGGCTTCGGGAGGCTGGCATGAAGCGGTTGGCCCGCCCTCGAGACGAAGCCCGGAAGGCGCGGCCTGCGGGTGGCCCGCTGAACCGCCGCCTGGCCGCCTGGGTGCTGGCCGCGGCCGCCACCCTGGCCGCCGCGGTCGCCCCACCGGCCGGCGCCCAGGGCGCGGCGGCCGCGCCGGCACTGCCCGAGGCCGCGCTGCGCGCGGCGCTGCTGGCCGCCCCCGGCCAGGCCGCGGCCGAGGCGCGCCAGGCCCTGGGCAGCGCCGAGGCCGCGCAGCGCCGCGCCGACCCCTACGAGTGGGTGGCCCGCGCCGGCGTGCAGCGGCGCAGCGAGGCCGCCGGCACCACCCACGACCGCGAGCTGGCGCTGGAGCGCACGCTGCGCTGGGGCGACAAGCCGGCGCTGGACCGGCGCCTGGGCGACCAGACCGCCGCGCTGGCGGCGCTGCAGCGCCGCCAGGCCTGGCACGAGGACGCGGGCCAGCTGCTGGCCGCCTGGTTCGAGCTGGCCCGCGACGCCCGCAGCCTGGCCCACCAGCGTGCCCAGCTGCAGCTGGCCGACGAGCAGCTGCAGGCGGTGCGCCGGCGCGTCGCCGCCGGCGACGCGGCCGTGCTGGAGCAGCGCCAGGCCGAGGGCGAGCGCGAGGCCGCCGCCGCCGCGCTGGCGCGGGCCGGGCAGCGCTGGGCGGCCGGCGCCCAGGCGCTGCGCCTGAGCCACCCGGCGCTGGCCGGCGCGCTGCCCGATCCCGACGCGGCGCCGACGCCGGAAGCTGCCGCCAGCCCGCTCGAAGCCGGCCCCGACGAGGCGCTGGCCGCCCAGATCGTCGCCCGGCACCCGGCGCTGGCGGTGGCCGACGCCGAGCGCGACCTGGCCCGGCTGCAGCAGCAGCGCGTGGCCGCCGACCGCGTGGCCGACCCGACCGTGGGCCTGCGCATGGCGCAGGAGCGCAGCGGCGCCGAGCGCGTGCTCGGGCTGACGCTGAGCCTGCCGCTGGGCGGCGAGGCCCGTGATCGCCGCCTGGCGCTGGAGGCCGCCCAGGCCGCGCTGGCCGAACGCCAGGCCGAGGCGCTGCGCCGGCGCGTGGCCACCGACGCCGCGCGCACCGCCGCCGACCCGGCGCGCCTGGCCCAGGTGCAGGCCCGGCTGCAGGCCGCCGCCGAGGCCGCCCGCGCCAGCGCCCGCCTGACCGAGCGCGCCCGCGCCGCCGGCGAGGCCACGCTGGGCGAGCTGCTGCAGCAGCGCCGCCTGGCCGGCGAGGCCGCGCTGGCCGCCGCGCTGGCCGCGATCGACGCGCAGGAGGCCCGCGCCCGCCTGCAGCTGGCGCTGCAGCAGCTGCTGCCGCCGCCGCACTGAGCCCGGGCCTGGCGCCGTCGCCCCGCGCCGCGGCCGCGCAGCGCCCGGCGGCCGGCCCGGCCGGCGGCGCTATGCTCGCCCGCCATGCACCGGCGGACGAGGCGCGATGAGACTGCTGCTGATCGAGGATGACGCGACCCTGGGCGGTGGCCTGCGCGACTTCCTGGCCGGCGACGGCTACCGCGTCGACTGGGTCACCAGCCTGGCCGCCGCCGCCGGCCTGGAGCGCGAGCCCTACGACGCCTGGCTGCTGGACTGGAACCTGCCCGACGGCTCGGGCCTGGACTGGCTGGCCGGCCAGCGCGCCCGCGGCGCGGCGACGCCGGCCATCGTGCTGACCGCGCGCGACCGGCTGGACGAGCGCATCCGCGGCCTGGACAGCGGCGCCGACGACTTCCTGGTCAAGCCCTTCGCGCCCGAGGAGCTGGTGGCGCGGCTGCGCGCGCTGGCCCGCCGCAGCGCCGGCCTGGGCGCCGGGCAGCGGGTGATCGGCGAGGTCACCGTCGACCTGCACGCGCGCCAGGTGGTGCGCGGCGGCGCCGCGGTGGCGCTGACCGCGCGCGAGTGGCAGATCCTGGAGGCCCTGGTGCTGCGCGCCGGGCGGGTGGTGGCCAAGCACGAGCTGGACGCGCTGGCCAGCGGCTTCGACGGCGAGGCCAGCAGCAACGCGATGGAGGTGCATGTCAGCAAGCTGCGGCGCAAGCTGGGCCACGCGGTGATCGAGACCGTGCGCGGCCTGGGCTACCGGGTGCCGCGGTGAGCGCGCCGGCGCCGGCCGCGGACCGGCCGCTGCCCTCGATCCGCAACCGCGTCGGCCGCGCCGCGCTGGCGATGACCGTGGCCTGGACGCTGGCGGCCGCCGGCGCCGTCGGCCTGGTGGTGCGCACGGCGGTGGACGACTGGATGGACCAGGCGCTGCAGGAGTCGGCCGAGCTGCTCTACGGCCTGCTGTCGCTGCCGGCCAGCGCCGACGTGCTGGCCCAGCACCCCGGCTCGGCGCTGCCCGCGCCGCCGCACCACGAGACCCTGGTCTGGCAGGTGGTGTCGGCCCGCCGGCAGGTGTTGCTGCACTCGCACGGCGCGCCGGCCACGCCCTGGCTGCCGGCGCCGACGCCGGGCCATGCCGACGCCGCCGGCGGGGCCTGGCGCGTCTACGGCCTGGCGCTGCCCGGGCGCGAGGGCCAGGTCCTCTACGTCGCCCAGCCCGCCGGCGAGCGCCGCCGCGCGCGCTGGAGCGCGACGCTGCTGAGCGCGCTGGCCGCGCTGGTGGTGGGCGGCCTGGGCGCGGCCTGGCTGCGCTGGCAGGTGCGGCGCGAGCTGCAGCCGCTGACCGAGCTGTCCGACGCGGTCAGCACGCTGGACCCGCTGCAGCCGGCCGTGCCGCTGCCGGCGGCGCGGCGCGCCGAGCTGCGGCCGCTGGTGCAGGCCCTGGCCGCGCTGGGCGAGCGCACGCGCCAGCGCCTGGCCTCCGAGCGCGCCTTCACCGCCCACGCCGCGCACGCGCTGCGCACGCCGCTGGCCGGCATCGACGCGCAGCTGGCGGTGGCCGTGCGCCAGGCCCCGCCCGCGCTGCAGGAGCGGCTGACCCAGACCCGCGGCGCCGCCCAGCGCCTGCAGCATGTGGTGGTGGCGCTGCTGGCGCTGTTCCGCAGCAGCGCCGAGCCGCAGCGCCGGCGCGTGGACCTGGCCGCGCTGGCCCAGCGCCTGCCGGTGGCCGGGCTGCAGGTGCACGCCGATGCGGCCGCCGCCGTCGACGCCGACCCCGACCTGCTGGCCGCCGCGCTGGCCAACCTGCTGGACAACGCCGCGCGCTGCGGCGCCCACCAGGTCTGGCTGAGCACGGCCCGCGGCACCGGCAGCCAGCGCCTGCTGGTGCGCGACGACGGGCCCGGCATCGCCGCCGAACTGCGCACGCGCCTGCTCGACGAGCTGCAGCCGGCCCGCTACCAGCGCCCGCTGGGCCTGGGCCTGATGCTGGCCGACGTGGTGGCCCGTGCGCACGGCGGCCGGCTGGACCTGCCCGAGCCCGCGGCCGGCGCGACCGGCACCACCGTGCTGCTGGACCTGGGCCCGGCCGGCGGCTGACGCCGGCGCGCGGGCCCGGCAGCGGTCAGCCCGCCGGCGACGCGGCGCGCCGGCGGGCCGGCGGCTCGACCGCGGCCAGCGCCACCGCCACGGCCACCGCCGCCAGCGCCGCACCCAGGTCGCCCGGGGCCGGCAGCGCGAAGTGCAGCAGCGCCCGCGCCGCCGGCCAGGCCAGGGCCAGGGCCAGCGCGGCCAGCGCCACCGCGGCGACGGCCCAGAAGGCCCGCAGCCCCGGCGCGGCCAGCGCGCGCCAGCCCAGGCCGGCGCGCACGTTGACCGCCACCAGGCCCAGGTTGCCCGCGGTCAGGCCGATGACCGCCAGCGTGCGCGCCACGTCGGTGCCGCGGCCGGCGTGCAGCGCCAGCGCGTAGACCGCCAGCGTGGCCGCCAGCAGCCAGCCGCCCTGCCACAGGCCGCGGCCCAGCATCGGCCAGCCGACGATGCCCTCGTCGCCGCGGCGCGGCGGGCGCTGCATCACCCGCGGGTCCTCCGGCGCGCCCTCGAAGGCCAGCGAGCACACCGGGTCGATGACCATCTCGGTCAGCACCACGTGGGCCGGCAGCAGCAGCGGTGGCAGGCCGAACAGCAGCGGCAGCAGCGCCAGCCCGGCCACCGGCACGTGGATCGCGGTGATGTAGGTCATCACCTTGCGCAGGTTGTCGAAGATGCGCCGGCCCATGCGCACGCCGCCCACCAGGTGGCCGAAGTCGTCGTCCAGCAGCACCAGGCCGGCGGCCTCGCGGGCCACGTCGGTGCCGCGCCCGCCCATCGCGATGCCGATGTGCGCGGCCTTCAGCGCCGGCGCGTCGTTGACGCCGTCGCCGGTCATCGCCACCGTCTCGCCGTGGCGCTGGAAGGCGCGCACCAGGCGCAGCTTCTGCTCGGGCTGCACGCGGGCGAACACGCGCACGCGGCGCACCGCCTCGGCCAGCGCGTCGTCGTCCAGGCGGGCGAGGGCGTCGCCGGTGAGCGCGCCGGCCGAAACGTCCAGCCCGGCCTGGGCGGCGACGGCCAGCGCGGTGGCGGCGTGGTCGCCGGTGATCATCGCCACCGCGATGCAGGCGCCGCGCGCCTCGGCCACCGCGGCCGGCACGCCGGCGCGCAGCGGGTCGGCGAAGCCGACCAGGCCCAGCATCCGGAAGTCGTGGGCATGCTGGTCCTCGGCCGGCGCCGGGCCGTCGTGCACCGCCTCGGCCACCGCCAGCACGCGCAAGCCCTGGTCGGCCATCGCCCGCACCCGCGCCAGCCAGGGCGCGCCGGCCGCCGGCGGCAGGTGGCACAGGTCCAGCACCGCCTCGGGCGCGCCCTTGGCGGCGACGTGGCGGCGCCCGTCGTCGCCGGTCCAGGCGTGCGACATCGCCAGCAGCGCGGGCGTCAGCGGGTACTCGCGCGCCAGCAGCCAGCCGGGGTGCAGGTGCTCGCTGCCCGACAGCGCGGCGTCGCCGTGGTCCAGCAGCGCGCGGTCCATCGGGTCGGGGGCGCCGCGGCGCGAGGCCAGCATCGCGTACTCCAGCAGCCGGTGCACGTCCTCGGGCAGGGTCTGGCCGGGCTGCACCGCGACGTCGGCCCCGGCTGTGACCAGGCGGGCCACGCGCATGCGGTTCTCGGTCAGCGTGCCGGTCTTGTCCACGCACAGCACGGTGGCCGCGCCCAGCGCCTCGATCGCCGCCGGCTGGCGCGACAGCACGCGGATGCGCGCCAGCCGCCAGGCGCCCAGCGCCAGGAACACCGCCAGCGCCATCGGGAACTCCTCGGGCAGCATGGCCATGCCCAGCGCCAGCGCCGACAGCAGGCCCTGCAGCCAGTCGCCGCGCACCAAGCCGTACCAGGCCAGCAGCGCGGTGCAGGCCCCGAGCGCGGCGCCACCGAAGGCCTGCACCAGGCGGCGCAGGTGGCGCTGCAGCGGCGTGGGCGCCGGCGCGATGGCCGCCAGCGACGCGCCGATGCGCCCGACCTGGGTGGCGCGGCCGGTGGCCAGCACCTCGACCAGGCCGTGGCCGGCCACCACCAGCGTGCCGGCGTAGACCTGCGGCGCGTCGTCGCCGCCGGGCGGGGGCGGGCCGGCCGCGGCATCGTCCGCACCGGCGGCACCCGCGCCACCGGCCGGGGCGGGCGCCGCCGGGTCGAGCGCGGCCACCGGGTCGCCGGCGGCGACGGCGCGCTTGCGCACCGGCACCGACTCGCCGGTCAGCAGCGATTCGTCCACCGCCAGCGCGACGGCCTGCAGCAGGCGGCCGTCGGCGGCCACGCGCTCGCCCTCGGCGACCAGCGCCAGGTCGCCCGGCACCAGCTCGCGCGCGGCGATGCGCTGCACCCGGCCGTCGCGCAGCACCCGGGCCTGCGGCGCCGCCAGCTCGCGCAGCGCGTCCAGCGCGTGCGCGCTGCGCCGCTCCTGGAACACCACCAGCCCGACGGTGACCAGCGCGAAGCCGGCCAGCAGCAGGCCCTCGCCCAGGTCGCCCAGCAGCAGGTAGACCGCCGCGGCGACCAGCAGCAGCAGGAACATCGGCTCGCCGGCGATGCCGGCCAGCGTGCGGCCCAGGCCGCGGCGCTCGCGGTCGGCCAGCGCGTTGGGGCCGTGCAGGGCCAGGCGGCGGCGCGCGTCCTCGCTGCTCAGGCCGCTGCGGGCCGGCGGTTCGGCCGCGGCCGCCGGTTCAACCGGCGCGGCAGCCATCGCGTGCAGCGGCCGCGGCGCGCGGCCACGCCGTGGCGGGCAAGGGCAGGCCGGCGGCCGGGCGGATGCGGATCAGAGGCCGACCAGGTCCGACTGCGCGAAATCGGTGGCCGGTCCCGAGCCGGGGTGGCCGGTGTCGGTCAGCCGGCGGTCGGCGATGCGCTGCTTGGCCTGCATGCGGCTGATGATGCCGGCCTCCTCGGTCAGCGAGAAGGCGAAGGGGTAGAGCGAGCGCTCGCGCGCGGCGCGCTCGGGCTGGCCGCCGTACTCGCCGATCTGCGCCATGATGTGGGCGAACTCGGTGCCCAGCAGCACCGCCGGCGCGTTGACCGAGGTGTTCATCCGTTCCTCGGCCAGCACGCGGATGCCCAGCATGCGCTCGTAGTAGCGCACATGGCGCGGGTTGACCTCGAGCAGCAGCATGTCGTGGCCGCGGATGCGGTGGGCGACGATGTAGGCGACGTGGAACAGCGCGGCCAGCACGCGCTTGGTGCCCACGGTCGGGTCGATGGCCAGCTTGGTGAACTCGCACAGGCGGTGGCCCTGCTGGCGCAGCGCGCGCACCTCGTCGGCGAAGGCCTGTTCGCAGTTCATGCGCTGCGGGCCGTCGAAGCCGACGGTGATGGTGCCGATGACCACCTCGTCCTCGACGGCGGTCAGCGTGAAGCGCTGCACCGAGCGGTCGGTGGGCAGGCTGACCTGGCCGTAGCCGCGCCAGCCGTAGCGGTTCTTCAGCAGGCTGTTGACCATGCCGCGGCTCTGCTCGCTGTCCGCGGTCTTGATCTTGAAGCGCCGCGGGCCGGCCGGGCCGTCGGGCAGGTGTTCGAGGTTGGGATCCTGGACCAGCAGGTTGCCGGTCTTGCCCCGCCACATCAGCGAGGCCGCGAAGATGGTGCTCGATTTCACTGGCTGGCACCTTTCCAAGGGGTCGTTGGACCGGCAAGGTAACCCAAGACCGTGACAGTTGATAGCCACCACCCCCCTAGGTTGACGTTCAGACACAATTTCTCCGCCGGCCCGGATCGATCTGCCACCAAGTTCACGGCCGGTCCCCCGGTCCGGGCAGCAGCGCCAGCAGCGCGGGCAGCGCGTCGGCCTCGTGCAGCGGCTTGTCGCGGCGGATGCGCAGGATGCGCGGGAAGCGCAGCGCCACGCCGCTCTTGTGCCGCGCGCTGCGGGCGATGCCCTCGAAGCCCAGCTCGAAGACCAGCGAGGGCCGCAGGCTGCGCACCGGGCCGAACTTCTCCAGCGTGCTGGCGCGGATCACGCGGTCGACCGCCTGCAGCTCGGCGTCGTCCAGCCCGGTGTAGGCCTTGGCGCAGGCCACCAGCTGCAGCGCGCCGGCCTGCGGCGGCTCGCGCCGGGCGATGGCCTGCAGCACGGCGTCGGCCTCGGCGGCATCGGCCGGCGGGCGGCTCCACACCGCGAAGGTGTAGTCGGTGTAGAGCCCGGCGCGGCGGCCGTGGCCGGCCTGGGCGTAGACCAGCACCGCGTCCACCGTCCAGGGCGCGACCTTCCACTTCCACCAGACGCCGCCGGCCTTGGTGCGCCCGCTGCCGTAGGCGGCGTCGCGGTGCTTGAGCATCAGGCCCTCGACGCCGCGCGCGCGGGCGCCGGCCTGCAGCGCGGCCAGCGCCGCCCAGCCGCGGGTGGCGGCATCGTTCGCGTCGCCCTCGCCGGCCGCCGCGGCCGCCGCGGCCGCCACCCCCAGCGGTGCCACCAGCGGCGACACCGGCAGCGGCCCGCCGGCCAGCCGCGCCTCCAGGCGCTGGCGGCGCTGCCACTGCGGCGCGGCGCGCAGGTCCTGGCCGCCGTCGACCAGCAGGTCGTAGGCCAGGAAGACCGCCGGCGATTCGGCCAGCAGCCGGCGCGGCGGCGCGGCGCGCTGCAGGCGCTGCTGCAGGGCCTGGAACGGCGCCGGCGCACCGTCGCGCCAGACCAGCAGCTCGCCGTCCAGCACCGTGCCCGCGGGCAGGGCCTGCGCCTGCGCGGCGACCTCGGGGAACTGCGGCGTCAGCAGCTCCTCGCCGCGCGACCACAGCGCCACGCCGCCGCCGTGACGCACCAGCTGGGCGCGCACGCCGTCGTACTTCCATTCGGCCAGCCAGTCGCCCACCGGGCCCAGGCGCGCGGCCAGCGCCGCCGGCGCCGCGGTGTCGGCGGCCTCCAGCGCATGGGCCAGGAAGAAGGGCAGCGGCCGGCCGTCGGCGCCGGCGGGTGCGGGGGCGATGTCGGCCGGCGCCAGCAGGGCCTGCAGCCGGGCGGCGCTGGGCGGCGTGCGGGCGTCGGTCCAGCCGACCAGGCGCTGCGCGAGCAGGGCCTCGTCCAGCCCGGCGTGGCGGGCCAGCGCGCGCTGCACCAGCCGCCGGCTGACGCCGACGCGGAAACCGCCGCCGATCAGCTTGACCAGCAGGAAGCGCTCGGCCGGCAGCAGCTCGTCCCACCAGGCGCGCAGCTGCGCCGCCTGGTGGCCGGGCTCGGCGCCGCGCAGCGGCAGCAGGCGCTGCTCCAGCCAGTCGGCTAGGCCCAGCGCGCTGCGCCGCGCCGGCGGCGGCAGCACGTGGGCGATGGTCTCGGCCAGGTCGCCGGCGGCCTGGTAGCTGGCCTCGAACAGCCAGTCGGGCAGCCCGGCGGCGGCGGTGGCGGCCGCGCGCAGCACCGCGCCGGGCACGGTCTGGCGCGGCTTGCCGCCGGCCAGGAAGTACAGCGCCCAGGCGGCGTCGGCCGGCGGCGCGTCGGCCAGGTAGCGCTGCAGCGCAGCCAGCTTGGCCTCGGTGGCGGTGCTGGCGTCGAGCGCGGCGTACAGCGCGACGAAGCGGCGCATCAGACCGCTCCCGGTGCGGTGGGTGCGGCGGCGTCACCGGCTTCGGCCGGCGCGGTGGCGGTGGCTTCGGCGACGGCGGTGGCCGCCCCGGCGCCCTCGCCCTCGCCTTCGCCCTCGTCGCCGTACGCGGTGCGGAAGGATCCGGCCTGCAGCCCCTGCTCCTGCAGCCAGCGCACCATCACCGCCTCCTGGCCATGGGTGACGATGACCCGCTCGGCGCCGGTGGCGGCGATGGCCCGCTGCAGCCCGGGCCAGTCGGCGTGGTCGCTGAGCACGAAGCCGCGGTCCACGCCCTGGCGGCGGCGCGCGCCGCGCAGCGCCATCCAGCCGCTGGCGAAGCCGTCGCTGAAGTCGCCCAGGCGCCGCGCCCAGGCGCTGGCCAGCACCGACGGCGGCGCCACCACCAGCGCGCCACGCAGGTGGGCGGCAGCGGCGCGGCGGCCGCCGGCCGCGTCGAGGGCGTCCAGCGTCGCCGTCTCGGGCAGCGGCACGCCGGCGGCGCGGTAGGCCGCGTTGATCGGCGCCACCGCGCCGTGCACCACGATCGGCCCGATCGCCGCGTCGACCCCGGCCAGCAGCCGCTGCGCCTTGCCCAGGCTGTAGGCCAGCAGCAGGCTGGGGCGGCCGGCAGCGGCGTTGGCCCGCCACCAGGCGTCGATCTCGGCGAAGACCTCGGCTTGCGGTGCCCAGCGGTACAGCGGCAGGCCGAAGGTCGACTCGGTGATGAAGCAGTCGCAGCGCACCGGCTCGAAGGGCGCGCAGGTGGGGTTGCGCTCGTCGTGGGCGCTGAGGAAGTAGTCGCCCGAGGCCACCCAGACCTGGCCGCCATGCTCCAGCCGCACCTGGGCCGAGCCCAGCACATGGCCGGCCGGGTGCAGGCTGATGCGCACGCCGCGGTGCACCACCGCCTCGCCGTAGGCCAGGCCCTGCAGCGTCAGCCCGGCGCCCAGGCGGCTGCGCAGCACGCCCTCGCTGACCGCGGTGGCCAGCACCTGGCCGTGGCCGGCGCGCGCGTGGTCGGCATGGGCATGGGTGATCACCGCGCGCTCGACCGGCCGCCAGGGGTCGATGTAGAAGTCCCCCGGCGGGCAGTACAGGCCCTGCGGGCGCGCGATCACCAGCGGATCGGTCATTCGATGGATGGACGGGGCCGCCGACTGAACCGGGCAGCCGGCGGTCGGACTGCCCAGGAACGGTCATTTGCTGCAAGATTGACCCGATGCATTGTGCGCTGCGCCTCACCGACCTGCCCGCGCCGGGCCGGACCCGGTGCCACCCAACCAGGCTGCGCTTGCGGGATGGCGTTGGCATAGCCGGTCGCGTCATCAGGGCCTGCATGCTCCCGCTGGCTCCGACGCTCGCGGCCAGTGCGGTGAGCGCGGTCGATGCGCCCGCCCCAAGCAGCGCCTGGGTGCATGCGTCGCTGGTGCACCTGCCGTACGCCAGTAGCGAACGGCTCGGGCAGTTGGTCCTGAACCGCGAGCGCGGCGATCTGGTGGGAGCCCATGTGCAGTTGGGCATGAGCTCGGGGGCTGGTACGCTGGCCATCGACCTGCAACAGGCGGGCGGCGGGCTGGACTACAACGGCCTCACCCAACTCGGCCTGCCCTTGAATACACAGACGCGGCTGCGCATGGAGCGCGTCGGCCTGGCCGCGTCGCCGGCCTGGCCGCGCATGCCGCTGGCCGACGGCCTGTTGACGGCGCAGCTCGGCCTGCAGCAGCTGCGCATCGACCGTCGGATCGAGCCGACCGCCAGGTCCGCCGGACTGCGGGAACAGCTGCGCCTGGACCTGATCGCCGTTGGCCTGCGCTGGCGGCAACCGCTGGCGGCTCAGACACGCATCCAGCTGGATCTGGGCTGGCTGCAGCCAGTTGATGCGAGGCTGCGGGTGGATACCGGCGGCGTGATCGACGGCTACACGCTGCGGCCCCGGCACCGGGGATGGCCGACGGCCGACGCGGCGCTGCACTGCGCGCTCGGCGGCGGACTGTCGGCCAGCATCGGGCTTCGCCTGGAGCAGCCACGGATCGGCAGCTCGCCACCCTTGGCGATCACGCGCCTGGGCCGGCCCGCAGGTATTTCCTCGTATCCCGGCAGCCGCCAGCGCTGGCACGGACTGGCCCTCGGTCTGACCTGGCAACCCTGACCGCGGACCGGCGTCAAGCGCCCCCGGCATGACGGGCCGGGCGGCGCCATCCCGCATCTGGCATCTGGACAACGACGGTCCAGCCATCGAAGACTGAGCGCAGACTTCGTCCGATGGGCGGTGTCCGCGGCGCCAGATTGGCGCCGCATCCACAACAGACAGGAGGAAACCGAAATGGATCGTACCAGCCAGATTGCCCTGAGCTTCTTGGCCGCCTTGGTGCTGGCTGCCTGTGGAGGCGGTGGCGGTGGCGAAACCAGCAGCTCCCCGCCGCCGGTGACAGTGCAGGCGCCAGCCATCACCACCGGCCCGACATCCAGCAGCGTGACCAGCGGCGCGACGGCAGCACTGTCGGTGGTCGCAACCGGCGACTCGCTGACCTACCAGTGGCAAATCGATGGCGTGAACATCGCGGGTGCTACAGCAGCGACCTACACCACACCTGCTCTGACGGTCGCTGACAGCGGCAAGCCGTACACGGTTGTGGTCAGCAACAGCGCGGGCAGCGTGACGAGCGCCGCTGCAGTGCTGACAGTGAACCCGCCGGCCGGTGCCACGGTGGCACTGACCCAGCAATCGGCCAACGGGCTGGTAGCCGACGTGAACGCGGGCGTCGCGCAGCTGCAGCAGGCAAGCCTGGTTGGGGGATTGCTGCCGTTCGGCGCCCAGATCACGGTGCTTCCCATCGGGGCGGTACAGGACATTCCGCTTCAGTACTGCGAATCGGGCAGTGCGAGCGTGCGGTTGACGACAAACGACTCGACGGGTCAGCCCCAGTCGGCAGTGATGAGCTTCAGCAACTGCACCTACGGCGCCGGCGGGTTCAGCGCCAACGTCAACGGCAGTGCCACGGCCACGTTCACGGCCTGGACGAACGAGACAAACTACACCCTCCAGCTGGGCTACGACATCTCCTACAGCTTTACCGGACCAGCCGGCAACGAAACCGGCTCCTACACCGGCCAGCAGACCTGCACGATCGCCAATGATGTCGAGAACTGCACGACCACCGTCGGCAGCAATGAAGTCAGCAACGTGACCGTGCGCACGGCGGGTAACGTCACCACGGTGGACACCGGTCGCATCAGCAACAGCCTGATCGATTGCGTGTACAGCGGCTGGGTGTTCGACAGCAGCACCGGCCGCGCCACGTCCGGCACCGTCACCGTCACGGCGCCCAACGGCGACCGCGCTGTCATCACCGCCACCACCAACGGCTACACCGTGGTGATCACGGTGGGCGGCACCAGCCAGACCTTCACGGTGACCTTTGCGACCTGATCGCAGCCGCGGTCCGGGCGGCGCTCAATACCGCCCGGTGATGCCGGCCAGGCGCAGGAACCAGTAGGCCACCCAGGCGACGAAGCCGCGGCGCAGCACCGCCAGCCAGCCGCGGCCGGCCGGCGGGCGCAGCACCGCGCGCGAGACCTGCAGCGCCGCGTCGATGCGCCCGGCCAGCGCCTGCGCGAAGGGCGGGTCGAGCACGATGACGTTGGCCTCCAGGTTCAGCAGCAGCGACAGCGGGTCGATGTTGCTGCTGCCCACGGTGGCCCAGTCGCCGTCGACCACCGCCACCTTGGCGTGCAGAAAGGCCGGCGTGTACTCGTGGATCTGCACGCCGCTGCGCAGCATCTCGTCGTACAGCACCTGGGCGGCCAGCGCGGCGAAGCGGTAGTCGGCCTTGCCCTGCAGCAGCAGGCGCACGCGCACGCCGCGCTCGGCGGCGCGGCGCAGCGCGCGGCGGAACACCCGGCCCGGGTAGAAGTAGGGGCAGACCAGGTCCACCTGCCGGCGGGCGCGGCCGATGGCCTCGACGTAGGCGCGCTCGATGGCGCGGCGGCGCCACAGGTTGTCGCGCACCAGCAGCGCGGCGCGCACCGGCGGCAGCGCGGCCGGCGCCGGCAGCGCGTCGTCCGGCCGCGGCTGCACCCGCAGCCGCGACACCAGGCGCCGCGCCCGGGCCAGCGGCTCGGCGCCATAGGCCAGCTGGCGCACCTCCTCGCGCCAGTCGGCGCCCAGCGTGGCGCGGGTCCACATCGCCCGCGCCGCCTGCTCCATGCGCGCGACCACCGGCCCCTGGGCGCGCACCGCGAAGTCCAGCCGCGGCGCGTCGGACCAGCCGTGGTTCAGGTCGTTGCGGTCGTCGATGACGTTGATGCCGCCGACGAAGCCGACGCCGCCGTCGACCACACACAGCTTCTGGTGCAGCCGGCGCAGCTGGCCCGGCTGCAGCAGGCGCCACCAGCGGTCCACCGGGCGGAACACCGCCAGGTTGACGCCGGCCGGCAGCAGCCAGCGCCGCAGCACGTCCAGCGTCGCCTTGCTGCCGAAGCCGTCGACGACCACGCCGACCCAGACGCCGCGCCGCGCCGCGCCGGCCAGCGCGGCGGCCACGCGCTCGGCCGCCGGGTCGTCGTGGAAGATGTAGGTCGCCAGCCAGACCTGGTGGCGCGCCGCGGCGATGGCCTCGCACATCGCCGGGAACAGCGTGTCGCCGCCCTCCAGCAGCGCGACGCGGTTGCCGCCGGTCAGCGGCGGCTGGTGGCTGGACGCGGGCTCGTCCGCGTCCCGCAGCGGCGGGGGCGCCGGCATCGGGCTCAATCGAGCTGCAGCTCCACCAGCAGCGGCAGGTGGTCGGACATGCGCGCCCAGCCGCTGCTGCGCGGCACCGTGGCGCCGGTGCACTGCAGGCCGCGGGTGTAGACGCGGTCCAGCGCGAACACCGGCACCGCCGACGGGAAGGTGCGCTGCGCGCGCTCGGCGCCGGCGCGGGCGCGGCGCAGGCCGATGGCGGCCATCGGGCCGTCCAGCTTCTCGCCCCAGTCGTTGAAGTCGCCGGCCACCAGCAGCGGCGCGCCGGCGGGCACCTCGGCGGCGATCAGCTCGGCCAGGCGCTCGACCTGGCGCACCCGGCTGGCGTGGATCAGGCCGAAGTGGGCCACCACCGCGTGCACCTCGACGCCCTGCCACAGCACCGGCACGTGCAGCAGGCCGCGCTGCTCGAAGCGGTGGTCGCTGACGTCGTGGTGGCCGACCTCGCCGATCGGCCAGCGCGACAGCAGCGCGTTGCCGTGCTCGCCGTGGCGGGTGACGGCGTTGGTGCGGTAGGCCACCTCGTAGCCCTCGGGCGCCAGGTACTCGGCCTGGCCCTGCTCGGGCCAGCCCAGCACGGTGCGGGCGAAGCGCAGCGCCTCGCGCTGGTGGAACAGCCGCACCTCCTGCAGGCAGACCAGGTCGGCGTCCAGCGCCTCGATGCCCAGGCCGAGGTTGTGGATCTCCAGGCGCTTGCGCGGGCCGACGCCGCGCACGCCCTTGTGGATGTTGTAGGTGGCCACCCGCAGCGCCTGGCCGCTGTGCTGGCTGTGGGCGTGCGCCTGCTGGTAGGAATGGCTGAAGTGCGGGCCGCGCATGGGGATCAGATCGGGGCGGCGGCCGGGCCCTCAAGCCCCCCGGCCAGGCGGGGCAGGTGCAGCACCGCCTCGGCGTTGCTGGGCGAGAAGCAGCGGTCGGCGGCTTCGCGCCAGGGCAGCCAGACATGCTGCAGGTGCTCGCGCGGCGCCAGCCGCACCGGCGTGCCCGGCGGCACGGTGAGGCCGAAGACATGCTCGGTGTTGTGGGTCACGCCGGGCGCGTAGCGGTGGCGCCAGACCGGGTAGATCTCGTAGACGTTGGCCAGGCCCCAGTCGCGCAGCGCGCTGCGCGGCACGGCCGGCGAGCCGACGACGATGCCGGTCTCCTCGGCGACCTCGCGGATGCAGGTCTCGACCAGCGGCTCGTCGGGCGTGTCCTTGCTGCCGGTCACGCTCTGCCAGAAGCCGGGGCGGTCGGCGCGCTCGATCAGCAGCACGTCGAGCGCCGGCGTGTGGATCACCACCAGCACGCTCTCCGGGATCTTGTAGGCCTTCGGCGCGGTCATGGCCGCGCCGTGCGCCGCGCCTTCACTGCGGCGGCCAGCTGCCGCAGCAGCGGCGCGGTGTCGTCCCAGCCCAGGCAGGCGTCGGTGATCGACACGCCGGGCTGCAGCGGCACGCCGGGGCGCAGGTCCTGCCGGCCCTCGTGCAGGTGGCCCTCGACCATCACGCCGACGATGCGGCGCTCGCCCGCGGCCAGCTGCGCGCCGACGTCGGCGGCCACGTCGATCTGCCGGCGCGGCTGCTTGGCCGAGTTGGCGTGCGAGCAGTCGACCATCACCTGCTCGCGCAGCCCGGCCTTGCGCAGCACGGCGCAGGCGGCCTCGACCGCGGCGGCATCGTAGTTGGGCGCCTTGCCGCCGCGCAGGATGACGTGGCCGTCGGCGTTGCCGCGGGTCTCGAAGATCGCCGCCACGCCCATCTTGGTCATGCCCATGAAGCTGTGCGGCGCGGCGGCCGAGACGATGGCGTCGGCGGCGATCTGCACGCCGCCGTCGGTGCCGTTCTTGAAGCCCACCGGGCAGGACAGGCCCGAGGCCAGCTGGCGGTGGCTCTGGCTCTCGGTGGTGCGCGCGCCGATGGCGCCCCAGGCGATCAGGTCGCTGACGTACTGCGGGCTCAGCAGGTCCAGGAACTCGGTGCCCGCCGGCAGGCCCAGCGCGTTGACCTCGAGCAGGATCTCGCGCGCCAGGCGCAGGCCCTCGTTGATGCGGAAGCTGCCGTCCAGCCGCGGGTCGTTGATCAGGCCCTTCCAGCCCACGGTGGTGCGCGGCTTCTCGAAGTACACCCGCATCACCACGATCAGCTCGCCGCGCAGCTCGTCGGCCAGCGGCTTGAGCCGCTGCGCGTACTGCAGGGCCTGGGCGCGGTCGTGGATCGAGCAGGGGCCGACCACCGCGACCAGGCGGTCGTCGCCGCCCTGCAGCACGCGGCCGATGGCCTGGCGGGTGTCCTCGACCAGGCGCTCGACGGGCTCGGTGACCGGCAGTTCCTCCAGCAGCACCGCCGGCGAGACCAGCGCGCGCACCGCGGCGATGCGGGTGTCGTCGATGCGGGTGGTGTCCAGCGTGGCCTCGTCTTCCGGGTAACGGCGGCCGGCTTCGCGGTCGTGGCGGGGGTCGTCGAGCTTGGCGGTCATGGCGGGGTCGGCCGGGGGCGCAAAGACGGGAGTATGCCCACGCGCGGCGGTGGCTCAGGCGGGGACGGCCCCATCCGGGTCGGCGTCGGCGTCGGCCCGGCCCGCCGCCCCCGGCGCGTCGACCGGCAGCGGCAGCCAGGCGCGCACGCAGGTGCCGCGGCCGGGCGCGGCGCGGATGGCCAGCTCGCCGCCCTCGGCGACGACGCGGTGGCGCATGCCCGGCAGGCCGTGGCGGCCGGGGCCCACCACGGCCGGGTCGAAGCCGGCGCCGTCGTCGACCACCAGCAACTCCACCCGGCCGTCGCCGGCCGGCCCGGCCCGCACCGTGACCTGGCACGCGCCGGCGTGCTTGGCGACGTTGGTCAGCGCCTCCTGCACCAGGCGGAAGGCGGTCAGCTCGACCCCCGGCGCCAGGCGCGGCAGGTCCAGCGCCAGCGCCACCGCCAGGCCGCTGCGCTCGGCGAACTCGCGGCAGTGCACCTCCAGCGCCGCGGCCAGGCCCAGGTGCACCAGCGTGGACGGACGCAGGTCCTCGACGATGCGGCGCTTCAGCGCGATGCCGCTGTCGAGCATGGCGACCAGGTGGGCCAGGCGCGACGCCAGCGCCGGGTCTTGCGTCGGCAGGCGCGGACGCAGGCGCGCCAGGTCCAGCTTGGCGGCGGTCAGCAGGCCGCCCAGCTCGTCGTGCAGCTCGCGCGCCAGCCGGGCGCGCTCGTCCTCGCGGGCGGTCTGCAGGTGGGTGGCCAGCTCGGTCAGCTCGCGGGTGCGCGCCTGCACCGCGCGCTCCAGGCCGTCGCGCTCGGCCTGCAGCGCGCGCTGCTGGGCGGCGCGCTGCTGGTCGTTGGCCAGGCGCTGGCGCAGGTACAGCGCCAGCAGCGCCAGGCTGAGCAGGCCCATCGCGGCCACCCCGGCGCGGTGCAGCCACAGCGCGCGCCGCGCCGCCTGCAGGCCCTGGGCGGCCTGCGCGTCCTGGCCGGCGCGCATGGCCTCGCCGAGCTGGCCGACGGCGGTGGCCATGTCGCGGCCCAGGCCGCTGCCGACCAGCTCCAGCGCGTTGTCGCGCTGGCCGGCGTCGTGCAGGCGCAGCACGGTCTCCATCTCGCTGAGCCGGGCCTGCAGCTGGCGCTGCAGCTGCTCCAGCTGCGGCGCCAGCGCCCGGTCGTCCAGCCCCGCCAGGCGGGCCTGCAGCCGCGCGGTGGCGGCGCGCAGGTCGGCGGCGACGCCGGTGTAGGGCGCCAGGTAGTCGGGCCGGCCGGTCAGCAGGTAGCCGCGCTGGGCCGACTCGGCCTCGGCCAGCCGGCGCTGGAGGTCCAGCAGCTCCAGCCGCGCCGCGCCCAGCGCGGACAGGCGGTCGAGCTGGTGCGCCGAGGCGCGGTAGCCCAGCTCGCCGACGACCAGCATCGCCGCCGCGGCCAGCAGCGCCAGCGCGAAGGCCAGCGTGCCGCGGCGCCCGCCGCCGCCGGCCAGGCCGCGCCAGCCGCGGTGCCAGGCCGCGAGGGCGCGGCGCCGCAGCCGGCGGGCCGGGGCCGGCGGCCTCAGCGGGGGCGCCATCGGGCGCGGGGGGCGGCTCGCATGGCGGGGATGATAGACAGCGCGGCAGCGGACGGCGGAGCGCCCGGCGCGGGCGTTCAGGACGCGCGCACGACGATCTGGTTCTTCACCGACTTCACGCCGCGCACCCGCAGCGCCAGGCTCTCGGCGGCGTCGCGCTCGCCGGCGTTGCGCGCGAAGCCCGACAGCATCACCGTGCCGTTGAGCGTCTCGACGCCGATGGCTGCGGCATCGACGGCCTTGCTGTCGACGAAGCGGGCCTTGACCGCCGTGGTGATCGCGGTGTCGTCGATGTACTCGCCGACGCTGGACTGGCCGCGCGAGACGGCGCAGCCGGGCAGCACCAGCAGCGCGGCCAGCGCGGTGGCGGCGGCAACCAGGGTGTGGCGGGGGGACATGGCAGGCTCCTTTCAGGGGCGTGAGGAAGGGGAACGGGCGCGCGCGCCGGCGGCGACGGCCGCGCTTCAGTCGTGGCGACCACGGCCATGGCCATGGCCGTGCCCGTGCGGCCGGTGGCCGGGGCCGTCGCCGTGCCAGGCCGGCGGCCGCCCGGCCTCGGGCAGCACGTGGCGGCGGTACCAGCCGTCCTGCACGAAGTACACCGGCGCGGCGCAGGCGCCGTACTGGCCGCAGTGCCGTGACCAGTGCCGGCGGTGGCCCGGCGGCACCCACAGGTACACCGGCTCGGCGACCACGCGCGGCGCGACCAGCACCGGCGACGGTGCGACCAGCAAGGGTTGCGGGAAGCGGCCGATGTCGACGCGGCCATAGACGCCGGGCTGGCTGACCGAGATCGACACGCCGACGTCGGCCGCCGCCGCCGCACCGGCCGCGGCGAGGCCGAGCGCGAAGCCGGCCAGGCGCGCGAAGCGCGCCAGGGGGCGGGAGGGCGGGCGCAGGGACGGGAGAAGGTTCATGGCGGGACTCCGGACGGCGGCAGCGCCGCCCTGCCCTGCATTGCACGCCAGGCCGCGGCCGGGCGGTGTCGGCCGGTGCAGCGCGTGGCTGTAGGACAAGACCGCGTCCGGCCGGTGCCGCCAGCGCGCCGCCTACACTGCCCGGCGATGCGCCCGCGCCGCGGGCGCCGCCCCAGGACGCCGACGTGATCCGAGTCGCCATCGTCGATGACCACGCCATCGTGCGCACCGGGCTGCGCGAGTTCCTCGGCAGCCAGGTGGACCTGCGCGTGACCGGCGAGGCCGCCAACGGCCGCGAGGCGCTGGCGCTGGTGCGCGGCGGCGAGGTCGACGTGGTGCTGATGGACCTGGGCATGCCCGACCAGAGCGGCGTCGACGCGCTGGCGGCGATCCGCGCCCGCGCACCGGACCTGCCGGTGCTGATCCTCAGCGGCTTCCCGGCCGCGCACTACGCGACCACGCTGCTGCGCCAGGGCGCGGCCGGCTACCTGAACAAGGCCTGCGACCCGGAGGAGATCGTCCAGGCCATCCGCACCGTGGCGCGCGGCCGGCGCCACATCACGCCCGAGGTGGCCGAGCTGCTGGCCGACGGCCTGGGCGGCAGCGGCGCCGAGCAGCTGCCGCACGAGCGCCTGTCCGAGCGCGAGCTGCAGGTCTTCCTGCGCCTGGCGCGCGGCGAGACGGTGGGCCAGGTGGCCGAGGGCATGGCGCTGTCGGTGAAGACCGTCAGCACCTACCGCACGCGGGTGATGGAGAAGATGAAGCTGGCGTCCAACAGCGACCTGACCTACTACGCGCTGAAGAACGGCCTGATCCAGTGAGGGCGGGCGGCCCGCCCGGGCTCACGCCGGGGCGGCGGGCGGTGCGCTGGCGGTGCCGTCCTGGCCGCCGTCGCTGGCGGCCTCCGTGCCGGCGCACAGTGCGGCGCAGTAGGCCAGCAGCTCGTCGAGCTCGGCCGACTTGTCGAACACCCGGTCGGCACCCAGCGCGGCGGCGCGGCGGCGCATGTCGGGCGTGGCGTGGTTGCTCAGCACCACGCGCCGGGCCTGCGGGCGCTGCCGGCGCGCGGCGCCGAGCACGTCCAGGCCGCTGCCCTGGCGCAGGAAGAGGTCGATGATCAGCAGGTCGCAGGGCAGCGTGGCGTCGCCCAGGCGGGCGATCGCGGCGGACGCATCGGCGTCGCTGGCGACCACGCGCAGCGGCAGCAGCTCCTCCAGCGCGGCCGTCAGGTTCTGGCGGATGACGGCGCTGTCCTCGACGAGGAAGCAGGACAACACGGCGGCCCCTCCCGGCAGACCCGGCGGCGGGCCCGGCGCCCGCCCTGCCGGCGATTGTGGCGGCCGCGCCGGCGGCGCGGCGTCGGCGGGCAGGCCGTCACCACCGTCGGCGCCGTCCTACACGGACGGCGCCGCCGGCCTCACCACCACAGCAGCAGGCGCAGCTGGTCGATCAGGCGGTGGGTCCAGATCCACAGGATCGGCCGGCTGCCGGCCTCGACCTGGGCCAGGCCGCTCATGCCCGGCCGCCACCAGGGCTCGGCGGCCTGGTCCAGCTTGACCTTCAGCGCGAACTGGCTGCCCTGGGTGCCGCGCACCTGGCCCATCGGCACCACGGTCTCGACGGTGAAGCCGATGTCGCGGTCGGGCTGGCCCAGCAGGCGCAGCTGGCCGCGGGCCTGGGCCGGCAGCTCGCGCATGTCGCGCTCGGGCACGTGCACCACCGCGTACAGGCCCTCGACGCGGGCCAGGCGGAACAGCTTGTCGCCCTGGCGCACCGGCGCGCCGGCCAGCTCCTTGCGCTCGCCGTCGACGATCACGCCGGCGAAGGGCGCGGCGATGCGCGCCTGCGACAGCTGCAGCTGCAGCCGCTCCAGCCGCGCCTGGGCCTGGGCGGCGCGGGCCAGCGCCACCTGGGTCTCGGCGGTCTGGCCGAGGGCGCGGGTGCGGTCGGCCTCGACGGTGTAGCGCCGCGCCTCGGCGGCCAGGTCGTCGGCCTGCAGCTGCAGCTCGCGGGTGTCCAGCCGGGCCAGCGGCGCGCCGGCGGCCACCACGTCGCCCAGGTTGCCCTGCACCTGGCCGAGGTAGCCGTCGAAGGGCGCGCTGATGACCTGCACGCTGTCGGTGGTCAGCTCGGCCGCGGCCTCGATGCGGTAGGGCCAGCGGCCCAGGGCCAGGGCCAGCACCAGCAGCGCCAGGCCGCCGGCCACCCAGGCGCGGCCGCCCTGCCCCGGCTGCAGCGCGCGGCCCAGCTGCCGGCGGCCGTGCAGCCACTGCCGCGCCAGCCAGCCCAGGTCGCGCTCGCGCCGGCCGGCCAGCCAGGGGCGCAGCAGGTGCAGCGCCACCGACACCTGCTGCAGGTCGGCGCTCGGCAGCGCCTCGTCGCGCCGCGCCAGCAGCACCGCCAGGCGCAGCGCGTCGGGTTCGCCGCCGTCGAGCAGCAGCGTGGCCAGGTGGCCGTGGCCGGACAGCCGCGCCAGCCGGTCGTGGCACAGCAGCACCGCGCCGTCGCCGGCGTCCTCGGGCGCCGGGAACAGCAGGTCGTGGCCCTGGTCGAAGGCCTCGTCCAGCGCCGCCTCCAGCAGCTGCACGTGCTCGGCGTTGCGCTCGAAGCGGTCGATGTGGCTGATCGCCAGCACGCGGGCGCCGCCGGGCTCGTGCACGCCCAGCACCACCTGGTCGCAGCCGGTCTCCACCGCCAGCAGGTTGACCAGGGCCAGCGCCGCGGCGCCGAACTGCGGCTCCTGCATCACCCGGGCCACCAGGTCCAGCAGGCCGACGAGCTGGTGCGGCGGCGCGGCCAGGGCCAGCGCGCCCTCGGCCGGCGCCGGGCTGGCCGGCAGGTCGGCCACCAGCTGGGCGCGCAGCAGCCATTCGTTGACGCCGCTGCGGTCGCGCGCGCCGATCTGCAGCAGCGCCAGCGTCGGGCCCTCGGGGTCGACCAGGCGCACCGCGGCGACGACGTCGCCGCTGGGCTGCGGCAGCAGCGCCTGGCCCTGGGTCAGCGCGCGCGGCGCCAGCTCGGACAGCAGCGGCGCGGTCTGCTGCGCCAGCAGGCTGTCGGCCGGCGCGCTGGTGCCCAGCACCTGCCAGGGCGCGCCGGCGCGGCCGCGCAGCAGCAGCACGCCGCGGGCGCGGCACAGCAGGGTCAGGCACACCGCCAGGCGGTTCCAGAAGGCGGCGTCGCGCGGCGCGCCGCGCAGCGCGCGCAGGCTGTCGAGCACCTGCTGCGCGTCCATCGGCGCGGTGGTGGCCGCGGTGGGCACCGTGGTCGAAGCCGCGGCGGCGGCCGGCCCGCCGCCAGCGGCGGCTTCGGGCCCGGTCCCGGAGCTCGCGCCGCCGCTCACGCCGCGCCCTCGACGCGCAGCCGGGCCTTGACGCCCGGGCGGATGCGGCGGTCGGCATTGGGCAGCTGCACGTGCACCTCGACCAGGCCGCTGGCGGCGTCGACCACTGGCGAGACGAAGCCGACCCGGCCCTTGACCGGCGCGGCCAGCGCCGCGTCCTCGATCTGCACCGGCACCGTCTGGCCGGCGCGCAGGCGCCGCGCCGCGGCGGGGCTGACGTGCACCCGCAGCTCGCAGCTGGAGGCGTCGACCAGGCGCACGATGGGCTCGCCCGGCGCCGCCCATTCGCCGGTGCGCACCTTGACCAGGGTGACGACGCCGGCGATCGGCGCCACCAGCTGGCGCATCTCCTGCTCGCGGCGGGCCAGCGCCAGCTCGGCGGCCTCGCGCTTCTTGGCCTCGCGCAGCTGCTCGGCGCGGCCGGTGGTGCTGTCCAGCTCCATGCGCAGCTTGACCAGTTCGTCGCGGCTGACCGTGCCGGCCTGCTCGTACAGCGTGGTGGCATCGCGCAGCAGGCCCTCCAGCGCGACGCGGCGGCGCTCGATGGTCTGCAGCTCGCTGTCGTCGGCGGCGATCTGCTGGCGCCGCGCCTGCTCGATCTGCTGCAGCCGCGCGTCCTGCACCAGCAGCACCTGGCCGGCGCGCACCGGCTGGCCGACGGTGACCAGCACGCGCTCGACGACGCCGGCCACGTGCACCGACAGCGTCAGGTCCTGCTGCGGGTGGACCAGGCCGGTGAACTCGTCGGCCGCGGCCCGCGCCGGCGCGGCCACGCCCAGCGCCAGCAGCGCGGCAAGGGCGGCCAGCCCGCCGCGGCGGCGCAGGGTCGGGCCGGACAGGCCCGGGAGGGCTGCGGTACGGTCGGCGGCCGGGGCGTGCGCGCCGCGCGGCGGCTCGGGGAACAACGGGGTCATGCGGGAAGTCTCCAGGATTCGGGTTCAGCCGTGGCCGTCGTCGGCGAAGGACAGCTGGCGGCGCAGCTGGCGCTCGCGCTGCTGCAGCCAGCGGCGCTGCAGCGCGGCCTGGCGCTGGGCACGCGCCTGCGCCAGCCGCACCAGCGGCGCGATCAGGCGCGCGCGCAGCGCCGGGCTGCGCGCCAGCAGCGGCCACAGCCAGCCGCGCAGCGCGCCAGGCACGTGGCGGCGCAGCAGGTCATCGTCCAGCGTGACGAAGGGCTGGGCGGCGCCGGGCTGGCCCTGGCGGCCGGCGCGGCCGAACAGCTGCCAGTCGACGCGGGCGGACTCGTGCGGCTCGAGCATCAGCACCTGCAGGCCGCCGTGATCGCGCAGCGGCGCGTCGAGCAGGATGTCGGTGCCGCGGCCGGCCATGTTGGTGGCCACGGTGATGCAGCCGGGCCGGCCGGCCGCGGCGACGATGGCCGCCTCGCGGGCGTGGTGGCGGGCGTTGAGCACCTGGCAGTCCAGCCCGGCCTCGGCCAGGGCCTGCTGCAGCGCCTCGCTGTCGGCCAGCCGGCGCGTGCCCACCAGCACCGGCAGCTGCCGGGCGTGCAGGCGCTGCACCTCGGCCAGCACCGCCTGCCAGCGCTGCGCCGGCGCGGCGAAGTGGCGCAGCGGCTGCACCTGCAGCCGGCTGGGCAGGCGGGTGGGCACGGTCAGCGTGGGCAGGCCGTAGGTGCGCCACAGCTCGCCGGTGACGCCCTGCAGCGTGCCGCTGGCGCCACCCAGGCGGTGGTAGCGGCGGAAGAAGTCCTGGAAGCTCATCCGCGCCAGGGTCTTCGAAGGGTCGGTGATGGTCACGCCCTCGCGTGCCTCGATGGCCTGGTGCAGGCCGTAGCTCCAGGTGCGGCCCTCCATCACCCGGCCGGTGTTCTCGTCGAGGATCTCGATCTTGTCGTCGCGCACGATGTAGTGGCGGTCGCGCAGGTAGAGGTCGCGCGCGGCGATGGCCTGGCGGATCAGGTCGTCGCGGCGCTCGGGCGCGTGCCAGACGGCGGGCAGGTCGCGGGTGACGGCCTCCAGCCGGGCGCGGCCGGCGTCGGTCAGGTCGACCTCGCGCAGCCGCGGCTCGAGGTGGTAGTCCTCCCCGGGCTGCAGCCGGTCGGCGATGGCGCGCGCGGCCAGCACCGCCTGCACCAGCAGCGGGTTGGGCTGCGGCGCCGAGATGATCAGCGGCGTGTTGGCCTCGTCGATCAGCACGCTGTCGGCCTCGTCGACGATGGCCGCGTGCAGGCCGCGGCTGCGCACCTGGGCGCCGCTGCCCGGGCGCAGGCCGTGGATGCGGCGTCGCATCGCGTCGGTGGCGCCGTCCAGCACGATCTGGTCGCACAGGTGGTCGGCCAGCAGCTGCTTGCTGGTGGCGTAGACCAGGTCGGCGCCGTAGGCCGCCTGCAGCGCCGCCGGCGCCATGCCGTGCACCACCGCGGCCACGCGCACGCCGCAGCGCGCGAACAGCGGTGCCATCAGCTCGGCGTCGCGCTGGGCCAGGTACTCGTTGGCGGTGACCACGTGGCAGGGCAGGCCGCGCCAGCCGTGCAGCACCGCGCCCAGCGCGACGGCCAGGGTCTTGCCCTCGCCGGCGGCCATCTGCACCACCAGGCCCTCGTGCATGGCCAGCGCGGCCAGCAGCTGCACCGCGTAGGGCCGGCGCTCGACGGTGCGCAGCGCGGCCGCGGCCACCGCGGCCAGGGCCTGCAGGCGCAGCGTGCGCGCGGCGGCCGCGGCGGCGGGCGCGCCGTCGAACAGCGCGTCCAGCCCGCCCAGGCGCACCGCGTGGCGCAGCGCCTGCAGGCGCTGGTCCAGCGCCGCGTCGTCCCAGACCTCGGCCTCGTCGACCAGGGCCGGCAGCGCCTGCGACTCGGCGTGCAGCCGGCGCGCCAGGCCGCCGCTGCGCCGCGCCCACCAGCGGCGCCAGCCGCCGCGGCCGTGCACGCGGTCGGCCTCGGCCAGCGGCCGCGGCGGCGACCAGCGCAGCGGCGCGGCCCGTGCGGGCGCGCTGTCGCGGGCCGGGGCGGCGTGGGCGGCGCTCACAGCTGGTAGCGCTTCTGCAGCAGCTGGCGCAGCGCCTCGCCGGCCTGGGCGGCCAGCGGCCGCGCGGGCAGCGGCACGCGCAGCCAGCCGGTCATGCCCTGCAGCGCCAGCGCGCTGCCGGCGGCGGCGTCGAACGGCGCCTGCAGCTCGAAGTACGGCTCCAGCGCCTGCAGGCCCTGCGGGTCGTCGGGCCGCACCGCCACCGCGCCGCCGCCCTGCCAGCCCAGCGCCGGCGAGACCAGGCGCTCGCTCTGGTAGGGCAGCAGCAGCAGGCGGCTGGGCTGCAGCACGCGGTCGGCCTGGCCGCGCAGGCGCAGCTCGGCGCCACCGGCCTGGCCCTGGCCCAGGCGCGCGAACAGCGCGTCGGCCTGCTCCTGCGAGACCACCGCCGAGAAGCGCAGGCCCTCGGGGTTGACCAGTTCGCCCAGGGCCTGGCCGCGCGCCAGCCAGTTGTTGCGGCGCTGGTGCAGGTCCTCGGCCAGCCAGGTGCCGGCGTGGGCGGCGCGCACCGTCAGCGCGGCCTCGCGCTCGCGCAGCTGGGCCAGGCGGTCGCGCGCGGCGGCCACGCGCTGCTCGTGCACCGCGACCTCGGCCACCGCGCGCTCCAGCGCCAGGCCGCGCAGCGCCTCGGCCTCGTCCAGCGCGGCCTGGGCGGCGCGGATCTCCAGCAGCAGCTCGGGGTTGGCCAGGCGCGCCAGCACCTGGCCGGCCTGCACCCGCGCGCCGTGCGCAGCCTCGATGGCCACCAGCCGGCCGGCGCTGCCGGCGGCCACGCGGGTGCGCTGGCGCGCCTCGACCACGCCGGGGGCCCGCAGCGCGTCGGGCACCGGCAGCCACAGCGCCGCGGCCAGCGGCAGGCCGATCAGGGCCGCCGAGACCAGCATCGCCCGCGTGCGGTTGCGCAGCAGCGCCGGGCTGCGCAGGTGCTGCAGCCACTGCCAGCCCGGGCGCAGCAGGCCGACGAACAGCATCACGCCGGCGAAGGCCACGGCCACGCCCAGCCAGTGGTCGGCCAGCAGCATCAGGATCGACGCGAAGACCAGCACGCGGTAGCCGAAGCTCAGCGCGCCGTAGGCGGTCAGCCAGGCCCATTCGCGGCGGTCGCGCGCCGGCGATTCGGCGTGCACCGTGCCCAGCAGCCAGCGGTCGGCGAAGTACTTCCACTGCTGGCCGGCGCGCTGGTACAGGTTGGGGATGTCGACCAGGTCCGACAGCACGTAGTAGGCGTCGAAGCGCAGCAGCGGGTTGCCGTTGAACAGCAGGCTGGAGACCGAGCCGATGACCATCACGTTGAAGGCCAGGCTGTTGACCAGGCCCGGCCCGGTGGCCGCCCAGACCAGCGCGCCGGCGGCGGCCAGCGCCAGCTCGACGATGACCCCGGCCGCGCCGACCAGCGCGCGCGCGTGGCGGTCGCGGAACGCCCAGCTGCCGGTGGCGTCCACATAGGGCAGCGGCACCAGCAGCAGCAGCATGATGCCGCAGCCGTGCACCTCGCCGCCGAAGCGCTTGACCACCAGCGCGTGGGCGTACTCGTGCAGCGCCTTCATCAGCGCCATGGCGACGTACAGCCAGGCCAGGTTGCCGACGGCGAACAGGCCCTCGGTCTGTTCCCACAGCCGGTGGCGCTGGGCCAGCGCCACCGCGCCGCCGGTCAGCACCAGCAGCGCCAGCAAGACGCCCATGGCCGGGCTGACCAGGGCGCCCGCCAGGCCGCGCTGGCCGTCGAGCCAGCGGTTCGGGTCCCACAGCGGGATGCGGATCGACAGGAAGCTCAGCAGCTTGCCCTGCAGCTCGCGGCGGCGCTGCTCGCGGTGGCGCGTGAAGATGGTCTGGCTGTCGGCCGGGGTGTCGTGGAACAGCAGGTTGGCCTGGTGCAGCTGGGCCAGCACCTGCATCGCCTCCTCCTGGCCCGGGGCCTCGGCCGGCATGTCGCGCAGGCAGGACTGCCAGACCTCCTCGACCGTGCGCTGCGGGTTCAGCCGCGAGACGAAGGCATAGGCCTGCGGCGTGATGCGGTAGAAGCGCTGGTTGTAGGTGTCGCGCAGCACGTACCAGTCGCGCCCGCGCGAGCGCTGCTTGTGCACCACCACGGTGGGCAGCAGGCCCAGTCGGGCCTCGGCCACGCGGTGCCAGGATTCGCTGAAGGTGCGGCTCATCGTCGGCGGAACGGGTCGGCGCGGCCGCTCAGCTGGCGATGCGCACGCCGAAGCGCTGGAACAGCGCGCCGGTCAGCGCCTGCAGCGACAGCTCGGCCAGCTGGGCGCGCAGCCCGGCCTCGAGCTGGCGCACGCGCAGCTCCAGCAGCTTGTCCTCGGCCTCCAGCAGCTGGCGCAGGCGGCTGCGGCCCAGCTGGTGGTTGCTGCGCTCGGCCTGCACCAACGCCTCGCGCTGGGCCTGCTCGCGGCGCAGCAGCGCCAGCTCGCGCAGCGCGGCGTCGCGCTGCGCCACGCGGGTGGCCCATTCGTTGCCGGCGGCGCGCGCCTCCTGGTCCATCTGCAGCTTGGCGGCGTCGCGCTTGAGCGCCTGGGCCTCGGCCCGCGATCGCGCCGCGCCGTTGCCCAGCGGCATCTCGAAGACCACGCCCAGCGACCAGCCCGGGTGCAGTCCGCGCAGCGACTCCTCGACGCCGTCGCGCAGCCGCGAGGCCAGGCTGGCGTTGTTGTAGCCCAGCTCCAGGCTGATGTCGGGGCGCTGCAGGTTGCGCGCATGCTGGTGGCGCAGTTCCTCCTGCTCGAAGCGCATGCGGGCGATCTGGAACCCGGGCCACTGCTGCAGCACCTCGAACAGGGGCTGCTCGGGCGGCGCCGCAGCGGCCGCCGGCGCCGGCGCCGGCTCCTCGGGCAGGCCGTGCACCGCGCGGAAGCGCGCGCCGCGGCCGGGCGCGCCGGGCCGGGCCAGCAGGTTGCGCACGCGGGCGTCGGCCTCCTGCACCATCTGCTCGGCACGGACCAGCTCGGACTCGCGCGCGCCCACCGCGACCTCGGCCTCCAGCAGGTCCACCCGCGGCGCGAAGCCGGCCTCGACACGGCGGCGCGTCTCGTCCTGCAGGCCGCGCGCGCTGGCCAGCGCCTGTTCGCGCAGGCGCAGCTGATCCTGCGCGCGGGCCAGCTGCCAGTAGGTGCCGGCCGATTCGCCGACGGTGTCGATCAGCTGCTTGACGAAGCGCTGGCGCTCGATCTGCTGCTCCAGCTCGGCCACGCGCAGGTCGGCCTCGGTGGCGCCACGGCCGGCGCCGCGCCACAGCGGCTGGCGCAGCGTCAGCGTCAGCGTGCCGCGGCTCTCGCGGTCGGTGGACGCGGCCAGCAGGTTGCTCTCGCGCCGGCGCAGCTCGTGGGCGAACTCGAAGGTCGCGCCGGTCGGCAGCTTGCCGCGCAGGCCGGCGGCCGAGCTGGAGATCTGCTCGACCGCGTTGTCCTTGTTGACGTTGGTCAGGCTCTGCGTGCGCTCCTCGTAGGTGCGCGGGCGCTCGTAGCCCTCGCGCTTGAGGCGCGCGCTGGCGATCGGCTCGTACAGCGCCTGCTCGGCGGCCAGCAGCCGCGTCGCCGCCTCGGCCTGCAGGCGCGCGGCGGCCGCGCCGGCGTTGTGCAGCAGACTCAGCTGCACCAGTTCGGTCAGCGACAGCGGCTGCGCGGCGGCGTCGACCGGCGGCAGGCTGAGGTCGGGCGGCGCCGCCGGCAGCACGGGTGGCGGCGGGCGCCACTCGGGCATGCGGCCGTCCTCCTGCGCCCGGGCGGCGCCGGGCAGCAGCGCGGCCGCCAGCAGCAGCGTGCCCCAGCCCGGTCCGGCGGCGCGACGCCGCAGCGGCTCAGGGCGCCGCATCGGCGGTGCGCTGGCGCACGTACAGCACGCGCGCGCCGGTGCTCTGGGGCAGCGGGGAGATGTCACCGTAGCTGAAGTCGACGGCCCAGGCCGAGGTGGCGCTGCCGCTGGCCGGGACCACCGGCGAGCCGCTCCAGAACAGCTGCGCGAAGCCGCTGTCGAAGACCGCGGCGTCCATGGCCGGGCCGCTGTGGCTGCGCAGCGCCAGCGCGTCGAGCTCGCTGCGGTTGGGCAGGCGCCAGTCGCCATGGCCGCCGGCGCGGGCGGCGTTGACCGTGGCCACGCTGCTCACGGCCTGGGTCCAGGTCATCGTCGCGGCGCTGGTGGGCACCAGCCACAGCAGGTCGCGCTGGTTGTCGACCAGCGCGTAGTCGCTGCCCGCGGCGCTGCGGCGCAGGGTGACGGCGGCGTTGTCCAACAAGCTGGTCGCATTGTTGGCCGGGCGCACCACAGTCGCCACCCACTGCAGCCGGGCGCCGGCCAGCGCACCCGAGTACTTGCCGGCCAGGCCCTGGCTGGCGAAGTCCACCGCCCAGGGCTGGCCAGTGCCGTCCTGGTAGGTGTCCGAGGCCAGGTAGACGCCGGCGGCGGTGTCCGGGAAGTGGTCGGTGTCGACCGCCGCCAGGCCGCCCAGGCGGCCGCCGTGGACGATGGACAACAGCTCGTGCACCGAGGGCACGCGCCAGGCGGTGACGCCGCACTGCCCGGCCGGCGCCGCGGCGTTGCCGGCGGTGGGCGCGCGCAGCCAGACCAGGCCGGTGGTGTTGTCGCGGGTGCAGGCCCAGGCGTTGGCCGGGAAGGCGGTGGTGGCGGTGCAGCCGTAGCCGGGCGCGCTGCCCGAGGCGACGTCGCCGCTGGCGCACAGCCGCGTGAAGTCGAAACCCAGCGCGCCGGCGCCGGTCTTGGTCAGGCGGGCGGCCTCGGTGTCGCGGCCGGCGTCGCTGTCGGGCACCAGCGCGATGCCGGTGTCGTTGAGCACGGTGTGGCTGCACTCGATCTGCACGGTGCGGTCGGCGGCGCTGAGCACGCCGTTCTCGCCGGCGGCCAGGCGGCACAGCTGGCCGGCCGGGTGGCGCACGAAGCTGACTGTGAAGCTGCTGCCCGACATCAGCTGGTGGCTGAAGGTGTGGTCGAAGCTGGCGTAGGTCGAGGCCGTGACCGACTGGGTGCTGTTGTCGACCTGCAGCACCAGGGTGCTGCCCGGCTTCTGGCCCAGGACGGTGGCGCCGACGGACAGCATCTCGGTGCCGCCCCCGCCGCCGCAGCCCACCAGGGCCAGGACGGCGGTCAGCGGAGACAGCAGGACGGCAAGCCGACCCGGCAGGCGGTGGTGACGAAGGCTCATGGAGGAATCGCTCTCGAGGTTGATGCGGCGGGCACGACCGTCCCGCCCGCGTGGCGGGGGCGGGACGGGCCCGCCCCCGCCGTCCGGCGTGGTCACAGGGTCAGATTGTCGACCCAGTAGTCGAACAGCGCAGCGTCGGACAGCAGCGAGCCGGCAGCCAGCGGCTGGCTGGCCGGCGCCCCCAGCAGGAAGGCGCGGTCCAGGTCGGCGCCGTCGTCGGCTTCCTGCCAGGTGACGTCGGCCGTGGCCAGGCGCGCCACCCGGGCCAGCGGCTGGGTGGTGGCCAGGCTGTCGACCAGCGCCAGCCCGCCCGCCGACGGCTGCAGGCCGTAGCCCAGCGCCGCGGTGGCCGGCGCCCAGGCGCTGGCCGTGCCCCAGCCGCCGGCGCCGCCGGTGCTGCCGTTGCCAGCCACGCCGGTCACCGGCTCCACGGTGGGACGGGCGTCGGCGACGAAGCGGCCGTGGACATTGGTCAGCTGCTCGCGCAGCACGCCGTCGACCATCGCGACCAGGCGCACGTCGCCGTTGGCCAGGGTCTGGCGCATCGCCATGCCCGAGGGGCTGTAGACGTCGACGCTGGCCGCGTCGACGCGCAGCGGCGCGGTGCCGCTGCCGGCGACCGGGCCCAGGCCCTCCAGCACCACGCGGGCGGCGCGCACGTTCAGCGCGTCGGCCGCCAGCGCCGAACGCACCAGCGCGCCGTCGCCCACCGCCTGCAGCGTGACCTGGCCGGCCGCGGTGATCGTGGTCACCACGGCGCCGCCGGGCACGACCAGCGTCAGGTCGCCGTCGGCAGCGATGTGGCTGGAGGCGGCCATCTGCAGTGCGCTGCCCCACAGCACGGTGTCGCTGGCGAAGTGCGCGGTGCCGAGCACCTGCACCGCACCGCTGGCACCGGACACGCCGATCTCCAGCCGCGCCAGGTCGGCGCCGAGGGCCGCCAGTTCGGTGTCGTCGAGTTGCCAGCCGGTGGCCGTGCCGGCGCCGCTGCCCAGCAGCAGCGGCTGGCTGGCGTCCAGCGGACGCAGCGCCAGCGTGGCAGCGCCGGCGGTCTCGGCATGGACCGAACCGCTGCCGCCGCCGAACTGCAGGCGGTCGGCCTGCAGCACCACCTCGCCGCGCAGCTGCACCTCGCCATCGAAGGCGATGCCGGCGGCCTCGCGCATCGTGATGCTGGCGTCCTCCAGCAGCACCGGCGCGTTGCCGTCGACCTGCAGCGACACGCCGCTGACGGCGCCGACCAGCGCGATGCTGCCGCCGTCGGCGACCTGCACGTGCACCGGGTGCGCGAAGTTCAGCGCCGCGACCGAGCCGTCCAGCGTGACGCGGCCGGTGTGCTGCGGACCGCCGATCAGCACGGTGTCGTAGCCCGAGGCCAGCCGCGCCAGCGCGTCCTGGTCGAAATACCAGGTGTCGTCGGTCGGGGTGGCCGGCGCGCTGCGGCCGATCACGATGTCCTGCGTCGGCAGGTAGGAGCTCAGCGTCAGCGTGCCGCCGGCGTCCGGGCTGGTGCGGGCGGTGCCGCCACCGCTGCCCCACTGCACGGTGCGCAGGCTGCTCAGCACCACGTCGCCGCTGCCGGTGGTCAGGGTGTCGTCGACCTCGATCGTGCCCTGCGCCGCCTGCACGGTGATGGTGCCGGACTCGCTGCCGACGCCCGACTGCACCTGCACGTCGCCGCTGCTGGCGCGGATGGTGACGGTGCCGGTGCCGGTCACGCCGACGGCCGAGCCGTCGCCGTCGCCGCCGTCGGTCAGCGTGACCGTGCCGCCAGCGCCCAGGTCGATGCTGCCACCGCCGGTGGCGGCCAGGTCGGACAGCGCTGCGTCGGTGATCGCAACGGTCGTGCCGTCGGCCGCGACGCGCTGCACGGTGACCGCCGGCGTGGCACCGACGGTGACCGCGCTGGCCTCGTCCAGGTACAGCCCGCCGGCGCCGACCTGGGCCGCGACCAGCGCGACCTCGGTCTGCAGCGGCTGGGCGGCGTTGCCGACGCCGCCGGCCGCCTGCAGGCGCAGGGCCTGGGCCCGCACGTCCTGGGTGCCACTGGCGTCGCCGCTGCTGTCGAGCAGGTTGCCGCCGCTGCTGAGCAGGCTGACGTTGCCCCAGGTCGCCTGGGCGCCGGCGGTGCCGGCGTCCACGCGGCCGACCACCAGGTCGCCGCCGGCGGCCAGGCGGATCGCCCCGCCCTGCGAGCGCGCCTCGGTGCCCGAGGCCATGGTCAGCGCGCCGCCGGCCTGCAGGTCGATGCTGCCGCCCGCGGTCGTCAGGTCGGCCGCGGCGCCCAGCGTCAGCGCACCGCCGGCCAGCAGGCTCAGCGCGCCCTGGCTGGTGCCCACGGTGGCGGCCAGGTCCAGCTGGCCGTCGGCCGCGGTGGCCGCCAGCAGCAGCGCGCCGCCGGCGCTCACCGCCTGGCCGGTCGTCACCACCAGGCTGCCCGCCGGCGTCGCCAGGCTCAGCGCGCCGGCCGAGGCCAGGCCGTCCAACGCCGCGTCGGTCACCGTGCCGCTGGTGCCGTCGCTGCCGACCAGCGCGGTGCCGATGGCCGCCAGGCCGTCCACGCGCAGGCCGTCGCTCTCGGCCAGGAACAGGCCCGCGCCGCCGCGCACGTCGGCAGCCAGGTGGGCCACCGTGATCTCGAGGCGGTTGCCGCCGGTGCCCGCGCCCTGGTCGGCCGCGGTGCCGGTGGTCGTCAGGCGCAGGCGGTCGGCGCTCACGTTGACCGTGTCGCCGCCGCCGCTGCCCGCGTCGACCACGCTGGCCGCCTGCAGCACCACCGCGCCGCCGGTCGTCAGCTGGCCCAGGGTCAGCAGGCCGCCGCTGGCCACGCGGACGGTGCCGCTGCCGGTGCTCAGCGCGGTCGCGGCACCCATGGTCAGCGCGCCGCCGGCCTGCAGCTGCACGTCGGCCGTGCCGCTGGCCGTCACACTGCCGGCGTTGGCCAGCGTCATCGCGCCGCCGGCCAGCAGGCTGACCGCGCCGCCGCCGGTGGCCAGCACCGCGCCGTTGACCGTCAGGCTGCCGCCCGAGGCCAGGCGCAGCGCGCCGCTGTCGACCAGCACCGCCGCGGTGCTGGCGCTGCCCGGCTGCAGCGTGAAGCTGCCGCTGGCCACGTCCACCACCACCGTGCCACTGCCGGTGGCCGTCAGGTCCTGCAGCGTCACCGTGGCACTGCCGCTGGCCGTGCCGGGCACGCTGCCGTCGGCGGCCACGCGCTGCACCGTCACCGTCTGGCGGTCCACCGTCAGGTCGGCCGTCTCGCTGACGAACAGGCCGCCGGCACCCACCGTCGCCGACAGCGTGCCCACCGAGGTCTCGAGGTGGTGCGCACCGCTGCCGACGCCGGTGCCGGCGCGCAGCACCATGCCCGCCGCCAGCACGTCCACGTCGCTGTCATCGGTCGCGCCGACGTCGAGGTCACCGATCGTCGTCGCGGCGCGCAGGCTCACCCGTCCGGCGCCCGCGTCGACCAGGTCGATCGCGATGGCGCCGGTGTCGGCCCACACGGCGATGTCGCCGCCGTTGCTGGTCAGCGCCGTGCCCTCGGCCATCGTCACCGCGCGGCCGGCCACCAGGTCCAGGCTCTTGCCCGCGCCCTGGCCCGTCACGCTCGC
>Ga0255209_1000008_pt1 | contig 115898 bp, 93 predicted proteins | sample Miss_Miss_RepC_8_FD_183026 | JGI IMG/M metagenome (GOLD analysis project Ga0255209, IMG submission 183026) | Freshwater microbial communities from Mississippi River, Louisiana, United States - Miss_Miss_RepC_8d | ecosystem: Environmental > Aquatic > Freshwater > River | place: USA: Louisiana...
CCACGGCGCGCGGCGCCGCACCGGCGGCCCCCGCGGCTCCCCCAGCCCCCCCAGCCCCCGACACGCCGGCCTGGCGGGCCCGCAAGCCCGGGTCCGGGGCCCACCAGCACTGAGGCCGGCCCATGCGCACCCGACCCGAGCGCCGGCCCACCCCGGCCACCCGAGCCGCCACCGCGCTGGCCCTGGCCGCCGCCCTGCTGGCCGCCGCCGGCGCGCAGGCCCACGGCGACAGCCACCCGCCACGCAGCGCGCCCGCCGCCGGCCCGCCGGACGACACCCAGCACGACTGGGGCCGCGCCGGCGACCCGCGGCGTGTCCAGCGCACCGTGGAGCTGGCGATGGACGACCGCATGCGCTTCGTGCCGGCGCTGCTGCGCGTGCGGCTGGGCGAGACCCTGCGCCTGCGCGTGCGCAACCAGGGCGCGCTGCTGCACGAGCTGGTCATCGGCACCGAGTCCGAGCTGGACGCCCACGCCGAGCTGATGCGCCGCCACCCTGGCATGGAACACGATGCGCCCTACATGGCGCATGTGGCGCCGCGCCGCCAGGGCGAGATCGTCTGGCACTTCAACCGCCGCGGCCAGTTCCACTTCGGTTGCCTGCTGCCCGGCCACTGGGAGGCCGGCATGCGCGGCCGCATCCACGTCGAATGAGCCCGACCCCACCCCTGTTCCCGAGGAGACCCGCGATGACCCCGAAGCCTTCCCTCTGCAAGCCCTCGCGCCGCCCCGCCCGCGTCGCCGCCGCCGCACTGGCCGCGCTGCTGGCCGCCACCGCCGCGCTGGCCCAGTCCGCCGACGGCGAGGTGCGCAAGATCGACCGCGCCCAGGGCAAGCTGACGCTGCGCCACGGCGAGATCGCCCACCTGCAGATGCCGCCGATGACCATGGTCTTCCGCGTCGCCGACCCGAAGCTGCTCGACGGGCTGAGCGTCGGCGCGCGGGTGCGCTTCGACGCCGACAAGGTCGATGGCCAGTACGTGGTGCTGCGCATCGCCCCGGCGCCGTGAGCCCGTCGACGCCGGGCGGCGCCGCCCCGGTGGCCGCGGCCGCGTAGCATGCGGCCATGAGCCTGCCCGCCAATGCCCCGCCGGCCGGCGCCCACCGGCACGACCTGGGCCCGTTCCGCCACAGCCATGCCTTCGGCGATGCCGGCGAGGCGGCGCGCAGCCGCGCACTGCTGGCCGTCACGCTGCTGACCCTGGTGACCATGGCCGGCGAGCTGCTGGCCGGGTGGTGGACCGGCTCGCTGGCGCTGACCGCCGACGGCTGGCACATGGGCACGCACGCGGCGGCGCTGGGCGGCGCGGTGCTGGCGCAGCGCTGGTCGCGCCGCGCGCGCGGCGAGGCCGGCTTCGCCTTCGGCGGTTGGAAGATCGAGGTGCTGGCGGCCTACACCAGCGCGCTGGGCCTGGCGGCGGTGGCCGTGGGCCTGCTGGTCGAGGCGGTGCAGACGCTGCGCGCGCCGCAGCCCATCGCCTTCGGCGAGGCCATGGCGGTGGCGGTGCTGGGCCTGCTGGTGAACCTGGCCAGCGTCTGGCTGCTGGCCCGCGCCGGGCACGACCACCACCACGGCCATGCGCACGGGCACGGCCAAGACACCGCCGGCCACGATCACGATCACGATCACGATCACGATCACGATCACGATCACGAGCACGAGCACGAGCACGAGCACGGGCACGGGCACGGGCCTGCGCCGGCCGACGCCGCGCCGCGCCGGCTGCGCCAGCATGCCGACCACAACTTCCGCGCCGCCTACGTGCATGTGCTGGCCGACGCGCTGACCTCGCTGCTGGCCATCGCCGCGCTGGCCGGCGGCCTGCTGTGGGGCTGGGCCTGGCTGGACCCGCTGGTCGCCGCCGTCGGCGCGCTGGTCATCGGCCAGTGGGCGTGGGGGCTGCTGCGCCAGACCGCGCGCGCGCTGGTCGACGCCACCGCCGAGCCGCACCTGCGCCAGGCGGTGGCCGCGGCGATCGAGGCCGACGGCGACGCGCAGCTGGCCGACCTGCATGTCTGGCAGGTCGGCCCCGAGGCCTGGAGCGTGGTGCTCAGCGTCGTCGCCGACCGCCCGGCCACGCCGGCCGAGTACCGCGCCCGGCTGGCGCCGCTGAAGACGCTGCGCCACGTCACCGTCGAGGTGCACCGCTGCCCGGGGCCGGCGGTGCACTGAGCGCCCGGCGGCCCGGGCCGCCGCCGCCCGGCCGGCGGTCCCCCAGGCGACGCCGCGTCTCGACGGCCGCCGCTAGCATCGCGCTCCCCCCGCCCACGCCTGCAGGAGCCGCGATGCCCACCGAACCCGCCACGACGACCAACCTCCAGCTGCGCCTGGCCGCCCGCCCGGTGGGCCTGCCCCAGCCGTCCGACTGGCAGCTGGGCCGCGAGCCGGTGGCCGCGCCCGAGGCCGGCGGCGTGCTGGTGCAGGTGCTGGCGCTGTCGCTGGACCCGGCGATGCGCGGCTGGATGAACGAGGGCCGCAGCTACATCCCGCCGGTGGGCATCGGCGAGGTGATGCGCGCCGGCGGCATCGGCCGCGTCATCGCGTCCAGCGCGCCGGGCTTCGCCGTCGGCGACACCGTGGCCGGCCTGTGCGGCGCGCAGGAGTACTGGACCGTGCCGGCGGCCGAGGTCGCGCGCGGCGCGCTGAGCCGGGTCGACCTGTCGCTGGGCAGCGTGCCGCAGTGGCTGAACGTCTTCGGCATCCCCGGCCTGACCGCCTACTTCGGCCTGCTGGACGTGGGCCAGCCGAAGGCCGGCGAGACGGTGGTCGTCTCCGGCGCCGCCGGCGCGGTGGGCCAGACCGTGGGCCAGCTGGCCAAGCTGCGCGGCTGCCGCGTCGTCGGCATCGCCGGCGGCCCGGCCAAGTGCGACTGGGTGGTCAAGGAGCTGGGCTTCGACGCCTGCATCGACTACAAGGCCCCGGCGCCGGCCGGCGCCACGCGCTGGGACGCGGTGCGCGAGGGCCTGAAGCAGCACTGCCCGCAGGGCGTGGACATCTACTTCGACAACGTCGGCGGCGAGATCCTGGACACCGTGCTGACGCGCATCCGGCCCAAGGCGCGCATCGTGCTGTGCGGCGCGATCAGCCAGTACAACGCCACCGGCGGCATGGTCGGGCCGAAGCACTACATGTCGCTGCTGGTGCACCGCGCGCGCATGGAGGGCTTCGTCGTCTTCGACTACGCCGACCGCTACGCCGAGGCCATCGCCGAGATGGCCGGCCACCTGAAGGCCGGCCGCCTGCACAGCCGCGAGGACGTGGCCACCGGCGGCGTCGCCGCCTTCCCGGCGACGCTGAACAAGCTGTTCAGCGGCGAGAACTTCGGCAAGCTGGTGCTGCAGGTCACGCCGTTCTGAGCGCCCCCGGGGCCGGGCTGCGCCCGGCCCGCCCCCCGGTGGAAGTCCGGGAGACGGGGGGCGGCGCGAGCGGCCAACGGCGAGGGCCGCACACCCTCTCAGGACAGCGTGCCCGAGGCCGCGCCCTGCAGCGGTGGCAGTGCCGCGACCTGGCGCAGCAGGTCGCGGATGCTGGTGGCGCGCACCTTGGCGCGCACCGCGGCGATCTGCGTGCGCACGGTGCTGATCGCCACCTTGCTCTCGGCGGCGATCTGCCGCGGCGACAGGCCGCAGACCAGCGACTCCAGCACCTTCTTCTCGGTGCTGGTGAGCTGGTGCGCCTGGGCGAAGAAGTGCAGCGCCAGCGGGCTGGGGTGCGGCTCGCGGCCGAGCACCAGCAAGGCGGCGACCTCGGGCTCGGCCTCATCGCCCTGCAGCGGCACCAGCGCGACCGTCAGCCGGGCCGCCCCCTGCGGCAGCACCAGCATGCCCCACTGGCCGGCGGCCGCGGTGCGCACCGCGGCGGCCAGGCGCATGCCGTCGCTGCCCTCGCAGGCCAGCCGGCCCTGCTGCTGGCGCAGCACCGCGCTGCCCTGGCACAGGCGGCGGGCCACCGCGTTGGCATGCACGACGCCGCAGTGGCCATCCACCAGCAGCAGGCCGAAGCCCAGCGCGTCCAGCACCTGGCGCAGCAGCGCGCCGGCGTCGCCGGTGGCCCCCGGCGGCGGCCAGCGGGCGGCCAGATTGCGCGCGCCGGCGAACGGGGCCCGGCCGGCGCTGCGACCCGCCCGGCCGGGGGGGTAGGCCGGGCCGTCCGGCTCGGCGGCGTTGTCGATGATCGTCATGGTGAACTCCTCCTGCCCCGACGGCGGCACCCGTTGGCGGCCGTTCGCGGGTGGACCCATCGTGTCGCGGCGCGGCCCGAGGCGACCCACCCATGCTGGTAGGAGCGTGGCTGCGCGCTTAACATCGTGTCCACCCGCCTGCCCCACAGGCGCAGCGGCCACGGCGGCGGCGCACCGCCGGGCCGACGCATGCAAGCGCCCGAGGACACCGCAGTGCTCGACCCGTCCGCCGACGCCACGCCCGCTGTTCCAGCCTCGCGACGGAACCTGGCCCTGCTCTACACCGACCTCGCCGACTCCACGCGCCTGGCCCACGCGCTGGAGCCCGAGGTCTTCCGCGAGCTGCTGTTGCAGCTGCGCCGGATCTGGCAGCAGGTCAGCGCGCGGCACCAGGGCCGGCTGGTGCTGGCCCAGGGCGACGGCGCGCTGATCGCGTTCGGGCTGGACGGCGCCGGCGAGGACGACGGTCGCCGCGCCACCGAGACAGCCCTGGACATCCACGCCGAGGTGGCCCGGCTGCAGCCCGAGGGCCTGGCGGCCGACCAGCTCCCGCTGCAGGTGCATTCCGGCATCCACGCGGGCACGCTGCTGGTCTCGCCGGGCAGCCTCGAGCTCGGGCTGTACGACCTGTCCGGCCAGATCACCAGCACCGTCAAGCGCCTGTCGGACCTGGCCGGCCCGGGCGAGATCCTGGCCAGCGACCAGGCGCTGGGACCCTACGCCCACGGCTTCGAGCGGCAGCGCCGGCGCATCGCCCGCGAGGAGCTGGACGACCCGGGCCTGCACGAGCGCGTGCAGCGGGTGCTGGGCCGGCGGCCGATGAGCAGCCGCTACGAGGCCACCTCGCGCCGCGGGCTGACGCCCTTCATCGGCCGCGCGGCGGTGCTGCAGGCGCTGCAGCAGTTCAGCGCCGGCGGCGCGGACGGCCCGGTGCGCTGCCTGGTGGTGCAGGGCAGCCCGGGCCTGGGCAAGACCCGGCTGCTCGAACAGTGGCTGCGCGCCACGCCGGTGGACGGGCTGACGCTGCTGCGCGGCAGCTGCGAGAGCTACCTCGGCGCCGAGGTGCTGCAGCCCTTCCGCCAGATGCTGCGCGCCGCCGCCGTGCTGGAGCCGGCGCTGGGCGACGCCCTGGCCCCCGGCGCCGCCGACCCGGCGGCCCGGCTGGCGGCGCTGGCCGCCACGCGGCGCCTGCTGCTGGTCATCGACGACTGGCAATGGGCCGACGACGCCAGCCGCCAGGTGCTGCAGCAGCTGCTGCACAGCGCACCCGCGCCGGCCATCGTGCTGGCCTGCCGCCCGCGCGAGGACGGTGGCGACTGGGTGGCGGGCGCCCGGCACCTGACGCTGCAGCCCTTCGCGCCCGAGGAGACCGCCGCCGCGGTGCGCCGCCTGGCCCCCGGCGCCGACCCCTTCCTGGCCACGCTCATCCACGACTACGCCGGCGGCGTGCCGCTGTTCGTCGAGGAGCTGTGCCACTCGGTGACCGCCAACCGCCTGCCCAAGGCGATCGACGGCCACCAGGCCGCGCGGGGCTGGCTGGCCACGCTGGTCGAGACGCGGGTGAGCCGGCTGCCCGCCGAGCAGGCGCGGGTGGTGCGCGCCGCGTCGGTGGTCGGCAACGTCGTGCCGCTGGCGCTGCTGGCCGCCGCCTGCGACGGCCAGCTGCCGGCGCCGAGCACGCTGCAGGCCCTGGTCGACAGCGACTTCCTGCGCACCGACCCGCACGAGGATGCGCTGCGCTTCAAGCACGGCATCACGCGCGACGCGGTCTACGAGTCCATCGGCCTGGCCGAGCGGCGGCGCCTGCACCGCCAGCTGGTCGACCACCTGGTGCGCACCGGCGAGGCCGCCGGCCGGCCCGACCACCTGGAGGCGCTGGCCCACCACAGCCACGGTGCCAGCGACTGGGCGGCGGCCGCGACGCATGCCGAGCAGGCCGGCGACAAGGCCATGGCCGCCTTCGCGCTGGACCGCGCCCGTGCCCAGTACCTGGTGGCGATGGACGCGCTGGACCGCCTGCCCGCTGCGGGCCCGGCCGAGGCCGCGCGCTGGTGCCTGCTGTGCAACAAGCTGGGCATGACCGGCATCTTCGACGCGCTGGCGCTGGACAACGACCTCAGCCGCTTCGAGCGCGCCGTCGCGCTGGCCCGGCAGCTGGACGACCCCGACCTGCTGGCGCGCGCGCTGTACTGGCTGGCCTACACCTGCTACGGCTTCGGCCGCTTCCGGGCCAGCGCGGCCCACGCCCGCGACGGCCTGGCGCTGGCGCGCCGGCTGCCCGACCCGCGGCTGGCGGTGCAGATCGAAGCCACGCTGGGCCAGATCCTCACCGCCACCGGCGACTACGACGACGCCCTGGCGCTGATGGACCGCGCACTGACCGCCAAGCAGCGCGCCGCGCGGCCGGGCAGCGGCACGGCCATCGGCTCGGCCTACACCCTGGCCTGCCGCGGCAGCGTGCTGGCCGACCGCGGCGACTTCACCGCCGCGCAGGCCTGCTTCGACGAGTCGCTGGCCCTGCTGGGCAGTTCACCGCATCCGGTGGGCAACTCGGTGCGCAACTGGATCGGCATCGCGCTGATGTGGCAGGGCCGCTGGGACCGCGCCGAACAGGTGCTGGACGACAGCCAGCAGATCGCGCTGAACACGCGCACGCTGCTGCTGCTGGTGGTCAGCCGGTCCTCCGGCGGCTACGCGCGCTGGCGCGCGCGGCGCGACCCCGCCGGCCTGCGCCAGCTGCACGACGCGACGCAGTGGATCGAGGCGCGCAACGGCCGCTTCTACACCTCGCTGTTCCACAGCTGGCTGGCCGAGGCCCACCTGGCCGAGGGCCACGACGACGCGGCACGCCGGCACGCGCTGCGCGCGCTGGCCCGGGTGCACGCCGGCGAGCGCCTGGGCGAGGCCGGCGCCTGCCGCGCGCTGCTGGGCGCGGCGCTGCGCCGCGGCCGCCCGGCCGCCGCCCGGCGCTGGCTGCGCCGGGCCGACGCGGCCGCGGCCCGGCGCGGCTCGCAGCGCGAGCAGGCGCTGAACCGCCTGGCCGGCGTCGCGCTGCTGCACGCCAGCGGCGACGGACCGGCCGCCGACGCGCAGCTGGCCGCGGCCCGCCACGCGCTGGCCGCGCTGGGCATGGCCTGGCACGCCGGGCAGGCCGGCGCGCTGGTCGCCGAGTGCCTGCCGGCCGGCGGCGCCGCCGGGTTCAGGCCAGCACCCTCAGCCGCCTGAGCGCCTCTGCGACCACCCCGGCCAGGTGGTCGAAACCGTCGGCGGTGGGGTGCAGCTCGTCGTTCCACATCGCCTCGTGCGGCCGTGGCGGCGACGGCTGGGCCGGCGGCGGCGGGGGCGGGGGCGGGGGCGGAAAGTGCGCCGCCAGCGTGCCGGGCGTCATCGCCAGCTCGACCTGGTCGAACTCCCGGGCCACCGCGGCCAGCGCGGCCGCCAGGCGATCGATCAGCCGCGCCATGACGGCCCGGCCCAGCGCGGCGTCGACCAGCCCGCGGGCGGCGAAGGTCTGCCGCAGCCAGGGCCCGACGACGACCTGGCCGAAGCCGCCGTCGGGGAGGTGCGGCGAGTCGCGACCGTCCGGGATCGGATGGTCGTAGGCATGCAGCACCACCGGCAGATCGGGCCGCAGGCTGCGGACCAGCGCGATCACGCTGCGGTAGTCGGCCTGCACCCGGGCCAGGAAGTCGCCCAGCGCGCCCTCGTCGATGGCCTCGTCCAGGGTCTGCGCGCCCGGCCGGAGCACGCGGAACAGCGCGGTCTTGTCGGGCTGGTCGGACGGCTGCACCAGGTCGTTGCCGCCGCCGCTGATCAGCACCACCCGCGCCGGCTCGGAGCCGAAGCGCTCGGGGTCGTCCAGGCAGTCCTCGATCAGGCGGCGCACCGCCGGGTCGCTGGCGACATGGCCGATCCACCAGCCCGGCTGCGCGACCATCAGCTTGAACTCGCAGCCCTGACGCTCCAGCGGCGCCAGCAGGTTGGCCGCCCCCAGCCTGGCGAAGGCCCGCGCGACCCAGGAGTCGCCGATCGCCAGCACCGGGCAGCGATCGCCCGCCCGTGCGGGCGGCCCGGCCTCGTTCGGGTCGCCCTGACCGGACCGGCCGGCCTCGGGCACCGGGAGCTGGGTGCGCCCGCGCAGCTGGAACACCAGGCCGCCCGGCCCGGCCCGCAGCGGCTGAGGCGTCTCCACCAGCGCCGCCAGCAGGCCGTAGACCACGGCCATCGCCGCCGGCGCGCCCGGGCAGGCGTGGGTGGGCGCGCCAACGGCCCAGCGGTCGCCGCCGAAGGCCGGCTGCAGCCCGGGGCCGGGCCGGCCGTCGGCCAGCGGCGCGCCGGACAGGCCCTCGGCCAGCGCCTGCTGGGTGGCCGAGACCAGGCCGGCGACCACCAGGTCGCCCGGCTGCACGACGACGCGGTGCTGCGGCGCGCCACCCAGCGCGTGCGTGCGCGTGGCCTGGCGCCAGACCATCTCGGGCACCGGGCGCAGCTGCATCGCGGCGACGACGTCGCGGTCCAGCCGCTGGCGCGCCTCGCCCAGGTCGGCTGCGGCGTGGCCGGCATGGCGCGCGCGCAGCGCCCACAGCGTGCCCTCGCGGGCCCATTCGGCCAGCAGCCGCCGCACCATGCCGTCGACGGTGGGCACGAAGCCCATCACCGCGCCGATCAGCGTGCGCGCGGCGAAGTCGAAGTCGGTGGTCCCCGACGCGGTGGCCGCGCAGAGCACGGCCCGGCCCACCGGCGTCGCCGCCACCGCCGCCTCCTGCGCGCGCAGGAAGGGCAGCACCGCGGCGTGCAGCGCCTGGCCGTGCTCGGCACCGACCCGGGCCGCGACCTCCCCCGGCCGCGGCTGGAAGAAATAGCGCGACGGCGCGATGAAGTGGCCCGGGTAGCGCGGCGGCTGGCCGGGCTGCCAGTCCCAGCGGAAGCCCCCGCGCCGCAGGAAGGGCGGCCGGCCGGCCGCGGGCGACTCCTCGGACAAGCCGAACCAGGCCTCGCACAGCGCCACCAGCACCGGGTCGATCAGCTCGCGCCATTCGATGGTCAGCTCCCAGGTCGGCTCGCCGTCCTGCAGCGCCTGCTGCTTCGCCTGCTCGACCAGGTCGGTCAGCGCGTCCTGCACCGCGTTGCGGGCGAGCTCGTAGGCGCCGTGGTGCTTGGCATCGCGCCAGTGGTGCAGGCCCATGATGGCCGCGTTGCAGGCCGCCGACGCACGCTCGTAGTCCTGCCCCGGCATGCCCGCGTCCAGGCCCAGGTAGATCGGGCCGAAGGCGCGGTGCATGCGCGGCAGGTAGCCGGTGGCCGTGTAGCAGCGCTGCGGGTCGGCGAGCACCTGGTCGACCAGCGCGCGCTCGGCCACCAGCACGCCGTAGGGCGTGCGCAGCACGCCGCCGTGCTCGGCGCGGATCGCCGCCCACACCGACGCCGCGGTGAACTGTGCGGCCGACTCCGGGTCCTCCAGCGTGGTCTTCCAGGCCAGCACCGCGGCCTCGTCGCCCTCGGCCCGCGCCAGCGCCTGCAGCCGGGCGATCTCGGCAGCGCCGGCCTGCGCGCTCCAGGCCGGCGGCAGCACGGCCGCGGCGGCCTGGCGCGCCAGCCGGCCGAGCGCGTCGACCGCGGCCAGCGAGGGCACGAAGAAGTAGGCGCCCCACTCCAGCCGCACCAGCGGCGCCGGCGGGGCGTGCAGGCGGTCGTCGCCGTCCAGCGCCAGGCGGTGGGTGGCGCCGTCGGCCTCGAAGCGGAAGTGGCGCCGATGGCCCGGCTCGGCCAGGCCGAAGAAGGGATCGGCGGGGCTGGCATACGAGCCGGTGCTGTTGCCGCCGGCGAGCCAGCGCTGGATCACCTCGAACTGCTCGCCCAGGCTGGCGTTGTAGGCCATGAACACCGAGCCGCGCTCCTGCTCCAGGCTGGCCCGCGTGGCGTCGGAGTCGGCCGGGTCGGCCACATGCGGCGGGCCGTAGGACAGGCTGCGCCGCACGATGCGCGGCGGCCGGCTGCCCGGCTCGATGGCGCGCTCGCGCGGGTTGGCCCGGCGGGCATGGGCGTGCAGCGGGCAGCCCGAGCCCGCGGGCTCGTCGGCCCAGTCGAAGTCGTTGGGCCGGGCCGGATCGCGCACCTTCGCCAGCGGCGCGCCCACCGCGCCCTCGCCGGCGGCGACCGGCCCGACCGGCCAGCGCCCCATCATCTTGGCCAGCAGCGTGCGGCGCGACAGCGGCGGCGCGGACGGCGCGCCGAGGATGCCGTCCAGGCGCGCCAGGTCCTGGCGCAGCTTGCGCACGGCCAGGAAGCTGCCGTTGGCCAGCGGCAGCACGCCGGCCATCGGCGGCCGCTCCGGCGCCCGGTCGGCCTGGTTGGCGTAGCCGCACAGCAGCTCGCCGATGTGCACCTGGTTCGGGTAGCGGCGGCCGGCCTGGCTGCGGTGGAACACCGGGTCGGCGATGCCGTCGACGAAGCCGAAGTGGTCCAGCGGCCGGGCCTCGCCGTCGACCGTGGCCGTCATGCGGTGCATCCACTGCAGCGCCAGCGCCTGCGCGCCGGGAACGCGGTCGACCAGGTCCCGCAGCCACCGGTGCAGCGCCAGGCGCTCGGCCTGCGCGTCGAAGGCCGCCGCATCCTCGTGCAGGCAGCGCACCTGCAGCACGGCATGCACCGCGTCGAGGTCGATGCGGTCGACCGGGGCGTCCTCGCGCGCTTCGGTGTCGTCGCCCGGCCGGTCCCAGTTCTTCACCGGCAGCCGCCAGCGCCGCGGGTGGTTGACCCGCAGGTCGCCCAGCCAGCCGGCGCGGGCGGCCATGCCGTGGACGAACTCCTCGGGCAGGCGGCGCAGGTCGTCCTCGGGCAGGCCGGCCTGGCGCAGGCCGTTGGCGGTGAAGCCCATGTTCAGCACGCGCTGGCCCCGCGGCGCGGCGATCGCCGGGGTGCCCGCCTCGGTGCTCAGCAGCGGCCGCACGCGGTCGATGAAGCCGGCCAGCGCCGCCGCCGAGTCGAAGCCCAGCAGCAGCAGGCAGCCCAGGCGCACATGGGGATAGGCGCTGACGATGCCGCCCTGCACGTCGTGCCAGTCGGCCACCGGCGGCGCGTCGGGCAGCGGCGTGTCCCGGCGCGCCGGCGGCGGCTGCCGGGTCTGCTGCAGCCAGTCGACGGCCTCGTCGAAGCGCAACCGGGCGCGGTAGACGCCCTGCTGGGCCAGCGACTGGCGCGGGTCGAGCAGGCGCAGGAACTCGGGCAGCAGCTCCTGCGCGGCGTCCAGCAGCACGGCGTGGTCGTCGGTGCCCGGGGGGTGCAGGTCGACCAGCCGGTGCAGCCCGACCAGGCTGCGCACCCCGTGGCGGAACGGCGGCCGCACCGCGGTGACGACATCGCTGCCCGCGCTGTGCAGCGGGTTGGCCGGGTCCAGCGCGGCCAGGCCCTGCAGCGGGTCGCCGAAGACACCCAGCTCGGCACTGGCCTCGGCCGCGGGGGTGCGCAGCCGCATCGTCGCCAGCGCGGCCGGCCCGGGCAGGTCGCGCTGCTGCAGGCGCTCGCCGATGCGCAGGTAGCGGCCGTCGTCGGCGCTGAAGCCCGGCGTGGCGTAGAGGAAGGCCGTCTCGGTCTGGCGGTGGCGCAGCCAGGCGCCCCAGGCCTCGTAGCCGCTGCGCCAGCCCAGCACGTAGTCCTCGGTGTTGTGGAAGATCAGGTCCAGCAGCCGGGCCACCTTCTGCCAGATGACCCGGACATAGGATTCCCAGGCGCCGTCGAACACCACCGCCAGCCCCACCCAGTCCTGCCCGGGCTGCTCGAGCACGCGGATGCTGACCGCGTGGATGCGGCCGACGCGCTCGACGGCGTCGGACAGCACGCGCGCCAGCTCGTACTCGTGCGCGCCGGTGCGCCCCAGGTGCAGCGCGCGCAGCACGCGCTTGACGCGGGTGGTGTAGCTGACCGCCTCCAGCGAGGGCACCAGGCCGCGCTTGATCGGCGCGGCGACCAGGAATTCGGATGTGCCGGCCAGGCTGCCGGTCTTCTGGACCAGATCGGTACGCATCGCACGCTCTCCCCCCGTTGATCGTTCTCGCCGATGCCCGGCGCGGCGTGACCGTGCCGGGGCCGGGCCAGCCGGGGCCGGCTCAGTGCAGCCGCCCCACCGCCGCCGCGCTCAAGGCCTTGGCGATGGCCCCGCGGTCGTGCACCTCGAGCCGCGCGAACACCTGCTTGGCGTGGTAGGCCGCGGTGTTCACGGTGATGCCCAGCGCATGGGCGATCTCGGCATTGCTGTGGCCGCGGGCCATCAGCACCGCCACCTCGCGCTGCTGCGGCGACAGGCCCAGCACCGCCGCGCCCTGCGTCAGGCGCAGCGGCTCGGCGGCCAGGCGCGACAGCAGCAGGGCCACCGCCTGCCGGCCGTCGGCCGACTGCACCTCGTGGCGGCGGAAGGCGAAGCGGCCCCAGGTGGTGTTGACCTGGTGCACCGCCTGCGGTGCGGCCAGCACCGCGGCCAGCACCGCGGCGACGAAGCGCGGCAGCGTCTCGCGCTCGGCCAGCGCCGACGCCGGCGCGATGGCGTTGCCGTGGGCCAGCCGCACCAGGCGCGGCCAGTTCGCGTCGGCGAACAGCTCCTGCCCGTCGGGCGTGAACACCGCCAGCGCCTCCTCGATGGTCTGGTCCTGCACCTCGCCCAACGTCGCCGGCGCGGGCACGGCCAGCGCCTCGCCCAGGTAGTGCAGCACGCCGCGCAGCGCGTCCTCGTCGGCAGCCGAGAAGGCCGGCCGGCCGCTACCGCGGTACAGGCTGAGCTGGCCCAGCACCTGGCCACGGTGGCGCACGATGGCATAGAGGAAATGCTCGATGTCCAGCGGGGCCAGCACGTCGCGGTGGTAGGCGCTGGCGCGCTCGGCCTCGCCGATGCTGCGCCGGCTCAGCGGCTGCGCCGCGGCGACGCGGTCCAGGTACTGGCGGCGGAACTGCGCGTTGCTGTGCTGGTCGTGGTAGCCGGCCATGGCCTGGGGCGGCAGCAGGCGCTCGGCATAGAGGTTGGTGATGCCGCCGAGCTCGTCGCAGAAGAAGAAGCCGGCATGGTCGGCGGGCACCAGCTCGCGCAGCACCGGCAGCAGCGAGGGCAGCAGCCGCGGCGCCGGCAGGCCCAGGTGGCACAGCTGGCGCAACGTGACCCGGGCCGGGTGGGCGTTCACCGCCGGCCTCCGCACGGCGGCCGCCCGGCGCGCCTCCCTCCGACCCGCCCGGACGCCGCGCGCGCCCCCCCTGCACCGACCGCCATCGACCACCTCCCCGACGCCCCAGCACCTGGCCCCGCAGCGCCGCCGGGCCCGGCCGCCGTGGCAACCGGCGCCTGCCGCACGGCGCGCCTGCGGCCCTCCAGCCGCCGGAGCACTCTAGCGGGCGCCCGCGGCGCCGCACCCTACCCATTCGGGTGGGAGCGCACCCCTAGGCCCTGTCCGGCGCGGCATCGGCCGCGGGGCCGGCGCCTCACATCGGCAGCTCGAAGCGCTGGCCGCGGAACACCAGCACCACCGAGCGCGGCCGGATCTGCTGCACCAGCAGCTCGGGTGCCGGGCGGTCGCCCTCGTGGAAGACCTGGCCGTTGAGCACGACCATGCGCAGCGCCGCCTGCTCGGCGTACATGCCGCCGCCGGCCTGCAGCGGCGGCAGCGCACGGCGCGTCGCCTCGGGCAGTTCGGCCAGGGTGGGCAGGCGCGGGGCCGCGGGCTCGGCCACGGTGGCGGGCGCCGGGGCCTCGGCCACCGCCGCCGGCCGGGCCACGGGCGCAGGCTGGGCGGCCACGGCCGGCACGGCGGGTCGCAGCACGGGGGCCGGCGGCTGCGGCGCGGCGGCCGGCGCCGGCCGGGCGGGCGCCATCGGCAAGGCGGGCGCGCCACCGCGGTCGGCGGACGGCCCGGCCGCCAGCAGCGGTGGCGGCCGGGCCGCGGCAGGCGCGGCGGCGATGGCCGCAGCGGCCGGCGGCGGTGGCGCGCCCGTCACGGCCACCGGTGGCGCGGTGGCGGGCTGGGTGGGGACGACCGCAGCCGGTGGGGTGGCCGGTGGCGTGGCCGGTGGGGCGGCCGGCGCCGCACCCTGGCGCCACAGCGCCCAGGCCAGGGCCGCCGCGGCGCCGACCGCCAGCGCGGCGACCAGCCAGGCCAGACCGCGCGGGCCGGCGGCCGCGGGGCCGCCATCGGCCGCGGCCGGCGCCAGCGGCTGCGCGTGCAGCCCGGGCACCGCGCCGCGCTGGCGCTCGGCATCGGCCTTGCGCAGGGCATCGAGGATGTAGGACATCGTGCTATCGCTCCGGACGGGTTTCCGGCGCCGGCGGCTCGGCGAGCCGCCCGGGCCCGGCGAGGCCCGCCGCGCGTTCGAGCAGCATGAAGGTGGCCGGACCGGCCACGCCGTCGGCGCGCCAGCCCTGGGCGCGCTGGAAGGCGGCCAGGTCGGCGGCCAGCGGTCCGGACAACGCCTGGCCAGCCGGTGGCGCCGGCGCGCGCCGCCAGCCGGCCAGGCCCCGGGCCAGCGCGTCGACGGCCGGACCGCGCGCGCCGGGCTCCAGCGGCCCGGCATAACCTTCGGGCGGGCGCCACAGCGTGCCGAACTCGCCGCGCCAGCGCTGGGCCAGCTCGTCCAGGCCCAGGGTGTGGGCGCGTGCGCCGGCGTGCAGCACCGCGCGGTCGGTGCCCAGCACCGTCAACCGGGCGTGGCGCGGCGCGCCGTCGTCGCCGCGCAGTGCCAGCACACCGCTGCGGCCGAGGCGGCGCAGCTGGGCCAGCGTCAGCGTGCCGGTGCGGAAGCAGCGCCAGCCCTGGACGCGCACCGCGGCACAGGGGTCGGCGCCGGGCGCCGGCTCGGGCAGGCCCCACTGGCGCAGCAGCTCGCGCCAGGCGGCGCGGTCGTCCCGCGGCAGCCAGCCCAGGTCGACCGGCGGCGCCAGCGGCGGCGGCCAGACGGCCGCGGCTGCTGGCGGGACGAGCGTCGACGCGGCGGGTCCCGACGCCGGTGCGGGCGCAAGGGCCGCAGCCGCGGACGCCGCAGGCCGCGAGGCGGTGGCCATCGACGACGACGCCGGGGTCATCTGCGCCGGCGCCACCGCCGGCCGGGAGGCTGCCACGCCCGGTGCCGCGGCCTGCGCCGCGGCGTTGCCGCGCCCCGCCGGCCACCCGCCGCCGTGCAGCCAGCCCAGCCAGCCGGCCGCCAGCGCCAGCCCGGCCAGCAGCCCGCCGCCGGCGGCCAGCGCCAGGCGGCGACGGCCGGCGCGGGGCGGGGCGGCGTCGGGGTCGAAGACCTCGCGCGCCGCGCGCTCGACGATGCGCCGGTCCACCCGCGCGCGGCCCTCGGCATAGGCGCCCAGCAGCGCGCGGTCGCACAGCAGGTTGATGCGCCGCGGCACGCCGCCGCTGAGCGCGTGGATGCGGCGCAGCGCCGCCGCGTCGAAGGGCGATGCGCCGGCATGGCCGGCCACCGCCAGGCGGTGGGCGACGTAGGCCGCCGTCTCCGCCGGCCCCAGCGGGCCCAGGTGGTAGCGCGCGATCACGCGCTGCGCCAGCTGCTCCAGCCCCGGGCCGGCCAGCAGGCTGCGCAGCTCGGGCTGGCCGATCAGCACGATCTGCAGCAGCTTGCGTTCGGCGGTCTCCAGGTTGGTCAGCAGGCGCAGCTGCTCCAGCACCTCGGGCGACAGGTTCTGCGCCTCGTCGATCACCAGCAGGCACTGGCGGCCCCGGGCATGGGCGGCCAGCAGGTGGGCGTTGAGCGCGTCGATGTAGGGCTTGACGGTGGGCGCCTGGCCCGCCGGCGGCGGCGCCACCGCCAGGCCGAACTCGTCGCACACCGTCTGCAGCAGCTCGGTGGCGGTCAGCCGCGGGTTGAAGACGTAGGCGACCTGCGTGCCCTCGGGCAGCTGCTCCAGGAAGCAGCGGCACACCGTGGTCTTGCCCGCACCGATCTCGCCCGACAGCAGCACGAAGCCGCCGCCCCCGCCCAGCCCGTAGAGCAGGTGGGCCAGCGCCTCGCGGTGGCGCTCGCTCATGTACAGGTAGCGGGGGTCGGGCGCGATCGAGAACGGCGGCTGCTGCAGGCCGAAGAAGGTCGCGTACATGGCCGCAGGATAGCCGCCGCGCGTGAAGCGGCCGGGGCCGGCCGGCGCATCCGGGCAAACCCGGGGCGCACCGGGTTTGCCCCGTGCCGCGATTAGGCTGACGGCTCGACACGGCCTGCCTACACTGGCAGCCGTCACCGACCGTCCCACCCCCGCAGGAGTCCTCCATGGTGAAGAAGCTTCAGAAGATGGCCGAGAAGCAGGCCGCATCGCCGGCCGGCTTGCTCGACAACCAGCTGGCGCAGACCATCAAGGACTCGGCGCAGCAGATCTGGCTGGCCGGGCTGGGCGCCTTCGCCAAGGCCCAGGGCGAGGGTGGCAAGGTGTTCGAGACGCTGATCAAGGAAGGCGTGGGCCTGCAGCGCAAGACCCAGGCGGCGGCCGAGGAAAAGCTCGGCGGCATGGCCGGCAAGATGACGGCGATGGCCGGCGAGGTGGGCCAGCAGGCCAACAGGCACTGGGACAAGCTGGAGACGATCTTCGAGGAGCGCACCGCGCGCGCGCTGGGCAAGCTGGGCGTGCCCACGGCCAGGCAGCTGGCCGCGCTGGCCGAGCGGGTGGACGCGCTGGCCGCCGAGCTGGCCGCGCTGAAGGGCGAGCCCGCCCCCGCCCCCAAGCGCCCGGCCGGCAAGGCCGCGCCGGCGCGCGCCGCCCGGCCGGCCCGCAAGACCGCCAAGGCGGCACCGGCCGAGGCGCCGGCCAAGCCCGCGCGCCGCAGCCCGCGCAAGCCGGCCGCCTGATCGACGGCCGCGACCGGGCCGGGACGGCCCGCCTTCAGCCCAGGTAGCGCGCCTGCAGGTGGGCGCGGAAATGCGCCAGGTTCAGCGCCTCGCCGCTGGCGCGCTGCGCCAGCTCGTCGGTGGTCCAGCGGCTGCCCTGCTGCCACACGCGCTCGCGCAGCCAGTCGAAGACCGGCGCGAGCTCGCCGGCGCGGATCGCGTCGTCCAGGTCCGGCCGGTCGCGCCGCATCGCGGCGAACCACTGCGCCGCGTACATCGCCCCCAGCGTGTAGCAGGGGAAGTAGCCGAACAGCGCCTCGGGCCAGTGCACGTCCTGCATCGGGCCGTCGCGGTAGTTGCCGCGGGTATCCAGGCCGAGCAGCTCGGCCATGCCGGCGTCCCACAGCGCGGGCACGTCCTCGGGCTGGACCTCGCCCTCGATCAGCCGGCGCTCGATGTCGTAGCGCAGCAGCACGTGCGCCGGGTAGGTGACCTCGTCGGCGTCGACGCGGATCAGCCCCGGCCGCACCCGCGTGACCAGGCGCAGCAGGTTGTCCGGCGCGAAGGCCGGCTGCGGCCCGAAGGCGGCGGCGATGCGCCCGGCCAGCTGCGCGACGAAGCCGGGGTGGCGGCCCAGCTGCATCTCGAAGGCCAGGCTCTGGCTCTCGTGCAGGCCCATCGAGCGCGCCTGCGACACCGGCTGGCCCAGCCAGTCGGCCGCCGGCACGCGCGGGCGGTTCTGCTCGTAGCGGCCGTGGCCGGTCTCGTGGATCGCGCCGTACAGGCTGGTGATGAACTCGGCCGGCTCGTAGCGCGTGGTCAGCCGCACGTCCTCGGGCACGCCGCCGGCGAAGGGGTGGGTGCTGACGTCCAGCCGGCCGTGGCGGAAGTCGAAGCCCAGCCAGCGCATCACGTCCTCGCACAGCGCGCGCTGCGCGGCCGTGTCGAAGGGGCCGGCGGGCTGCAGCACGGGCTCGTCGCGCTGGCGCGCCTGCACCGCCTGGATCAGCCCGGGCAGCCACTGCCGCAGCTCGCCGAAGACCTCGTCCAGCCGGGCGCAGCGCATGCCCGGCTCGTAGCGGTCGAGCAGGCAGTCGTAGGGGCGCAGACCGCTGTCGTCGGCCAGGCGCTGCGCCTCCTCGCGGGCGCAGTCGACCACGGCGCGGAAGTTGGGCAGGAAGCCCGCCCAGTCGTTGGCCGGGCGCTGGCTGCGCCAGGCGCGCTCGCAGCGCGCGGTGGCCAGCTGGGTGCGGCGCACCAGGGCCTCGGGCAGCGCGTTGGCGGCGCGCCATTCGCGGCGGATCTCGCGCAGGTTGGCGCGCTGGTGGGCATCCAGCGGCTCGTCCTCGGCGTGGGCCAGGGCGTCGCGCAGCGCCGGGTCGGTGCGCAGGCCGTGCATCAGCCCGGCCAGCTCGGCCAGCGCGGCGGCGCGGGCCTCGGCGCCGCCGGGCGGCATCATCGACGCCTGGTCCCAGTAGGCGATGGCCTGCAGGTGGTCCAGGTGGTGCAGGCGGGTGAAGGTGGCGGCCAGCTGGTCGTAGGCCGGCGTGGAGCGGTCGGTGGACATGGTGTGTCGGGGACGCGGTCAGTGGCGGTGACCCATTCTGCGCGGCCGGCGCCCGCCCCGCCGGGCCGCGGGCGTCACCCGGACGGCGGATTCGCGGGGGACGGCCGCGCGCGCCGGGCGGCGCTTCGGCCGGTCAACCGGTCAACCAGGCGGGCAGCGTGCCGGGCAGCAGCCACAGCAGCGCCGCGGTCATCGCCGCGTAGCGCAGGAACTTGCCGACGGCCATGTAGCCCAGGCAGGGCCAGAACGGCAGGCGCAGCCAGCCAGCCACCGCGCACAGCGGGTCGCCGACGCCCGGCAGCCAGGACAGCAGGCAGGCCGGCGGGCCGAAGCGGCGCAGCCACTGCAACGCGCGGTGCTCGCCGGGGCGGTGCGTCACCCGCTCGTAGGCGCGCTCGGCGCCGTAGCCCATCCACCAGCTGATCGCGCCGCCGGCGGTGTTGCCGGCGGTGGCCACCAGCACCGCCGGCCAGAACAGCGCCGGGTTGAGCTTGACCAGGCCGAAGACCACCGGTTCCGAGCCCAGCGGCAGCAGCGTGGCCGAGACCAGCGCGACGACGAACACCGTGCTCAGCCCGAACTCGGGCAGGGCCAGCGCGGCCAGCAGCGCCGACAGGTGGGATTGGACCCAGGCTTCCATGGCCGGCGATGATAGGCGGCGCGGCCCGGCGAGTACGGCCCCCGCAGGTCCCGGCGGCGCAGCGGCCCGCGGCTATACTCCTGCCTCCTTTTTCAGCAGGTTCCTGCGCCCCTCCCCCCCCGTTCCACCATGCAGCTCGGCCCCTTCACGCTGCCGAACCGGCTGTTCGTCGCCCCGATGGCCGGGGTGACCGACCGTCCGTTCCGGCAACTGTGCCGCCGCCTGGGCGCGGGCTACGCGGTCAGCGAGATGGTGACCTCGCGCAAGGACCTGTGGACCTCGCTGAAGACCAGCCGCCGCGCCGACCACGCCGGCGAGCCGGGCCCGATCGCGGTGCAGATCGCCGGCACCGACGCGGCGATGATGGCCGAGGCCGCCGCCTACAACGTGGACCGCGGCGCGCAGATCATCGACATCAACATGGGCTGCCCGGCCAAGAAGGTGTGCAGCAAGTGGGCCGGCTCGGCGCTGATGCGCGACGAGGCGCTGGCGCTGCAGATCGTCGAGGCGGTGGTCGCCGCCTGCGCGCCGCGCGGCGTGCCGGTGACGCTGAAGATGCGCACCGGCTGGTGCCATGCCGAGCGCAACGCGGTGGCCATCGCCCGCGCCGCCGAAGCGGCCGGCGTGGCCATGCTCACCGTGCACGGCCGCACCCGCGAGCAGGGCTACACCGGCCTGGCCGAGTACGACACCATCGCCGCGGTGAAGGCCGCGGTGCGCGTGCCGGTGGTGGCCAACGGCGACATCGACTCGCCGCACAAGGCGCGGCAGGTGCTGCGCGCCACCGGTGCCGACGCGCTGATGGTCGGCCGCGCCGCGATGGGCCGGCCGTGGATCTTCCGCGAGATCGCCCACCACCTGGCCACCGGCGGCACGCTGGCCGCGCCGGCCACCGCCGAGGTGCGGGCCTGGCTGGTCGAGCACCTGCACGACCACTACGCGCTGTACGGCGAGCGCAGCGGCGTGCGCAGCGCGCGCAAGCACATCGGCTGGGCGGTGCGCGGCCTGCCCGGCGGCGAGGCCTTCCGCCAGCACATGAACACCCTGGAGGACACCGCCACCCAGGTGGCGGCGGTGGCCGACTACTTCGACCGCCTGGCCGAACAGCACCCGCTGCTGCCGGCTGCCGCGGCCGCCAACGACGATTGCATCCGCCTCGAAGCATGAGCAAGAAGAAGATCGAGGACTGCGTCCGCGACAGCCTGGAGCAGTATTTCAAGGACCTGCGCGGCACCGAGCCGCACGCGGTGCATGCGATGGTGCTGACCACCGTCGAGAAGCCGCTGCTGGAGGTGGTGATGAAGCACGCCGACGGCAACCAGAGCAAGGCCGCCGAGTGGCTGGGCATCAACCGCAACACCCTGCGCCGCAAGCTGCTGGACCACAAGCTGATCGAATGACCCTCCCCCGCGGCGGCCGCGCCCGGCGGCCCCCGCGGGCCACGGCGCTGCCGCCCGCGCCGCCGCCGGCCGACCGCGCCACGCCCCCGAACACCCCCACTTCACCGACCCACCCATGACCACTGCCCTGCTGTCCGTGTCCGACAAGACCGGCATCGTCGAGTTCGCCCAGGCCCTGCATGCCCGCGGCGTGAAGCTGCTGTCCACTGGCGGCACCGCCCGCCTGCTGGCCGACGCCGGCCTGCCGGTGACCGAGGTCAGCGAAGTCACCGGCTTCCCCGAGATGCTCGACGGCCGCGTCAAGACCCTGCACCCGCGCGTGCACGGCGGCCTGCTGGCGCGCCGCGACATGCCCGAGCACATGGCCGCGCTGGCCGAGCACGGCATCGGCACCATCGACCTGCTGGTCATCAACCTCTACCCCTTCGCCCAGGCCACCGCGCGCCCCGACTGCACGCTGGAGGACGCGATCGAGAACATCGATATCGGCGGCCCGGCCATGCTGCGCGCGGCGGCCAAGAACTGGCCCGACGTCGGCGTGGTCATCGAGCCGGCCGACTACGCCCAGGTGCTGGCCGAGTTGGACGCCGGCGGCCTGACGCGCAAGACCAAGTTCGCGCTGGCGCGCAAGGTCTACGCCCACACCGCGGCCTACGACGGCATGATCACCAACTACCTCAGCAGCCTGGAGCCCGGCGCCGAGGAGCGCACCGCCGCGGTGCCGGCGCGCGTCGAGTACCCCGAGGTCTACAACCTGCAGCTGCTCAAGACGCAGGACATGCGCTACGGCGAGAACCCGCACCAGAGCGCCGCCTTCTACCGCGAGCGCCAGCCGGCCCCCGGCACGCTGGCGCAGTGGGTGCAGCTGCAGGGCAAGGAGCTGTCCTTCAACAACATCGCCGACGCCGACGCGGCCTGGGAATGCGTCAAGACCTTCGACGCCCCGGCCTGCGTGATCATCAAGCACGCCAACCCCTGCGGCGTGGCCGTCGGCGCACACGCGCTGGAGGCCTACAGCAAGGCGCTGAAGACCGACCCGACCAGCGCCTTCGGCGGCATCATCGCCTTCAACCAGCCGCTGGACGGCGCCGCCGCCGAGGCGGTGGCCAAGCAGTTCGTCGAGGTCATCATCGCCCCGAGCATCACCGCCGAGGCGCGCGCGGTGTTCGCGCCCAAGCAGAACGTGCGCCTGCTGGAGGTGCCGCTGTCCAAGGCCGGCAACGCGCTGGACTTCAAGCGCGTGGGCGGCGGCATGCTGCTGCAGTCGTCCGACGCCAAGAACGTCGGCCTGGGCGAGCTGAAGGTGGTGACCACGCTGCAGCCCAGCGCGCAGCAGATGGAGGACCTGATGTTCGCCTGGAAGGTGGCCAAGTTCGTCAAGAGCAACGCCATCGTCTTCTGCGCCGGCGGCATGACCATGGGCGTGGGCGCCGGCCAGATGAGCCGCATCGACTCGGCGCGCATCGCCAGCATCAAGGCCGAGAACGCCGGCCTCACGTTGGCCGGCAGCGCGGTGGCCAGCGACGCCTTCTTCCCCTTCCGCGACGGCCTGGACGTGGTCGTCGACGCCGGCGCCAGCTGCGTGATCCAGCCCGGCGGCTCGATGCGCGACGCCGAGGTCATCGCCGCCGCCAACGAGCGCGGCATCGCGATGGTCTTCACCGGCACCCGCCACTTCCGTCACTGAGCCCGCGCGTAGGGGCCCGGAAGGGGCCCTGCGGCTGGCGAAGGACCGGCGGCGATACCCGCCGACGGGCTTTGAGGCCGGACGGGCGGGCCCGGAAGGGGCCGCCCGCCTGCCGAAGGACTGGCCGCGATACCAGCGGCCAGGCTTTGAGTCCGCGCATCGCCCCGCACGCGTCCACCCAGCGCCCCGGCCGGACACCCCCGCCCTGCAAGGGCATCGCGGCCCGCCCTAGACTCGGCCCGTCGCCTACCGAACCCCGCCCCTCAAGGCACGGGGGTTGCTAGCGGCACCAGCGACAACCCCGATTGCCGGGGGCCGGGCCAGCGCCGATCATCGCGCCCGCTCCGGCCCCTCACGGGTCCGAAGCCCGAGCCACAAGCCCGCTGCCCGCGCCGTCCACAAGATGCCCCTGCCCTGCCCGCCGCTGCCCGCACGCACGGCGCGACCCGACCGCTCCCTCCTTCCCCTGCTGCTGAGCTGCCTGCTGCTGGCCCTGGCCTGGTGCCTGGCCGCAGCGCCGGCGCGTGCCGCGCCGGTGGCCACCGGCGTCTGGACGCACGCGGTGGCGGCCTTCGGCGAGCCCAAGTACCCGGCCGGCTACGCCCACGTCGACTACGTCGACCCCGACGCACCCAAGGGCGGCCTGCTGCGCCTGGGCAACCCCGACCGCCGCTCCAGCTTCGACAAGTACAACCCGTACACCATCAAGGGCGTGGCGCCGGCGGCGATGACGATCTTCGTCTTCGAGACCCTGGCCACGCTGTCGATGGACGAGCCGATGACCATGTACGGCCTGCTGGCCGAGTCCATGTACGTCGCGCCCGACCTGCGCTCGATGAGCTTCCGCCTGCACCCCAAGGCGCGCTTCTCCGACGGCAGCCCGGTGCTGGCCGCCGACGTGGTGCACAGCTTCCAGCAGATGAGCACGGCCAAGGGCGTGGCGCCGCAGTACAAGATCCTCTACGAGGACGTGGCCCAGGTCGTCGCGGTCGACGAGCGCACCGTGCGCTTCGACTTCAAGGGCGCCAAGCTGGACAACCTGTTCACCGCCGGCGGCCTGCCGGTGTTCTCGCGCCGCTGGGGCGGCGGCAAGCCGCTGGGCGAGATCGTCACCGACTGGCCGATCGCCAGCGGCCCCTACGCGCTGGCCAAGGCCGAGATGCCGCGCCGCCTGGAGCTGACGCTGCGCCCCGACTACTGGGCGCGCGACCTGGGCGTGCGCCGCGGCTTCTTCAACTTCGAGCGCATCGTCTACCAGATGTACAAGGACACCGAGGTGCGGCGCGAGGCCTTCAAGGCCGGCGAGTTCGACCTGATGAAGGAGTACCGCGCCAGCGCCTTCGCCCGCCTGCACGCCGGGCCGAAGTGGCGCGACGGCCGCATCGTCAAGCAGGTGTTCGAGGTGGCCACCGGCAGCCTGCCGCAGGCGATGAACCTGAACCTGCGGCGGCCGCAGTTCCAGGACCTGCGCGTGCGCCGCGCGCTGTCGCTGGCCTGGGACTTCGCGCGCTACAACCGCTACGGCACCTTCAAGCCCGCCGACAGCCTGTTCAACAACACCGAGTTCGCCGCCCGCGGCCTGCCCTCCCCCGAGGAGCTGAAGCTGCTAGCGCCCTGGCGCGACCAGCTGCCCGCGGCGGTGTTCGGCCCGCCGCACCAGGTGCCGCGCCAGGACGCCCACCCGCTGGCGCTGCGCGAGAACCTGCGCCGCGCCGCCGCGCTGCTGGCCGAGGCCGGCTGGACGGTGGGCGCCGACGGCTGGCTGCGCAACGCGCAGGGGCAGACGCTGGACATCGAGTTCCTCGAGCCCAACCAGACCGGCCGCTTCGCCGCCTTCGAGCGCAACCTCAAGCTGCTGGGCGTGCGCTACAGCGAGCGCCTGGTCGACTTCTCGCTGTACCGCAAGCGGCTGGAGAACTTCGACTACGACATGGTGGTTATCGTGCAGGGCAAGTTCACGCTGCCCGACGCCGGCTCGCTGCAGTCGCTGTTCGGCAGCAAGAACGCGGTCGAGCCGGGCGGCAACAACTTCAGCGGCATCCAGCACCCGGCCATCGACGCGCTGATCGAGCGCATCGCCTCGGCCAGCACCCGCGAGGAGCTGCGCACCGCCGCCCACGCGCTGGACCGCGTGGTGATGCACCTGCACGTGAACATCCCGATGCTGTTCTCGAACACCGAGCCGACCTCGTACTGGGCCAGGTTCGGCCTGCCCCGGCAGACGCCCAAGTACTTCGACATCGACACGCTGTCGGACGCGAGCAGCCAGCCCTGGCCGCTGTACACCTGGTGGGACAAGTCGCTGGACAAGCGCCCTGCCGCCGCGGCGGCCGCCGCCCGCTGACCCCCACCGATCCCGCCGCCCCCGGCTGACGCCCCCGCGGCACAGGAGCCCCGACCGCCATGCTGGCCTACATCCTCAAGCGCATCCTGCTGATGGTGCCCACGCTGCTGGGTGCGCTGACCATCACCTTCGTCGTCGTGCAGTTCGTCCCGGGCGGCCCGGTGGAGCAGGCCCTGGCCGAGGCCCGCGCCGCCGCCGGCGGCGAGGGCGGCTACCGCGCCAGCCGCGACGTCGACGCCAAGCAGATCGAGGAGCTGAAGAAGCTCTACGGTTTCGACAAGCCGGCCCACGAGCGCTACGTCGAGATGCTGGTGAACTTCGCCCGCTTCGACCTGGGCAAGAGCTTTCTGCAGAACAAGGACGTCTGGGAGCTGATCAAGGAGAAGCTGCCCGTCTCGATGAGCCTGGGCCTGTGGACCTTCCTGATCTCCTACCTGGTGTCGATCCCGCTGGGCATCGCCAAGGCGGTGCGCGAGGGCAGCCGCTTCGACACCGTCACCACGCTGGTGGTGCTGCTGGGCTATGCCATCCCCGGCTTCGTGCTGGGCATCCTGCTGATCGTGCTGTTCGCCGGCGGCACCTTCTACGACTGGTTCCCGCTGCGCGGCCTCACCTCCGACAACTGGGCCCAGCTGGCCTGGCCGGCGCGCATCGCCGACTACCTCTGGCACCTGGCGCTGCCGCTGACCTGCCTGGTGATCCACAGCTTCGCCATCACCACCATGCTGACCAAGAACACCTTCGTCGAGGAACTGCGCAAGCAGTACGTGCTGGTCGCGCGCGCCAAGGGCCTGGGCGCGCGGCGCGTGCTCTACAAGCATGTCTTCCGCAACGCGCTGATCCCCATCGTCACCGGCTTCCCGGCGGCCTTCGTCGGCGCCTTCTTCGCCGGCTCGGTGCTGATCGAGACGCTGTTCTCGCTGGACGGCCTGGGCCTGCTGGGCTACGAGGCGGTGGTGCGGCGCGACTTCCCGGTGGTGCTGGGCTCGCTGTACTTTTTCACGCTGATCGGCCTGGTGGTCAAGCTGGTGTCGGACCTGCTGTACGTCTGGGTCGACCCGCGCGTGCAGTTCTCGGCGGCCGCCCGATGAGCCGCGCCGTGCACCCCGAGGCCGTCGACGCCGCCGTGGCCCCCGCCGCCCCCGCCGCCCCGGCGCGCTGGCAGTCGCCCAACCGCCGCGCCTGGGCGCGCTTCAAGCGCAACCGCCTGGGCTATGTCTCGCTGTGGGCCTTCGCGCTGCTGCTGCTGGTAGCCACCGCGGCCGAGCTGGTCAGCAACGACAAGCCCTACGTGGCCTGGATCGGCGGCAAGACCTGGTTCCCGCTGCTGGACAACCCGCCCGAGAAGGCGCTGGGCGGCGACTTCGCCACGCCCACCGACTGGAAGGACCCGCTGGTGGCCCAGCTGCTGGCCCGGCCCGGCAACGGCGCGGTACACGCGCCCAACCCGCACTCGGCCACCTCGATCGACTACTTCGCCCAGGCCGCGCCGCCCGCCGCACCCAACGCGCAGAACTGGCTGGGCACCGACGACAAGGGCCGCGACATGGTGGCGCGGCTGCTCTACGGCTTCCGCGTCAGCATCTGGTTCGCGGTGGCGCTGACGGTGGCGGGCACGCTGATCGGCGTGCTGATGGGCGCGCTGATGGGCTTCTTCGCCGGCCGCATCGACCTGACGTTGCAGCGCGTCATCGAGATCTGGGGCGCGGTGCCCGAGCTCTACCTGCTGATCATCTTCGCGTCGATCTTCCAGCCCTCGCTGGGCCTGCTGCTGCTGCTGCTGAGCCTGTGGGGCTGGATGGGCCTGTCCGACTACGTGCGCGCCGAGTTCCTGCGCAACCGCAACCTCGAGTTCGTGAAGGCGGCGCGCGCGCTGGGCCTGAGCAACACGCAGATCATCTTCCGCCACGTGCTGCCCAACTCGCTGACGCCGGTGATCACCTTCCTGCCATTCCGCATGAGCGCGGCGATCCTGGCGCTGACCTCGCTGGACTTCCTGGGCCTGGGCGTGCCGCCGGGCACGCCCAGCCTGGGCGAGCTGCTGCAGCAGGGCAAGAACAACCTGGACGCGTGGTGGATCATCGCGCCGACCTTCGCGCTGCTGGTGCTGACCATGCTGCTGCTGACCTTCATCGGCGACGCGCTGCGCGACGCCTTCGACACGCGGAAATCCTGACATGTGGCACCTTGTGTCCCTCTGCGCCAGCGGGCCGAGCGCCGGGCCGCTCCCAAGCCGGCCCGCGACCCCCTCGGGGGGTGGGCGCGTGTACCCACGCGACCGGGGGCAGGCATGAATCCCCTGCTGTCGGTCGAGCACCTGACGGTGCGCTTCGGCGCCAGCACCGTCGTGCGGGACGTGTCCTTCCGGATCGCGCCCGGCGAGAAGTTCGCGCTGGTCGGCGAATCGGGCTCGGGCAAGAGCATCACCGCGCTGAGCATCCTGCGCCTGGTCGACGCCGCCACCAGCAGCGGCGCGATCCGCTTCGACGGCGAGGACCTGATGCAGCGCAGCGAGCGCCAGATGCAGGCCCTGCGCGGCGCGAGGATCGGCATGATCTTCCAGGAGCCGATGACCGCGCTGAACCCGCTGTACACGGTGGGCAACCAGATCGCCGAGGTGCTGCGCCTGCACGAGGGCCTGCTGCCCAACGCCGCGCGCGCCCGCGCCATCGAGCTGCTGCAGCGCACCGGCATCCCCGAGCCCGAGCGCCGCGTCGACGCCTACCCGCACCAGCTGTCCGGCGGCCAGCGCCAGCGCGCGATGATCGCCATGGCCCTGGCCTGCCGGCCGCAGCTGCTGATCGCCGACGAGCCGACCACCGCGCTGGACGTGACCATCCAGGCCCAGATCCTGGCGCTGCTCGACGAGCTGCAGCGCGAGATGGGCATGGCCCTGCTGTTCATCACCCACGACCTGAACCTGGTGCAGCGCTTCACCGACCGGGTGGGCGTGATGGAGCGCGGCGTGCTGGTCGAGACCGGCGCCACCGCCGAGGTCTTCGCCCGCCCGCAGCACCCCTACACCCAGCGCCTGCTGGCCACGCGGCCGCAGCGCGTGGTGCAGCCGGTGCCGGACGACGCGCCGGTGCTGGTCGAGGCGCGCGCCGCCCAGGTGCGCTTCGACATCCCCACCGGCTGGTTCGGCAAGCGCGCCTTCCTGGCGGTGCGCGAGGCCACGCTGCAGCTGCGGCGCGGCGAAACCCTGGGCATCGTCGGCGAGAGCGGCTCGGGCAAGACCACGCTGGGCATGGCCCTGCTGGCGCTGCAGGGCATCGCCGCCGGCGAGATCCACGTCGGCGGCCAGCGCATCGACCAGGCCGACCGGGCCACGCTGCGCGCGATGCGCAAGCGCATGCAGGTGGTGCTGCAGGACCCGTTCGCCTCGCTGAGCCCGCGCATGACGGTGGGCCAGATCGTCGGCGAGGGCCTGGCCCTGCACCACCCCGAGCTCGGCCCGGCCGAGCGCGAGGCCAGGGTCGCGGCGATGCTCGACGAGGTCGGACTGTCCGAGCGCCACGGCGTGGCCGGCGTGCTGCAGCGCTACCCGCACGAGTTCTCCGGCGGCCAGCGCCAGCGCATCGCCATCGCCCGCGCGGTGGTGCTGGCGCCCGAGGTGCTGGTGCTGGACGAGCCGACCTCGGCGCTGGACGTCTCGGTGCAGCAGCAGGTGCTGGCCCTGCTGGCCGAGCTGCAGCAGCGCCACGGCCTGAGCTACCTGTTCATCAGCCACGACCTGGCGGTGATCCGCGCCATGGCCCACCGGGTGATGGTGATGAAGGACGGCGCGGTGGTCGAGCAGGGCGAGACGCTGGCGCTGTTCGCCGCGCCGCAGCAGCCCTACACCCGCGAGCTGCTGGCCGCCGCCCACCTGGCCTGAGCGCGCGCGCCGCGGGGCGCGGCGCCGGCCGCCGCCGCTGTCCAGAACGCCCGACAGCCCGCATCCAGGGCGCCCGCGCGCCGGTCGGTCAAACCCCTGCAGGTATTGCCGAAATTGTCAGTTCAACTGGCCACCAGCGCGGGTGACACATGTTCCGGCTCGAAACCCTCAGCATCACCAAGAAACTCGGTCTGCTCATCGGCGGCGCGCTGCTGGGCGTGGTGGCGATCGCCGGCGTGTTCCTGGCCACCGAACGCCAGCTGATCCTGGCCGAGCGCCAGCACGCGGTGCGCCAGACGGTCGAGCTGGCGCATGCGCTGGCCGGCCACTACCACGCCCAGGTGCAGACCGGCGGCCTGGGCGAGGCCGAGGCCCGCCAGCGCGCGCTGGCCGCGATCAAGGCGCTGCGCTACGGCGGCAGCGAGTACTTCTGGATCAACGACCTGCAGCCGCGCATGGTGATGCACCCGACCAAGCCGGAGCTGGACGGCCAGGACCTGAGCACGCACCGCGACCCCAACGGCCTGACGCTGTTCGTCGAGATGGTGCGCACGGTGCGGGCCCAGGGTGCCGGCTTCGTGCACTACGCCTGGCCCAAGCCGGGCAGCGACCGGCCGGTGCCCAAGCTGTCCTACGTGCAGGGCTTCGCGCCCTGGGGCTGGGTGCTGGGATCGGGGGTCTACATCGACACCGTCGACGCCACCGTCGCCGCCGAGGCGCGCGCCCTGGCGCTGTACGCCGCGGTGCTGGTGGCCGCGCTGCTGGCGCTGGGCCTGGCCATCGGCCGCAGCCTGCTGCGCCAGCTGGGCGGCGAGCCGGCCTACGCCGGCGCGGTGACGCAGCGCATCGCCGCCGGCGACCTGCAGGTCGACGTCGCGCTGCGGCCCGGCGACCGCAGCAGCCTGCTGCACGCCATCCGGCACATGCGCGACGAGATCGGCACCATCGTCGCCCGCGTGCGCCAGAGCGCCGAGTGCGTGGCCACCGCCAGCGGCGAGATCGCCCAGGGCAACCTGGACCTCAGCCAGCGCACCGAGCAGCAGGCCTCGGCCCTGCAGCAGACCGCCGCGTCGATGGAGCAGCTCAGCGCCACGGTGCAGGGCAATGCCGGCCACGCCGCCCAGGCCCACCAGCTGTCGCGCGAGGCCGCGGACGTGGCCCGGCGCGGCGGCGCGGTCGTCGCCGAGGTGGTCACGACGATGCAGGGCATCCACGACGGCGCGCGCCGCATCGCCGACATCACCGGCGTGATCGACGGCATCGCCTTCCAGACCAACCTGCTGGCGCTGAACGCCGCGGTCGAGGCCGCGCGCGCCGGCGAGCAGGGCCGCGGCTTCGCGGTGGTGGCCGGCGAGGTGCGCAACCTGGCCAGCCGCTCGGCCCAGGCCGCGCGCGAGATCAAGGCGCTGATCGGCAACAGCGTGGAACGGGTGCAGCAAGGCAACGCCCTGGTCGACCGCGCCGGCGCGACGATGCACGAGGTGGTCGCCGCCATCGAGCGCGTCAACAGCGTCGTCGGCGCGATCACCAGCGCCAGCCAGGAGCAGAGCGTCGGCGTCTCGCAGATCGGCGAGGCGGTCACGCACATGGACCGCGCCACCCAGCAGAACGCCGCGCTGGTCGAGCAGAGCGCCGCCGCCGCCGAAAGCCTGCGCCACCAGGCCGACCAGCTGGTGCAGCTGGTGGCGATGTTCCGGCTGGCCGACGGCGCGGCCACGGCCGGGCGGGTGCCGGCCCTGCCGACGGCCTGAGCGCCGGCGGCGCGCCGACCGCCTCAGCGGCCGCCGTGCACCGCGCGCTCGACCATCTGCTCGCGCATCTCCTGCGCGCCGGCAGGCGCACGCGGGTCGCGCGCGGGCGCCGCCGGCTTCATCCCCGCCTCCACCGGCGAGACCACGCTGACGGCGCCCCCGGTCAGCGCCTGCTCGCGGCTGCCCGACGGGCAGTCGCCGTCGGTGTAGACCAGCTCGCCGCCGGACTTGCGGCACTTGCGCACGCCGCCGGCCGGCCGCGCCCGCGCCACCGGCGGCGCCGACGCCGCCGACGCGGGCAGCGCGTCGCCGTCCATGGCGGCCGACGGCGCAGGCACCGCAGCGGCCGGCGGCGCGCCGAGGAAGCGGGCCACCGACTCGCGGTGGCGCCAGCCGAGGGCGAGCAGCAGCAGGGCCAGCACGACGAGGATCAGGCGTTGCAGGGTCATCGCGGAAGGTCGGGGCAAACGGCAGGAGCCCGGCCGCCAGCGGCCGGACCGGTCGGATCGGGCGCGCCGCACCGGGCGCGTGCCCTCACTTGGTGCTGGGCGAGGCCGCCGGCAGCGCGGTGGTCAGCACGATCTGCAGCGCCTGCTCGGCGCTGAAGCCCTTCTTGACCAGCGCCTCGAACAGCTGGCGCTTGAACGTGGCGATGCGCTCGGCCGCCTCCGGCCGCGCCAGCAGGTTCAGCTGCGCCTCGATCACCGCCTCGGTCATCGGTCCCATCACGCCGACCATCGCACCCATCGTGGCCTGCATGATCTGGCGCATCTCCTCGGGCGAGGGCTGGCGCGGGGCGGGGGGCTGCTGGGCCTGCGCCGGCCAGGCCAGCGCCGCCGCGAGGGCGGCGGGCAGCAGGGGACGCAGGAAGCGGGGGGTGGTGGCGGTTGGCAATGGCATGGCGGGCGCCAGCGTAACGGCTCGCCGGCACGGCGTCCACCGCGCCGGCGTGACCGGCGCACCACCGCCATCCTCCGTCTGCCGGATGTCACGGCGCGGGCTGGCGCGCTCATTGCTGCACAGCGGCTGGGCGGGGGCGCGCAGGCCGACGCGTGCTCCCCCGCATTCCCCAATCGGTGCGCGGTGCGCACACTGCGCCCATCCCCCCCCCTCGAAGGACCCCCGATGAATGCCCCCCACGTCCCCGCCGTCACCGAACAACAGATCCTCGCGGCCGTGGCCGCCCAGCGCGACGGCGCGGTGGACCTGCTGTGCGCGCTGGTGCGCCACCCCTCGCTGCTGGGCGACGAGGCCGGCGCGCAGTCGCACATGGCCGGGGTGTTCGCCGGCCTGGGCCTGCAGGTCGACCAGTTCCAGATCGACGAGGCCAAGGTCAGCCAGCACCCGGCCTGGTCGCCGTCCATCGTCTCCTACGAGGGGCGCACCAATGTGGTGGGCATCCACCGCCCGCGCGGGCCGGCCACCGGCCGCTCGCTGATCCTCAACGGCCACATCGACGTGGTGCCGGTGGGCTGGCCGGGCATGTGGACCACGCCGCCCTTCGAGCCGCGCATGGACGGCGACAAGCTGTACGGCCGCGGCGCCGCCGACATGAAGGCCGGCATCGTCGCCTACACCATGGCCTTCAAGGCGCTGCAGCGCCTGGGCTACGAGCCGGCGGCGCCGGTCTACCTGCAGTCGGTGATCGAGGAGGAGTGCACCGGCAACGGCGCGCTGGCCTGCCTGGTGCAGGGCTACACCGCCGACGCCGCGCTGATCCCCGAGCCGACGCAGGAATGCGTGATGAGCGCCCAGCTGGGCGTGCTGTGGCTGACGCTGGACGTCTACGGCGTGCCGGTGCACGCCTCGCACGCGCACACCGGCATCGCCGCGATCGACTTCACCCAGTACCTGGTGGACGAGCTGCGCGAACTGGAGAAGACCTGGAACCTGCCCGCCAACCGCCACCGCCTGTACTGCCACCAGGACCACCCGATCAACTTCAACCTGGGCAAGCTCTCGGGCGGCGAGTGGACCTCGTCGGTGCCCACGCACTGCCGCGCCGACCTGCGCATCGGCTACTACCCCGGCAAGACCGCCGCCGACGTGCGCGCCGAGGTCGAGGCCGTGCTGGCCGCCGCCCACGCCAAGCACCCGCACGCCGCCAGCACGCGCTACGAGATCACCTACCAGGGCTTCCAGGGCGACGGCGTCGAGGTCGACATGGACGCGCCGGTGATCAAGACGCTCAAGCAGTGCCACCGGGCGATGCTGGACGCCGAGGCCGGCGACCTGGCCCTGCCGGCGACCACCGACGTCAAGTTCTTCCACCTCTACGGCAAGATCCCGTCGACCTGCTACGGCCCCACCGGCACCTCGATCCACGGCATCGACGAGTGGGTGTCGATCGACAGCCTGCAGCGGGTGACGGCGGTCTACGCGCTGTTCATCGCCCGCTGGTGCGGGCTGAACCGGCTGGGCTGAGCGCGGCCAGCGCGGCGGCCAGGCGCGCGGCGCGCGCTGCCGCGTCATCGGCGGGCGCGCCCGGCAGCGCCCGGCAGCGCAGGCGCAGCACCGGGCCGGCGCGATGGGGCAGCCGCAGTTCGGCCGCCGCCCCTGCGCCGCCCGGCTCGACCGCGGCGAGGTCGGCGCCGTGCAGCCGCTCGGCCGCCGCCGCGGCGTCGTCGGGCAGGAACCACAGCGCCCGGTTCGTCAGCACCACGCTGCCCGGCAGCCAGCCCTCGCCGCGCCAGGCGTCCACCGCCGGCAGGCGCTCGCGCAGCGCCTCGCCCGGCGCGGCCAGGCGGGGCCAGGCCGGCCCGGCCACGGCCTCGCCGGCGCGCACGAAGCAGGGGGCGCGGCAACGGTCGGCCTCGCGCTGCAGCGCCACCAGGCGGTCCCCGGCGTCGAAATGCAGCCACAGCGTGCGGGTGTCGTAGTGCTCGTCGGTGTGGCCGAAGACGCCACCGCCCTGGCCGCCGGCCAGGATCACCCAGTGGCCGCGGCTGTGCAGGCCGAAGTACTCCAGCCAGCGGCCGTCCGCCGCGGCGTCGGTGGGCGGGCCCAGACGCTGCAGCACGGTGGCGCGGGTGTCCACGCCGGGGATCAAGGCCTCCGCGTCGGCGTCGGCCACCCAGCGCCCGGGCTCGGCCGGCGGCGTGCCCGGCACCGGCAGCACCACGCAGGCGGCCAGCGGCAGCACGGCAACCGCCACCGCGGCGCGCAGCGCGCGGTGCATCGGGCGCGCCCGGGCCTTCACGGCGCCACCTCGGCGCGCCGCCTGGCCGCATCCGCCGGCGGGTAGTCCCGCAGCAGGGCCTGCAGCGCCAGCTGCACCTGGCTGGCCAGCGTGTCGGCCCAGGCGGCGCCCGGCGCGCCGCCGTAGACGATGACCCGGCGCGTGGCCAGGTCGATCGGGATGTCGGCCGCGCTGCGCGCCAGGATCAGCACCGGCTTGGCCAGGGTGTGGGCGATGCCCAGCTCGTACATCACGTTCGGGTTGCGGCCGCTGATGTCGGCGATCACGCAGTGCGCGCCGGCCAGGCTGCGCCAGAGGTCGTCGAGGATGTCGGTGGGCGTGAACAGATCGTCGCCGCGCAGCGGCCGCAGGCCGGCGCGCTGGCAGGCCTGGCGCAGCGCGGCGTGCACCGCGTCGGCATCGGGGGTGCCGAAGGGCATCACCAGGAAGCAGCTGGGCTCGGCGCCGGGCAGCGGCGACGGCTGCGGCGGGTTCAGGCGCTCGGGGCCGAGGAACAGCACGTCCTGGCGCAGCCGGGCGGCGGCGGCGTGCAGGCCGTCGAGCAGGCGGCCCAGGCCGGTGGACTCGAGGATCCAGGCCCAGCGCCGGTCGCCGCTGCGCCAGTCGGGCGCGCGCAGGCGCGCGCCCAGCAGGTGCTCGGCATGGCGCGCCGCGTAGTCCACCGCGCGGTCGAAGCGGTCGGTCAGCCAGACCATCACCACCACCAGCAGCACGGTGAACAGCACGAAGAAGAAGGGCTCGCCGGCCGACGCCCCGCCGCGGCCGGCGGCCCCGCGCAGGGCCAGGCTGACCACCGCCGACAGCAGCACCGCCCCCAGCGACAGCGCCAGCAGCAGCGTCGACAGGCCCGAGCGCCGCGGGCCCGCCGCCGCGGCCTGGTGCAGCGCCTGCGCCCCTCGCCGGCCATGGCCGGCGGGCAGCAGCAGCGCGCCCGCCAGCAGCAGGCACAGCCCGCCCATCCACACCGGATCGGCGGCGGCGAAGCGCTCGTCGCCGGCGGCGACCACGCTGTAGAGCATGTCGGAGGCCACCAGCAGCGTCAGGCCGAAGACCTGCAGCACCAGCGCGCGGCCCGCGCCCAGCAGCAGCGCCGCCAGCCCGCTGACCACCGCCCCCAGTTCCAGCACCGCGGTGGCCGCGCCCAGCCGGCCGACGGCGCTGCCCAGCCCGTGCCGGTACAGCGGCCAGTAGAAGGCGGCGAACAGCCCGACGAAGCCGCTCATCAGCAGCGCGAAGACCAGCACCGTGCGCAGCCCGGGCCGCCGCTGCCGCACCAGCGCCAGCAGCAGTCCGCCCCAGGCCAAGATCCAGGCGAACAGGAACAGCAGGTAGGCCAGGTCGGTGGCCTGCAGCGCGGCACCGGACGCCGGCCGCCACAGCGGCCAGTCGCGGTCGTAGGCCAGGTCGCTGGCCGCCAGCGGCAGCAGCGCCAGCGTGGCGGCCAGCAGGAAGCTGCGCAGGGCCGGCGGCCCGCGCAGCGCGGCGCGGGCCTGGGCCGCCGCGGTCAGCGCGATCACCGCCAGCTCGTGCCAGTAGGCGCTGCGCGCGTCGAAGCTGCCGGGGCCGAGCACGAAGCTGGCGCACAGGTAGGCCGCGTACAGCGCAGCCACCGCGGCCAGGCGCGGCGCGCCGGTGCTGCGGCGCGGTGGCTCGGGCGGGACGGGCGGATCGGTCATGCCGGGGCGGGAGGCCCGCGCCGCAGGCGCGGCCATCACAGGCCCTGTTGCTTGTAGCACGGCCGCGGCGGCTGCCGCACGCGCTGGCGCATCGCCGGGCCGCCGGGCCGGCTGTCCTAGGGGGGCCGGCGCAGGGCGGGCGCGGCGGCCTGGCTGTCGCGCGGCCGACAGGGTGTCCTCGGGATTGCCCGGTTCCAGCAATCCGCTTGTCGGACAAAGATGCGCTGCGCGGCCGAACCGGCCGCACGCAGGAGCGGACGATGGGAGCCCAGGGGCCCGCGGAGGTGTTTCAGCGCGTCGTGGTCGAGCCCGCCTACAAGGCGGTCTCGGCGGCGATCGAGCGCGCCATCCTCGAGGGCTCGCTGCCGCCCGGCTCGGCGCTGCCGACCGAGCAGGAGCTGTCCGAGCGCTTCGGCGTGCACCGATCGACGGTGCGCGAGGCGATCCGCCAGGTCGAGCAGGAGGGCCTGCTGCAGCGCCGCGAGGGGCGCCGGCTGTTCGTCTGCCTGCCCGGCGTGCACGACCTGGCGCCGCGCGCCACCCGGCTGCTGCTGCTGCACCAGACCACCTTCCAGGAGCTGTGGGAAGTCGCGCTGACGCTGGAGCCGCTCGCCGCCCGCCTGGCCGCGCAGCAGGCCAGCGCCGCCGACCTGGCCCTGCTCGATGCCAACCAGGCGGCCAGCGAGGCCGAGACCCGCACCGAGGCCCTGGTGGTGCTGGACATGGAGTTCCACGCCCTGGTCGGCCGCGCCAGCCACAACCGCGCGCTGATGCTGGCGCGCGAGCCGGTGGGCCTGCTCTACAACCCGACGCTGCTGCAGATCTTCCGCCACCTGCCGCAGGCCAGCGCGCGCAACCTGGAGGCGCACCGCCAGACCCTGGCCGCGCTGCACGCGCGCGATGCCGAGCGCGCGGCGCTGTGGACGCACAAGCACATGGTCGATTTTCAACGTGGCTTCGCGATGGCCGGGCTCGACATGAGCACGCCCATCGCGCGGCCCCACTGAGCCCGCAAGGGCCAAACCGAGGAGACAAGCGATGGCCACTACTTCCGCAACCAAGCCGGCACGTCGGCACGGCGCGACGCTGCGCCTGCTGGCGGCCGCAGCCGCACTGTGCGCGGCCGGCGCCGTGCAGGCGCAGGAGACCTTCAAGATCGGCATCGTCAGCTTCCTGTCGGGGCAGGCGGCCGAGAGCTTCGGCATCCCGGCGGTCAACGGCGCCAAGGTGCTGATCGACGCCTTCAACAAGGGTGCCGCGCCGGCGCCCTACAACAAGAACGGCTTCGCCGGCATGAAGATCGAGGCGGTCTACGTCGACGAGAACGGCGGCGCCACCAAGCAGGTGCAGGAGCTGAAGAACCTCTACGACCGCGAGAAGGTCGACGCGGTGGTCGGCTACGTCAGCTCGGGCGACTGCCTGGCCGTGGCGCCGGCCGCCGAGGAGATGAAGAAGTTCCTGCTGCTGTACGACTGCGGCACGCCGCGGATCTTCGAGGACAACAAGTTCGCTTACGTCTTCCGCACCGCCAGCCATGGCGCGATGGACAACGTGGCCCTGGCCCGCTACCTGAAGGCCAAGGGCGTCAAGGTCGACAGCTTCAACATGATCAACCAGGACTACGCCTGGGGCCACGACTCGAAGAAGGACTTCGTCTGGTCGATGGAGAAGCTGTTCCCGGGCGCCAAGCCCGGCGAGGACCAGCTGCCCAAGTTCGGCGCCGGCCAGTACGGCACCGAGATCTCCGCGCTGATGAAGACCCCGGCCGACGTCACCCACAGCAGCCTGTGGGGCGGCGACCTGCAGGCCTTCATCCTGCAGGCGGCGCCGCGCGGGCTGTTCAAGCGCAGCCAGGTCGTGCTGTCGGCGGCCGACCACGTGCTGCCGGGCCTGGGCGAGAAGATGCCCGACGGCACCATCCTGGGCGCGCGCGGCGCCTACGGCCTGATGGCGCCCAAGAGCGCGCTCAACGACTGGTGGTGGGACCTGTACAGCAAGGCCTACAACGTCTACCCGGTGCAGGCCCCGTACCGCATGGCCCAGGCCCTGCTGGGCCTGAAGCTGGCCGCGGAGAAGGCCATCGCCGCCAACGGCGGCAAGAAGCCCAGCGCCGAGCAGCTGGCCGCCGCGCTGCGCAGCAGCGAATGGGACTCGCCCGCCGGCCGCATCCGCATGAGCAACGGCAACGGCCACCAGGCGATCCAGGACACCGCCATCGGCAAGACCCGCTACGACGCGGGCAAGAAGATGGTCGTGCTCGAGGACATCATGCGCTTCCCGGCCGAATGCGTGAACCCGCCGGCCAACATGAAGGCCGAGGAGTGGATCAAGGCCGGCTTCCCTGGCGCCAAGGGCTGCCCCTGATTCCCGACGACGCGGCCTGAGGGCCGCCCGCCCCCCAGGGGGGCGCCGCCAGCGGCCCGGCACAGCCGGCTGCACGGCGGCTGCTTGACGCGCGCCCGCCCCGGCCGCAGCCGACGCAGCTCGGATGCCGGCCCGGGGCCGGCGCGTCCGACCCACCCCACCAGAGGCCACGCATGTCCGCGTTGCTCACCATCCTGATCGACGGCCTGACCTACGCGTCCTGGCTGTTCATCGTCGCGCTCGGGCTGACGCTCGTGTTCGGCGTGCTGAAGATCCTCAACATCGCCCACGGCAGCTTCTACGCGCTGGGGGCCTACGGTGCGGCCACGCTGGTGGCCTGGACCGCGGCGATGAAGTGGTCGCCCTGGCTGTCCATCCTGGCCATGCTGATGTCGGCGGTGCTGATCGCCGCGATCATCGCGCCGCTGACCGAGCGCGGCCTGCTGCGCTTCTTCTACGGCCGCGACGAGGTGCTGCTGGTGCTGACCACCAACGCGCTGTTCCTGATGCTCGAGGACATCACCAAGCTGGTCTGGGGCGCCAACCCCTACTACGTGTCCGAGCCCTACGGGCTGTTCGGCAACGTCGACATCGGCGTGCAGACCTATGTCGGCTACGACTTCATGCTGGTCGGGCTGGCGGTGGTGGTGGGCCTGGCCGTCTGGTGGGGCCTGAACCGCACCCGCCAGGGCAAGATCGTGCTGGCGGTGATCCACAGCGCCGAGGTCGCCTCCAGCATGGGCGTCAACGTCTCGCGCGTCTACATGGGCGCCTTCGCCGTCGGCATCTTCCTGGCCGCGCTGGGCGGCGCCTTCACCGCGCCGATGATCTCGGTGCAGCCGGGCGTCTCGGTCGGCGTGATCATCGTCTCCTTCGCCGTGGTCATCATCGGCGGGCTGGGCAGCATCGAGGGCGCGGCCATCGGCGCGCTGATCGTCGGCCTGGCCCGTTCGGTGGCCGTGCACACCGCGCCGGTGGCCGAGCTGTTCTCCATCTACCTGGTGATGGCGGTGGTGCTGATGTTCCGCCCCGAGGGCCTGTTCCAGCGCATCCAGGCACGGAAGATCTGACATGAGCACCCCCCTCTCCTCCTCGGCGGCGGGCGTCGGCCACGGCCGCACCGTCGCCGCGGGCCTGGGCTGCGCGGCGCTGCTGTGCGCGGCCGGCTGGTTCGCCCCCAAGTGGCTGACCTTCCTGGTCACGATGGCCGCGGCCAACGGCCTGGTCTCGCTGGGCATCGTCGGGCTGATGCGCGGCGGCGTCGTGCCCTTCGGCCAGGGCATGATGCTGGCGCTGGGCGGCTACACCGCGGCGCTGCTGGTCAACAAGGCCGGCGTCACCGACGCGCTGCTGCTGACCCTGGCCGGCGGCGGCCTGGCCACGCTGGTGGCCGCACCCTTCGCGCCGCTGCTGGCGCGCTACCGCGGCATCTTCTTCGCGATGCTGACGCTGGCGCTGTCGATGGTCACCTACGGCCTGCTGATGAAGGTCGACCTGCTCGGCGGCTCGGACGGCTTCAACGTCGCCCGGCCCACGCTGCTGGGCCAGGCCCTGCCCGACGCCCGCGCCGGCTACGTGATGTACGTGCTGACCATCGCGGTGGCCACCGTCGTCGGCCTGCTGGCCCGCATCTACTTCGACTCCACCCGCGGCCTGGTGACGCTGGCGGTGCGCGAGAACGAGCTGCGCGTGGAATACCTCGGCGGCTCGGTGCGTCAGGCGATGACCATCAACTTCATGCTCGCCGCCTGCACCGGCGGCATGGGCGGCGCGCTGGTCGTGCTGTCGCTGGGCCACGTCGAGCCCAACTTCAGCTTCTGGACGACCTCGGGCGAGCTGGTCTTCGTGGCCATCCTGGCCGGCTGGCAGAGCGTGGCCGCGGTGTTCGTCGCCAGCACGGTGCTGGAGGTGGTGCGCAGCTTCTCCAGCGCCTACTTCCCGAACACCTGGCAGTTCGCGCTGGGGCTGTTCCTGCTGCTGGTGATCCGCTTCCTGCCCAAGGGCATCGGCTCGCTGTGGATGAAGGGAAACACGCGATGAGCTTCATGCTCGAAGCCCGGGGGCTGGAAAAGCGCTTCGGTGCGGTGGTCGCCGCGTCGGCGATCGACATCGGACTCGCCGCCGGCGAGCGCGTCAGCCTGATCGGCAGCAACGGCGCGGGCAAGACGACCTTCGTCAACATGATCACCGGCTACCTCAAGCCGGACGCCGGCCGCATCACGCTGGACGGCCGAGACATCACGCCGCTGGACCCGCGGGCCATCACCCGGCTGGGCGTGGCGCGCTCGTTCCAGATCCCGCAGCTCTACGGCGACCTCAGCGTGCTGGACAACATGCTGGTGGCCAACGCCTGCCACGCCGGCCGGCTGAGCTTCTGGCAGCCGGCGCGGCGGCCCGAGGCCATCGCCCGCGCCGAGGCGCTGCTGGAGCGCTTCGGCCTGGCCGACCACCGCCAGCGCCGCGTCGCCGAGCTGCCCGGCGGCGTGCGCAAGCTGCTGGACATCGCGATGGCGCTGACCGGCCAGCCCAAGCTGCTGCTGCTGGACGAGCCGACCAGCGGCGTCTCGGCCGAGGAGAAGTTCCCGATGATGGACACCATCATGGGCGCGCTGCTGCAGGAGACGCGCACCACGGTGCTGTTCGTCGAGCACGACATGGACATCGTCGCCCGGTACGCCACCCGCGTGGTGGCCTTCTACGCCGGCCGCATCATCGCCGACGACACGCCGACGGTGGCCCTGGCCACCGACGACGTGCGGCGCTACGTCACCGGCGATCTGATTGCGGAGTGAACCCCCCATGCTGAAGGTTGAAGGCATCCACGTCGCGATCCAGTCGGTGGTCGCGCTGCGCGGTCTGTCGCTGGCGGTGGGCGACGGCCAGATGGTCGGCCTGGTCGGCCGCAACGGCGCCGGCAAGACCACGCTGATGCGCTCGGTGATGGGCCACCTCGCCCCGCGCCAGGGCACGATCCACTTCGACGGCCAGGACCTGACCCGGCTGGACCGCCACCAGCGCGCCGCGCTGGGCATCGGCTACATGCCCGAGGACCGCGGCCTGGTGCCCGAGCTGACGGTGGAGGAGAACATCCTGGTGCCGGTGTGGGTCAGCAAGACGCTGAAGGTCGACCAGCGCATGGCCTTCGTCTGGCAGGTGCTGCCCGAGCTGAAGGAGATGAAGGACCGCCGCGCGCTGCTGCTGTCCGGCGGCCAGCAGAAGCTGGTGGCGCTGGCCCGCGCGCTGGCCGTGGGCACGCGGCTGCTGCTGCTGGACGAGCCCTTCGAGGGCGTGGCCCCGGCGCTGTCCAAGCGCCTGGGCGAGGTCATCGCCGGGCTCAAGGGCAGCGCGGTCTCGGTGCTGATCGCGCAGAGCGACCTGAACCACTCGCGCAAGCTGGTCGACGTCGAGTTCGCCATCGAGCGCGGCGCCAACGTCGCCCCCGCCGCCGCCTGACACCCGAGCCCCCACCACGATGACCATGAGCTACTGGGCCGACTACCCCGTGCCGGCGATGCGCCACGAGGCGCTGTACGGCGACCGCATCGTGCGCTGCTTCGCCGACCGGCCGCGCAGCGTGTTCGGCATGTTCGCCGCCAGCGTGGCGCGCCAGCCCGGCGCCGAAGCCCTGGTCTGCGAAGGACGGCGCTGGACCTTCGCCCAGCTCGACGCCGAGGCCGCGCGCCTGGCCGCCGGCCTGGCCGTGCAGGGCGTGCGGCGCGGCGACCGGGTGCTGATGTTCATCGACAACCGGCCCGAATTCGTCACCGTGCTGCTGGCGCTGCAGCGCCTGGGCGCGGTGGCGGTGCCGGTGGGCGTGCGCGAGCAGCGCCCCGGCCTGGCCTACATCGCCCGCCAGTGCGGCGCGATGGGCATCGTCGCCGACGCGGCGCTGGCCGACCGCATCCCGGACAACACCGAGGCGCCGGACCTGCGCCTGCGCATCACCGTCGGCGACGCCCCGGGCGGCACGCCGCTGGCCGCGCTGGCCGCCGCCGCCGGGCCGCTGCCGGCCCCGGCCGAGGTGGCCGAGACCGATGTCGCGGTCATCCTCTACACCTCGGGCACCACCGGCCACCCCAAGGGTGCGATGCTGACGCACCTGAGCATCGTGCACTCGACGATGCACTACCAGGCCTGCATGCGCATGGGCCCCGGCGCCCGCGCCGCGCTGGCGGTGCCGGCCAGCCACGTCACCGGGCTGATCGCGGTGGTCACGGCCATGCTGCACGCCGGCGGCGCCATCGTCGTGGTGCCGGCGTTCAAGGCCGAGTCCTTCATCGCGCTGATGGCCGCCGAGCGGGTGAGCCACACGCTGATGGTGCCGGCCATGTACAACCTGTGCCTGCTGCACCCGGCCTTCGCCACGGCCGACCTGTCGGCCTGGCGCGTCGGCGGCTACGGCGGCGCGCCGATGCCGGTGGCCACCATCGACGCGCTGACCGCCCGCGTGCCGGGCCTGACCCTGCTCAACGCCTACGGCGCCACCGAGACCACCTCGCCGGCGACGATGATGCCGATGGGCCACACCCGCGACCATGCCGACAGCGTCGGCGTGGCCCTGCCGGCAGCCGACATCAAGGTGATGGACGACGACGGCCGCGAACTGCCCCCCGGCGAGACCGGCGAGCTGTGGATCGGCGGCCCGATGGTGGTGCCCGGCTACTGGGCCAACCCCGAGGCCACCGCCGCCAGCTTCACCGCCGGCTACTGGCACTCGGGCGACCTGGGCTCGGTCGACGCCCAGGGCTATGTGCGGGTGTTCGACCGCAAGAAGGACATGCTCAACCGCGGCGGCTTCAAGATCTACTCGGTCGAGGTGGAGAACGTGCTGATGGCCTGGCCCGGCATGGTCGAGGCGGCCATCGTCGGCCGGCCCTGCCCGGTGCTGGGCGAGCGGGTGCACGCCTTCGTCCATGTTGCGCCCGAGTCGGCGCCCGGGTCGGCGCCCGGCACGCCGGACCGCACCGCCGACACCGCCGCGCTGCGCGCCTTCTGCGCCGCGCGCCTGGCCGACTACAAGGTGCCCGAGACGGTGAGCTGGTGCGACGAGCCGCTGCCGCGCAACGCCAACGGCAAGCTGATGAAGCGCCTGCTGCGCGAGCGGCTGCCGGCCGCGGGCTGACGCCACCCGCTGGCGTCGCGCCCCGCCGGCAACGATCTTGCTGCTTTACAAAGTCAATGCAAGCAGGCCGCATCGGCGGTAACCACCGGTAAGCCGGCCGCGCCAGGCCGCCGCGGCCCCCCTACCATCGCCCCGTCGGCACACCCGAGCGAAAGCCGGGGTCGCAAAGCCTCCGGCCTACCGCCGCCCCGCAGGGGGCCGGCCACGGCAGCGGGGTTGCCTGCAGACGCCCGCCTTGCGGCATCCGGTCGCGCTGACGCCCTTCCAACCCTGGTCAGCGAGGACGCCACCGCATGCCGCACCTTCCCTCACCCGCCGCCGCGGCGCCCCGCAGCGCCGCGCGCGCCTCCTGGGCGCAACGCCTGCTCGCCGCCGCCGGCCTGCTGCTGGGCCTGGGCAGCGCGGCCGTCGCCGCCGGCCCGGCCAAGCCGACGGTGCCGCACCGCGAGAAGCCGGCCTTCCCGCAGCTGCAGCTGGCCGACCGCGAGGCCCGCGGCCAACGCGCGCTGGACCTGCTGGGCGGCCGGCTGCCCGAGGTGGCGGCCTACTACGGCAAGTCGGGTGACGAGCTCCGGAGCCTGCTGCTGAGCGACCGCACCCACCGCGTCGACCGCCGCGGCCGGCTGTTCGTCGTCGAGGAGCTGCAGCAGCCGCTGGCCGCGACCACGCCCAGCGCCAGCGACACCAGCCTGCTCGACGGCACGCTGCTGCCGCTGGACCAGACCTTCCTGCTGCACAGCCGGCCCGGCGCCAAGCGCACGATCTACCTGAACTTCAAGGGCGCGACGCTGACCGGCACCGCCTGGAACAGCAGCGCCAGCACGATCACCGCCCTGCCCTTCGACCTCGACGGCATCCCCTACAGCTTCAACACCAGCGAGCTGCAGCGCATCCAGTACATCTGGCAGCGCGTGGCCGAGGACTACGCGCCCTTCGACGTCGACGTAACCACCGAGGCGCCGACGCAGGACAAGCTCACGCGCAGCGGCAGCAGCGACGACGTGTTCGGCACCACCGTGCTGGTCACCAGCAGCACCGGCGTCTACAGCTGCAGCTGCGGCGGCGTGGCCTACCTGGGTGTGTTCGACGACACCAGCGACTACTACAAGCCGGCGCTGGTGTTCTACAACCAGCTCGGCGGCGGCAACGAGAAGTACGTGGCCGAGGCCATCTCGCACGAGGCCGGCCACAACATGGGCCTGAACCACGACGGCACCGCCAGCGTGGGCTACTACCAAGGCCACGGCAGCGGCGCCACCGGCTGGGCGCCGATCATGGGCGTGGGCTACTACCAGGCCCTGGTGCAGTGGAGCAAGGGCGAGTACAGCGGCGCCAACAACACCCAGGACGACTACGCGGTGATGCAGAGCAACGGCCTGCCGCTGCGCGCCGACGACCACGGCGACACCCTGGCCACGGCCACCGCGCTCGCGGCCACCGCCAGCGGCGGCGTCAGCACGGCCAGCGCCACCGGCGTGGTCGAGCGGCCCACCGACATCGACTACTTCAGCTTCACCGCCGGCGCCGGCAGCGCCACGATCAGCGTCAGCCCGGCCAACCGCTCGCCCAACCTGGACGCCTGGATCGGCCTGCGCGACGCCGCCGGCACCCTGCTGGCCAACATCAACCCCGTCGACGCGCTGAACGCCGGCGTCACCGTGACGCTGCCGGCCGCCGGCACCTACTACCTGTCGGTGCAGGGCACCGGCAAGGGCGACCCGCTGGGCACCGGCTACAGCAGCTACGGCAGCCTGGGCCAGTACGCGGTGGCCGCCAGCTTCCCGACGCCGGGCAGCCAGGCCCCGGTGGCCAGGATCAGTGCCTCGGCCCTGACGGGCACCGCGCCGCTGACCGTGGCCTTCTCGGGCACCGGCTCGACCGACGCCGACGGCAGCGTCGTCGCCTGGGACTGGGCCTTCGGCGACGGCAGCAGCGCCACCGGCGCCAGCGCCAGCAAGACCTTCAGCAGTGCCGGCACCTACAGCACCGTGCTGCGCGTGACCGACAACAGCGGGCTGAGCGCCAGCACCAGCGTCACGGTCACCGTCACCGCGCCGGTGGTGGTGACGGCGATGCGCGTGGCCGACATCGCGATGGGCCTGAGCGCCAGCCGCAACAGCGCCAAGGCCACGGCCGCGGTGAAGGTGCTCGACGCCAACGGCCTGCCGGTCGCCGGTGCCGCGGTCTCGGGCAGCTGGTCCGGCCTGACCAGCGGCAACGCCAGCGCCACCACCGACTCGACCGGAACGGCCCGCTTCACCTCGGCCAGCAGCCGGGCCACCAGCGGCCGCTTCACCTTCACCGTCAAGGGCGTGACGCGCAGCGGCTACAGCTACGCGCCGGCCACCAACACCGAGACCAGCGACTCGATCGCCCGCTGAGCCCCCGGTGCCGGGCCGTGCCCGGCCCGCACGGCGGCCCCCCTGGCGCAGCGCGCCACGGGGGCCGTCGCGCTGAAGGGGCGGCCACAGGCTCCCTCGCCCTGGGGATGGCCGGCCAGGGACCGCTGCCTAGCATGGCCGCCAGCGCCGATGGGGCGCGCCCGCAGGAGCGCACGATGCCCGCCCAAGCCGCCGACTGCTGCCGCCAGAACCCGGCACCCCCCCTCCGTCCGGCCGGGCGCAGCGCGGCCTGGCGACTGGCCGGGCCCCTGCTGTGCCTGCTGCTGGCGGCCTGCATGCCGCTGCAGCCCTACCGCACCCGCCTGCCCGAGGCGCCGCCGCCGGACTGCGGCGCCCCCGGCAGCGGCTTCGCCCGGCCGGATGCGCCCTGCGGCCAGCAGGCCACCGAGCACGGCCCGCACCACACCCTGCACTACGTCGAGTTCGACGACCAGGGCTGGGCCTACGACGATACCGCGGCGCTGCGCGGCCGCAGCCAGACCGACTCGGCGGTGGCGCAGATCCTGGCGCGGATGGCCGATCCCCAGGACTGCGTGCGCCTGTTCGTCTACGTCCACGGCTGGCGCCACAACGCCCGGGCCGACGACGGCGATGTCCGGGAGTTCCGGTCCTTCCTGGCCGAGGTGGGCCAGCGCTCGGCGGTCACCGCCCGGGAAGCCCGCACCGCCACGGCCGCCCGCAACGACGGCGCCGGCGTCGACCCCTGCGACGACCCGGCCGTCGCCGGCATCGCCGCCGCCCGGCGCGGCCAGTCGGCAGCCCGGACGCCGCCGGCGCGCGTGCACACCGTGGGCCTGTACGTCGGCTGGCGCGGCGGCTCGCTGGTCGACGTGCCGCCCTGGGTCCACCTCAGCTTCTGGGACCGCAAGCACGCGGCCGAACGGGTGGCCCAGGGTTCGGTGCGCGAGTTGCTCGGCCGCCTCAGCCGGCTGAAGGCCAGCGCCGCCCCGGCCGGCCCGCGCGCCCGGCTGAACACCTACGTGATCGGCCACAGCTTCGGTGCGTCGGTGCTGTTCCGCGCGCTGTCGCAGTCGCTGATCGACAGCTTCGCCGAGGACCTGGACAACGACTGCACCGCGCCGGCAGCGGTCTCGCGCTACCTGGACATGGTGGTGCTGGTCAACCCGGCGATCGAGGCGGCACGCCTGCACCCCGTCTACCAGGCCGCACGCAAGCAGCAGCGCCGCTGCCCGGTGCCAGGCGGCGGGCCGGCCGCGGCGCCCTACCAGGCACCGGTGCTGGCGGTGCTCACGTCCGAGGCCGACTGGGCCACGCGCTGGGCGTTCCCGCTGGGCAGCCACCTGGGCAACCTGTTCGAGCGCGTCGAGCCCGACCAGGCCGACGCCCAGCAGCGCGCGATGAACCACACCATGGGCTGGGACGCGCGCTACCGCACCCACCGGCTGGCCCTGGCCAAGACCTGCGCACCCGACGAGGCCACGCCCTTCGACCCGGCGAGCGACCCGCTGCGCTACCGCCCACCCGGCTGGCGCTGGTGCTTCCCCGTCCAGCAGGAGCGCATGGTGCTGCAGCACCTGCTTGCGCCGGGCGACGGCCTGCCGCCGGCCTACAACGGCCCGCTGTGGAACGTGCAGCTGTCCAGCGAGATCTCCGGCGGGCACAGCGAGAACTGGACCCCGCGCCTGCGCGCGCTGCTGCTGCACCTGTTCACCGACGAGCACCGGCACAGCCTGAGCACCGGGCCGTGAGCCGCCGGCGCGCCGCCGCGTCGGCCGCGGTTCAGGCCGAGCCGGCCGGCGCCGGCGGCTCGCCCAGCAGGCCCAGCACCCGCTCGCGCAGCCAGCGGTGGCCCGGGTCCTGGTGCACGCGCCAGGTCCAGTGGATGCCCACGGCCAGCGGCGGCAGGCCCAGGTCGGCCTCGACGATCGCCAGCCCGCCCTGGGCGGCGTAGCCCAGCGCCGGCCGGCGCGGCACGATCACCGCCAGGTCGGTGGCCCGCAGCAGCGGCGCCACCACCGCGAAATGCGGCAGCGTCAGCCGGATGCGGCCCTCCAGGCCCAGGCGCACCAGGGCCTTGGCCGGCTCGGTGTGGCTGCGCACCAGGATGAAGTCCAGCGCCTGCAGGCTGTCGCGGTCGTGGGCGCGGCCGGCCTGCGGGTGGCCGGCGCGCAGCAGCACCACGTAGCGCTCGTCGAACAGCGTCTGGCTGTGCACGCCGCTGAGCTGCGGCAGGTAGCCGAAGGCCAGGTCCAGCCGGCCGTCGTCCAGCGCCGGGGCCACGGCCTCGGGCGCCAGCTGCAGCACCTCCAGCCGCAGGCCCGGCGCGCTGCGCTGCAGGTCGGCCATCAGCACCGGCAGCAGCTCGCCGGTGGCCAGGTCGGACATGTGCAGCGTGAAGCGGCGCTCGGTGCTGGCGGCGTCGAAGCGGTCGCTCTCGTGCAGCGCCACGTCCAGCGTGCGCAGCGCGCTGGCCACGTAGCGGGCGAAGTGCTCGGCCCGCGCGGTGGGCCGCACGCCGCCGGGCGCGCGGACGAACAGCGGGTCCTTCAGCGCCAGGCGCAGCCGCGCCAGCGCGTGGCTGACCGCCGGCTGCGACAGCCCGGTGCGCTCGGCCGCGCGGCCGACATGGCCGGTGGCCATCACCGCGTCGAACACCGGCAGCAGGTTCAGGTCGAAGTCCTCGATATTCATGCGATGCATGATATTCATGCCGACACGCGGATTGCTGCATCAGCGCGCCCTGCCTACAGTGCGCGCACCCCGAGGCCGGCCAGGAGACCCTGCCCATGGAAGTCCAGTTCACCGACGAGGTGGCCCAGCTGCGCCTGGGCCAGGGCAGCACCTTCCACGGCGAGGGCATCCTCGCCATCACCAAGGCCCTGCTGCAGTCGGGCGTCAGCTACGTCGGCGGCTACCAGGGCGCGCCGGTGTCGCACCTGCTGGACGTGATGGTGCAGGCGCGGCCCTACCTGGACGAGCTGGGCGTGCACGTGGAGGCCTGCGCCAACGAGGCCTCGGCTGCCGCGATGCTGGGCGCCAGCCTGCACTACCCGGTGCGCGGCGCCGTCACCTGGAAGAGCATCGTCGGCACCAACGTGGCCGCCGACGCGCTGAGCAACCTGGCCTCGCCGGGCGTGGTCGGCGGCGCGCTGATCGTCAGCGGCGAGGACTACGGCGAGGGCGCCAGCGTGATCCAGGAGCGCACCCAGGCCTTCGCGATGAAGAGCACGCTGCTGCTGGTCGACCCGCGGCCCGACCTGCCGCGCATGGTCGAGCTGGTCGAGCACGCCTTCGCGATGAGCGAGGCCAGCAACATGCCGGCCATCCTGCAGCTGCGCATCCGCGCCTGCCATGTGCGCGGCAGCTTCGCCTGCCGCGACAACGTGGCGCCGGCCATCTCCACCCGCCGGCCGCTGGCCGAGCCCGCCGGCTTCGACTACGAGCGCCTGGCCCACCCGCCGGTGATCTACGGCCACGAGAAGCGCAAGCTGTCGCAGCGCATCCCGGCCGCCCAGCGCTACATCGCCGACCACGGCCTGAACGAGCTGCAGCCGGGCCAGCACGCCGACCTGGCGGCGCTGGGCATCGTCGTGCAGGGCGGCCTGTACAACGCGCTGCAGCGCGCGCTGGTCAGCCTGGGGCTGGGCGATGCCTTCGGCGGCGCGGCGCTGTCGCGCCTGGTGCTCAACGTCACCTGGCCGCTGCTGCCGCAGCAGCTGGTCGACTTCTGCGCCGGCAAGCGCGCGGTGCTGGTGCTGGAGGAAGGCGCACCCGAGTACCTGGAGACCGAGCTGCGCGCCGCGCTGCAGCGCGCCGGCTGCGCCACCCCGCTGCACGGCAAGGACCTGATGACGCCGGCCGCCGGCGCCACCGGCGAGTACGGCACCGAGGTGCTGGCGCGCGGCCTGCTGGCCTTCGTCGACGCCCACCGCCCCGGCGCCGTGGGCCCGGCGCCGCGCGCCTGGCTGCAAGCGGTGGACCAGCGCCGCGCCGCGGCCGCCGCCCTGCTGCCGGCCCCGCTGCCGCCGCGGCCGCCCAACTTCTGCGTCGGCTGCCCCGAGCGGCCGGTGTTCTCGGCGCTGAAGCTGGCGCAGCAGACGGTGGGCCCGGTGCACGTGGCCGCCGACATCGGCTGCCACGCCTTCGCCACCTTCGAGCCCTTCTCCTCGGGCCACTCCATCCTGGGCTACGGCATGAGCCTGGCCAGCCGCGCCGGCGTCTCGCCGCTGATGCAGCGGCGCGTGCTCAGCGTGATGGGCGACGGCGGCTTCTGGCACAACGGCCTGCTCACCGGCGTGCAGAGCGCGCTGTTCAACGGCGACGACGCGGTGCTGCTGATCATGAAGAACGGCTACACCTCGGCCACCGGCACGCAGGACATCATCTCCACACCCGACGACGCCACCAAGGCCGCCGCCGAGGACAAGCACCAGAGCCTGGTCGACCAGAACCAGACCATCGAGGCCACGCTGACCGGCCTGGGCGTGCAGTGGCTGCGCCGCGTCGACAACTACGACGTGGCGGCGATGCGGCGCACGCTGGAGGAGGCCTTCACCACCGACTTCGCCGGGCTCAAGGTCATCGTCGCCGAGGGCGAGTGCCAGCTCGAGCGCCAGCGCCGCATCAAGCCCTGGATCGCGTCGCTGCTGAAGGCCGGCCAGCGCGTCGCGCGGGTGAAGTACGGCGTCGACGAGGACGTCTGCACCGGCGACCACGCCTGCATCCGCCTGTCCGGCTGCCCGACGCTGACCTTGAAGGACAACCCCGACCCGCTGAAGCCGGACCCGGTGGCCACGGTGCTGGACGGCTGCGTGGGCTGCGGCCTGTGCGGCGCCAACGCCCACGCCGCCGCGCTGTGCCCCAGCTTCTACCGCGCCGAGGCGGTGAAGAACCCGCGCTGGCACGAGCGCCTGCTCGACGGCCTGCGCGCCGGCGCCCGCCGCTGGCTGCAAGCCGCCTGAAGCCGAGACCGCCCGGAGGAGAACGCCATGGCACCGATGGACCAGCCCGTGACCATCCTGATCAGCGCGCTCGGCGGCGAGGGCGGCGGCGTGCTCGCCGACTGGCTGGTCGACACCGCGCGCCACGCCGGCCACCCGGTCAGCGGCACCAGCATCCCCGGCGTCGCGCAGCGCACCGGCGCCACCACCTACTACGTCGAGGTCTTCCCGCGGCCCGAGCGCGAACTCGGCGGGCGCCGACCGGTGCTCGGCCTGTTCGCGGTGCCCGGCCAGCTGGACCTGCTGGTCGGCAGCGAGCTGCTGGAGGCCGCGCGCCAGGCCGCCGCCGGCCTGGTCTCGCCCGACCGCACCGCGGTGCTGGTGTCCGACGACCGCACGCTGACCACCGTCGAGAAGATGGGCCTGGGCGACGGCCGGGTGGCCGACGCCGCGCTGCACGCGCTGCTGCGCGGCAGCGCCGCCGAGCTGGAGCTGCTGGACATGGCCGCGCTGGCGCGCCGGCACGGCACGGTGGTCAGCGCGGTGATGTTCGGCGCACTGGCCGGCTGGGCGTGCGCCAGCGGCCGCCTGCCCTTCGCCCGCGCCGACTACGAGGCAACCATCCGCCGCGGCGGCAAGGGGGTGGAGGCCAGCCTGCGCGGCTTCGGCGCCGCCTTCGAGCGGGTGCAGACCGCGCTGGCCCGGCGCCGCGCCGCGCTGGCCCTGGCCGAGGAGGTGCTGGAGCAGGCCGCGGCCGCGGCACCGGCCGATGCATCGTCCGCCGACACCGCGCTGGCCGACCTGCCACCGGCGGTGGCCGAGGTGGCCGCGCTGGGCCGCGCCCGTCTGCGCGACTACCAGGACGCGGCCTATGCCGACGCCTACGTGCAGCGCCTGCGCGCGCTGGTGGCGCTGGAGCGGGCCGCCGGCGCCGACCCTGCCTGCCCCGCCAGCGCCGAGGCCGCACGCTGGCTGGCGCTGTGGTGGGCCTTCGACGACGTGCTGCGCGTGGCCGACCTGAAGAGCCGCGCCGGCCGCTGGCGCCGCGTGCAGCGCGAGGTCGGCCTGGCCGACGGCGAGCTGCTGCGCGTCTGGGACCACTTCAAGCCCGGCGTGCCCGAGCTGGCCGGCCTGCTGCCACCGCGCTGGGCGGCCGCGCTGCAGCGCTGGGACGCGCGGCGCGTCGCCCGCGGCCAGGCGCCCTGGGCGCTGCCGCTGCGCGTGGCCAGCCACAGCGTGGCCGGCCTGCTGGCGCTGCGCGCGCTGGCCGCGCTCAGGCGCTGGCGCCGCGCCGGCGCCCGCTATGCCGAGGAACACGCGCTGGCCGCGCGCTGGCTGGACGCGGTCGAGCGCGGCCTGGCCGAGCACCCGGCGCTGGGCCTGGAGCTGGCGCGCTGCGGCCGCCTGGTCAAGGGCTACGGCAGCACGCGCGAGCGCGGCCAGCGCCACCTGATGCACCTGGTCGAGCACCTGGCCTTCCACGCCCCGGCCGGCGACGCGCCGCAGCGCGCCGCGGCGGTGGCCGCCGCCCGCCAGGCCGCGCTGGCCGACGACGCCGGACGCCAGCTGGACCGCACGCTGCAGGCCCACGGCGCACCGCCGCGGCCGCTGGCGGCGCAGCCGATCCGCTGGCACCCGCGCCGTCCGGCCGCGGCCGGCCCGGCGCGCCCGCGCTGAGCCAGGCCGGCACGGCGCTGCGGCGCCGCGCGGACCGCCGTCCACGGGGGCAAGTCCCGAGCCGGGCGCAGTCACGCGCATGACAACATCCACCCCCGCCCAGAGCCGGCTGCCCGGCCAACCCACCGAGACCCCAGGAGACTCCCCATGACGTCGTTCCGCGCCCTGCGCCTGCCCCTTGCCGCCGCGGCCCTGGCCGTGGCCGCTGCCGGCGCCGCCGCCCAGACCATCACGCTGAAGGTGCACCACTTCCTGCCCTCGACCAGCAGCTCGCAGGTGCACCTGATCGGGCCCTGGTGCGAGAAGATCGCGAAGGCCTCGAACGACCGCCTGAAGTGCCAGATCTACCCGTCGATGCAGCTGGGCGGCACGCCGCCGCAGCTGTTCGACCAGGCCCGTGACGGCGTGGCCGACATCGTCTGGACCGTGCCCACCTACGCCGCCGGCCGCTTCACCAAGGCCGAGGTCTTCGAGCTGCCCTTCATGGCCGCCACCGCCAAGGCCGGCAGCCAGGCGCTGTGGGCCTACACGCAGAAGAACGCGCTGGACGAATTCAAGGGCACCAAGCTGATCTTCATGCACGTGCACGACGGCGCGCTGATGCACTTCAAGGACAAGGCGCCGACCAAGCTGGAGGACCTCAAGGGCCTGAAGATCCGCGCCGCCACCCGCATCAACTCGCAGCTGATCGCCTCGCTGGGCGCCACGCCGGTGCAGATGCCGCTGCCCGCGGTGCCCGAGGCGATGAGCAAGGGCGTCATCGACGGCGCCAGCGTGCCCTGGGAAGGCGTGCCCTCGATCAAGCTGCAGGAGATCGCCCGCCACGCGCTGGACACCTCGCCGGGCGTGCCGCGCATGGCCAACACCATCTTCGCCTTCGCGATGAACCAGGCCAAGTACGACAGCCTGCCGGCCGACCTGAAGAAGGTCATCGACGACAACTCGGGCCTGGCCGCCAGCGCCTGGGCCGGCGAGACCGCCTTCGACGCCGTGGTCGCGCCGCACCAGAAGCTGGCCCGCGACGCCGGCGTGAAGATCCAGTTCCTGCCCGAGGCCGAGCTGCAGCGCTGGATCAAGGCCTCCGAGCAAATCGACGATGAGTGGATCAAGGCGGCCAACGCCAAGGGCGCCAATGGCAAGGCCCTGCTCGAGGACGCGCGCGCGCTGATCAAGCAGTACTCGGCCAAGTGAGCGGCCCGGGGCGGCGGCGCGCAGCCGCCGCCGGCCGGGCTGCGCATAAGATGCCGGCATGTCCCGCGCCGACGCCTTCGGGCTGCTGCTGGCCTTCGTCGCCCGGCTGATCACCGGGGCCCAGGGCCACTGGAAGGGCTGCCCGCCCAAGGCCGAGCAGCGCATCTACTTCGCCAACCACCAGAGCCACCTGGACTGGGTGCTGATCTGGGCCGCGCTGCCGCGCGAGCTGCGCGCCAGCACGCGGCCCATTGCCGCCCGGGACTACTGGACCAGCGGCCGCTTCAAGCACTGGATCACCCGCGAGGTGTTCAACGCGGTCTACGTCAACCGCCAGCGCAGCGACGACCAGGACCCGCTGGAGCCCCTGGTCGAGGCGCTGCAGCACGGCGACTCGCTGGTCATCTTCCCCGAGGGCACGCGCAGCAACCTGGGCCTGCCCCAGCCCTTCAAGAGCGGGCTGTACCACCTGGCCCGGCAGTTCCCGCAGGTGCAGCTGATCCCGGCCTGGATCGACAACGTGCAGCGCGTGATGCCCAAGGGCGAGGTCGTGCCGGTGCCGCTGCTGTGCACCGTCACCTTCGGCGCCCCGCTGGCGCTGGCCGAGGGCGAGGACAAGCGCGACTTCCTGGCGCGCGCCCGCGCCGCGGTGGTGGCGCTGCGCCCCGGCGGTGCGCCGGCCGGCGCCGGCAGCGCGCCCGCCGCGCCGGTGGCCGCGCCATGACGGCGCTGCGCCAGTGGTCGGCCGACCAGCAGGTCGGGCTGCTGTTCGTCGCGCTGTTCGGGCTGCTGGCGCTGGCCACCGCGGCCACCGCGCTGCGGTCGCTGCGCGAGCGCGAGGGCGCCGCGGCCGCCCAGCGCCAGGCCGACCGCCGCGAGCGCTGGCGCCACGAGCTGCGCGCGCTGTGGGTGGGCGCCACGGTGTTCTGGGGCGCCTGGGTGTCCGGGCCGGCGGGCGCGACGGCGCTGTTCGGCGTGCTCAGCTTCGTCGCGCTGCGCGAGTTCATCTCGCTGCAGCCCACCCGCCGCGGCGACCACCGCAGCCTGCTGCTGGCCTTCTTCGCGGTGCTGCCGCTGCAGTACGCCTTCGTGGCCTGGCACTGGTTCGACCTGTTCTCGGTGTTCATCCCGGTCTACGTCTTCCTGGCCATCCCGGCGCTCAGCGCGCTGGCCGGCGACCCGGAGCGCTTCCTCGAGCGCAACGCCAAGATCCAGTGGGGCATCACGGTGTGCGTCTACGGCCTGTCCCACGCGCCGGCGCTGGTGCTGCTGGACTTCCCCGGGCACCAGGGGCGCGGCGCCTTCCTGCTGTTCTTCCTGGTGGTGGTGGTGGCTGCAGCGCAACTGGCCCAGCGCTGGATCGAGCACCGGCTGCACCGCCGCCCGCTGGCCCGGCAGATCGACCGCCGCTTCTCGGCCAGCGCCTGGGGCGCCGGCACCGCGGCCGCCGCGCTGCTGGGCGCGGCGCTGTACTGGGTGACGCCGTTCAAGGCCGGCCAGGCGCTGGCCATGGGCGCGCTGGCCGGCGCCAGCGGCACGCTGGGCGTGTTCGTGATGAGCGCGCTCAAGCGCGACGCCGGCGTGGCCCACTGGGGCAACGCGCCGGCCATCACCGGCGCGGTGGGCCTGCTCGACCGCGTGGCGCCGCTGTGCTTCGCCGCGCCGCTGTTCTTCCACTCGGTGCGCTGGTACTTCCAGCTCAAGCCCTGAGCGCCAGGCACGGACGACCTTGCGCATCCTCGGCATCGACCCCGGCCTGCAGCGCACCGGCTTCGGCGTCATCGACGTCGAGGGCCCGCGCCTGGACTACGTGGCCAGCGGCACCATCAGCACGCTGGAGGCCGACCGCGGCGACCTGCCGGGCCGCATCCGGCTGATCGTCGACGGCATCGCCGAGGTGCTGCGGCGCTACCAGCCGCAGGCGGCCTCGGTGGAGATCGTCTTCGTCAACGCCAACCCGCAGAGCACGCTGCTGCTGGGCCAGGCGCGCGGCGCCGCGCTGGCCGCGCTGGTGGCCGCCGGCCTGCCGGTGGCCGAGTACACCGCGGTGCAGATGAAGAAGGCCGTCGCCGGCCACGGCCAGGCGCGCAAGCCCGAGGTGCAGGCCATGGTGCAGCGCCTGCTGCAGCTGCCCGGCCTGCCCGGCCCCGACGCGGCCGACGCGCTGGGCCTGGCCATCGTCCACGGCCATGCCGCCCGGCATTTCGAGGCCTTGTCCGGCGCCCGCACGCTGCGCAGCCAGGCGCAGTACAAACGCGGCCGGGCTTACTGAGGCACCGAGCGCACACGCCCACGCCGGTGGACCCGAGCACGCAACGATTCCAGGACAGGAGACCGACCTTGAGCGCACCCATCCAGACCCGCTGGACCACGATCGACACCGCCGACGGCGCGATGGACGCCTACCTGGCCCTGCCGCCCGGCGGCACCGGCCCCGGCCTGCTGCTGCTGCAGGAGATCTTCGGCGTCAACGCGCACATCCGCGGCGTGGCCGAGCAGTACGCGCTGGCCGGCTTCACGGTGCTGGCGCCCGACGTGTTCTGGCGCCAGTCGCCCCGCGTCGAGCTGGGCTACGAGGGCGCCGACCGCCAGCAGGGCGTGGCGCTGGCCGGCGCACTGAAGCCCGAGCAGGTCGGCGCCGACCTGCGCGCCGCGGTGGCCGCGCTGCGCGCGCTGCCGGCCGTGGGCGGCAGCAAGGTCGGCGCCATCGGCTACTGCATGGGCGGGCGGCTGGCCTACACCGCGGCGGCGCTGGCCGGCGTGGACGCGGCCGTGGCCTACTACGGCGGCGGCATCCACAACCAGCTGGCGCTGGCTGGCCAGGTGGCCTGCCCGATCCAGTTCCACTACGCCGGCCACGACGACCACATCCCGCCCGAGGCGGTGGAGGCGGTGCGCCAGGCCTTTGCCGGCAAGCCGGCCGAGCTGCACGTCTACCCCGGCTCGCTGCACGGCTTCAACTGCTGGGCGCGCGCCAGCTACCACGCGCCCAGTGCCGCGCTCGCGCTGGGGCGCAGCCTGCAGTTCCTGGCCCAGGCGCTGTTCTGAGCGCGGGCCAGGCCCGGCCGGCGCCGGATCAGGCGCTGCGGCGCCGGGCTGCCAGCCGGCCGACGACGAACAGGCCCGCGGCCATCAGCGCCCAGGTCTGGGGCTCGGGCACGTTGGGCGTGAAGCCGCCGCCGTTGTTGCCGAAGTCCCAGTTGGTGTTCTGAGCGTCGACGCTGGACGAGTTGAACACCTTGCCGAACAGCGACTGCACGCCGCCCAGGCCCTCCTGCTCGGCGCCCGACAGCAGCGTGGCGCCGAAGGGAATCTCGATCTGCGAGATCTTGCCGGTGTGGAAGAAGTCGGCGTTGCTGTTGCTGCCGCCGTAGACGTACTGGTACAGGTTGATGTCGAACACCGTGCCGTACTGGAACAGCAGCTTCTTGAAGACGGTGCGTTGCCCCGTCCAGGACGCGTCCCAGGCACCGGCGCTGACGCTGAAGCTGCTGGTGTAGCTGACGCCCGCCAGGTCCGTGAAGGCACTGCTGGCCTGCAGGTTCACCGAACTGTTGTTGTCGACGGCCGGATCGACGGCCGGGAAGCTGCCGTCCAGCGTGATGCCGACGACGATGGCGCCGTAGCTGCCGGCCGCGCGCGCCGCCGTGGGCGCGATGTAGAAGCCCTGGCTCCACTGCGCCTGCGCATAGCTGTACTGGTAGGTCGACGGCGTGCTGCTGACCGCGACGCCGGGGTCGGTGCCGGTCGGGCCGTGGTCCGTCGTCTGCGAGGCCAGCGCGGTGCGCAGGCTGGTGCCGGCCACCTCGGCCTGGCCCTGGTAGGCGAAGCGGTACTGGCCGCGGTTGGTGAGGATGTCGTAGACCGGGTCGAAGCCACCCTGGCCCGGCGCGATCGCGTAGTCGACTTCGGCGACGCCGGTCGACCCGAGGCCGGTGCCGCGGTAGTTGGACCGGTAGTCCGACGCGCCGTTGACGCTGAAGCTGACGTCACCGCCCAGCAACGGGCTGGAATAGGTGGTGTTCAGGTAGCCGTAGACCGAGGCCCAGGCGTTGTAGCCCAGCGTGGGCGGCGCCGCCGCGGCGGCCAGCGCCGACGACCCGGCCAGCAACAGTGCCAGCGCGGCCGCACCGCGGCGCAGGGTGGCGGGCGACCCGGGCGGGGTGGAGGGAATGCGCGACGGCGCGGTCGACTGGCTCATGGGGGCTCCCTGCGTGTTTCGCGGTGGTGTCTGGTTGGCAGAGTTTCACCCCGGCAGGCCGTCGCCGCCATGCGCCAGCACAAGCGCCGCCCGCCGCCCCCCCGGCTTGAGGGGTGCGCCCGGGCCGCCGGCCCGTACTACCAGAAGAGCATGATGCCCTGGACGACCTTGGTGAAGATGGCGATGTCGAAGGTGCCCAGCGCAACCACCAGCACCCAGTGCCACAGCGCCTTGGCGCGGCGCAGCGGCACCGGCTCGCCGCTGGCCAGGTGCAGGCCGAAGAACACCGCCGCCGGCACCGCCAGCAGCACCAGCACGGTCCCCGAAACCCAGAACAGCCACTTCATGGGCGTCGAGGCTACAGCATCATCGCCAGACGCTCGAGGATGAGCACGCCAAAAAAGCCCGCGGCGGCGATCAGGGCCCACTTCAGGATGACGATGCCGCGCCGGCGCCAGGCCGGGTCGCCGGTGCCCACGCCCATCGCGAAGCACAGCAGGCTGGCCACCAGCAGCAGCCCGAAGACGAGACGGAAGATCAGCATGCGCGCACTCTAGCGCGCCCGCTCGGCCGGCCGAAGCGGCCGCTCACCAGGCCGGTGCCAGTTCGGTCAGCCCGGCCGGCGCATCGCGCGCATCGTCGAAACTGACGATGTCCCAGGCCGCCGGGCGGGACAGCAGTTCGCGGATCAGCAGGTTGTTCAGCGCGTGGCCGCTCTTGTAGGCCACGTAGTGCGCCAGCATCGGGTGGCCGGCGTTGTACAGGTCGCCGATGGCGTCGAGGATCTTGTGCTTGGCGAACTCGTCGTCGTAGCGCAGGCCGTCGGCGTTGAGCACACGGCTGTCGTCGACGACGATGGCGTTGTCCATGCTGCCGCCCAGCGTCAGCCCGCGCGAGCGCATGGCCTCCACGTCCTTGGTGAAGCCGAAGGTGCGGGCACGGGCGATGTCGCGCTTGTAGCGGCCGCTGCCCATGTCGAAGCTGACGCGCTGGCCGGTGGCGTCCACCGCCGGGTGGTCGAAGTCGATCTCGAAGGTCAGCTTGAAGCCGTGGTAGGGCTCCAGCCGCGCCCACATCAGGCGCTTGCCCTCGCCCTGGCGCACCTCCACCGGCTCCTTGACGCGGATGAAGCGCTTGGGCGCGTCCTGCAGCGCGATGCCCGCGCTCTGCAGCAGGAAGACGAAGCTGGCGGCCGAGCCGTCGAGGATGGGCACCTCGTCGGCGGTGATGTCGACGATCAGGTTGTCGATGCCCAGCCCGCAGCAGGCGGACATGAAGTGCTCGATGGTCTGCACCTTGGGTGCGCCGGGGTCGCCGCCGGGCGAGATCGTCGAGGCCATGCGGGTGTCGCTGACCGAGTCGGCGCGCACCGGGATCTCGACCGGCTGGGCCAGGTCGACGCGGCGGAAGACGATGCCGGTGTCGGGCGGCGCCGGCCGCAGCGTCAGCTCGACCTTCTGGCCGCTGTGCATGCCGACGCCGACGGCGCGGGTGAGCGACTTCAGGGTGCGTTGCTGCAGCATGGGCACGATTGTCCCCGATGCGGATGAAGCCAGGCTTAGGAAGGCTTCAGCGCGGCGATAGCGGATGCCAAAAAGGCCTGGTGCGCGCGGCGCACCAGGCCATCAAGGCTTGACGAACGACAGGATCGGAAGAGGCGTCAGTCGGCCTGCTTGCGCAGGAAGGCCGGGATCTCGATCTCGTCCATGCCGTTGGACGACAGGGCCTCGACCTTGGCCGCCGCCTGGGTGCGGCCGGTGCGCCACACGCTGGGGATGCTGGTGTTGCTGTACTGCTGCGGCGCGGCCGGGCCGCCCTGCTGGGCCACCACCTGGTTCAGGATCGGCAGGTTGTCGGTGCCGGTGCGCTGGGCGGTGGCGTGGTGGGCGGTGGGCTGCACCACGGTCAGCGGCGCGCGGGCGCGCGACAGGCCGGTGGCGATCACCGTGACGCGCAGCTGGTCGCCCAGGCTCTCGTCGTAGGCGGCGCCGTAGATGATGTGGGCGTCCTCGGCGGCGTAGCGGCGGATGGTGTTCATCGCCGCCTTGCTCTCGTTGAGCTTGAAGTTGTTCTTGTTGGCCGCGATCAGCACCAGCACGCCGCGCGCGCCGGACAGGTCGATGCCTTCGAGCAGCGGGCAGGCCACGGCGGCCTCGGCGGCCTTGGTGGCGCGGTCCGGGCCGCCGGCGGTGGCCGTGCCCATCATCGCCTTGCCGGGCTCGCTCATCACCGTCTTCACGTCCTCGAAGTCGACGTTGACCAGACCGTGCATGTGGATGATGTCGCTGATGCCGCCGACCGCGTTCTTCAGCACGTCGTTGGCGTGCGCGAAGGCCTGGTCCTGGGTGACGTCGTCGCCCAGCACCTCGAGCAGCTTCTCGTTCAGGACGACGATCAGGCTGTCGACATTGGCCTCCAGCTCGGTGGTGCCCGAGTCGGCCTGCTTCATGCGGCGCGAGCCCTCGAAGTCGAAGGGCTTGGTGACCACGCCGACGGTCAGGATGCCCATCTCCTTGGCCACCTTGGCGATGATCGGCGCGGCGCCGGTGCCGGTGCCGCCGCCCATGCCGGCGGTGATGAAGACCATGTGGGCGCCTTCCAGGCTGGCGCGCACGCGGGCCTCGGCCTCCTCGGCCGCGGCCTTGCCCTTCTCGGGCTTGCCGCCGGCACCCAGGCCGTTGTCGCCCAGCTGGATCAGCTGGTGCGCGCTGCTGCGGTTGAGCGCCTGCGCGTCGGTGTTGGCGCAGACGAACTCGACGTTCTGCACGCCCTGGCTGATCATGTGCTCCACGGCGTTGCCGCCGCCCCCACCCACGCCCACCACCTTGATGCGGGTCCCCTGGTCGAATTCTTCGATCATCTCGATAGGCATGTGTACCTCCTGTGTCGTCGTCAAGCAGTTGCCGATGAATGTGTGTCTGTAACCAAAGAGCACGGGGCCTGAAGACCCCTGTTGTGTCGGGCGACTAGAAGTTGCCCAGGAACCAATCCTTCGCGCGACCCATCAGGGTCTTGACCGAGCCGGCCTGCTGGGCCACCTTCTGGCCGCGGGCGCGCGCCACGCGCGCCTCCTCGAGCAGGCCCATCACGGTGGCCGAGCGCGGGTTGGCCACCATGTCGAACAGCGGGCCGTGGTACAGCGGCAGGCCCTTGCGCACCGGCTTGAGGAAGATGTCCTCGCCCAGCTCCACCATGCCCGGCATCACCGCCGAGCCGCCGGTGATGACGATGCCGGACGACAGCAGCTCCTCGTAGCCGGACTCGCGGATGACCTGGTGCACCAGCGAGTAGATCTCCTCGACGCGCGGCTCGATCACGCCGGCCAGGGCCTGGCGGCTGAGCATGCGCGGCGCGCGGTCGCCCAGGCCCGGCACCTCCAGGTTCTCGGCCGGGTCGGCCAGCAGCTGCTTGGCCACGCCGTACTCGACCTTGATCTCCTCGGCATCCTTGGTCGGGGTGCGCAGCGCCATCGCGATGTCGCTGGTGATCAGGTCGCCGGCGATCGGGATCACCGCGGTGTGGCGGATCGAGCCCTCGGTGAAGATGCTGACGTCGGTGGTGCCGGCGCCGATGTCGACCACCGCCACGCCCAGGCTCTTCTCGTCCTCGGTCAGCACGGCGGCGGCGCTTGCGCTGGGGTTGAGCACCAGGCGCTCGACCTCCAGGCCGCAGCGGCGCACGCACTTCAGGATGTTCTCGGCCGCGCTCTGCGCGCCGGTGACGATGTGCACCTTGACCTCGAGCCGGCTGCCGCTCATGCCGATCGGCTCCTTGACCTCGTGGCCGTCGATCACGAACTCCTGCGGCTCGACCAGCAGCAGGCGCTGGTCGTTGGGGATGTTGATGGCCTTGGCGGTCTCGACCACGCGGTGCACGTCCACCGGCGTGACCTCGCGGTTGTCGCGCACGATGACCATGCCGGTGCTGTTCTGCCCGCGGATGTGGCTGCCGGTGATGCCGGTGTAGACGCGCTCGATCTTGCAGGCGGCCATCATCTCGGCCTCCTTCAGCGCCTGCTGGATGCTCTGCACCGTGGCGTCGATGTTGACCACCACGCCGCGCTTGAGGCCGTGCGACGAGGCCACCCCCAGGCCGGCGAGCCGCAGCTCGCCGCTGGGCAGCACCTCGGCGGCCACCGCCATCACCTTGGCGGTGCCGATGTCGAGTCCGACGATGAGGTCCTTGTATTCCTTGGCCATGCTGGCTCTCGTGTTGTGTCCTGTTGTGATCCCGTGCGCCTAGCGCTTGCGACCCGGCGGCAGCGTGGCCTGCGTGGTCACGCCCTTCATGCGCAGCGCGAAGCCGTCGGCGTGGCGCAGGTCGGCCGATTCCAGCGGCCGCTGGTACTGCGCCAGCACGCGCGGCATGGTCTGCACGAAGCGCTGGGTGCGCGCCAGCACCTCGTCCTCGCTGCCGCGGCCCAGCTCGACCACGGCCCCCTTGTCCAGCGTCACCCGCCACGAGCCGCGCGCCGACAGGTCGAGCTGCGCCAGTTCGCCGGCGTTCAGCGGCTGCAGCACCGGCTGCAGGCGGCGCAGCATGGCCAGCATCGCCGCCGAGCTGCCCTCGGGGCCGTGCAGGCGCGGCAGGCCTTCGTCCTCGACGTCGCCGACGTTGGCCTCGAAGACCTCGCCGAAGCTGTTGACCAGGCGGTCGTTGCCGTCGTCGCCCAGCCACAGCGCCACCGGCTGGTGCTCCTCCAGCTGCACCGCCAGCCGGTTGGGCCAGACCCGGCGCACCACCGCGTGGCGCACCCAGGGCACGGCCTCGAAGGCCTCGCGGCTGTGGGCCAGGTCCATCGTCAGGAAGTTGCCGGCCAGGCGGTGGGCCGCGTTGGCGCGGATGGTGGCGGCGCTGTTGCGCGCGACCTCCCCCTCGACCCGGATGCCCTGGATCGCGAACACCGGCTGGCGCGCCACCCAGGCCAGCCCCGCCGCCACCAGCGCCAGCGCCGCGGCCGTGAACACGGCGTTGGCGGTGGCCTGCATCAGGCGCACGTCGGCCGGCAGGCCGAGCGCGGCGGTGGGCGGGAGGGTGGCGGCGCGCAGCATCGCTCAGGCCCGGGCGGGTGCGGCCGCCACGGCGGCGCCATCGAGGGTGGCCTGCGACAGCAGGTACACGCACAGCTGCTCGTAGGAGATGCCGGCCGTGCGGGCCGAGATCGGCACCAGCGAGTGCCCGGTCATGCCGGGCGAGGTGTTCATCTCCAGCAGGAAGGGCTTGCGGTCGGCGGCGCGGATCATCAGGTCGGCGCGCCCCCAGCCCCGGCAGCCCAGGGCCTTGTAGGCAGCGACGACGATGCGCTGGATCTCGCGTTCTTCGTCATCGGGCAGGCCACTGGGACACAGGTACGAAGTATCGTCGGTGAAGTACTTGTTCTGGTAGTCGTACTTGCCCTCGGGCGCGACGATGCGCACCACCGGCAGGGCCTGCGCCGAGGCGCCGTGGCCGATCACCGGGCAGGTGATCTCCTCGCCGGCGATGAACTCCTCGCACAGCACGTCGGCGTCATAACGCGCCGCCAGCGCGACAGCCTCGGCCATCTCGGAGTAGCCGGCGACCTTGCTGATTCCGATCGACGAACCCTCGCGCGGCGGCTTGACGACCAGCGGCAGGCCCAGCTCGTCGGGCACGGTGCGCAGGCGCTCGCGGCCCTGCTGCTCGGCGCCCAGCCAGACGAAGCGCGGCGTCGGCAGGCCCTCGGCCAGCCAGACGCGCTTGGTCATGGTCTTGTCCATCGCGATGGCCGAGGCCATCACGCCCGAGCCGGTGTAGGGCAGGCCCAGCAGCTCCAGCGCGCCCTGCACCGTGCCGTCCTCGCCGTGGCGGCCGTGCAGCGCGATGAACACCCGCTGGAAGCCCTCGCGCTTCAGGTCGGCCAGGTCGCGCAGCGACGGGTCGAAGGCATGGGCGTCGACGCCCTGGCCGACCAGCGCGGCCAGCACGCCGCCGCCCGACATCAGCGAGATCTCGCGCTCGGCGCTGCTGCCGCCCATCAGCACGGCGACCTTGCCCAGCGCCTTCACGTCGACTGCCGGCAGGCGCACCGGCTGGCGTACCGCCCCGTTCATGCCATCTCCCCCAGGAACCGTTCGACCACCTTGGCCGGCACCGCGCCGATCGAGCCGGCGCCCATCGCGATCACCACGTCGCCGGCACGGGCCTGCTCGACGATGACCTCGGGCAGCCGGGCCACGTCGTCGACGAACACCGGGTCGACCTTGCCGGCCACTCGCAGGGCGCGTGCCAGGGCGCGGCCGTCGGCGGCGACGATGGGCGCCTCGCCGGCGGCGTAGACCTCGGTCAGCAGCACCGCGTCGGCCTGGCCCATGACCTTGACGAAGTCCTCGAAACAGTCGCGGGTGCGGGTGTAGCGGTGGGGCTGGAAGGCCAGCACCAGGCGGCGGCCCGGGAAGGCGCCGCGCGCGGCGGCGATCACCGCGGCCATCTCCACCGGGTGGTGGCCGTAGTCGTCGATCAGCGTGAACTCGCCGCCGCCCTGCGCGGCCGACACCGGCAGCTCGCCGTAGCGCTGGAAGCGGCGGCCCACGCCGGTGAACTCGGCCAGTGCCTTGAGCACCGGCGCGTCGGGCAGCTCCAGCTCGGTGGCCACGGCGATGGCCGCCAGCGCATTGCGCACGTTGTGCTCGCCGGGCAGGTTCAGGGTGATCTGCAGGTCGGGCATCACCGTGCCGTTGCGACGCTGGCAGGTGAAGCGCATCTGGCCGCCGGGCAGGGCCTGCACGTCGACCGCGCGCACCTGGGCGTCCTCGCCGAAGCCGTAGCTGATGACCGGGCGCGAGATGAAGGGGATGATCGAGCGCACGCCCGGGTCGTCGCTGCACAGGATGGCCGCGCCGTAGAAGGGCATGCGGTGCAGGAAGTCGACGAAGGCCTGCTTGAGCCGCGCGAAGTCGTGGCCGTAGGTGTCCATGTGGTCCTCGTCCACATTGGTCACCACGGCCATGATCGGCATCAGGTTCAGGAAGGAGGCGTCGCTCTCGTCGGCCTCGACGACGATGTACTCGCCCGAGCCCAGGCGCGAGTTGGCGCCGGCCGAGTTGAGCTTGCCGCCGATCACGAAGGTCGGGTCCACGCCGGCCTCGGCCAGCACGCTGGTCACCAGCGAGGTGGTGGTCGTCTTGCCATGGGTGCCGGCGATGGCGATGCCCTTGCGCAGGCGCATCAGCTCGGCCAGCATCACCGCGCGCGGCACCACCGGGATGCGGCGGCTGCGCGCGGCGATGACCTCGGGGTTGTCGCCCTTGACCGCGGTGGACGTGACCACCGCCTGCGCGCCGTCGATGTGCGCCGCGTCGTGGCCGACGAAGACACGGATGCCCAGTTCGGCCAGGCGGCGCGCGGTGGCGCTGTCGGCCTGGTCCGAGCCCGAGACGGCGTAGCCCAGGTTGTGCAGGATCTCGGCGATGCCGCTCATGCCGGCGCCGCCGACGCCGACGAAGTGGATGTGCTTGACGGCGTGCTTCATCGCGGGGCCATCCGGTGGGTCAGGTGTTCGATCTCGTCCGCGACGCGGGCCGCGGCCTGCGGCCGGGCCAGCGCGCGGGCCTGTTCGGCCATGCGCAGCAGCGTGCCGCGGTCCAGCGCCTGCAGGCGCGCGGCCAGCGCGGCCGGGCTCAGCTCGGCCTGCGGCAGGTGGATGGCCGCGCCGTGGCGGGCCAGGTGCTCGGCGTTGTCGCGCTGGTGCGCGGTGGTGCTGACGACCAGCGGCACCAGCAGGCTGGGCACGCCGGCGGCGCACAGCTCGCTGACCGTCACCGCGCCGGCGCGGCAGACGATCAGGTCGCAGTCGGCCAGGCGCTGCGCCATGTCGTCGATGAAGGGCAGCACCTCGGCGGCGATGCCGGCGGCGGCGTAGGCCGCGCGCACCGTCTCCAGCTGCGCGCTGCCGGTCTGGTGCACCACCTGCGGCCGGGCTTCCGGCGGCAGCGCGGCGATGGCCGCGGGCACGGTCTGGTTCAGCACCTGGGCACCCAGGCTGCCGCCGACCACCAGCAGGCGCAGCGGGCCGCTGCGGCCGGCAAAGCGCTGCGCCGGCGCGGGCAGGGCCTCGATCTCGGCGCGCACCGGGTTGCCGGTGACCAGGCCATTCTTCACCTGCGCGGCCGGGCCGTCGAAGCCGAAGGCGATGCGGTCGGCCACCTTCAGCAGCGACTTGTTGGACAGCAGCAGCGCCGCGTCGGCATTGACCAGCAGCAGCGGCTTGCCCAGCAGCCGGGCCATCAGCCCGCCGGGGAAGCAGACATAGCCGCCCATGCCCAGCACCGCGTCGGCGCGGCGGCGGCGCAGGATGCGCGCGCTGTCCCAGAAGGCCTGCAGCAGGCGCAGCGCGCCGCCCAGCGTGTGCGCCCAGCCCTTGCCGCGCAGGCCGCTGAAGCCCAGCGTGTCCAGCGGGATCTGCGTCGGCGGCACCAGGCGGTTCTCCATGCCGGTGCGCGTGCCCAGCCAGCTCACCGTCCAGCCGCGCTGCTGCAGCTCGCGGGCCACCGCCAGGCCGGGGATGATGTGGCCGCCGGTGCCGGCCGCCATCACGACGAGGTGCGGCATCACGTGCGCCCTCCCCGCATCAGCTGGCGGTTCTCGATGTCCACCCGCACCACCACCGCCAGCGCGATCAGGTTCATCAGGATGGCCGAGCCGCCGTAGCTCAGCAGCGGCAGCGTCAGGCCCTTGGTCGGCAGCGCGCCCAGGTTCACGCCCATGTTGATCAGCGTCTGGCCGCCCATCCAGATGCCGATGCCCTGGACCATCAGGCCGGCGAAGACGCGGTCCAGCGCCACCGCCTGGCGGCCGATCATGAAGATGCGCCGGGTCAGCCAGAAGAAGGCGACGATGACGCAGGCCACGCCGATGAAGCCCAGCTCCTCGCCGATCACCGCCATCAGGAAGTCGGTATGCGCCTCGGGCAGGTAGTGCAGCTTTTCGATGCTGCCGCCCAGGCCCTGGCCGGTCAGCTCGCCGCGGCCGAAGGCGATCAGCGAGTGCGTCAGCTGGTAGCCCTTGCCGGCCGAGTACACCGGGTCCCAGGGGTCCAGGAAGGCCAGGATGCGGGCGCGGCGGAAGGGGCTGGTGGCGATCATCATGCCGAAGGCCGCCACCAGGATCGCCAGGCTGAGGAAGAACATGCGGCCGTTGACGCCGCCCAGGAACAGCACGCCCAGCGCCATCAGCGCGATGACGACGAAGGCGCCCATGTCGGGCTCGGCCAGCAGCAGCACGCCGGTGAAGGCCAGGGCCAGCGCCATCGGCCACACCGCCTTGACGAAGTTCTCCTTGACCTCCATCTTGCGCACCATGTAGCTGGCGGCGTACATGGCCATCGCCAGCTTGGCCAGCTCGCTGGGCTGGAAGTTCATCACCCCCAGCGGCAGCCAGCGCCGCGCGCCGTTGACGCCCTTGCCCACGCCGGGGATCAGCACCACGGCCAGCAGCACCAGCGCGGCGAGGAACAGGCGCGGCGCCCACTTCTCCCAGGCGCTGACCGGCACCTGCACCGCCAGCACCGCGGCGACGAAGGCGATGCCCAGCGACAGCGCGTGCCGGCCGAGGAAGAAGGTGGGCGTGTAGCGCGCGTACTTGGGGCTGTCGGGCAGCGCCACGCTGGCCGAATAGACCATCACCAGGCCCAGCGCCAGCAGCGCGGTGACGCACCACACCAGCGCCTGGTCGAAGCCGGCGATGCGCGTGGGCTGGCCGCTGGCCACGCCGTCGAAGTCGCGGATCGGCAGCGCCTCGCCGTCGCCGGCACGGCGGCCGGGCAGGCGCTGCAGCAGCGCACCCAGGTGCAGGCGTTGCGCCAGGCCGGCCATCAGACGGTCTCCCCGCGGTCGGCAGCCAGCGCCCGCACCTCGGCGACGAAGACCTCGGCGCGGTGGGCGTAGTTGCGGAACATGTCCAGGCTGGCGCAGGCCGGGCTGAGCAGCAGCGCGTCGCCGGGCCGGGCCTGCTCGAAGCCCCAGCGCACCGCGGCCTGCAGGCTGTCGCAGCGCTGGCGCGGCACGGCGTCGGCGGCCGGGTCGCCGGCCAGCGTGGCGGCGATGGCCTCGGCGTCGCGGCCGATCAGCGCCACCGCGCGGGCATGGCGGGCCACCGGGCCGGCCAGCGGCGTGAAGTCCTGGCCCTTGCCGTCGCCGCCCAGGATCACCACCAGGCGCGACGGCGCCTTGTCGGCGCCCAGGCCCTCCAGCGCGGCGACGGTGGCGCCGACGTTGGTGCCCTTGCTGTCGTCGAAGGCCTCGACGCCGCCGACGCTGGCGATGTACTCGACGCGGTGCGGCTCGCCGCGGTACTCGCGCAGGCCGTGCAGCATCGGCGCCAGCGGGCAGCCGATGGCCGAGGCCAGCGCCAGCGCGGCCAGCGCGTTGGCCGCGTTGTGGCGGCCGCGGATGCGCAGCGCGTCGGCCGGCATCAGGCGCTGCAGCAGGATCTCCTCGTCCTCGGCGGCGGCGCGGCGGCCGCGCTTGAGGGTCTCGTCGGCCTCGCGGGCGCGCACCAGCCAGGCCATGCCGCCCTCGACGACCAGGCCGAAGTCGCCCGGCAGGCGCGGCGCGTCCAGGCCGAAGCGCACGACGCGGCGGCCGACCAGGCGGTTGGCCCGGCCGCGGCCGCCCTTGACCAGCACCGGCGCCGGCACCATGGCCTCGACGCGCGGGTCGTCGCGGTTGACCACCATCACCGCCCGCTCGCCGAACACATGCGCCTTGGCCGCGGCGTAGGCGTCCATCGTGCCGTGCCAGTCCAGGTGGTCCTGGGTGACGTTGAGCACTGCGCCGGCGCTGGGCTCGAAGCCGCGCACGCCGGCCCCGCCCCCGTCGAGCTGGAAGCTCGACAGCTCCAGCACCCAGACCTCGGGCAGCACCGCGAACACCGGCGCGGCCGGCGGCGGCGGGGCCAGCTGCAGCGGCGCCTCGTCGTCCTCGGGCGCGTCGCCGGCCGGCGCGTCGACCCCGGGGTCGGCCGGGATCTCGGGCGGGGCCTCGGCCGGCAGGTCGGACGGCACGAGGCCCGGCAGTTCCTCGGGCGCGCCGGCGGGCAGCTCCTCCGGGGTCGGGCCGGGCAACTCGTCCGGGACCGCGGCGTCGGCACCGTCCCCGTCGGGCAGCGCGGTCACCGGCGCGTCCGACGCCGGCTCGCGGTCCAGCGCGTCGGCCAGCGTGTCCAGCATCGTCGGGCCGATGTTGCCGGCCACCGCCACGCGCTGTCCGCAGCGCTCGACCAGCAGCGCGGTCAGCGCCGTGGTGGTGGTCTTGCCGTTGGTGCCGGTGATGGCCAGCACCCGCGGCGCGTAGCCGCGTTCGATCTTCAGGTCGGCCAGCGCGCGGGCGAACAGGTCCAGCTCGCCGGCCACCGCGATGCCGGCGGCGCGCGCGGCGTCCAGCAGCGGGGCGATGCGGGCGTCGGCCGGCGCCAGGCCCGGGCTCTTCAGCACCAGCTTTGCGGCGCCCAGCGCGGCGGCGCCCAGCGCGCCGCTGAACAGCTGCGCCTGCGGCACCGCGGCCTGCAGCGCGGCGGCCTGCGGCGGCGCCTCGCGGCTGTCCCAGACCCGCACGCGCGCGCCGAAGCGGGCGCACCAGCGCGCCATCGCCAGGCCGGAGTCACCCAGGCCCAGCACCAGCACGTCGAGGTCGGCGAGGTGGTTCATGTCCGCTCGGTGCTCAGCGCAGCTTGAGGCTGGCCAGGCCCACCAGGCACAGCAGCATGGTGATGATCCAGAAGCGGATCACCACCTGGGTCTCGGTCCAGCCGCTCTTCTCGAAGTGGTGGTGCAGCGGCGCCATCTTGAACAGGCGCCGGCCCTCGCCGAACTTCTTCTTGGTGTACTTGAACCAGGACACCTGCAGCATCACCGACAGCACCTCGGCGACGAAGACCGCGCCCATGATGCCCAGCACGATCTCCTGCCGCGTGATCACCGCGATGGTGCCCAGCGCGCCGCCCAGCGACAGCGCGCCGACGTCGCCCATGAACACCTGCGCCGGGTGGGCGTTGAACCACAGGAAGGCCAGGCCCGCGCCGGCCAGCGCGCCGCAGAAGATCAGCAGCTCGCCGGCCCCCGGGATGTAGGGGAACAGCAGGTACTTGCTGTAGACCGCGTTGCCGACGATGTAGGCGAAGATGCCCAGCGCCGAGCCCACCAGCACCACCGGCATGATGGCCAGGCCGTCCAGCCCGTCGGTGAAGTTGACCGCGTTGCTGGCGCCGACGATGACGAAGTAGGTCAGGCCGATGAAGCCGAACACGCCCAGCGGGTAGCTGACGGTCTTGAAGAAGGGCAGCATCAGGTCGGCCTTGGGCGGCAGGTCGTTGGAAAAGCCGCTCTGCACCCAGCGCACGAACAGCTCCAGCACGCGCAGGTTGGTCGTCTCCGACACCGAGAAGGCCAGGTACAGCGCGGCGACCAGGCCGATCAGCGACTGCCAGAAGAACTTCTCGCGCGAGCGCATGCCCTCCGGGTCCTTGCGCACCACCTTGCGCCAGTCGTCCACCCAGCCGATGGCGCCGAAGCCGAAGGTCACCAGCATGACGACCCAGACGAAGCGGTTGCTCCAGTCGAACCACAGCAGCGTGGCCACGCCGATGCCCAGCAGGATCAGCGCGCCGCCCATCGTCGGCGTGCCGCGCTTGGCCAGGTGGCTCTGCAGGCCGTATTCGCGAATCGGCTGGCCGATCTTCAGCTCGGTGAGCTTGCGGATGACCAGGGGGCCGAAGCCCAGGCCGATCAGCAGCGCGGTCATCGCCGACATCACGGCGCGGAAGGTCAGGTACTGGAAGACGCGCAGGAAGCCCAGCTCCGGGAACTGGGTGAGCAACCATTGCGACAGGCTGAGCAGCATGCGGGGTCCTAGCCTTGTTGTTCTTGTGACGCGGCGGCACGCTGCTGCAGCGCGCTGACCACGGTTTCCATGCGCATGAAGCGCGAGCCCTTGACCAGCACCGCGCCGGCGGCCGGCGCCTGGTCCAGCGCGGCGACCAGTGCGGCGGTGTCGGCGAAGTGGCGTGCGCCGGGGCCGTAGGCCGCGGCGGCGTGGGCGCACAGCGCGCCGGCGGTCCAGAAGTGGGCGATGCCGGCGGCCCGCGCCGCGGCGCCGACCTCGGCGTGGAAGGCCGGGCCCTGGTCGCCGACCTCGCCCATGTCGCCCAGCAGCAGCCAGTGCGGGCCGGGCAGGCCGGCGAGCAGGCGGATGGCGGCCTGCACCGAGTCGGGGTTGGCGTTGTAGCTGTCGTTGACCAGGGCCGCGTCGCGCCCGCCCAGGCGCAGGCCCAGCAGCTGCGAGCGGCCGGACACCGGGCGGAAGGCCTCCAGCCCGGCCACCACCGCGGCCAGCGGCGCGCCGGCGGCCAGCGCCGCGGTGGCCGCGGCCAGCGCGTTGCGCACGTTGTGCGTGCCCGGCGCGTACAGGTGGCACTCGGCCGCGCCGGCCGGGGTGTGCATGCGCAGCTGCCAGTGGCCGCCCTGGGCGTCGGGCACCCACAGCGCCTCGTCGTGCACGTCGGCCGGGCCGGCCACCTGCGTCGCCGCGTCGTCGTGCAGCGCGAAGCGCAGCTGCGCGCGCGCGCCGGCCAGCGCCTGCCAGACCCCGGCATGGGCGTCGTCGGCCGGGTAGACGGCGCAGCCGCTGGCCGGCAGCGCGCTGATGGCGCTGCCGTTCTCCTGCGCCACGGCCTCGACGCTGGCCATGAACTCCTGGTGCTCGCGCTGCGCGTTGTTGACCAGCGCCACCGTCGGCTGGGCGATGGCCGCCAGCTGGGCGATCTCGCCCGGGTGGTTCATGCCCAGCTCCAGCACCGCGGCGCGGTGCCAGGCCACGGCGTCCTGGCGCAGGCGCAGCACCTGCAGCGGCACGCCGATGTGGTTGTTGAGGTTGCCGGCGGTGGCCAGCGCGCCCTCGCCCAGCCAGGCGCGCAGGATGGCGGCGACCATCTGCGTCACCGTGGTCTTGCCGTTGCTGCCGGTCACCGCGATCAGCGGCAGCTGCAGCCGGGCGCGCCAGGCGGTGGCCAGCTGCTGCAGCGCGGCCAGCGCGTCGGGCACCTGCAGGCCGGGCAGGCCGGCCTCGGCCAGGCCGCGTTCGGCCAGCGCGGCGGCGGCGCCGGCGGCGCGCGCCTGCGGCAGGAAGTCGTTGGCGTCGAAGCGCTCGCCGCGCAGCGCGACGAACAGGTCGCCCGGCTGCAGGTTGCGGGTGTCGCTGTGCACGCGCAGCAGCGGCGTGGCCGGGTCGCCGACCAGGGTCGCGCCCGGCAGCAGGGCGTGGGCCTGGCCCAGCGTCATCAACGGCGTGCTCATGCGCCGGTCCTTTCGGCCAGGGCCTGCGCGGCCACGGCCAGATCGGAGAAGGGGCGCTTGACGCCGGCGATCTCCTGGTAGTCCTCGTGGCCCTTGCCGGCCAGCAGCACCACGTCGCGCGGGCCGGCCTGGCCCACGGCGTGGGCGATGGCGGCGCGGCGGTCCTCGATCACCGCCACCGCGTCGGCGTTGCAGATGCCGGCCAGGATCTGCGACAGGATCAGCGCCGGGCGCTCGTCGCGCGGGTTGTCGCTGGTCAGCACCACGCGGTCGGCGAGGCGGTGGGCGATGGCGCCCATCATCGGCCGCTTGGTCGCGTCGCGGTTGCCGCCGCAGCCGAACACGCACCACAGCGCGCCGCCGCGCGCCGCGGCCAGCGGGCGCAGCGCGCCCAGGGCCTTATCCAGCGCGTCGGGCGTGTGGGCGTAGTCGACCACCACCTCGGGCTGCTCGGCCACGCCCGGGGCCGCGGGCACGCGCTCCATGCGGCCGGGCACCGGGCTGAGCTGGGGCGCCACGGCCACGGCGTCGGCCAGCGGCAGGCCCAGCGCGCGCAGCGCGCCCAGCACGCCCAGCAGGTTGCTGGCGTTGTAGTCGCCGATCAGCGTGCTGCGCAGCTCGGCGCGCTGCCCGCCCTCGACCACCGTGCAGGCTAGGCCGCCATCGACGTAGCGCAGGCCCTGGGCGGCCAGGCGGGCCGGGCCGCGCAGCGAGACGGTCCACAGGTCCGGCGCACGGCCTTGCAGCTCGGCGGCCAGCGCCGCACCCTGGGCGTCGTCGACGTTGACCACCGCGGCGCGCAGCCCCGGCCAGTCGAACAGCGCGCGCTTGGCCGCCCAGTAGGCGGCCATGTCGCCGTGGAAGTCCAGGTGGTCGCGGGTGAAGTTGGTGAACACCGCCACGGTGACCGGCGTGCCGGCCAGGCGCTGCTCGACCAGGCCGATCGACGAGGCCTCGATCGCGCAGGCGGCGAAGCCGGCGTCGGCCATGCCGCGGAAGGCCGCCTGCAGCGTCACCGGGTCGGGCGTGGTCAGGCCGGTGTGGGCGATGCTGCCCGGGTGGCCGGCGCGCGGCGGCTCGCCGATGCCGAGCGTGCCCACCACGCCGCAGCGGCGGCCCAGCGCCGACAGCGCCTGCGCCGTCCACCAGGCGCTGCTGCTCTTGCCGTTGGTGCCGGTCACGGCCACGACCTGCAACGCCTGCGCCGGCTGGCCGTACCAGGCCGCGGCGATCGGGCCGGTGGCGGCCTTCAGCCCGGGCAGCGCGGCGATGCGCGGGTCGGCCGCGTCGAAGCCGAAGGCCTCGGTGCCCTCGGCCTCGACCAGGCAGGCCGCGGCGCCGGCGGCCAGCGCGCCGGCCACGTACCGGCGGCCGTCGGTGGCGTAGCCGGGCCAGGCGATGAAGGCGTCGCCGGCGCGCACCTGGCGGCTGTCGGTGCGCAGCCGGCCCGTGCCCGTGGCGGGCACGCGCGCGGCCAGCCAGGCGGCGGCGTCGGCGGCGGAGGCGAGGCGCTGCACCATGGTCAGAAGTTCTCCGGCGCGCCGGGCTGGGCCTTGGCCACGACGCCGGGCTTGACCTCGAGGTCGGGCGGCACGTTGAGCATGCGCAGCGTCTGCTGCACGACCTGGCTGAACACCGGCGCGGCGACCGCGCCGCCGTAGTACTGGCCGTTGCTGGGCTCGTCGACCATCACCGCGACGACGATGCGCGGCTGGCCGATCGGCGCCATGCCGACGAACCAGGAGCGGTACTTGTTGCCGGCGTAGCCGCGCCCTTCCTGCTTGTGCGCGGTGCCGCTCTTGCCGCCCACCGAGTAGCCGATGGTCTGTGCCAGCGTGCCGGTGCCGCCAGGCCCGGCGGCCATCTGCAGCATGGTGCGCACCTCGCGCGCGGTCTCGGGCGAGACCACGCGCAGGCCCGGCCCCGGCGCATCCTGCTTGAGCAGGCTGACCGGGATGACCTCGCCGTCGCGGGCGAAGGTGGTGTAGGCGCGGGCGATCTGCAGCAGCGAGGCCGACAGGCCGTAGCCGTAGCTCATCGTCGCCTGCTCGATCGGCCGCCAGGTCTTGTACGGACGCAGCCGGCCGGTGACCGCGCCGGGGAAGTTGATCTGCGGCTTCTGGCCGTAGCCGACGTTGGCGTACAGCTCCCACAGCTCGCGCGGCTGCATCTGCATGGCGATGCGCACGGTGCCGATGTTGGAGCTCTTCTGGATCACCTCGCGCACGCTGAGCATGCCGTGGGGGTGGGCGTCGCGGATCGGGATGCCGCTGACCACCACGCTGCCCGGCGAGGTGTTGACCGGCGTCTCGGGCTTGACCTTGCCGGTCTCCAGCGCCCAGGCGATGACGAAGGGCTTCATCGTCGAGCCGGGCTCGAAGACGTCGGTCAGCGCGCGGTTGCGCAGCTGCTCGCCGCTGCGGCGGCCGCGCTCGCCGGGGTCGTAGCTGGGGTAGTTGGCCAGCGCCAGCACCTCGCCGGTGCGCACGTCCAGCACCACCACGCTGCCGGCCTTGGCCTTGTGCTCGGCCACCGCGTCGCGGATGCGCTGGTAGGCGAAGAACTGCACCTTGGCGTCGATGGACAGCGCCACGTCCTGGCCGTCGGCCGGCTCGACCGCGCTGCCCAGGTCCTCGACGACCCGGCCCAGGCGGTCCTTGACCACGCCGCGCGAGCCCTTGCGGCCCTGCAGCTGCTTCTGGAAGGCCAGCTCGATGCCCTCCTGGCCCTGGTCCTCCAGGTTGGTGAAGCCGACCACGTGCGCGGCCGATTCGCCCTCGGGGTAGCGGCGGCGGTACTCGCGGCTCTGGTACAGGCCCTTGATGCCCAGCGCCTGCACCTTGGCCCAGACCTCGGGCTCGATCTGGCGCTTGATCCAGGCGAAGTTGGCGCTGCCGCTGCCCAGGCGCTGATCGAACTCCTTGGCGTCCATGCCCAGCAGCGCGGTCAGCTGGCGGCGCTGCTCGGGCGTGGCCTGGAAGTCCTTGGGGATGGCCCAGACGCTGGGCACCGGCACGCTGGTGGCCAGCAGCTGGCCGCCGCGGTCGAGCACGCGGCCGCGGGTGGCCGGCACCTCCAGCGTGTGGGCATAGCGCTTCTCGCCCTCCTTCTGGAAGAAGTCGGGTCCGATCAGCTGGATGTAGGCGGCACGGCCCAGCAGGCCGGCAAAGCCCAGCCCGACCGCGGCCACGACCAGGCGGCTGCGCCAGTTCGGCGTCTTGCTGGCCAGCAGCGGGCTGGTGGCGTAGTTGACGCCGCGCACGCTGTGGGCCTGGCGGGGCTGGCTCATCGCGCCCCTCCGGTGGCCGGACGCAGCAGCAAGGGCGCGGAAGCGGGCGGCGCACCCTCGTACATCGTCACCGCCGGGGTGACGGTGGCCATCTTCAGGCGCTCGCGCGCGGTGCGCTCGACGCGCAGGTTGGTGGCCTGCAGCTGGCGCTCGGCCTCCAGCCGGGTGCGCTCGCCCTCCAGGCGCAGCGCCTCGGTGTCGGCGCGGTGGTTCTCGGTGAACAGCCGGCGCGCGTCGTAGGCCGTCTTGACCAGGAACAGCGCGCTGGCGATCACCGCGGCCAGCAGCAGCAGGTTCAGGCGGGTCATGCCGGCCCCTCGCCCGACGGAAACGTCGGCCGATCCCCCGCGGGGGCGAGCGCGGACGAGCGCCATCCGGCGGATGGCGCACGCCAGCGAGCGGGCGGCTTGGGAGCGGCCCGGCGCTCGACCCGCTTCATGCCGGCACCTCCGTGCGCTCGGCCACCCGCAGCGTCGCCGAGCGGGCGCGCGGGTTGGCGCGCACCTCGGCGTCCGAGGGCTTGGTGCGGCCCAGCGCCCTGAGCTTCAGCGCCTTCGGCGCGGCGTAGACCGCCGGGCTGTGGCGGTCGACGACCTCGCGGCTCTCGCGCGCGATGAAGGTCTTGACGATGCGGTCTTCCAGCGAGTGGAAGCTGATCACCGCCAGCCGGCCGCCCGGCGCCAGCAGCGCCAGCGCGGCGCTCAGCCCCTGCTCGAGCGCTTCGAGCTCACCGTTGACGAGAATCCGAAGAGCCTGAAATGTCCGCGTTGCAGGGTCCTGGCCCGGCTCGCGGGTCTTGACCGCGCGAGCCACGACCTGGGCAAGCTCGGCCGTGGTTCGAACAGGGGCCCCGCCGTCCCGGCGAGCAACAAGCGCCTTTGCAATCGGAACAGCAAACCGTTCTTCGCCGTAGTCACGAACCACCTCCGCGATGCGGCGCTCGGTGGCGCCTTCCAGGAATTCGGCCGCGGTCTGACCGCGGGTGGTGTCCATGCGCATGTCCAGCGGCGCATCGAACCGGAAACTGAAGCCGCGCGACGGGTCGTCGATCTGCGGCGAGCTCACGCCCAGGTCCAGCAGCACGCCGTCGACGCGGGCGACGCCGCGCGCGGCCAGGGCCTCGGCCATCGCCGAGAAGCTGTCATGGACGATGGTGAAGCGCGCATCGGCCGCGGCCAGCGCCTGGCCGACGGCGATCGCCTCGGGGTCCTTGTCGAAGGCGATCAGCCGGCCGCCGGGCGCCAGCCGCGCCAGCAGCGCCCGGCTGTGGCCGCCGCGGCCGAAGGTGCCGTCCACGTAGACACCGTCCGGGCGCGTCAGCACGGCCTCGACGGCCTCGTCCAGCAGCACCGTGGTGTGCTGCAACGCGCCAGCGGACGCGGCGGCGGGGAGCGCAGCGGCAGCCATCAGAAGACAAAGTTCTTGATGGCGTCGGGCATCGGCCCGGCCATGACCTGCGCCTGGTGCGCGGCGTACTTGCCGGCGTCCCACAGCTCCAGCCGCTGGCCCATGCCCAGCAGCAGCACGTCCTTGTCCAGCCCGGCCATCGCACGCAGCTCGGGCGGCACCAGCACGCGGGCGGCGGAATCGACCTCGACGTCGACCGCGCTGCCGACGAAGAAGCGGCGCCAGCCGTCGGCCTCCATCGGCAGGCCCAGCAGCTGGGTGCGGAAGGCCTCCCAGGCCGGCCGCGGGAACACCAGCAGGCAACCCACCGGGTGCTGGGTCAGCGTGAGCTGGTTGGCGCACAGGGCCGCCAGCGCGTCGCGATGGCGCGCCGGGACGGTCATCCGCCCCTTGCCATCCAGCGACAGCGCTGAAGTCCCCTGAAAGACCGTTCCAGACACTTTGCCCCACCTACTCCCACCAAACTCCACTTTACCGCAGAAACAGGAGGCGGACGGTCCGGGGCGCTAGAAAAAATCAATCAAATCAACTACTTAGTAGGTCTTCCTCAGGTGGAGGCAGAAACAAAAATGCTTGCAAGATAGGGACTTGCAAAGGCTTGTGAAAGCGGTGGTTGAGCTATCGGCCGCCGCCGGGCTGCCGGCCCGGGTGGGACAAGGGGGTGGGCGCAGCGGCCGCGGGCTGTCACCGCCGCGATTGTCGGCGATCGCGCGCGGCACCCCGACACGCCGGGCGCCCAGCAAAAACGCCCCGGCAAGCCGGGGCGTTCAAGGGGGCTCGGCAAGCCCGGTGCGGTGCGGCGCCGGGGCGCCGCACCGCACCGGGCCGGCCTGGGGCGATCAGGCGGCCAGCGCGTCCTGCAAGGGCTGGCGCGCGCGGTAGGCCCACTTGGCGCCCAGGCGCAGCGATTCCAGCACCATCGCGGTGGCCTCGGAGAAGAACATCGCCTCGTCCAGGCCCAGGCGCTCGAAGACGCGGCGCAGCCGCAGCGTGCGCGCGCGCAGGTCGCCCTCGGCGGCCGCCCCCTCGCTGCGGGCATGGCCGAAGAAGTGCGCGGCGCGGCGCGCCACCGCCAGCGCCTCGTCGCTGGTGGCGGGCACCGCCCGCGGCGCCGCCAGCCGGGCCTGGGCGATGAAGGGGTTGCGCGCCACCACCAGCCCCCAGGGCCGCAGGCCGGCCACCGGGTCGACGCACAGCGCCTCCAGCCGGGTCAGGCCGAAGGCGCGGGCCAGGGCCAGGCGCTCGGCCAGCCAGGGGTCGATGCGGCGCACCTGCTCGATCGCGAAGGCGGCCTCGACCGCACCGTCCTCGACCGGCAGCACCAGCGACTGCAGCAGCGTGCGCGCATGGGCGTCGCCCTGGGTGGCCGCGGTGTGCAGCCAGTGGATGGCCTGCTCGGTCTCGTCCAGCGCCGAAGCCTCGCGCAGCTGCAGTGCCCCCAGCTTGCGCTGCGCCTCGACCTGGCCGCGCAGCGCGGCCTTCTCGAGGAAGAAGCGGGCCAGCTGCGGGTTGGCCACCGACAGGCGGTGGTCGCTGTGCAGGCGGTACAGGTGCAGCCAGGCGGCGTCGCAGCCGGCATCGGCCGCGCGCAGCAGGAAGGCGGCACCCTTGCGCATGTTCTGGTGCTCGGCGAACACCGCCTCGGGCAGGGCCGCGCAGGCGATGCCGCACAGGCCGCGGCCCAGCGCGAAGGCGGCGTCGCGGTCGCCCTGCACGGCGCGCTGCTCCAGCGCGTGGCGCAGCGCCTCGGCGGGCAGGCCGTCCAGCGGCTGGCCGGCGGCCTCGGCCAGGCGCAGCGCGTCGACGACCAGCGGCGAGAGCTCGCCGACGGCGCCATCGGCCAGGCGCAGCGCGGCGCGCAGCGCCACCAGCAGGCGCGGCAGTTCGCCGGCGGCCAGCGCCTGCTGCGCCGCAGCACGCGCCACCGCCGCACCGTCGATGCCCGAGCCGGGGGCCAGCGCGTCCAGCAGCGCGGGCAGCGCGTCGTCGCGCTCGCGCAGGCGCGCCAGCGCATCGCCGGCGCGGCGTGCCGGCTCGTGCCCGGCGCCGGCGGCCGCGGCCAGCCAGCGCCGCGCCTCGGTGCCGGCACCCCGGCGCGCCACGCACCAGACCGCCAGCTTGACCTGGGCCAGCACGCTGCCGGCCCCCGCGGCGCGCTCGAGCGCCGGCTGCTGGTCCAGCGCCAGCAGGTCCTCCAGCGGCAAGCCCTCGGCGATGATGCGCGCCGGCAGCGCCTGGCCGGCCAGGCTGGGGTGCTGCAGGTATTCCAGTGCGGTGGTCACGTGCTGCGGGAAGCCGTCCACCCCCAGCAGGTAGCGGCGGCCCACCTCGCAGCGCGCGCTGGCGTCGCCCTGTCGGGCCTGGGCCAGCAGTTGGATGTCTTGACGACGCATGCGCTTCTCGATCGTTCGTTGCTTTGAAACAACGGATGCCCCGCACAACAGGCCGGTACGTGCCGGTCACCCCGCGGCATCCGGGCTGAATGCAACGATAGAAAGGCGGCATGACGCCAAGGCCGCCGGGAAGATGACGATTCCGTCATCGTTCGATCAGCCAGGCGCAATCAGCGCAAACCCTGAGCCCCTGGTCCGCGCGCTGCGGCGCAATGAAAACGGGCCACACCCCGAAGGGTGCGGCCCGTGGCGTGCGGCGGGACGGGCCGGGCGGCCCGTCCGCGGCGACGATCAGAAGGTGTGGCGGACGCCAGCGCCGTAGGCGGTCGACTTGAAGCCGGTGGCGGTGGTGGCGGCACCACCCAGCGTCAGCGCCGAGGCGCCGTCGTTGGTCAGGCGGCCGGTCTGGGCGTACACGGCGGTGCGCTTCGACAGGTTGTAGATGTACTCGAAGCCGAACAGCTTGGCGTCGCTGCCGTTGAAGGCGGCGGTGCCACCCTCGGCGTTCAGCGCGGCGTAGGCGGCACGGAACTCACCCTGGCCCAGCGGCACCGAGGCGCTCAGCTCATAGGTGGTGTGCTTCTGCGCCAGGTACTTGCGCTGGTCGTACAGGCCGTAGACCTTGACCACGCCGAAGTTGTACGAAGCGCCGATGTTGGCGACCTTGTACTTCTCGGTGCCGAAGACGTCGATCTGGCTGAACGACACCGCCACGTCCACCGGGCCGGCGGCGTAGCCGATCATGCCGCCCTTGTAGCCGTTGCCGGCCACGCCCTCGGGCGCGCCGACCTGCAGCTGGCCGTACACGCCGCCCAGCTTGCCGGGCAGGAAGTAGCTGACCGCGTTGTTGATGCGGGCCACCGAGTCGCCGGCCTTGGTGTTCAGCGCCACGGCCTTGCCGTTGTACAGGTTGTAGGCGGTGCCGAAGCCGTTGGCGCCGAAGGCGTCGAACTTGCTGGCCACGTTGAAGCCGACGTTGTAGTCGCGGCCCAGGCGCACTTCACCGAAGCTGCCGTTCAGGCTGACGGTCGAGCGGCGGTTGAAGAAACCGGTGTTGCTGTTGCCGACGCTGCCGCCAGCGGCGCCGGTGTCGGGGTTCAGACCCGCTTCCAGGTGGAAGCCGGCGATCATGCCACCACCCAGGTCTTCCACGCCACGGAAGCCCAGACGGCTGGTGTTCAGGCCGGCGCTGTCCATCGACTTCTGCGACACGGAGCCGTTCTTCACCGAGTTGACGCTCAGGTCGACCAGGCCGAACAGGGTGACCGACGACTGGGCTTGGGCCGACATGGCGGCGGCGGCGGCCAGGGCGAGCACTGCGATCTTCTTCATGATGATCCTTTCCTTGGGGTGTTGGACATGTCCCGGACCCTGCCCTCCGCCAGGCGGCGCCAGGGTCCGAAGCCAGGACATGCGCCAGCTTAGGAAGCGCCGACGGCCGCAGCATGTGCGGCGTCGCCAACCACCCGGGGCGTGCGAAGACCACCCCCCCGGAAACGCACCGACGCGTGACGCGTTTGCCGCAATGCAGCACGCGCGCGGCCGTGCCGCGGCGGCTCAGGCCGCGCCGGCCGGCGCATGCGGCACGCCGGGCGCGGGCGCCGCGGCCAGCACCGGGCCCGGGAACCACAGCGTGAACACCGTCGGCACCCCCGGGGCGCTGCGCACCGCCACCCGGCCGCCGTGCAGCGCCATGATGGACTTGACGATGGCCAGGCCCAGCCCCGAACCCTGGGCCGAGCCCTCGCGCGACGGATCGGCGCGGAACAGGCGCTCGAAGATCCGCTCGTGCAGCTCGGCCGGGATCGGCGGCCCGTCGTTGGCCACCTCGATGCGCGCCGCACCGCCCGGCCCGACACTGAGCAAGATGCGTACCGCACTGCCGCGCGGCGCGTAGCGCAGCGCGTTGTTCAGCAGGTTGCCCAGCGCGCGCGCCAGCAGCGTGCGGTCGGCCCAGACGCGGCAGCCGCCCTCGCCGGCGGCATGGCAGGCGAAGCGCAGCGCCACGCCATGGTCCTCGGCCAGCGCCTCGAAGTAGTCGCCGACCCGGGCCACCAGATCGCTGCCGTCCACCCATTCCAGCTTCAGCGCCGACTCGGTGTGCTCGGCGCGGGCCAGGAACAGCATGTTCTCGATCAGCCGCGAGATGCGCTCGTAGTCCTCGACCGCCGATTCGAGCACCGCGCGGTACTCGTCGGCACCGCGCGGGCGCGACAGCGCGACCTGCGCCTCGCCCAGCAGGTTGTTGATCGGCGTGCGCAGGTCGTGGGCCAGGTCGGACGAGAACTCGGCCTCGCGGGCGAAGGCGGCCTCGACGCGGTCGAGCATGCGGTTGAAGGCCTCGCCGGCGTCGCGCAGCTCGCGCGGCAGCGCCGACAGCTCCAGCCGCTCGCAGGCCGGCCGGGCCTGGATGCGGCCGGCCGCCTCGCCCAGGCGGCGTGCGGCGTGCACGATGTAGCGGGCCAGCCAGGCGCCGACCAGCCCGGCGGTCAGCGTGCTGACCGCCAGCGCGAGCAGGATCACCGTCCAGCTGCGGCGGTCGAAATCCAGTGCCGCCTCGGCGTCCAGCGCCATGGCCACCAGCACCGACGCCGGCGCCGGCGGCGCGGCGTCGTGCTGCGGCAGCGCCACCCAGCCCAGCACGTAGCGGTACAGCCGGCCGTCGGGCGCGCGCCAGTCGGCGGCCACCGGCCCGAGGCGGCGGCGCAGGCCGGGCAGGTCGCTGCTGTTGATGCGCTCGGGCAGCAGCGCCGTGTCCAGCGGGCGCGAGGGCAGCATGGCCCAGGGCACGCTGAAGGGCTCGCCGGCGGCCAGCGGCCGGCGCTCGGCGTCCAGGATGGCCACCTGCAGCGGCTCGAGCTGGCGCTGCGCGCGCCGCACCAGCGCGGGCGCGCGCTCGGCCAGCGGGCCGGGCAGCTCGGCGATGTCCTGACGCATCGTCGCCAGCTGGCCGAGCAGGAAGGTGTCGGCCACGTCGGCCAGCTCGGCGCGCGACAGGTGCAGCACCAGCAGGCTGCTGCCGCCGACCAGCAGCGTGGCCATCAGCGTGATCGCCAGCCAGATCTGCAGCGTCATCGACCGCCGCAGCCGGCGCTGCCACAGCCGCAGCAGGCCCGCCGGGCCGTGTCGCGCGGGCCGGCTCATGCCAGCCGTGCCTCGAAGACGTAGCCCACGCCGCGCACGGTGTGGATCAGCTTGCGCTCGAAGGGGTCGTCGATCTTGGCGCGCAGCCGCCGCACCGCCACGTCGACGACGTTGGTGTCGCTGTCGAAGTTCATGTCCCAGACATGCTCGGCGATCAGCGTGCGTGACAGCGCCTGACCCTCGTGGCGCATGAAGTGGTCCAGCAGCGCGTACTCGCGGGCGGTCAGGTCGATGCGCTGGCCGGCGCGGCTGACGCGGCGGCGCGCGGTGTCGAGCTCCAGGTCGGCCACCCGCAGCACCGTGGCCGGCTTGAGCGCACCGCGGCGCAGGATGGTCTGCACCCGCGCCAGCAGCTCGGAGAAGGCGAAGGGCTTGATCAGGTAGTCGTCGGCGCCCAGCTGCAGGCCGCGCACGCGGTCGGCCACCGCGTCGCGGGCGCTGAGCATGAACACCGGCGTGTCGCGCTGGCGGCGCAGGGTCTGCAGCACCGTCCAGCCGTCGGTGCCGGGCAGCATCACGTCCAGCAGCACCAGGTCGTAGGCGCTGGTCAGCGCCATGTGCAGGCCGTCGGTGCCGTTGCAGGCCAGGTCGACGACGTAGCCGTGCTCGGTCAGGCCCTTGCGGATGTAGGCGGCGGTCTTGGGTTCGTCCTCGACGATCAGGATGCGCATGGCGGGACGGGCGGCAGGCGGCGGGTCGGGCTGGACACCCCCGGATTGTCCCTGAGCCCGCCGCCCCGGGGGGGCCGGCCAGCCATATCACGCAAGCGCGCCGGCCGGCTTCGGGCGCAGGATGGGTGCCAGCGCGGTCGCCCCGGCGCCGCCCCAAGCCCCAGGAGACGCCCGATGACCGCCCCGACCACCTTCACCGCACTGGTGCAGCAGCGCGCCCGCCAGCAGCCCGACGCCACCGCCTACCGCTGCGGCGAGCGCCGCTGGCGCTATGCCGACGTCGACCGCGACAGCAACCGCATCGCCAACGCGCTGCGCGCCGCCGGCGTGGGCCCGGGCGACCGCGTCGCCGCGCTGACCAAGCACCATGTCGAATGCACCTTGCTGGTGCTGGCGGCGGCCAAGATCGGCGCGGTGGCCATGCCGGTGAACTGGCGGCTGGCGCCGGCCGAGGTGACCTGGATCCTGGACAACGGCGGCGCGCGCTTCCTGATGGCCGACGCCGCCTTCCTGGGCCTGGCCGACCGCAGCCAGCTGCCCGCCCTGGCCACCGTGGCCTGCACCGACGGCCCGCACGCCGGCCTGCCCGGCTTCGCCGACTGGCACGCCGGCGCGTCGGACCAGCTGGTGCCGGTGGACGCCCGGGGCGAGGACCCGATGCTGCAGCTGTACTCCTCGGGCACCACCGGCCTGCCCAAGGGCGTGGTGCTGTCGCACGCCGGGCTGCTGTTCAACTGCAGCCTGGGCTGCGCGGTGTGGCATGTCGGCGCCGAGGCGGTGGTCGGCAACCCGCTGCCGACCTTCCACATCGCCGGCACCAACATGGCGCTGTTCCCGCTGTACGCGGGCTGCAGCGGCATCTCCTTCCCGGACTTCGACCCCGCCGGCTTCATCGACGCCATCGGCCGCCACGGCATCACCCATGCCTTCCTGGTGCCGGCGATGATCCTGTTCATGCTGCAGGCGCCCAATGCCAAGGATGGCAACTACCGCTCGCTGCAGCTGATCTCCTACGGCGGCTCGCCGATCAGCGACCGCGTGCTGACCGACGCGATGGCCACCTTCGGCTGCGGCTTCCTGCAGGTCTACGGCCTGACCGAGATCGCCGGCTCGGCCACCTTCCTGATGCCCGAGGACCACGCGGCCAGCGGCCCCAAGGCGGCGCTGCTGCGCTCGGCCGGCCGCCCGGTGCCCGGCGCGCGCATCCGCATCGTCGACCCGGTGAGCGGCCAGGACGTGCCCGAGGGCGCCACCGGCGAGGTGCTGATCGAGTCGCCCGGCAACATGATCGGCTACTGGAAGAACGACGCCGCCACCGCCCAGGTCTTCCCCGAGGGCCGCAACGCACGCGGCGGCTGGTTCCGCAGCGGCGACGGCGGCTACCTGAAGGACGGCTACCTGTTCATCCACGACCGCATCAAGGACATGATCATCTCGGGCGGCGAGAACATCTACCCGGCCGAGATCGAGAACCTGCTGATGCAGCACCCGGCGGTGGCCGACGGCGCCATCATCGGCGTGCCCGACGAGACCTGGGGCGAGGCGGTGAAGGCCTGCGTGGTGCTGCGCCCCGGCGCCGCGCTGACCGCGCCCGAGCTGATTGCCTGGATGCGCGAACGCATGGCGCACTACAAATGCCCGAAGTCGGTGGATTTCGTCGACACCCTGCCCCGCAATCCCAGCGGCAAGCTGCTCAAGCGCGTGCTGCGCGAGCCCTACTGGCAGGGCAAGGTGCGGGCGGTGAACTGACGGCCTGGCCTGGTGGGGGCGAGTTTCGGCGCTTCTCAGTCGTTCTTCTTCGGCCGAGGCAGACCTTCGACGCATTGCGCGAAGGCCGAGACCACCGGGTACCCGGCTACCTCCGTGTCCCCCGCCGGCCTGTGGCCGGCTCCTCCTTTACCTGCGGTAGCCGGGCACCCGGTGCTCTCGGCCCGGCACCATCCCCGCAGGGCACGGGCCTGATCCCCGCATGCGGCGGTGGTGGCGGAGCGGCGTGACGGGCTGGCCTGCTTTGCGTAGGTAAAGGAGGAGGGTCGGCGCAGCCGACCCGGGGGACACGGAGCAAAGCAGGCCAGCCCGGCGCGCCGCGATCGCGCAGGCCGACGCAAAGTCCGCTTCAAGCAACAACGAGGTAACGGCAGCAAAGTGCCGTCAACAGCCCTCGGCAGCCTGCAGCCGCTGCGCCAGGAACGTCAGTTCGACTGCTTGATCAGCCGGCCGGAGGCGGACTGGATGGGGCGGGCGTTCATCGGGTAGAGGCGCGAGAACACGCCGATCTGCTCCACGGCGACGGGCACCGGCTGCTGCATCACCATCCACAGCACGCCCTCGCTGCACGGCGGCGTGGTCAGCGAGCCCATGTAGGTGAAATATCGGCGGTCGGCCGGCAGCAGGTGGTTCATGTCCAGCGGGGCGCGCACTGCCACCTCGCTGCCCTTTTCCAGCGGCAGGTTGTTCCACACCGTCTGCACCAGCGGGTGCGCGCTGCCGCGGTCCAGCAGCACGGCCACCACGGCCAGGCGGCCCTCGGGGTCCTTGTGCACCAGGTGGGCCACCATGTCGAACTGGCGGCCATCGATGCGCTCCTCCGACGGACGGTGGAAATGGAACTGCAGCAGGTCGTAGCGCCGGCCCTGCACCTCGATCGAGTTGCCGCCCTCCAGGTTGACCTGGATGGTGTGGCCGTTGTCGACGACGCGGAAGCCCGAGGGGCGGTAGTCGAACTGGATCGGCTCCAGGTCGACCTTGACGCCGCTGCGGATGTCGATCGGGCTTTGCCGCGTGCCGTTGGCGCAGGTGGCGAACTCGGGCTTGAGCTGGCCCCACTTCTCGGGTCCGCCCTCGCCGCTGTAGCTCCAGTGGGCGGCGTGGCCGTCGGCCTGGTGGCCGGCGGCGGCCTTCTCGGCGCGCAGCTTGGCCACCTTGGCCGCGGTGGCCGGGTGGTTGCCCTTCTGCGCGGTGGCCAGCGCGCCGTGCGCGTCGCCGCCGGCCTTGGACACCACCCGCACCACATAGGGCGAGGGCGCCTCCGGCGCCTTGGTCGCGCCGAGCTTGCTGGCCAGCTTCTCGCGCAGCGTGTCCATCGGGTCGCCGCCCGGCGCAGGTGCCGCCGCGGCCGGCCGGGCCTCGGCCTTGCCCGCCTCGGGCGCCGCCTTGGCCGGGGCCTTGGCCGCCGGCTTGGCTGCGCCGTGGGCATCGTGCCCCTCGGCGGCCCGCGCCGTGCCGACGGCGGCCAGCAGGGCGGCGACGGCCAGCAGCGCCGGCGACAGGCGGCGGGCGGAGCGCGGGGCGGGACGGAAGGCGTCAGCAGGCATGGCGTTGTGCTCGCAGAAAGGTTGCGCGCGCCGGACGGCTTGACCGTGCGACGCCCATGCGGTGCTATCGGCCGCGGCCGGGCCGAGCTTGAGCCCCGCGCCGGTTCAGGCCGGCAACCGCCGCAGCGCGTGCCAGGCCAGCAGGCCCACCGCCATCAGCGCCGTCGACGCCAGCGCCAGCGCCACCGTGGAATGCATCACCAGCGGCGCCACCGCGCCGGCCACCAGGCCGTTGGCCGCGCTGCCGACGCAGGCCTGCAGCGACGAGGCCATGCCGCGGCGCTCCGGCGCCAGGTCCAGCACCATCAGCGTGACCACCGGCACCATCAGCGCCCAGCCGAAGGCGAACAGCGCCACCGGCGGCAGCGCCCAGGCCGGGTGCGGCGCCAGCGCCAGGTTCAGCACCACGTTGAGCAGCGAGACGCTGACCATGATGGCGAAGCCCCAGCGGATCTGCCGCCGCGGCGGCATGCGCCCGGCCAGCCGGCCGCTGACCGCGGCGCCGCCCATGATCCCGGAGATCGTCAGCCCGAAGAACCAGAAGAACTGCGTCGGCCCCAGGCCCAGGTGGGTGCCCAGCCACTCGGGCGCCGACAGCACGTACAGGAACATGCCGTTGAAGGGCACGCCGCTGGCGAACACCAGCAGCACGAAGCGCGGGTTGCGCAGCAGCTCGGCGTAGCCGCGCATCAGCGGCCCCGGGGCGAAGGGCTGGCGCGTGGCGGGGTCCAGCGTCTCGGGCAGCAGGCGCCAGTTCAGCGCCCACAGCAGCGCGCCGATGGCGGTGAGCAGCCAGAAGATGGCGTGCCAGCCCAGGTGGACGAAGCACCAGCCGCCCAGCACCGGGGCGATGGCCGGCGCCACGCCGAAGTAGATCGTCACCTGGGACATCACCCGCTGGGCGTCCTCGGGCGGGAACAGGTCGCGGATGATGGCGCGAGAGACCACGACACCGGCGCCGGCCGACATGCCCTGCAGCGCGCGAAAGGCCACCAGCTGGCCGATGGTCTGGCTCAGCGCGCAGCCCAGCGAGGCCAGCGTGAACAGCGCCAGCCCCCACAGCACCACCGGCCGGCGGCCCAGGCTGTCCGACAGCGCGCCGTGGAACAGGTTCATCAGCGCGAAGCCGAACAGGTAGGCCGACAGCGTCTGCTGCATCTGCGCCGGCGTGGCGCCCAGCGAGGCGGCGATGCCCGAGAACGCCGGCAGGTAGGTGTCGATCGAGAACGGGCCCAGCGTGCCCAGGCAAGCCAGCAGGGCCGCCAGCGCCCAGCGCGGGCCGCGCCAGAGTCGGGAAGCGTTCGGGTTCATCGCGACCAGTGCAAAGCGAAGGCGGCAGGCCTTGTGGGCCTGCCGCCGTGGAAAAAGTGTGAAGTGCGCCGATAGGCCGGATTCTGTGCACCGCGCACCCCTTGCGGGGCACGCGGCGTGACCGCCATTCCTCTGGGCCGGGGGTCGCCCGCCCGGCTCGGTGCCACCTACCCGCCGGCTCCGCGGGCCACATCATCGCCGGCCTATTCGGTGTTGCTGCGCGTAGAGATTGCCCGTTTCACCCGGCACGGCGGACCGTGCCGACTCGTCTCTGTTGCTCTGATCCTCACCTCGCGGTGGACAGCCGTTAGCTGCTACGCCGCCCTGTGCAGTCCGGACCTTCCTCCAGGGCCGCCTTTCGGCGCTTGCCCCAGCGGCGGTCTGGCGCGCTTCACCGTGCGATTATCGGGGCAGTCCGCTGGACCTGCTGCAACGACAAGGAGAGACACCCCATGAGAGCCGAGAACATCCTCGCCACCATCGGCAACACGCCCCACGTGCGCATCAACCGCCTGTTCCCGGGCGCCGAGGTGTGGATCAAGAGCGAACGCGGCAACCCGGGCGGCTCGATCAAGGACCGCATCGCGCTGAGCATGGTCGAGGACGCCGAGCGCCGCGGCCGCCTGCTGCCCGGCGGCACCATCGTCGAGCCGACCTCGGGCAACACCGGCATCGGGCTGGCGATGGTCGCCGCGGTCAAGGGCTACAAGCTGGTGCTGGTGATGCCCGACAGCATGAGCGTGGAGCGCCGCCGCCTGATGCTGGCCTACGGCGCGACCTTCGACCTGACGCCGCGCGAGAAGGGCATGAAGGGCGCCATCGCCCGCGCCCAGGAGATCGTCGCGGCCACGCCCGGCGCCTGGATGCCGCAGCAGTTCGAGAACCCGGCCAACATCGCCGCCCACGTCAACACCACGGCCCAGGAGATCCTGCGCGACTTCCCCGAGGGCCTGGACGCGCTGATCACCGGCGTGGGCACCGGCGGCCACCTGACCGGCACCGCCCAGGTGCTGAAGAACGCCTGGCCCCGGCTGAAGGTCTTCGCGGTGGAGCCGGCGGCCTCGCCGGTGATCAGCGGCGGCCAGCCCAGCCCGCACCCGATCCAGGGCATCGGCGCCGGCTTCGTCCCCGAGAACCTGCACACCGGCCTGCTCGACGGCGTGGTCCAGGTCGACGCCGAGGCGGCGCGCGAGATGGCCCGCCGCAGCGCCCGCGAGGAAGGCATGCTGGTGGGCATCTCCAGCGGCGCAACGCTGGCGGCCATCGCCCAGAAGCTGCCCGAGCTGCCCGCCGGCAGCCGCGTGCTGGGCTTCAACTACGACACCGGCGAGCGCTACCTGTCGATCGACGGCTTCCTGCCGGCCTGAACACCGCCCCGCCGCGGCGCACCGCTGAACCGGCGGGGCGCCGGCCGCGCGCTCAGCCGGGCACCGCGACGCCGACCACCGCGGCGAGGCCGCCGATCAGGAAGCGCCGCACCTGCTCGTCGAACGCCGGCTCGTCCACCGGCGCGGCGCCGGCGGCGGTCTGGCGCACATAGCCCTCCAGCAGCGCGCCGCGCACACAGGGGTACAGGGCGGTCAGCCGCGGGCCATCCAGCGCCGGGTAGGCCGCCAGCAGGGCCGCCCCCCAGGCGGCCTCCACCGGCGCGAACAGCTGCGCCAGCGCCGCCGTGACCAGCGGGTCGTCGTCGTGGCGGCTGCGCAGGTGCATCCACAGCAGCTGCGCGCCGGCGGGCTGGTCGCGCAGGCGGCGCACGCACACCAGCAGCCGGTCCACCAGCTCGGCCGGTCCGGCGGTGCAGGGCTGGCCGCCGGCGACCGCCCGCAGCTCGTCCAGGCTGGACTCGACCACGCCGCGCCAGGCCTCGACCACGGCCAGGAACAGTTGCGGCTTGGCACCGAAGTGGTGGTCCAGCAGCGTCAGCGACACGCCGGCGTCCGCGGCGATCTGGCGCAGCGCCACGCCGCGGTAGCCGTAGCGCGAGAACAGCGCCTGGGCGCTGGCCAGGATCGCTGCGCGGCGGCCGGACAGGGCCGACGCCGGCAAGGCCGGCGTGACGGATGCCTCGGCGAGCGGAGCGCGCAGTGCTTGGCTTGGCTTCATTGGTGACGGACACCTCAGTCCGAAGACTGATCAGTTGTTCAGTTTGCGCCAACTCTGACCGACATCAAAGACACAGGTGGCCACCCGGGCCGCAGCCCCGTCGACCATGCTAGGCGATCGGCGGGGCGCCGCGCCCCCGGGGCAACCCATGCCGCCCTGCACCCTGGCCCCGCAACGTCCACGCACCCACCCCGCCATGAAACTCGACGACATCTCACTGACCAAGAAACTGTGGGGATCCATCATCCTGCTGCTGGCCGCGATGCTGGCGCTGGGCGGCTGGATCCAGTTCAGCAACGACCGCGCGCACCGCCAGGCCGCCGAGCAGACCGAGCGTGCGCGCGAGCTGATCACGCTGACCACCCAGTGGAAGTCGATCGGCCAGCTGAACACCGAGCGCATGATCGCCGGCATGAGCAGCAGCGAGGCCGCGGTGACGGCGCTGTTCGGCGAGCGCATGAAGAGCGGCATCGCCGCCAGCAGCGAGACGCTCAAGCAGATCCAGGCGCTGGCCACCACCGAGGCCGACAAGCGGGCGATGGACGCGGTGACCGAGCGGCGCAAGGAGGTGCTGGCCCTGGTCAAGAAGGGCAACGAGCTGAAGACCGGCGGCGACAGCGCCGCGGTGCAGGCCTTCCTGAGCAACGAGTTCATGCCGGTGATCGCCCGCTACGAGGCGGCGCAGGACGCGGTGGTGCAGGTGCAGCGCGACGAGCTGGCGCGCACCCAGCAGGCGGCCGAGGCCGCGCTGGCCCGCACCGCGCTGCTGGGCCTGCTGGCCACCGCCGCGGTCTGCGCGGCCGGGCTGGCCTGGGCGGCGGTGCTGCTGCGCTCGATCCACCATCCGCTGCAGCGCGCCGTGGCGCTGGCCGAGGCGGTGGCCGCCGGCGACCTGAGCCAGACCGTCGACGAGGCGCGCCGCGACGAGCTGGGCCGGCTGATGCGCGGCCTGGGCCGGATGAGTGCCCAGCTGCGCGGCCTGGTCGACCAGGTGCGCCAGGGCGTGTCCTCGGTCTCGGTGGCGTCCACGCAGATCGCCACCGGCAACCACGACCTGTCCTCGCGCACCGAGCAGACCGCGTCCAACCTGCAGGAGACCGCGTCCAGTCTGGAGCAGCTGACCGGCACCGTCGGCCACTCCGCCGACACCGCCCAGCAGGCCAGCACGCTGGCCGCCGACGCCGCGGCCGCGGCCCGCCGCGGCGGCGAGGTCGTCGGCGAGGTGGTGCACAGCATGGACCGCATCGCCGAGTCCTCGCGCAAGATCGCCGACATCATCAGCGTCATCGACGGCATCGCCTTCCAGACCAACATCCTGGCGCTGAACGCCGCGGTGGAAGCCGCCCGCGCCGGCGAGCAGGGCCGCGGTTTCGCGGTGGTGGCGGGCGAGGTGCGCACGCTGGCCCAGCGCTCGGCCGACGCGGCGCGCCAGGTCAAGGTGCTGATCGGCAGCTCGGTCGACGCGGTCGAGCACGGCTCGGGCCAGGTCGGCCAGGCGCGCGAGACCATGCAGGAGATCGTCGCCGGCGTGCAGCAGGTGTCCACGCTGATCGCCGAGCTGGCCAGCGCCGCGGTCGAGCAGCGTGACGGCATCCGCCAGGTCAACCAGTCGGTGGAGGCTATCGACACGATGACGCAGCAGAACGCCGCGCTGGTGGAAGAGTCCACCGCCGCCGCGGCCTCGCTGCAGTCGCAGGCCCAGCGCCTGCAGCAGCAGGTGGCGACCTTCCGCACCTGAGCGCGCCCGCCGGGCGCGGCCAGGGTCAGGCGGCCAGCGGCGCGGCCGCCACCACGCGCCCCGGCGACCGCGGCGGCCGGAACACCGCCGGGTCGTCGTAGAAGCCCGGCGCCCGGTTGGCCGGCCACCAGCCCGGCACGCCCAGCACCGGCAGCGGCAGCAGGGGCTTGGCGGCCCAGGCCGCGGCGTCCAGCGCCAGCGGCGCGTCGCCGGTGTCGTCCAGCGCCAGCACATGGGCGCACAGCGGCTTGCGCGGCGCGGTGGCCAGCTGCTCCAGCAGCGCGTGGCCGAACAGCGTGAGGCGCGCCTGCGTCCACAGCGCACGGCGGGTGAGGAACAGCGTGCGCCAGTCGCGTGCGCGCAGCGCCGCCCACAGCGCCGGCGGCGCCTGCAGCAGCGCGCCGTTCTCGTCGAACAGGGTCAGCGCGTCGCGCGCCGGGCCGCGCCGCCCGCCGATGCCCAGGCGGGCGATCTCGGCGGCCTGCAGCGCATTCAGCCGCCGCTTGAGCGCCGGCCGGGCCAGCCAGACCAGACCGTTGAACAGGTCGTGCAGGTTGTCGCGGGTGGGCACGCCGGCGCTGCGGGCGATGAAGGCCTCGTAGGCCTCGCCCGCCGGCAGGGCCTGCTGCGGCACGAAGCGCAGCGGGCCGGCGGCCAGCGTCGGCAGCGCCGCGTCGGCCACGGCGGCGTTCAGCGCGTCGGCCACGGGAACCCCGCGCTGCCACTGCGCCAGCACCTGCGACAGGCGGGGCTGCAGCGGCGCCAGCCAGGGCCGGCCGGTGTCGACGGTGCCGCGCGGCGCCGCCGGGCCGCTGCCGCGGATCAGAGCTGACGCCAGGCCAGGGTCTCGCCGCCGCGCAGCGGCTTGAGCTGGGCGTCGCCGAAGGGCACGGCCTCGGGCAGGGTCCAGGGCTGGCGCGCCAGCGTCACCGTGCCGGTGTTGCGCGGCAGGCCGTAGAAGTCGGGGCCGTGGTGGCTGGCGAAGCCTTCCAGCCTGTCCAGCGCGCCAACGGCGTCGAAGGCCTCGGCGTACAGCTCCAGCGCGCTCAGCGCGGTGTAGCAGCCGGCGCCGCAGACGCTGGCCTCCTTCATCGCGCTGGCGTGCGGTGCGCTGTCGGTGCCGAGGAAGAAGCGGTCCGAGCCCGAGGTGGCGGCGGCCACCAGGGCCTGGCGGTGCACCTCGCGCTTGAGCACCGGCAGGCAGTAGTAGTGCGGCCGCAGCCCGCCCTGGAAGATGGCGTTGCGGTTGTACAGCAGGTGGTGGGCGGTGACGGTGGCCGCGGTGTGCGCGCCGGCCTCGGCCACGTATTGCGCGGCCTCGCGGGTGGTGATGTGCTCGAACACCACCTTCAGCGCGGGGAAGTCGCGGCGCAGCGGCTGCATCACGCGGTCGATGAACACCGCCTCGCGGTCGAACACGTCGACCGCCGGGTCGGTGACCTCGCCGTGCACCAGCAGCAGCAGGCCGGCGCGCTGCATCGCCTCCAGCACCGGGTAGACCTTGCGGATGTCGGTGACCCCGGCGTCGCTGTTGGTCGTCGCCCCGGCCGGGTAGAGCTTGCAGGCCACCACGCCGGCCTCCTGGGCGCGGGCGATCTCGTCGACGGCCAGGTTGTCGGTCAGGTACAGCGTCATCAGCGGCTGGAAGTCGCTGCCGGCGGGCAGCGCCGCGAGGATGCGCGCGCGGTAATCCGCCGCGGCGGCCGCGGTGGTCACCGGCGGGCGCAGGTTGGGCATCACGATGGCGCGGGCGAACTGCCGCGCGGTGGCCGGCAGCACCGCCGCCATCGCCGCGCCGTCGCGCAGGTGCAGGTGCCAGTCGTCGGGGCGGGTCAGGGTGATCTGCGGGAGGCTCATGCGGGGATTTTCGCACCCGCGCCGGCGCCGGCCGTGCGTCAGTGCGGCTGGCGCAGGAAGTCCCACAGCGCCTGGGCCGCGGGCTTGACGTGGCGCGCCACCTCCGGGCGCTCGCGGTAGATGCGCACCTCCATCGTCAGCTCGCCCACGCCGGGCGGCGCGGCCGGCACCAGGCGGCGGCTGCGCAGTTCCTGGCGCACCGAGCTGGCCGGCAGGAAGGCCAGGCCGTGACCCTCCAGCGCCATCGCCTTCAGGCCCTCGGCCATGTCGGTCTCGTAGATCGTCTCCAGCGCCGGCGGCACCGGCATCTGGCGGATGATCTGGTCGACCATGTGGCCCATGTAGGCGCCGCCGGCGTAGGCCAGCAGCGGCACCGGCGCGCCGCTGCCCGGCGTCAGGCGGAACAGCGGCTGGCCCTCGCCATCCGATTTGGCGTAGGCGGCCAGCGTCTCGTGGCCCAGCGAGAGCATCTCGTAGCGGTCGGGGCTGAGCTGCAGCGGCTGCGAGGCGTGGTGGTAGGCGATCAGCAGGTCGCAGCCGCCCTCGGTCAGGCGCAGCACCGCGTCCAGCACATTGAGCGCGATCAAGCGCGTCTTGACGCCGCTGCCGAAGCGCCCGCGCAGCTCCATCAGCCAGTGCGGGAAGAAGGTGAAGGCCAGCGTGTGCGGAATGGCAAATTCGATCACGTCCTGCCCGCTGGCGCGGTGGGCGCGCATCAGGTTGCGCGCGGCCTGCAGCGCCACCAGGATCTCCAGCGCCTGGGCGTGCAGCGTCTCGCCGGCCGGCGTCAGCCGCGTCGGGTAGGACGAGCGGTCGACCAGGTCGACCCCGGCCCAGGCCTCCAGCGCCTGGATGCGCCGCGAGAAGGCCGGCTGGGTGACGTGGCGCAGCTGTGCCGAACGCGAGAAGCTGCGCGTCTCGGCCAGGCTGACGAAGTCCTCGAGCCACTTGGTTTCCACCCGGACGAGTGTAGTGGTGCACACCCAGCCCACCGATCTCGGGGCAGCCCGCTGTTTTTCCCCCCTGAACAAAGGGGACCGGCCCGGGACGGCGGCGGGGGCGCTTCGCTACAGTCGGTTTCATACGGCCGGCCCCTTGCACCAACCGGGTGCGAAAGCCCGGCCACCCACCATCGAAGCAGGATCACAACATGTTCAACGCTCTGCGCTCCGTGGCGGTTGCCGCCAGCCTGACCGCCCTCGCCGGCGCAGCCGTGGCCGGGCCGGTGGCCGTCGATTTCGAGGGCCTCAAGTCGGCCGTCGCCAGCGCCGACCCGAACGGCGCCGTCATCGGCACGCTCCAGGCCGGCGGCTACTCGATGGCCTTCGAGAACTTCCTCGCCTTCGACGACACCCTGGACAGCGTCACGCTGCCCTACAAGCGCGAGACCATCGCGACCCGTTCGGTGTTCGCCCGCAACGTGATCGACTCCAGGCCCGAGGACGGCACCGACAACCTGATCGCCACGATCCGGCTGAGCGGCAGCGGACGCACCTTCTCGACGCTGTCGTTCAACTATGGTCTGGGTCAGGTCGGCCTGAATGTCTACGTCACCGGCTCCAAGGGCAGCAGCGGTGCGATGAACGTCGTCACCAACGACTGCTTCAAGTGGAACACCGACGACAACAGCGCCAATGCGAACTGCCCGGGCGACGACAAGCCCGCCGCGAGCTTCGACCTCTCGGCCTACGGTGAGATCGAGAGCATCGCCTTCGGCATGGCCGAGGGCGGCCGCTACTTCACCCTCGACGACCTGCAGCTGGTGCCGACCAGCACCAACCCGGGTGGCGGCGGCACCGTCCCCGAGCCCGCCAGCCTGGCGCTGACCCTCGCCGCGCTGCTGGGTGCCGGCGCGGTCACCCGCCGCCGCCGCGCCGACTGAGCGCCAACGCCCCACGCCCGACGGCCCGCTGCTGCAGCGGGCCGTTGCATTTGGCGACGCCGCGGCGCCGGGCGCCGCGGATTGCGCGGCCGAGACCCGCCGCTCAGTGCGCCGCATCCTCCCCCGCCTGCTGCAGGCGCCACATCTCCGCGTAGCGGCCGTTGCGCGCCAGCAGGTCGGCGTGGGCGCCGCGCTCGACCACCCGGCCGGCGTCGAGCACGACGATCTCGTGCGCGTCGACCACCGTCGACAGCCGGTGGGCGATGACCAGGGCCGTCTTGCCCTGGGCGGCGCTCTTCAGCTCGGCCTGGATGGCGCGCTCGTTGGCCGAGTCCAGCGCCGAGGTGGCCTCGTCGAAGATCAAGATCGGCGGGTTCTTCAGCAGCGTGCGGGCAATCGCCACGCGCTGCTTCTCGCCGCCCGACAGCTTGAGCCCGCGCTCGCCGACCATCGTGCCGTAGCCGGCCGGCGTGGCGGCGATGAAGTCGTGGATGTGCGCGGCGCGCGCCGCGGCCTCGATCTCGGCCTGGCTGGCGCCGGTGCGGCCGTAGCCGATGTTGTAGCCCACGGTGTCGTTGAACAGCACGGTGTCCTGCGGCACGATGCCGATGGCCCGGCGCAGGCTGTCCTGGGTGACCTGGCGGATGTCCTGGCCGTCGATGGTGATGCGGCCGGCGGAGACGTCATAGAAGCGGTAGAGCAGCCGCGCCAGCGTGCTCTTGCCGGCGCCCGAGGCGCCGACCACCGCCACCGTCCGGCCCGCCGGCACCTCGAAGCTGATGCCGTGCAGGATGGGCCGCTTCGGGTCGTAGGCGAAGCGCACGTCCTCGAAGCGCACCGTGCCGGCGGCCACCTGCAGCGGCGGCGCGCCGGGCGGGTCGGCCACCTCGCGCTCGCGCTCCAGCAGCACGAACATGCGGTCCAGGTCGGTCAGGCTCTGCTTGACCTCGCGGTACAGCACGCCCAGGAAGTTCAAGGGCACGTAGAGCTGGATCAGGAAGGCGTTGACCATCACCAGGTCGCCCAGCGTCAGCCGGCCGTCGACGACGCCCTGGGTGGCGCGCCACAGCATGGCCACCAGGCTGGCGGCGATGATCAGCTGCTGGCCGGTGTTGAGCATCGACAGCGTGGTCTGGCTGCGCACCTGGGCACGGCGGTAGGCCTCCAGGCCGGCGTCGTAGCGGCGGGCCTCGAAGGCTTCGTTGTTGAAGTACTTGACCGTCTCGTAGTTCAGCAGCGCGTCGATGGCGCGGGTGTTGGCGCGCGAGTCGGCCTCGTTCATCTCGCGGCGGAAGCGGCTGCGCCACTCGGTGACGCTGACGGTGAAGACGATGTAGACCGCCAGCGCCGCCACGGTGATCCAGACGTAGCCCAGGTCGAAGCGCCAGCCCAGGAAGCCCAGCACCAGCGCCACCTCGACCAGCGTGGGCAGGATGGTGTAGAGCGAGTAGGACGCCAGCGACTGCAGCGCCCGCGTGCCGCGCTCGATGTCGCGCGAGAGGCCGCCGGTCTGGCGCTCGAGGTGGAAGCGCAGGCTCAGCGCGTGCAGGTGGCCGAAGACCTGCAGCGCGATCTGCTTGCTGGCGCCGAAGGACACCTTGGCGAAGACCAGCTCGCGCAGCTCGGTGAACAGGCTGGTCGACAGGCGCAGGCCGGCGTAGGCCAGCAGCAGGCCCGCCGGCACCACCAGCAGGGTGCGCGGGTCGCCGGGCTTCAGGTCCAGTGCGTCGACCAGGTGTTTGAGGAGCACCGGCACGCCGACGTTGGCCGCCTTGGCCGCCACCAGGCAGCCCAGGGCCAGCAGCACCCGCCAGCGGTAGGGCCACAGGTAGGGCCACAGCCGCGACAGGGTCTGCCAGTCGGAGCGTTCGGGGCGGCGGGCTTCGCTGGCGGGCAGCGGCAGGCTGGACGAGGGTGCGGAACGGCGCATGGCAGGCAATCGCGGATGGAACAATGGGCCGCTCCACAGCCAGCGAGGTCCCCATGAGCGACGCACCCGGCCCCCGGCAGCCCCTGACCGGCCCCCTGAGTTTGCCCGACGGCAGCGAGCTGGTGCTGCGGGTGATGCCGATGCCCGCCGACGTCAACGGCAACGGCGACATCTTCGGCGGCTGGCTGATGGCCCAGGTCGACCTGGCCGGCGCGGTGCTGCCGGCGCGCATCGCCAAGGGCCGCATCGCGACCGTCGCGGTCAACGAGTTCGTCTTCAAGCAGCCGGTGACGGTGGGCGACCTGGTGAGCTTCTACGCGCGCGTTCTGCGGGTGGGCAACACGTCCATCACCTGCCACGTCGACGTCTACGCCGAACGCAACCCGGCCAACCTGCAGGTGGTCAAGGTGACCGAGGCCAACCTGACCTACGTGGCCATCGACGCCGAGGGCAAGCCGCGACCCATTCCCAGGGGCTGAGCAGGGCGTCGGGATTCGGCGCTTTGCTGCCTTTGCTTGTTCTTGTTGGAAGCGGACTTGGCGTCGGTCTTCGCGGTCGCGGCGCGCCGGGCTGACCTGCTTTGCTCCGTGTCCCCCGCGTCGGCTGCGCCGCCCCTCCTCCTTTACCTACGCAAAGCAGGCCAGCCCGTCACGCCGCTCCGGCACCACCGCCGCATGCGGGGATCAGGCCCGTGCCCTGCGGTGAGGGTGCCGGGCCGAAACCACCGGGTGCCCGGCTACCGTAGGTAAAGGAGGAGGAGGCCGCAGGCCGACGGGGGACACGGAGGTAGCCGGGTACCCGGTGGTCTCGGCCAACGCGCAGGACGTCGAACGTCCGCTTCGACCGATGCACAACGGCAGCAAAGCGCCGAATCCCGACCTCCGCGCAACGTCAAAGGCGCGGGCAGATCCTGTCGGCGATGTGGCCGGCCAGCGCCTCGCCCCACAGGCGGTACAGCGGGGCGCCGGGGTGGAAGCCGTCGCGGGCCAGCAGCGCGGAGTCGTCCAGCGGCAGGTCGATGGCCGCGTGGCTGAGGCCCGGCTGCTGGCCCGCCCAGGATGCCAGTGCCCGCTCGTGCGCGGCGGCGTCGCGGCCGGCCAGCCAGCGCAGCGGCTGCGGCAGACCGGCGAAGCGGCCCATCGGCGGCACGGCGGTGACCACCACCTGGCGCACGCCGGCGCGCTGCTGCAGCGCCGCCACCAAGGCCGCACGGTGCTGCAACGCACGCGCCGGCGGCACCAGGTCGACCACGTCGTTGACGCCGGTGACCAGCACCGCCACGTCGGCGGGCTGCGCCTCATCGACCAGGGCCAGGGCCTGGGCGGTGGTGACGCCGGAGCGGGCGCACAGCTGCCAGCGCACGCGCCGGCCCAGGCGCTGCGCCAGCGCCGCGGCCAGCGGGCCGGCCAGCGCCTGGCGCTGGTGGTCCACGCCGACGCCGGCGGCCGACGAATCGCCCAGCACCAGCAGCGCCGGCCCGGCCGGGCCCTGGCCGGCGTGGCCCCGGCGCGGGCCGGCGGCCTCGGGCAGCTTCGGCAGGCGGCGGCGCGTCCACACCGCCTGCGGCAGCACAAGCGGCGCCAGCGCCAGCTTCAGCGCGACCGACATGTCCCCTGCGCCGCGGCGGCGGGTGTCAGAACTTGCTGAAGTCGGGCTTGCGCTTGGCCAGGAAGGCCGAGAAGGCCTCCTGCGCCTCGGGGCTGCGCAGGCGCTGGGTGAACAGCACGCCCTCCTCGGCCATCACCGCGTCGATGCGCGCGCGCGCGGCGCCGCCGCGCATCAGCTTCTTGGTCTCGCGCACGGCCGACGGCGGCAGCGCGTTGAAGCGCTCGGCCATGCGGCGCGCGTGGTTGACGACCTCGCCGGCCGGCAGCACCGCGTTGGCGATGCCGCAGTCCACCGCCTCGGGGCCGGTGAAGGGCTCGCCCAGCATCAGCTTCTCGGCCGCCTTGACATGGCCCATCAGCGCCGGCACCACCAGGCTGCTGGCGAACTCGGGCACCAGGCCCAGGCCGACGAAGGGCATGGACAGGCGCGCCTCGTCGCTGACGTAGACCAGGTCGCAGTGCAGCAGCATCGTGGTGCCGATGCCCACCGCCGCGCCGGTCACGGCGGCGACCACCGGCTTCTCGCAGTCCAGCAGCGCGCGCATGAAGCGGTAGACCGGCGCGTCGTCGCCGGCCGGCGGGCGCTGCAGGAAGTCCTCCAGGTCGTTGCCCGAGGTGAACACGCCGGGCTGGCCGACGAACAGCACCGAGCGCACTGCGCCGTCCTGGCCGGCGGCGACCAGCGCGTCGGCCATCGCGCCGTACATCGCGGCGGTCAGCGCGTTCTTCTTCTCGGGGCGGGCGATCTCGATCACGGCCACGCCGTTGAAGGTGGCGGTGCGGATGGTCATGGCAGGGGTCTCCAGAAACGAAAAAGGCGGCCCGCGGGCCGCCTCGAAGTGGGGGCGATCAGAGCGCCTCGAAGATACCAGCGGCGCCCTGGCCGGTGCCCACGCACATCGTGACCATGCCGTACTTCAGCTTGCGGCGGCGCAGCGCGTGCACCACGGTGGCGGCGCGGATGGCGCCGGTGGCGCCCAGCGGGTGGCCCAGCGCGATCGCGCCGCCCATCGGGTTGACCACCGCCGGGTCCAGGCCCAGGTCGCGCATCACCGCCAGCGACTGCGCGGCGAAGGCCTCGTTCAGCTCGATCCAGCCCAGGTCGTCCTGCTTCAGGCCGGCGTAGCCCAGCGCGGCAGGGATGGCGGCGATCGGGCCGATGCCCATGATCTCCGGCGGCACGCCGCGGCTGGCGAAGCTGACGAAGCGCGCCAGCGGCTTCAGGTCGAACTGCTTGACCGCCTTCTCGCTGGCCAGGATCAGCGCGCCGGCGCCGTCGCTGGTCTGGCTGCTGTTGCCGGCGGTCACGCTGCCCTTGGCGGCAAACACGGGCTTGAGCTTGGCCAGGCCTTCCAGGCTGGTGTCGGGGCGGGCGCCCTCGTCCAGGTTCACCGTGCGGGTCTTCAGCGTGACCTCGCCGGTGGCCAGGTCGGGCACGCGGGTGACCACGTCGACCGGGCAGATCTCGTCGGCGAACTCGCCGGCGGCCTGGGCGGCCAGCGCCTTCTGGTGCGAGGCCAGCGCGAAGGCGTCCTGGTCCTCGCGGCTGACCTTCCACTGCTGCGCCACCTTCTCGGCGGTCAGGCCCATGCCGTAGGCGATGCCGATGTTCTCGTCGCGGGCGAACACCGCCGGGTTGAAGGCCGGCTTGTTGCCGCCCATCGGCACCAGGCTCATCGACTCGGCACCGCCGGCGATCATCACGTCGGCCTCGCCGACGCGGATGCGGTCGGCGGCCATCTGGATCGCCGTCAGGCCCGAGGCGCAGAAGCGGTTGATGGTGACGCCGCCCACGCCGTGCGGCAGGCCGGCCAGGGCCACCGCGATGCGGGCCATGTTCATGCCCTGCTCGCCCTCGGGGAAGCTGCAGCCGATGACCGCGTCCTCGATGGCCTTGGGGTCCAGCGTCGGCACCTGGGCCAGCGCGGCCTGCAGCGCGGTGACCAGCAGGTCGTCCGAGCGCGTGTTCTTGAAGTAGCCCCGGCCCGAGCGGCCGATCGGGGTGCGGCTGGCCGCGACGATGTAGGCCTCTTGCACTTGCTTGCTCATGGTGTGTGTCCTCGATCGGTCGGTCAGTTGCGCACCGGCTTGCCGGTCTGCAGCAGGCCCATCACCCGCTCCTGGGTCTTGGGGTGCTCCAGCAGGCTGCAGAAGTGCTTGCGCTCCAGCGCCATCAGGTAGTCCTCGGTCACCGGCGTGCCGGCGTCCAGGTCGCCGCCGGTCACCACGTCGGCGATCAGGCTGGCGATGTGGAAGTCGTGCGCGCTGATGAAGCCACCATCGCGCATGCCCACCAGCTGTGCCTGGATGGTGGCCTTGGCGGTGCGGCCGGCGGCCGCGAAGGCGGTCTTCAGCGGCGCGCGCCAGTTGGCCGCGGCCATGGCCTTGGCCTGCTCGATGGCGACGAACAGCAGCTCGTCGCGGTGGGCGACGATGACGTCGTCGGCCAGCAGGTAGCCCAGCTTGCGGCTCTCGATCGCGCTGGTGCCCACGGTGGCGGTGGCCGCGGCCTGGAAGCCGTCCTTCAGGAAGGGCAGCAGGTCGCTGCTGCCGACCGCGGCGGCCTGCTCGGCGGCGCGGCGGGCGATGTAGGTCAGGCCGCCGCCGGCCGGCAGCAGGCCGACGCCGATCTCGACCAGGCCGACATAGCTTTCCATGTGCGCCACGCGCTTGGCGCAGGCCACGGCGATCTCGCAGCCGCCGCCCAGCGCCAGGCCGCGCACCGCGGCGATGGTGGGCACGCTGGCGTAGCGCACGCGCAGCAGCGCGTCCTGCAGCTTCTTGACCTCGGGGGCGATGCCCTTGGCGCCGGCCTTCATGAAGGTCGGCAGCATGGCCTCCAGGTTGGCGCCGGCCGAGAAGGGCTCGTCGGGCGACCAGATCACCAGGCCGTCGTAGCCGGCCTCGGCCAGTTCCACGCCCTTGAGCAGGCCCTCGACGGTGCCCGGGCCGATGGTGTGCATCTTGCCGGTCAGCGTCAGGATCAGCACCTGGCCGTCCAGCGTCCACAGCCGGCACTCGTCGTTCTTGAAGACCTCGGTGCCGGCGCCGGCCACCGCAGCGGCGCCTTCACCCAGCAGCTTCTCGGGGAACAGCTGGCGGGCGTAGACCGCCAGCGCCGGGCGCGGCAGGTAGGCGCCGCGGGCGGCGCTCCACGAGCCCTCGGGCGTGTGCACGCCGGTGCGGCCGTCGAACACCCAGGCCGGCAGCGGCGCGCTGCACAGCGTCTTGCCGGCCTCGATGTCGGCCTTCACCCACTCGGCCACGGCCTGCCAGCCGGCCTCCTGCCACAGCTCGAACGGGCCCTGCTTCATGCCGAAGCCCCAGCGCATGGCCAGGTCCACCTCGCGGGCGGAGTCGGCGATGTCGGCCAGGTGCACCGCGCAGTAGTGGAAGCTGTTGCGCAGGATGGCCCACAGGAACTGCGCCTGCGGGTGGCTGGACTCGCGCAGCAGCTTCAGGCGCTCGGCGGCGGGCTTCTTCAGGATGCGGTCGACCAGCGGGTCGGCCTTCTTGCCGGCCGGCACGTAGCTGCCGGTGGCGGCGTCGAAGCGCTGCACGTCCTTGCCGACCTTCTTGTAGAAGCCGGCCTTGGTCTTCTGGCCCAGGGCGCCAGCGGCGATCAGCTTGGCCACCGCGTCGGGCGTGGCGTAGCTGGCGTAGAAGGGGTCGGCCTGCAGGTTGTCCTGCATGGTCTTGACGACGTGGGCCATGGTGTCGATGCCCACCACGTCGGCGGTGCGGAAGGTGCCGCTGCTGGCGCGGCCCAGCTTCTTGCCGGTGAGGTCGTCGACGACGTCGTAGCTCAGGCCGAAGTTCTCGGCCTCCTTGATCGTGGCCAGCATGCCGGCGATGCCGACGCGGTTGGCGACGAAGTTGGGGGTGTCCTTGGCGCGGACCACGCCCTTGCCCAGTGTGCGGGTGGCGAAGGTCTCCAGCTGGTCCAGGATCTCCGGGCGGGTGCCCGGGGTCGGGATCAGTTCCACCAGCTGCATGTAGCGCGGCGGGTTGAAGAAATGGATGCCGCAGAAGCGCGGTTGGATCGCTTCGGGCAGCACCTCGGACAACTTGGTGATCGACAGGCCCGAGGTGTTCGAGGCCACGATCGCGTGCGGCGCGATGTGCGGCGCCACCTTGGTGTACAGGTCCAGCTTCCAGTCCATGCGCTCGGCGATCGCCTCGATCACCAGGTCGCAGCCGGCCAGCAGGTCGAGGTGGTCCTCGTAGTTGGCGGGCTGGATCAGCGCCACGTCGGCGGCCACGCCGATCGGGCTGGGCTTGAGCTTCTTCAGGCCGTCCAGGGCCTTGAGCACGATGCCGTTCTTCGGCCCTTCCTTGGCGGGCAGGTCGAACAGCACCACCGGCACCTTGACGTTGACCAGGTGGGCGGCGATCTGCGCGCCCATCACGCCGGCGCCGAGCACGGCGACCTTGCGGACATTGAATCGGTTCATGGGTTCTCCAGGAAAGTCTGTGGGGTCAGGCGCTGCGGGGGTGGGTCACTCCACGCGGACCCACTGCTGGTTGCGGTAGAACGGGCCGCGGTAGCCGCGCACCTCCAGCCGCTTGCCGCCGTCCAGCGGCTTCAGGCGCAGGCGGTAGACATTGCCGTTGTTCGGGTCGAGGATGTCGCCGTCCTCCCAGTGGTGGCGCTCGGCGTCGGCGCGGGCGTTGCGGATCACCGTCATGCCCTGCACCGGCTGGTTCTTGCGCTCGTCGGCACACTTCTCGCACTTGGCGTCGGCCTTGCCGGCCTCGAGGATCTTCTCGACCTTGCCGGTCAGCACGCCGCCGGCCTCGGTGATGCGCACCAGCGACTTCTCGACCTTGGTCTCGTCGTCGATGGTCTTCCACAGGCCCACCGGCGTGGCCTGCGCCAGCGCGGCGCCGGCCGCGGCCAGCAGGGACAGGGCGATCAGGGTCTTCTTCATCGTCGTCTCCTCTCGTGGTCCTCGGCGCCGGTGCGTGCCGTTCAGAACAGGGCCTCGTCCATCGCCATCAGCGGCTGCAGGCCGGCGCGGGCGGTGCGGATCAGCGACGCCGTCTCGGGCAGCAGCTTGGCGAAGTAGAAGCGCGCGGTGTGCAGCTTGGCGGTGTAGAACGGGTCGCCGCTGCCCTGCTTGTCCAGCGCGATCAGCGCCATGCGGGCGAACAGGTAGGCGAAGGTCAGGTGGCCGACCACGCGCAGGTAGTCCACCGCGGCGGCGCCCACCTCGTCGGCATTGCCCATGGCCTTCATGCCCAGCTCCATCGTCAGCTTGGTGACCTTGTCGCCCAGGTCGGCCAGCGGGTTGACGAACTCCTGCATGTCCTCGCGCACGCCGTGCTCCTCGACGAAGGCGGCGATCTCCTTGCCGAACAGCTTCATCTGCTTGCCGTTGTCGCCCAGCACCTTGCGGCCCAGCAGGTCCAGCGACTGCACGGTGTTCGTGCCCTCGTAGATCATGTTGATGCGCGAGTCGCGCACGAACTGCTCCATGCCCCACTCGTGGATGTAGCCGTGGCCGCCGAAGACCTGCTGGCAGTGCGTGGTGGCGGTCCAGCCGTTGTCGGTGAGGAAGGCCTTGACGATGGGCGTCAGCAGCGCGACGCGGCCCTCGGCGGCCTGGCGCTCGTCGGCGTCGTCGCTGCCCAGCGCCACGTCCAGCTGCAGCGAGGTGTAGGCCAGCAGCGCGCGGCCGCCCTCGGCGTAGGCGCGGGCGGTCAGCAGCATCTTGCGCACGTCGGGGTGCACGATGATCGGGTCGGCCGGCTTGTCCGGCGCCTTCGGGCCCGACAGCGCGCGCATCTGGATGCGGTCCTTGGCGTAGGCCACGGCGTTCTGGTAGGCCACCTCGGTCAGGCCCAGGCTCTGGTTGCCCACGCCCAGGCGCGCGGCGTTCATCATCACGAACATCGCCAGCAGGCCCTTGTTGGGCTGGCCGACGATCCAGCCGCTGGCGCCGTCCAGCGTCATCTGGCAGGTGGCGCTGCCGTGGATGCCCATCTTGTGCTCGATGCCCGAGCAGAAGATGGCGTTGCGCTCGCCCAGGCTGCCGTCGGCGCCGGGGATGAACTTGGGCACCACGAACAGCGAGATGCCCTTGCTGCCCTCGGGCGCCTCGGGCAGGCGGGCCAGCACCAGGTGGACGATGTTGGCGGCCAGGTCGTGCTCGCCGGCGGAGATGAAGATCTTCTGGCCGGTGATCTTGTAGCTGCCGTCGGCCTGTGGCTCGGCCTTGCTGCGCAGCAGGCCCAGGTCGGTGCCGCAGTGCGGCTCGGTCAGGCACATGGTGCCGGTCCACTCGCCGCTGGTCAGCTTGGGCAGGTACAGCGCCTGCTGCTCGGGCGTGCCGTGGGCGTGCAGGGCCTCGTAGGCGCCGTGGCTCAGGCCGGGGTACATCGTCCAGGCCTGGTTGGCGCTGTTGAGCATCTCGTAGAAGCACTGGTTCACCGTGTGCGGCAGGCCCTGGCCGCCGAAGGCCGGGTCGCAGCTCAGTGCCGGCCAGCCGCCTTCCACGTACTGGGCGTAGGCCTCCTTGAAGCCCTTGGGCGCGGTGACCGCGTGGGTGCTGCGGTCCAGCGAGCAGCCCTGGGCGTCGCCCGGCAGGTTCAGCGGCGCGACGACCTCGGCGGCGAACTTGCCGCCCTCCTCCAGCACGGCGTTGATCGTGTCCGCGTCGATCTCGGCATGGGCCGGCAGCTGGCGCAGCGTGCCGGCGGCGTCGAGCAGCTCGTGCAGCACGAACTGCAGGTCACGGATCGGCGGGGTGTACTGGGGCATGGCGTCGCTCCTGGGACGTTCGGGGGAAAGGGGAAGGGAAAGGCGGTGGTCGCGTGCCGCGGGCTCAGCGCGCCGCGGCGGCGGGCGCCGGCGCTGCGTCGGCACCGGGCACCATGTAGAAACGCACGATGCGGTCGAAGGCCACGCGGGCGCGGTCGATCGCGCCGGGGATGCGCAGGAACCGCGCGTCGTGGTGCAGCGCCAGGATCAGGCCGTGCACCTCGAACAGCATCTGCAGCACGTCCATGTCGGCACGCAGGTGGCCGGCCTCGACGGACAGGCGGATCGCCCGCTCCAGCGCCGACTGCCAGGCCCGCACCATCGACGCCAGCGCGTCGCGCACCGGGCCGGGCCGGTCGTCGAACTCGGTGGCGCCGCTGATGTAGATGCAGCCCGAGTCCAGCTCGACCGAGACGCGCCGCACCCAGCCCTCGAACAGCGCGCGCAGGCGCGGCAGGCCGCGCGCCTCGCGCACCGCGGGGAAGAACACCTCTTCCTCGAAGCGGGTGTGGTACTCGCGGATCACCGCGATCTGCAGTTCCTCGCGCGAGCCGAAGTGGGCGAACACGCCCGACTTGCTCATGCCGGTGACGTCGGCCAGCGTGCCGATCGACAGGCCTTCCAGGCCCACGTGCGAGGCCTGGGCCAGCGCCGCGTCGAGGATGGCCGCACGCGTCTGCTGCCCCTTGTGCAGCGCGCGGGCGCTGCCGGCGCTGGACGCGGCACGTTTTCGGGGGACGGGCAGGGCGGTGACGGTCACGGCGTGGCGGGGGTACGGCTGGGGGTCGGGAATGGAACGAACGGTCGTGCTATTTTGCAGAAGACTTCCGCGCGGTGTCGACGGGGCGGACCCGAAATTTCTAGACGCCGCTGACTAGTCGGTGCAGCAATCCACGGCCCGCGCCGCGGCGCCGCCACCGGCCCGCCGCGGCACCGCCCCATTGGCATGGGGTTTGCGGACGCGTGGTTGAAGCCGCGGCGGCGGATGCGCTACCCTCGACACCGTTGGCAGTGGTTGTGGGTTCGTCGGTCCGCCTGGAGGTCGTGTCCCGTGGAGGTGCTGCAGCTCGATGTGTCCGGTCGCCCGCAGGCGTGGATCACGCCGCGCGAGGCGGCCTTGCTCTATGCCTGCGACGGCGTCGCCTGGACCCTGGGCCGCGCCTGCCACGTGCTGCGCGGCGGCATGCAGCGCGCCACCGGGCTGCAGTCGCGCATCGAGGTGCACCCCATCATCGCGGTGCGCGGCTGCGTGCCCAGCCGGGCCTGGCGCGTCACCCCGGCGCTGACCAACCCCAAGCTCTTTGTGCGCGACCGCCACCTGTGCGCCTACTGCGGCGCGCGCTTCACCTTCGACCAGCTCACCCGCGAACACATCGTGCCCACGTCGCGTGGCGGCCGCGACACCTGGATGAACTGCATCACCGCCTGCCGTGCCTGCAACGGCCGCAAGGGCAACCGCCTGCCCGAAGAAGCCCGCATGTCCCTGCTCTACCTGCCCTACACCCCCAGCCTGCACGAGGACATGATCCTGCGCGGCCGCCGCATCCTGGCCGACCAGATGGAATTCCTGCTCGCCAGCGTGCCGCGGCACAGCCGGCTGCACGGCTGAGGCGCGGCGGTGCGCCCCCCGCAACGGCCGCCGGCCCCGCCGGCGGCGCGGGCCCTGCTCGCGGCCCTGCTGCTGCCCGCGCTCGCGTCGGCGGCCCCCACGACCCTGCCGCCGGCAGCGACCACCGCCGCCGCGCCGCACCGCGTGCCCGACACCCTGGCCCAGCGCCTGCAGCCCTGCATGGCCTGCCACGGCGCCGAGGGCCGCGCCAGCCGTGACGGCTACCTGCCGCGCATCGCCGGCAAGCCCGCCGGCTACCTCTACCAGCAGCTGCTGAACTTCCGCGACGGCCGGCGCAGCAACGCCACGATGGCCGGCTTCCTGGCCCATCAGACCGACGCCTACCTGTACGAGATGGCCCAGCACTTCGCCGCGCTGGAGCTGCCGCACGCCCCGCCGCCGCCCGCCCGGGCCGACGCCGCGCAGCTGGCGCGCGGCGAGCGCCTGGCCCGCCAGGGCGACCCGGTGCGCCGCCTGCCGGCCTGCACCGCCTGCCACGGCCAGACGCTGGCCGGGGCCCTGCCCACCGTGCCGGGGCTGCTGGGGCTGCCGCGCGACTACCTGGTGGGCCAGCTGGGCGCCTGGCGCACCGGCATGCGCCGCGCCATCGCCCCCGACTGCATGGCCGACCTGGCCCGCCGCATGAGCCCCGAGGACGCCAGCGCCGTGGCCGCCTGGCTGGCCGCGCGGCCGGTGCCGGCCGGCGCCCGGCCCGAACCCGCGCTGCCCCAGCCCACGCCCCTGCCCTGCGGCGCGGTGCAGACGCCGGCACCGATCCCGTCGGCCGCGCAGCCGGCGCGGCCCGCCCCCGGAGCCGGCCGATGAGCCGCCGCCTGCGCCTGCTGGGCGGCGCGCTGGCCGTGCTGGCCGCCCTGACGGCCCTGCTGGCCTGGCTGAACCTGCGCGGCGAGCCGCCGCTGGAGCCCGACCCGCCCGCCACCAGCGCGGCGACCAGCGCGGCCACCGCCCCCGACGCCGCCACGCTGCAGCGCGGCGCCTACCTGGCGCGCGCCGGCAACTGCGCCGCCTGCCACACCGCGCCGGGCGGCGCGGCCTATGCCGGCGGCCGCGCGCTGGCCACGCCCTTCGGCACGGTCTACGCCGGCAACCTGACGCCCGATGCCGACACCGGCCTGGGCCGCTGGAGCGCCGCCGAGTTCCGCCGCGCGCTGCAGCACGGCCGGGGCCGCGACGGCCGGCTGCTGGTGCCGGCCTTCCCCTACACCCACTTCACCCTGGTCAGCCGCGCCGACGCCGACGCGCTGTGGGCCCACCTGCGCCAGCTGCCGCCGGTGCGCCAGGCCACGCCGCCCCACGCGCTGCGCTGGCCCTACGGCACCCAGCCGGCGCTGGCGGTGTGGCGGGCGCTGTACTTCCGCCCCGGCCGCTTCGAGCCCGACCCGCGGCGCGACGCCGCCTGGAACCGCGGCGCCTACCTGGTCGAGGGCCTGGGCCACTGCGCCGCCTGCCACGGCGGGCGCGACGCCCTGGGCGGCGGCGGCCGGCTGGGCGGCGGCGGCACGCCGCTGGCCATCGACCGCTGGGTGGCCCCGCCGCTGACCGACCCGGGTGCCGCCGGCGCGCGGCTGCAGGACCTGGACGACTGGGTGCGCCTGCTGCAGACCGGCCAGACCGACCGCGCCGCGGTGCAGGGCCCGATGGCCGAGGTGGTGGCCGGCAGCACCCAGCACCTGCACCCGGCCGACCTGCGCGCAATGGGCGTCTACCTGCGCAGCCACCTGGCGCCGCCGGCCGGGCCGGCCCGGCTGCCCGCCCGCGATGCCGACGCCCTGGCCCGCGGCGCCAGGCTCTACACCCGCCACTGCGCCGACTGCCACGGCGCGCAGGGCCAGGGCGCGGCGGGTGCCTACCCGGCGCTGGCCGGCAACCCGACGGTGACCATGGCCGACCCGCGCAACCTGCTGCGCGCCATCACCGCCGGCGGCTTCGCCCCGGGCACCGCGGGCAACCCGCGGCCCTACGGCATGCCGGCCTTCGACCTGCCGCACGCCGACCTGGCCGCGCTGGCCACCTGGCTGCGCGCCGCCTGGGGCCACGACGCCCCGCCGGTCGGCGAGGTGCAGGTGCTGCTGGCGCGCTGAGCGCGGCTGGCGGCCGCCCGGCGTCCCGGCTTCACCCTTCTTCACCCGGCACCGCGGAACAAGGCCGGCGCGGGCCGGTCCAAACCCCCGGTCAACGGCGGCCCCGTGCGCGCCGTTGTGAAGACTCGACATTCCAAGGACCCCCATGCGCCGTTCCGCCCTCCCCCTCGCCCTGCTCGCCGCCGCCGTGCTGGCCGGCTGCGCCACCAGCAGCCCCGACGTCATCAAGCGCGACGACGCCCAGCGCCTGTCCACCGTGCAGGACGCCACCGTGCTGTCGGTGCGCCCGGTGGTGGTCGACGGCAGCCAGAGCGGTGCCGGCGCGGTGGCCGGCGGCGTGGTCGGCGGCATCGCCGGCTCGTCGGTGGGCGGCCGGCGCGAATCGGCTGCGGTGGGCGTGCTGGGCGCGGTGGCCGGCGCCGTGGTGGGCAATGCCATCGAGCGCGCCAGCACGCGCGAGGAATCGCTGGAGATCCTGGTCCAGCTGCGCAACGGCGAGCGCCGTGCCGTGGTGCAGGCCAAGGGCAACGAGAGCTTCAACCCCGGCGACGCGGTGATCCTGGTCAGCACCGGCGGCAAGGTGCGGGTGATGCGCGCGCCGGCGGTGGCCCCCGGCGCCGCGCCCGCCCCGGCGCCGCTGCCCGCACCGGTCCCCGGCACCCGCAGCTGAGCTGCCGCGGCCGCCCGCGGGGCGGCGCGAGGCCGGAGATCGGCGGTGCAGGCCCGTCTTTTCCGGGTTTCGGCAGGGCACGGCCGGCCCTAGCCTGTCCGGGTCGCGGTGGAGTTCGTGGTCGAGAGCTGTTCTCGGCCCGCCGACGACCTGAAGAACAACATGTCGAACACCGAGACCACCGCCGAGGCCGGCGCGGCCCTGGCCGAGCCGAATGCCGCCGCCAGCCCGGGCGCCGAGGGCAACGCCGGATCCAAGGCCGAGAACACGGCCGAGCAGGAGGAGGCCCAGCGGCAGGCGCGGCTGAAGCAGCTGCTCGAGCGCATCGACGCCCAGCCGGACTTCGCCAGCACGAAGGACTCGATGCTCGGCATCCAGAAGATCTCGCGCTCGGACCGCTCGCACACCCGGGCGCTGTCGGACCTGATCCTGAACGACCCGGCGATGGTGGGCAAGCTGCTGAGGCTGATCAACGCGGCGTTCTACAAATCGGTGGGCGGCGGCCAGATCACCAGCATCGAGCGGGCGATCGCGCTGATGGGCTTCCGCAGCATCGGCCTGCTGGCCAGCTCGCTGCTGATGTTCGAGCGCCTGCCCCAGGGCGCCGACGGCGACCGCCTGCGCCGCGAGTTCGCCCGCGCGCAGCTGGCGGCGATGCTGGCGCACGAGTTCTGCCACCAGCGCCGGCACATGGAGAGCGTCTACATCGCCGCGCTGTTCCAGCGCCTGGGCCAGATGCTGGCAGGCGCCTACTTCCCGGAGGACCTGCGCACCATCGAGGACCAGCTGGACGACCGCGAGCTGGCCGCCGAATCGCCCGAGCGCCAGAAGGCCTGCGACCAGATGGCCCGCGCGCAGTGGGGGCTGACGATCGACGAGATCGGCATCGAGGTGGCGCGCCAGTGGGGCTGGCCGCAGACGCTGGTCGACGCCATGCGCGTGCTGCCGGTGGACGACCCCGAGGCCGAGGTCGAGGCCGACGACTACCTGCGCGCCCTGTGCACCGCCACCAACGACCTGGCGCAGCAGCTGATGCAGCAGCCGCGGCTGGGCACGGCCGAGGAGCGCCAGGAGGCCCTGCAGCCCCTGGTCGACCGTTTCGCCGGCGCGTTCGGGATCCCGCTGAGCCTGCACCCCGAGCAGCTGCTGGAGCGCATCGACCGCACCAAGCAGGTCTGGGACGAGATGGTCGCGGCGCTGGGCATCAACCTGAGCGCCGGCCCGGTCAGCACCCAGGCCAAGAAAGGCCCGCAGATCGACCCGAACTCGCGCGAGTACCGCCAGGTGCTGGCCGAGCGCCTGGCCGACGCCGTGGACCTGCTGCGCCGCCTGAACCAGCGCGGTGCGCCGCCGACCGAGGTGATGGAGGCCGCGCTGCGCCTGATGTGCAAGTCGCTGGACCTGCAGCGCGGCATCGTCTGCCTGCGCGAAGCCGACACCGGCCGCCTGAAGGGCCGCCTGGGCGTGGGCGACAAGGCCACCGTGCTGCCCGCCTACTTCGACATCCCGATGCAGCCGCCGGCCGACCTGTTCGGCCTGCTGTGCGCACGCAACGCCGACACCCTGATCACCGACACCGCCGACCCGGTCATCGCCCAGCGCCTGCCGCCGTGGTTCGGCCAGAAGGTGCGCGCCGGCGCCTTCGTCGTGCTGCCGATGGCCACGCCCACCTCGGTGGTGGGCATGCTCTACGGCGACCAGCACGACCGCCACCGCCTGCACGTGCACCCGCGCGCCCTGGCGCTGCTGAAGAACCTGCGCAACGAGGTGATGCGCGCGATGAAGGTGCCGGTGCCTCAGAACTGAGGCGCGCGGGCGTCGACGCAGGCCCGGGCGGCTGGGCGGACGCCCGTTTGTGGCGGAAACCAGCCGGAGGCGTGGCGCCACAGCGGCTACATGCCGCCGGGCGGATCGGGCGGCCGGATCGAAGCCGCTCGCAAGTCCCTGGATTCCTTGGTAGGCCGTGTTGGACTTGAACCAACGACCAAAGGATTATGAGTCCTCTGCTCTGACCGACTGAGCTAACGGCCCCCAGTGCGGCGCATTCTAGGAGGCGCCGCCCGCGGCCCGGCCGGCACGGCCGCGCGCGGGCTTGATCTGGTCGGCCCGCGCAGCCCCACCACCCCGCCAGAATGGCCTGCGGTGGTGCCGGCCGGCCGGGCAGCCCGGGCGCCGCCGCACGGTCGACCTGCCCGGGGAGGACACCCGCGATGAACACCCTGACCAAGCTGGCGCTGGGCGCGATGGGGCGGCTGCGGCCGCGGCCGGCCACCGGCAGCGCGCAGGCCACGGTGGCCCTGCCGCCGGCGCCGCGCCACGGCGGCGCGCCGCTGATGGACGCGCTGGCCGCCCGCGCGTCGGCGCGCGCCTTCGCGCCGGACGCGCTGCCACCGCAGCAGCTGTCGGCGCTGCTGTGGGCGGCCTGGGGCGTCAACCGCGACGGCGGCGGGCGCACCGCGCCGTCGGCGCTGAACGCGCAGGAGATCGACCTGTACGTGGCGCTGCCCGAGGGCGCCTACCGCTACGACGCCGCGGCCCATGCACTGCAGCTGGTGGTGGCGCAGGACCTGCGGCGCGTCACCGGCTACCAGGATTTCGTCGACGAGGCGCCGCTGGACCTGGTCTTCGTCGCCGACCACGCGCGCATGGGCCTGGTGCCGGTGGCCCAGCGCGAGAGCTATGCCTCGGTGGCCGCCGGCGCGATCGCGCAGAACGTCTACCTCTACTGCGCCAGCGCCGGGCTGGCCACGGTGATCCGCGCCTGGATCGACCGCGGCGCCATCGCCGACGCGCTGGGCCTGCCGCACGACCAGCAGGTGCTGCTGTCGCAGACGGTGGGCCGGCCCGCGGCCGGCGGCTGAAACGCCAATACGCCAGGCAGTGACGCCGGCTGGCGCCCGGCGCGCATCAGCGCGCGGCAAGGTCAGCGCGGCAAGGTCAGCGCGTTGCCCACCAGCCGGGCGGTGATGTCGACCAGCTGGATCATGCGGTCGTAGGCCATGCGCGTGGGGCCGATCACGCCCAGCGTGCCGACGATGCGGCCGTCCACCTCGTAGGGCGCCGAGACGATGGACAGCTCCTCGTAGGGCACCACGCCGGACTCGCCGCCGATGTAGATGCGCACGCCATCGGCCGCGCTGCTGTTGTCCAGCAGGCGCATCAGCTCGGTCTTCTGCTCGAACAGGTCGAACAGCTTGCGCAGCGAGCCCAGGTCGTTGCCGAAGTCCTGCACGCCCAGCAGGTTGCGTTCGCCCGAGACCACCACCTGCTCGGCGTCGGCGGCCAGGGCCTCGCTGCCGGCCTGCACCGCGGCCTGCATCAGCTGGGCGATCTCGCCGCGCAGCGCGTCGACCTCGCGCTTCAGGCGCTCGCGCACCTCGTCGATGGCCAGGCCGGCGTAGTGCGTGTTCAGGTAGTTGGTGGCCTCGACCAGCTCGCTCTGGCTGTGGTCGCGGGCGGTGAAGATCACCCGGTTCTGCACGTCGCCCTCGGGCGAAACCAGGATCACCAGCACCCGCTTCTCGCCCAGGCGCAGGAACTCGATGTGGTGGAACACCCCGGCGCGCTTGGGCGCGGTGACCACGCCGACGAACTGCGACAGGTTGGACAGCAGGTGCGCCGCCTGGGCGATCACCCGCTGCGGCTGGTCGGGCTGCAGCTGCTCGCGCACGCCGGCCAGGTCGGGCGGGGCGTGGGCCAGGTCCAGCGGCCGGGCGGTCAGCATGGTGTCGACGAACAGCCGGTAGCCGCGCGCGGTGGGGATGCGCCCGGCGCTGGTGTGCGGGCTGGCGATCAAGCCCAGGTCCTCCAGGTCGGCCATCACGTTGCGGATGGTCGCCGGCGACAGCTCCAGCCCCGAGGCCCGCGACAGCGTGCGCGAGCCCACCGGCTGGCCGTCGGCGATGTAGCGCTCGACCAGGGTCTTCAGCAGGGTGCGGGCGCGCTCGTCCATACGGCTGTGGCTGGGCGTTGACAGGGCTGTGGCGGCAGGTCTTCGGAACTCGGATTTTCATTGTACGGACAGGGACTTGGCAGCGCTGTCGCCGAGGGGCGCTGTGGTGTAATTCGCCGCATGGCCCGCCGTTTCCACCATGCCGCGCTGGTCGGCAAGTACCAGGCCGACGGCATCCGGCCATTGCTGGAAGAAATCGCGCATTTCCTGGTCCGCCAGGGCCTGGAGGTCTCGTTCGAGCACCAGACCGCGCTGAACACCGGCGTCACCGACTACGACGCGCTGACGCTGGACCAGATCGGCGCGCGCTGCGACCTGGCCGTGGTGGTCGGCGGCGACGGCACCATGCTGGGCGTGGCCCGCGAGCTGGCCCGCCACAACCTGCCGGTGGTCGGCATCAACCAGGGCCGCCTGGGCTTCATCACCGACGTGCCCATCGGCCAGTACCGCGAGGCCCTGGCGCCGATGATCGCCGGCGACTTCGAGGAAGACTCGCGGGTGATGATCGAGGGCGAGGTCTGGCGCGACGGCGAGCGCATCTTCGACGGCCTGTCGATGAACGACGTGGTCGTCAGCCGCGGCGCCACCGCCAGCATGGTCGAGCTGCGCGTGGACATCGGCGAGGAATTCGTCGCCAACATGCGCGCCGACGGCCTGATCGTCGCGTCGCCCACCGGGTCCACGGCCTACTCGCTGTCGGCCGGCGGGCCCATCCTGCACCCGGGCATCGCCGGCTGGGTGCTGGTGCCCATCGCCAGCCACACGCTGAGCAACCGGCCCATCGTGCTGCCCGACACCGCGCCGGTGCGCATCACCGTGGTCGCCGGGCGCGACGCCTCTGCCAACTTCGACATGCAGGGCCTGGCCAGCCTGCTGCACGGCGACCAGATCCGCGTGCAGCGCTCGGCGCACCGGGTGCGCTTCCTGCACCCGCGCGGCTGGAGCTACTACGCCACGCTGCGCCGCAAGCTGCGCTGGTACGAAGGAGTGGTGTGATCCCCCCCCGAAGCGCCTTCGGCGCCCCCCCCCCGGGGGGGCGCCGCCAGCAGCCCGGCCAAGCCGGTTCCGCGGCGACCGCTGGGCTCGGCCTGCGGGCTGCGGCGGCTGCCGCTCAACCGATCGACCGGAGGACTTGAGGTGCTGCGCCGGATCGCGCTGCGTGATTTCGTCATCGTCCCCGCGCTGGAGCTGGACTTCCACGCCGGCTTCTCGGTGCTGACCGGCGAGACCGGCGCCGGCAAGTCCATCCTGGTCGACGCGCTGCAGCTGGCCCTGGGCAGCCGCGGCGACGCCGGCGTGGTGCGCGAGGGCGCCACCCGCGCCGAGGTCAGCGCCGAGTTCGACACCCCGCCGTCGCTGGCCGCCTGGCTGGACGAGGCCGGCTTCGCCGCCGACACCGACGCAGCCGGCCTGCCGACGCTGCTGCTGCGCCGCAGCATCGACCACCAGGGCAAGAGCCGCGCCTGGATCAACGGCAGCCCGGCCACCGTGGCCCAGCTGCGCGAGGCGGCCGAGCAGCTGCTGGACATCCACGGCCAGCACGCCTGGCAGCGCCTGACCCAGCCCGCCGCCACCCGCGCGCTGCTGGACGCCCAGGCCGGCCTCGACACCGCCGAGCTGGCGCGGCGCTTCGCCAGCCGCAAGGCCGCCGCCGACGCGCTGGCCCGCGCCCGCGAGCGCGGCGACGAGATCGCCCGCGAGCACGAGCGCCTGGCCTGGCAGATCGCCGAGCTGGACAAGCTGGCCCCGGCCGAAGGCGAGTGGGCCGAACTGGACGCCGAGCACCGCCGCCTGGCGCACGCCCAGTCGCTGATGGAGGCGGCGCGCGCCGCGCTGGACATGCTGTCCGAAGCCGACGAGGCCCATGCCGAAGGCCTGACCGGCCGCGCGCTGGACGCGCTGGGTGACGTGGTCGGCAACGACGCCCGGCTGCAGCCGGCCATCGACGCACTCAACGGCGCGCTGGCCCAGCTGCGCGACGCCGCGCACACGCTCAACGCCTACCTCGGCCATGCCGAGCTGGACCCGGAGCGCCTGGCCGAACTGGACGCGCGCATCGGCGCCTGGATGGGCCTGGCCCGCCGCTACCGCCGACCGCCCGACGAGCTGCCCGCGCTGCTGGCACAGTGGCGCGCCGAGCTGGCCGCGCTGGACGCCGCCACCGACACCGCCGCGCTGGAGGCCGCGCTGGCCCAGGCCGACCGCGCCTACCAGGACGAGGCCCGCCGCGTCGGCGCCGCCCGCGCCGCCGCCGCCAAACCGCTGGCCCGCGCGGTGACCCAGGCCATGCAGGCCCTGGGCATGGCCGGCGGCCGCTTCGAGGTGGCGCTGACGCCGCTGCCCGCGCCGCAGGCCAGCGGGCTGGAGGCGGTCGAGTTCCTCGTCGCCGGCCACGCCGGCAGCACGCCGCGGCCGCTGGCCAAGGTGGCCTCGGGCGGCGAGCTGTCGCGCCTGGCGCTGGCCATCGCGGTGACCACGGTGCAGGCCTGCGGCGCCGACGACGGCGCCGGCACGCTGATCTTCGACGAGATCGACGCCGGCATCGGCGGCGCGGTGGGCGACACCGTGGGTGCGCTGATGAAGCAGCTGGGCACCCAGCGCCAGGTGCTGGCCGTCACCCACCTGGCCCAGGTGGCCGCCTGCGCCGACCACCACTACGTGGTCGCCAAGTCCACCCAGGCCGACGGTCGCACCGCCAGCACCGTGCAGCCGGTGCAGGGCGAGGCCCGCGTGGCCGAGGTCGCGCGCATGCTGGGCGGCGAGCGCCTGGCCGGCACCAGCCTGGCCCATGCCCAGGCCCTGCTGGGCCAGGCCGGGCGCGCCGGCGCCGCCGAACCCGCCGAACCCGCCCCGGCGCCGGCCGCATCCGCCCCG
>Ga0255209_1000010_pt1 | contig 102921 bp, 66 predicted proteins | sample Miss_Miss_RepC_8_FD_183026 | JGI IMG/M metagenome (GOLD analysis project Ga0255209, IMG submission 183026) | Freshwater microbial communities from Mississippi River, Louisiana, United States - Miss_Miss_RepC_8d | ecosystem: Environmental > Aquatic > Freshwater > River | place: USA: Louisiana...
AACGCGGCCATCGAGGCCGCCCGCGCCGGCGAGCACGGCAAGGGCTTCGCGGTGGTCGCCGCCGAGGTGCGCAAGCTGGCCGAGCGCAGCCAGGTCGCCGCCCAGGAGATCGGCCAGCTCGCCGGCAGCAGCGTGCAGCTCGCCGAGCAGGCCGGCGCGCTGCTCGAGCGCATGGTGCCCAGCATCCACCGCACCAGCGAACTGGTGCAGGAGATCGCCGCCGCGTCGGCCGAGCAGGCCGGCGGCGTGCAGCAGATCAGCGGCACCATGGGCCAGCTCAGCACCGGCACGCAGCAGACCGCCTCGGCCTCCGAGCAGCTGTCGGCCACCGCCGAGGAACTGTCGGCCCAGGCCGGCCGCCTGCTCGAGCTGATGGACTACTTCCGCCTCGCCGAGGACGCCGGCGGCCCGGCCGGCGGCCGCGCGCCGCAGGCCGCCGCACCGGCCGCCCGCGCGGCCGCCGCCGCGCCGCGCCGCGCCGCCGGCCCGGTCGTCGCCGCTGCCGCGCTGCCCGCGCTGGCCGACGTCGACGAATCGCACTTCACGCGCTTCTGAAGCGGCGCCCGCGCCCGCTGCCCCGCCCACCGCCCCCCGAGGACCGCGCCATGCGAACCAACCTTCCCGTCACCCAGCAGGAATACCGTCTGCGCGACGGCATGACCATCGTCTCGCGCACCGACCTCAAGGGGCGCATCACCTACGTCAACGACGACTTCATCGAGGCCAGCGGCTTCACGCTGGACGAGCTGATCGGCCAGCCGCACAACCTGGTGCGCCACCCCGACATGCCCGAGGAGGCCTTCGACGACATGTGGCGCACGCTCAAGGCCGGGCGGCCCTGGACCGGCCTGGTCAAGAACCGCTGCAAGAACGGCGACCACTACTGGGTGGTGGCCAATGCCACGCCGGTGGTCGAGGGCAACTCGGCGGTGGGCTACATGTCGGTGCGCACCCTGCCCACGCGGGCCCAGGTCGGCGCCGCCGAGGCCGCCTACGCGCTGTTCAAGCAGGGCCGCGCCCAGGGCCTGGCGATCCGCGAGGGCATGGTCGTCAAGACCGGCCTGACCAGCAGGCTCAACGTCGCGCAGCGCCTGCTGGGCAAGGCCTCGCTGCCCACGCGCTTCGGCCTGCTGGGCTTCTCCGGGGCGCTGACCGCCGCCGGCGCCGCGGCGGCCGCGCATGCCGCCAGCCTGCCCGGCGCGGTGGGCGCCGGCGCGCTGGGCCTGGCCACGCTGGTGGCCGGCGGCCGGCTGGTGGCGCGCGTGGTCGGCACGCTGCGCGATGCCGAGAAGAACCTGGACGGCTTCGCCCAGGGCCACTTCGACGGCATCATCGACGCGCGCGGCCACGACGAGGCCGCGGCGATGCGCATCGCGCTCAAGCGCGTGCAGACCCGGCTGGGCTTCGAGTTCACCGACGCCAAGAAGCGCGCCGTCACCAGCGCCGCCGAGGCCGAGGCCGCCGCGCAGGTGGCCGAGCAGGTCGGCCAGGCCGTGGCCTCGGCCACCGACGGCGACTTCAGCCGCCGCATCCCGACCCACGACAAGCGCGGCCTGCACGCCCAGCTGTGCGAGAACTTCAACCAGCTGATCGACACCGTCAGCACCACCTTCCGCGAGGTGCGCGCCTCGGCCGAGCAGCTGAGCTCGGCGTCCGAGCAGGTCTCGCAGACCTCGCAGTCGCTGTCGATGGGCGCCTCGCAGCAGGCCGCCAGCGTCGAGCAGACCACCGCCTCGCTGCAGGAGATCTCCTCGTCGGTGCGCGGCAACGCCGAGAGCGCGACGGTGACCGACGGCATCGCCACCCGCGCCGCCACCGAGGCCCAGGAAGGCGGCCAGGCGGTGGCCCAGACCGTCGACGCGATGAAGGCCATCGCCCAGCGCATCTCGGTGATCGACGACATCGCCTACCAGACCAACCTGCTGGCGCTGAACGCGGCCATCGAGGCCGCCCGCGCCGGCGAGCACGGCAAGGGCTTCGCGGTGGTCGCCGCCGAGGTGCGCAAGCTGGCCGAGCGCAGCCAGGTCGCCGCCCAGGAGATCGGCCAGCTCGCCGGCAACAGCGTGCAGCTGGCCGAGAAGGCCGGCCACCTGCTGCAGCAGATGCTGCCCGGCATCCAGAAGACCAGCGCGCTGGTGCAGGAGATCGCCGCGGCCTCGTCCGAGCAGAACGACGGCGTCAGCCAGATCACCCACGCGATGCACCAGCTCAACGGCAACACCCAGCAGACCGCCTCGGCCTCCGAGGAGCTGGCCGCCACCGCCGAGGAGCTGTCGGCGCAGTCCAGCCGCCTGCGTGACCTGATGGCCTACTTCCGCCTCGGCGACGACGGCGGCCGCCCCGCGGCGGCGCCGGCCGGCGGCCACGCGCCGGCTGCCGGGCACGCCGCGCCGGCCGGCCGGCTGCGCTTCGGCCAGGACAGCCGCCACGCCGTGGCGGCGCACTGAACGACCCGCCCGATGCGCCCCGACACCGCCCCGCACCACAACCCGCCCGGCGCGTCCGCGCCCGCCGAGGCGGCGCAGCCGCTGCTGCGCATGGCCGTCGGCGCCGAGGCGCTGGCCGTGCCGATCGACGACGTGCGCGAGATCCTCGAGGTCGGCCGCCTGACCGCGCTGCCGCGCACCCCGGCCTTCGTGCGCGGGGTGATGAACCTGCGCGGCGCGGTGGTGCCGGTGATCGACCTGGCCGCCCGCGTCGGCCGCGCGCCCACGGTGCTGGGCAGGCGCAGCTGCGTGGTCGTCGTCGAGACCGGCCAGCACGCGGACGAGGCCGCCGACGCCGCGGCCGAGCACGCCGACGAGGACGAGACCGGCCCGCTGGTCGTCGGCCTGCTGGTCGACGCGGTCTACGAGGTCTTCGACGTGCCGGCCTCCGGCATCGAGCCGGTGCCGCCGCTGGGCACGCGCATCGCCGCGGACTTCCTGCGCGGCATGACGCGCGCCCGCGGCGAGGTCATCGGCGTGCTGGCGCTCGAGCGGGTGCTGGCCCGCCACGAGCTGAGCCAGCTGATCGCCGCACACGCCCCGCACTGAGCGCGCCCCCCGCGCCGCCGTCCCCGCACCCCGCCACATGAAGCCGCTGTCGAACAAGGCCTTCGCCGCCGTGACCCGCCTGTTCGAGGACGTCTCGGGCATCCGCCTGGGCGAGAACAAGCAGGCCCTGGTGGCCGGCCGGCTGCAGCGCCTGGCCGCCGAGGCCGGCGTCGACGACGTCGACGCCTACGTCGAGCAGCTGCTGCGCGGCGGCGCGCCGGCGCAGGAGATGACGCGGCTGATCGACCGGCTGACGACCAACGAGACCTACTTCTTCCGCGAGCCCCAGCACTTCAACCACCTCGCCGACCGCGTGCGTGCGCTGGCTCCGGGCCGCGAGTTCAACCTCTGGAGCGCGGCCAGCTCGTCGGGCGAGGAGGCCTACAGCGCGGCGATGGTGCTCAGCGACCTGCTGGGCGCGCCGGGCGAGCGCGCGCCCTGGCGCATCGTCGGCACCGACCTGTCGACGGCGATGGTCGACAGCGCGCGCCGCGGCCTGTACCCGATCGACCGCGCCCGCCTGGTGCCGCCGGACTACCTGAAGCGCTTCTGCCTGAAGGGCACCGGGCCGGCCACCGGCCAGATGCTGGTCAGCCGCGAGCTGCGCGCCCGGGTGCAGTTCGAGGGCGCGAACCTGATGCAGCCGCTGCCCGCCGGGCTGCCGATGTTCGACGTGATCTTCCTGCGCAACGTGCTGATCTACTTCGACAACGCGGCCAAGGCAGCGATCGTGCGGCGCGTGCTGGAACGGCTCAAGCCCGACGGCGTGCTCTACACCGGCCACGCCGAGTCGCTGAGCAACCTGGACCTGCCGGTGCGCCTGCTGAGCACCGCGGTGCACGGCCATGCCTGAGGCACGCGACCCGCCCGCGCGGCCGCTGGCCGACCGGCCCGCGCCCGCGGTGCCGCGCGCGGCCGGCGCGGCGCCGCCGCGCCCGGCCCGCGCCACGGCGGCCGGCGCGCCGGCCGCGGCGGACACCCGCCCGGCCCCGCTGGCCCCCGTGCCGCGGCCGCTGCGGCCGACCGCCCCCCCGGCGCCGACCCGGCCCGCCGGCGCGCACGCGGCCGCCCGGCCACAGGAGCTGCCCGGGGCCACCCGCCCCATGGACCCGTTCGCGCCCACGCGACCGATGGACCCGTTCGGGGCCACCCGACCGATGGACGCGTTCGGCGTTACCCGGCCGATGGATCCGTTCGGCGTCACCCGGCCGATGGACCCCTTCGCCGCCACGCGGCCGATGGACCCCTTCGCGCCGACCCGCCCGGCCGCGCTGCCCCCCGCCGCCGCGCCGCGTGCCGCGCTGCCGGCCGCGCCGGCGCCCGGCCCGGGCGACTGGCAGCTGCCCGGCGCGCCCGGCGCCCACCTGGTGCTGATGCCGGGCCAGATGCACCTGGGCCGCCAGGCGGCCAGCGTGCGCACGCTGCTGGGCTCCTGCGTGGCGATCACGCTGTGGCACCCGCAGCTGCGCATCGGCGGCATGTGCCACTACCTGCTGCCCTCGCGCCGCCGCCGCGCCGGCGAGGCGGCCGACGGCCGCTACGGCGACGAGGCGGTCGAGGCCATGGTGCAGCGCCTGCGCCAGCTCGGCGCCCAGCCCGGCGAGTTCATCGCCCACCTCTACGGCGGTGCCGACACGCTGGCCTCGATCGGCGGCAGCGCGCGCTTCAACGTCGGCGAACGCAACATCGAGCAGGGCTGGACGCTGATCGAGCGCTACGGCTTCCAGCTCGACGGCGTCGACGTCGGCGAGGACGTGCCGCGCGTCGTCGCGCTGACGCTGGCCGACGGCGCGGTGCAGATGCGCCGCGGCCACGGCCAGGCGCCCGACCACCTGCGCGGCTGAGCACCGGCCGCCCCACCCCGAACCCTGCAGGAGCCTGCGCCATGCCGCCCGCCCCGTCGCACCCCCGCCCCACCACCGCCATCGTCGTCGACGACTCCGCGGTGGTGCGCAAGCACCTGGCCGAGCTGCTCACCGCCGGCGGCATCGAGGTCATCGCCACCGCCAGCGACCCGCTGTTCGCCTGGCCCAAGATGGCCGCCCGCTGGCCCGACGTGGTGGTGCTGGACGTCGAGATGCCGCGCATGGACGGGCTGAGCTTCCTGCGCAAGATCATGGCCGAGCGCCCGACGCCGGTGGTGATGTGCTCGACGCTGACCGCCGCCGGCGCGACGACGACGATGCAGGCCCTGGCCGAGGGTGCGGTGGCCTTCGTCACCAAGCCGGCGCTGGGCCTGCGCGACTTCCTGGCCGACCCGTCCAACGGCCTGGTCGCCGCGGTGCGCGCCGCCGCCGCCAGCAACCTGCGCGCGATGCGGCCGCGCGCCGCCGCCGGGGCCGCCGCCGCGCCGCGTCCGGTGCCAGTGCCGGCGCCGGCGCTGCGCAGCGCGGCGCCCGCGGCCGGCGCGCTGTCGGTGACCACCGACCGGGTCATCGCGGTCGGCGCGTCCACCGGCGGCGTGCAGGCCATCGAGACGGTGCTGACCGCGCTGCCGCGCACGACGCCCGGCATCGTCATCGTGCAGCACATGCCCGAGAAGTTCACCACCGCGCTGGCCGAGCGGCTGAACGGCCTGTGCGCGATGGAGGTCAAGGAGGCGGCCGACGGCGACCGCGTGATCGACGGCCGCGTGCTGATCGCCCCCGGCGGCCGCCACATGCAGCTGGTGCGCAACGGCGCGCAGTACGCGGTGACGGTGCGCGACGGCCCGCTGGTCAACCGCCACAAGCCCTCGGTGGACGTGCTGTTCCGCTCGGTGGCTGCCGCCGCCGGCGCCAACGCGCTGGGCGTGATCCTCACCGGCATGGGCGACGACGGCGCCCGCGGCCTGCGCGAGATGCGCGAGGCCGGTGCCCGCACCGCCGCCCAGGACGAGGCCAGCTGCACCGTCTGGGGCATGCCGCGCGAGGCGGTGCGCCTGGACGCCGCCGACGACGTGCTGCCGCTGGGCCAGGTCGCCTCCTGGCTGCAGCAGGCCGGCGCGACGCGCGCCCTGGCCGTCTGAGCCGCCGCCACCGCCGACCGCCCTTCTTCCCCCGCGCCGCGAGCCCGCCACCATGAACCCCGCCGCCCCGGCCACCCCACCCGCCCGCCGACGCGGGCTGCGCGCCCTGCTCCACCCCGGCCAGCGCCTGATGTTCGCGCTGCCGCTGTCGGCCAAGCTGGCCCTGCTGGCCGTCTCGCTGATGCTGCCGATGGCGCTGATGGTCTTCCAGACCCTGCACGGCCACTGGCGCGACCACGGCCTGGCCGTCAGCGCCCGGCAGGGGGTGGCGGCGACCGAACGCCTGGTCGCGGTGATGCTGGAACTGCAGCGCCTGCGCGGCCTGACGCACCGGCTGCAGGCCGGCGACCCGACCGTGCGCGCCCAGCGCGAGGACACCCGCCGCCTGCTGATCCAGGCGCTGGCCGCCGCCGACGCGCCGGTGGCGGCCCTGGGCCAGCCGGTCATCGCCGAGGCCTGGCGCCTGCAGCGCGGGCAGGCGCGCAGCCTGGCCGGCGAGACCCCGGCGGCCGACGCCGAGGCCGATTTCGCGGCGCACACCGTGGCGCTGTCCGAACTGCGCCGCATGCTGCTGCTGGTCGGCGACCACAGCGGCCTGCTGCTGCAGTCCGACCCGCGCAGCGAGTTCCTGGCCGAGATGCTGGTGGCCACGCTGCCGGCGGCGATGGAGACGGTGGCCGCCGCGCGCGGCACCGGTGCCGGCGTGCTGGCCCGTGGCGAGGCCACGCTGGCGCAGCGCGCCACGCTGCTGGGCGCCGCCGGCCAGCTGGCCCAGGCCATGGGCGACCTGGGCAACCAGGTGGCCGCCCAGCAGCACCGCGGCGGCCAGCCGCTGAGCGCCTGGCCGCCGGCGCGCGACCGCGTGCAGGACCTGCGCCAGCAGCTGGCGCTGCGCTTCGGCGCCGAGCAGCCGCAGGGCTCCGCCGACGAGTTCTTCACCCGCGCCAGCACCACGCTGGACGCGCTGCACAGCCTGCACGCCGAGACCGCGCGCGCGCTGGACCTGGCGCTGCAGGCGCGCCAGGCGCAGGTGCGCCGTGCGATGGCCTGGCAGACCGGGCTGTGCGCGGCCAGCCTGGCGCTGCTGCTGTACCTGATGGCCGCGTTCTTCGCCTCCTTCCAGGTCGCGCTGCGCGTGCTGCAGCGCGGCACCGACGCGATGGCCCGCGGCGACCTGGCCCACCGCACCCAGGTGCGCGGCCGCGACGAGCTGGCGCAGATCGGCCAGACGGTGGACGCCACCTGCGCGCGCCTGTCCGGACTGGTCGCCGAGATCCGCTCCAGCGCCGCCCTGGTCAACCTGGCCGGCCAGCAGGTGGCCGAGGGCAGCCAGCGCCTGTCGGAGCGCACCGACACCCAGGCCGGCAGCCTGCGCCACACCGTCGAGGCGATCAACCAGCTCAGCCAGGCCGTGGCGCAGAACGCCGAGGCCGCCCGCGCGCTGGACACGCTGACCCAGGCGCTGGCCCAGCAGGCCGAGGCCGGCCACGGCGCGATGGCCGAGACGGTGGGCGCGATGGCCCGCATGCAGGAGGCCTCGCAGCGCGTGGCCGAGGTCGTCGCGGTGATCGACGACGTGGCCTTCCAGACCGGCATGCTGTCGCTCAACGCCGCGGTCGAGGCCGCGCGCGCCGGCGAGGCCGGCAAGGGCTTCGCGGTGGTCGCCGCCGAGGTGCGCCAGCTGGCCCAGCGCTGCGCCGAATCGGCCGAGGAGATCCGCGCGCTGATCGGCGACGCCTCGTCCCAGGTCGACACCTCGGCCGACAAGCTGCAGCACGTCAGCGCCGCGCTGGACACCATCGTCAACGGCGTGCGCGAGGTCAGCGGCCGGCTGGGCTCGATCTCCAGCGCCAGCACCCAGCAGAGCGCCGGCCTGGGCGAGGTCACCGACAGCGTCGGCAGCCTGGACCAGATCACCCGCGAGAACGCCGCGCTGGTCGAGATGTCGACCCGCGCCTCGGCCTCGCTGGTCGAGCGCGCCGAGTCGCTGCGCGAGGCCGTGCAGTCGATGCGGCTGCGCCAGGCCTCGGCCGACGAGGCCTACGCGCTGGTCGAGCGCGCGGAGGCCCATGTCGCCGCGGTCGGCCGCGAGCGCGCCTTCGCCGACTTCCAGCGCCCGGACGGCGGCTTCATCGACCGCGACCTGTACCTGTTCGTCGTCGACCGCAACGGCCTGTTCACCGCCTACGGCGCCAACCCGCAGCTGGTGGGCCAGCCGGCCAGCGCGGTGCGCGGCCTGGAGCCGACGACCTTCCTCGAGCGCATCTGGGGCGCGGCCGACGCCGGTGGCGGCTGGGTGCAGTACGACGTGGTCAGCCCGGGCACCGGCGAGGTCACGCCCAAGGAGTCCTACATCCGGCCGCTGGGCCAGGCCGAGCTGATCGGCTGCGGCGCCTACCGCCGCGAGGGCGCGGCCAGCGTGCGTGCGGGCAAGCCGCGCGCCGTGGCCTGGCAGCCGACGCACTGAGCGGCCGCGCTCAGGCCCCCTGCTCGGGCGCCGCCGGCAGCGGCCGGGCGTCGCCGGCCCCCGCCGGCGCCGCGGCCGGCCGCGGTGCGCGCACCAGGTAGCTGTAGAGCACCGGCACCACCACCAGCGTCAGCAGCGTGCTGGTCAGCACGCCGCCGATGATGGCCCGGCCCATCGGCGCCTGCAGTTCGCCGCCGTCGTTCAGCGCCAGGGCCAGCGGCAGCATGCCGAAGACCATCGCCGCGGTGGTCATCAGGATCGGCCGCATCCGCGTCAGCCCGGCGTGCAGCAGCGCGTCGGCCACGCCCGCGCCGGCGCGCCGCGCCTGGTTGGCGCAGTCGACCAGCAGGATGGCGTTCTTGGTCACCAGGCCCATCAGCATGACCAGCCCGATCATGCTGAAGACGTTCAGCGTGCTGCGCCACAGCAGCAGCGCGCCCATCACGCCGATCAGCGCCAGCGGCAGGCTGGCCATGATGGCGATGGGCTGGGTGAAGCTGCCGAACTGGCTGGCCAGCACGATGTAGATGAAGACCACGGCCAGCGCCATCGCGCCCAGCATCGCGCCGAAGGCGTCCTGCTGGTCCTGCGTCTGGCCGCCGACGTCGAAGCGGTAGCCCGGCGGCAGCGGCGTGGACTTGACCAGCTTCTGCACGTCGGCGCCGACGTCGCCCGCGGCGCGGCCCTGCACGCCGGCGAACACCGCCTCGCGGCGCTGCAGGTTCTGGCGCCGGATGATCTCGGGGTTGAACACCGGGGTGATGCTGGCGACGCTGTCCAGCGCGATCGGCGTGCCGTCCTTGGCGAAGGCCACCGGCAGCTGGCGCAGCTGGTCCACGCGCTCGCGGCGGGCGGCGTCCAGGCGCAGCACCACGTCGACCTGCTCGCCGTCGGGCGTGGTCCAGTAGGTCGCCGTCTCGCCGTTGACGTAGGCGCGCAGGCTGGAGGCCAGCTGCGGCGCGGTCAGCCCCAGCTCGCGCACCGCCTCGGGCTTGAGCCGCACCGCCCAGGCCGGGATGCCCGGGCGCACCGAGACCTCGACGTCCACCGTGCCGGGGATCTTCTTCACCTGCTCGGCGAAGTCGGTGGCCACGCGGGCCAGGCCCTCCGGGTCGCTGCCCAGGATGGCCACGTAGATCGGCCGGTTGAAGCCCAGCGCCACCTCGATACCCGGGATGCGCGCCACCGCGGCGCGCAGCGCGTCCTCGACCTGCTTCTGCGAGCGCGTGCGCTCGGCGCGGTCCTTCAGCGCGATGTCCAGCCAGGCCTGGTTGCGCTGGCCGGCGCCGCCGATCCAGGTCGACAGCGTCTTCACCTCGGGCAGGGCCAGCACGATCTGCTCGACCTGGCGCACCTTGGCGTCGCTGCGCTCCAGGCTGGCGCCCTCGGGCAGGCGCAGCTGCAGCCGGGTGAAGCCCTGGTCGACGTCGGGGATGAACTCGCTGCCCACCAGCGGCGCCAGCGCCAGCGCGCCGGCGAAGCTCAGCGCGCCGATCCACAGCACCAGGCCGCGCGGCGTCAGCGTGGCGCGGCGCCAGCGGCGCGGCCCGGCCGCCAGGCGCCGGCCGCTGTGCGGGTCGAAGCCCCGGCCCCAGGCCGGCAGCGGCAGCGCCCAGCGCCGCGCCGAGAAGGCCCAGCGCACCAGGCGCTCGTACAGCCCGTGCAGCGCGTCCAGCCCGCGGTCGGTGGCGCGGATGGCGTGGCCGATGCCCGGCGCGCGCTTGAGCCAGGCGTTCCAGCGGTCGCCCGGCGGGTCGGGCCAGACGGCCGAGAGCATCGGGTCCAGCGTGAAGCTGACGAACAGGCTGACCAGCACCGCCACCGCCACGGTGATGCCGAAGGGGTAGAAGAACTTGCCGACGATGCCGCCCATGAAGGCCACCGGCACGAACACCGCGCACAGCGCGAAGGTGGTGGCCATCACCGCCAGGCCAATCTCCTGCGTGCCGTCGGCGGCGGCGCGGTGGTGGTCCTTGCCCAGGCCGACGTGGCGCACGATGTTCTCGCGCACGACGATGGCGTCGTCGATCAGCAGGCCGATGCACAGGCTCAGCGCCATCATCGTCATGAAGTTCAGCGTGAAGCCCAGCGCGTGCACCGCGATGAAGCTGGAGACCACCGCGATCGGCAGCGTCAGCCCGGTGATCACGGTCGAGCGCCAGGAGTGCAGGAACAGGAAGACGATGGCCACCGTCAGCAGCGCGCCCTCGACCAGCGTGCGCTGCAGCCCGTCCAGCGACTGCTGCACCCAGTCGCTGTTGGCATAGACCTGGCGCAGCTCGACGTCGGGCGGCAGGGCCTGGCGCAGCTCGGCGGCGGCGGCCTGCACCGCGCGGCCGGTGGCCACGATGTTGGCGTCCTGCTGCTTGAAGACGTTGAACACCACGGCGCGCTGGCCGTCGACGCGGGCCAGCGCGTCGGGCTCGCGCTCGCGCTCGCTGAGCCGGCCCAGGTCGCCCAGGGTCAGGGCCAGCGGGCCGCGCCGCGCCACCACCAGGCCGGCGAAGTCGCGCGGGTCGCGCACCCGGCCCTCGACGCGCAGCAGCGCGTCGCCGACGCGGTCGCTGAGCAGGCCCACCGGCTGGTCGGCGTTGGCCTCGCGCAGCGCGGTGGCCAGCTCGGCCGGCGTGATGCCGTGGGCGCGCAGCCGCGCCGGGTCGAGGTCGATGCGCACCTCGCGCGGCGCCAGCCCGGCCAGCTCGATGCGGGCCACGCCCTCGACGCGCTGCAGGCGCTTGTCCACCTGCTGCTCGGCCAGCAGCGACAGCTCGCGCGGGCCGCGCTGCGCACCCAGCAGCGCCAGCACCACCACCGGCTGGGCGTTGTCGTTGTTGAAGCGCTGCACCTTGGGCGGCCGCGCGTCGCGCGGCAGCGCCGACTGCACCGAGGAGACCTGGTCGCGCAGGTCCTGCAGCGCCCGGTTCATGTCGGCGTTGAGGTTGAACTCGACGCCGGTCTGGCTGCGCCCCTCCAGGCTGCGCGAGCTGATGCGCTTGACCCCGGCCACGCTGTTGACCGCCGACTCCAGCGGCTTGGTCACCTCGCGTTCCACCGCCTCGGGCGAGGCGCCGGGGTAGTCGACCTCGATGAAGGCGCCGGGCGGCGCGACGTCGGGCATCTGCTCGACGCCCAGGCGCAGGTAGGAGAAGCCGCCCAGCACGCACAGCGCGACCATGACCATGGTGGCGAAGACGGGGTTGGCGATGGCGACGCGGGTGATCCACATGGCGGGGTCCTGTCGGGGCGCCGGCGGGCGCCCGGGAAGCGGTGGGCGGGAACGGCGCGGCCGGGCCCGGCGGCCGGCATGCCGGCGTGCCGGCGCGGCGGCCCGGCGTCAGCGCAGCGCGCGTGCGGCCGGCTCGGCGCCGGCCGAGGCGGCCAGCGCCTGCGCGGCCTGCGAGGCGCGCGCCGGCACGGCGTCGGCGGCGGCCTGCACGCGCGCCGGCCGGCCCTCGCGCAGCTGCTCGAAGCGCGTGGCCAGCACGGTGGCGCCGGCGTCCAGCCCGGCCAGCACCTCGACGCGGCCGCCGGCCTCGTCGCGCCGGCCCAGCGTCACCGCGCGCCGGGCCAGCCGGCCGTCGGCGATGACCCAGACCTGGGCCTGGCCGGCGCTGAGCGTGACCGCCGCCTGCGGCAGCAGCAGGCGCTGCTGGGCGTCGGGCAGGCGCACGCGGGCCAGCGCGTACTGGCCGGCGCGCAGGCGCTCGCCCGGGTTGTCCAGCGCGACGACCACGCCGATGGCGCGCGTGCCCGGCTCGGCCGCCGGCGCGATGCGCGCCAGCGTCGCGGCCACCGGCGCGTCGCTGCCCTCGACCTGCAGCGCCACCGCCATGCCCGGCTGCAGCCAGCCGACCTCGTGCGTGGGCACCGTGCCGGCCAGCTCCAGCCGGCGCAGGTCGACCAGGCTGAGCACCGGCTGCTCGGGCGCCACCTGCTCGCCGGGCAGGGCCTGGCGGCGGGCGACGATGCCGTCGATCGGCGCCAGCAGCACCGCGTCGCGGCGTGCGCTGCGGGTGGTCTCCAGCGCGGCCTGGGCGGCGGCCAGCGCGGCGCGGGCGGTGTCCAGCTGGGTGCGCGAGTTCTCCAGCGCGATCGGCGAGATGAAGTCCTGCGCCGCCAGGCGCTCGTTGCTGGCGTGGCTGCGCTCGGCCTGGGCCAGGCTGGCGCGGGCCGAGGCCAGCTGCGCGCCGCGCTCGGCGATGCGGCTGTCCAGCTCGACGATGTCGATGCGGCCCAGCACCTGGCCGGCGCGCACGCGCTCGCCTTCGGCGACGTGCAGCGCGCTCAGCGTGCCGGCGGCCTTGGCGCGCAGCTGGGCGGTCTGCGGCGCCACCAGCGGGCCGGAGAACTCCAGCGTGCGCGGCAGCGCGGCCTGCACCGGGCGCACCACCTCGTCGGCGCGGAAGTCCAGCGGCACCGCCGCCGAGGCGGCCGCCGCCGGCCGCTGCGCCGCCAGTGCGGCCCCCCAGCCGGCCGGCCCGCGCGGCAGCAGCCACACGGCCGCCCCGACCACCCCCGCCAGCAGCACGCCGCCAGCCCACCACCCTGCCCTGCGCATGTCGCGCTCCTTTCTGCCTTGTGTCGCCCTCGTGAAGCGACGCGCAGTCTAGAAGCTGGCCGGCGGGGCGCCCACCCCCTGCCCGACGAACTGCCGGACGGGCCGACGAAGCGCAGCAGCGGCCGACCGGCGGCGGCGCGGCCGGGCCGCGTCAGCGCGGCGCCTGGGCGGCGATGGGCGGCAGCGGCAGCGCCACGTCGCCGCACTGCGCGCGGTGGCGCAGCACATGGTCCATCACCACCAGCGCCAGCAGGGCCTCGGCGATCGGCGTGGCGCGGATGCCCACGCAGGGGTCGTGGCGGCCGAAGGTTTCGACCTGGGTCGGCGCGCCGGCGCGGTCGATCGAGGCCTTGGGCAGGCGGATCGAGCTGGTCGGCTTGATCGCCAGCGAGACCACCAGGTCCTGGCCGGTGCTGATGCCGCCGAGCACGCCGCCGGCGTGGTTGCTGGCGAAGCCCGCCGGCGTCAGCTCGTCGCCATGGTGGCTGCCGCGCTGGGCGACGACGCCGAAGCCGTCGCCGACCTCGACGCCCTTGACCGCGTTCAGGCCCATCATCGCGTGGGCGATGTCGGCGTCCAGCCGGTCGTACAGCGGCTCGCCCAGGCCGGCGGGCACGCCGTGGGCGCGCACCTCGATGCGCGCGCCGCAGGAGTCGCCGGACTTGCGCAGCGCGTCCATGTAGGCCTCGAGCTCGGGCACGATGGCGGCGTTGGGCGCGTAGAAGGGGTTCAGCGGGATCTGCGACGCGTCCTCGAAGGGGATGGCGATGTCGCCGAGCTGGCTCATCCAGCCGCTGAAGGTGGTGCCGTGGCGTTCCTTCAGCCACTTGCGCGCCACCGCGCCGGCGGCCACCGTGGGCGCGGTCAGGCGGGCCGAGGAGCGGCCGCCGCCGCGCGGGTCGCGCAGGCCGTACTTGCGCCAGTAGGCGTAGTCGGCGTGGCCGGGACGGAAGGTGTCCAGGATGTTGCCGTAGTCCTTGCTGCGCTGGTCGGTGTTGCGGATCAGCAGGCAGATCGGCGTGCCGGTGGTCTGGCCCTCGTAGACGCCGGACAGGATCTCCACCGCGTCGGCCTCGTTGCGCTGGGTGACGTGGCGGCTGGTGCCCGGGCGGCGGCGGTCCAGCTCGGGCTGGATGTCGGCCTCGGACAGCGCCAGCCCGGGCGGGCAGCCGTCGATCACGCAGCCGATGGCCGGGCCGTGGCTCTCGCCAAAGTTGGTGACGCGGAACAGTTCGCCGAGGGTGGAGCCGGACATGGAGCGCTCGCCGTGACAGGAAAAAGAAAGGGCCCGGCGCAGGGGCGCCGGGCCCGGGATTGTCGCAGCCCGCCGCGCGGGCGGCCGCCGCTCAGAGCTTGGGCTCGGCCGGCGCGCCTTCCTCGACCGGCCAGTCGCGGATGTAGGCCTTGAGCATGCGGTTCTCGAAGTCCTGGCCGTCGACCACGGCCTTGGCCACGTCGTAGAACGAGATCACGCCCATCAGCGTGCGCTGGTCCAGCACCGGCATGTAGCGGGCGTGGCGCTGCAGCATCATGCGGCGCACCTCGTCGATCTCGGTCTCGGGCGTGCAGGTCAGCGGCGCGTCGTCCATCACCGTGCGCACCGTCAGCGTGCCCACCGAGCCGCCGTTCTTCACCACCGCGGCGATGACCTCGCGGAAGGTCAGCATGCCCTCGAGGTCGCCGTACTCCATCACCACCAGCGAGCCGATGTCGTGCTCGGCCATGGTCTGCACGGCGTCGGACAGCGGCTGCGAGGCCGAGACGGTGAACAGCGCATTGCCCTTGACGCGGAGGATGTCGCTGACTTTCATGGGGATCTCCTGGGGTGTCACGCCCCTCGGTGACAGGGGCCAGTGAGCAACATAGCACACAATGTCCACACACCCCACACCGGCTTCCGCCCCTCCACCATGCCAGGCCCCAGCGACCCCGGATTCGACACCCTCGCGCTGCACGCCGGCGCCGCGCCCGACCCGGCGACCGGCGCCCGCGCCACCCCCATCCACCTGAGCACCAGCTTCGTGTTCCAGAGCAGCGAGCACGCCGCCTCGCTGTTCAACATGGAGCGCTCGGGCCATGTCTACAGCCGCATCAGCAACCCCACCACCGCGGTGCTGGAGGAGCGGGTGGCGGCGCTGGAGGGCGGTGTCGGCGCCATCGCCACCGCCAGCGGCCAGGCCGCGCTGCACCTGGCGGTGAGCACGCTGGCCGGCGCCGGCCACCACATCGTGGCCAGCGCGGCGCTGTACGGCGGCAGCCACAACCTGCTGGACTACACGCTGCGCCGCTTCGGCATCGAGACCACCTTCGTGCCGCCCGGCGACCTGGACGCCTGGCGCGCCGCGATCCGCCCCAACACCCGGCTGCTGTTCGGCGAGACCCTGGGCAATCCGGGGCTGGACGTGCTGGACATCCCGGCCGTCTCGGCCATCGCCCACGCCCAAGGCCTGCCGCTGCTGGTCGATTCCACCTTCACCCCGCCCTGGCTGTTCAGGCCGCTGGAGCATGGCGCCGACCTGGTGTTCCACTCGGCGACCAAGTTCCTGTCCGGCCACGGCACGGTGGTGGGCGGCGTGCTGGTCGACGGCGGCGGCTTCGACTGGGAGGCCAGCGGCCGTTTCCCCGAGCTGACCGCGCCCTACGACGGCTTCCACGGCATGGTGTTCTCCGAGGAGAGCACGGTCGGCGCCTTCCTGCTGCGCGCCCGGCGCGAGGGCCTGCGCGACTTCGGCGCCTGCATGAGCCCGCACACCGCCTGGCTGATCCTGCAGGGCATCGAGACCCTGCCGCTGCGCATGGCCCGCCACGTCGAGAACACGCGCAAGGTGGTGCAGATGCTGGCCGGGCACCCGATGGTGGCCCGCGTCGGCTACCCCGAGCTGGAAAGCCACCCCAGCCACGCGCTGGCCAAGCAGCTGCTGCCCAAGGGCTGCGGCGCGGTGTTCAGCTTCGACCTGAAGGGCACGCGCGCCCAGGGCGTGGCCTTCATCGAGGCGCTCAAGCTGTTCTCCCACCTGGCCAATGTGGGCGACTGCCGCTCGCTGGTGATCCACCCGGCCAGCACCACCCACTTCCGCATGGACGACGCGGCGCTGGCGCGCGCCGGCATCGGCCCCGGCACCATCCGGCTGTCGGTCGGCCTGGAGGACGCGGACGACCTGGTCGAGGACCTGAAGCGGGCCCTCAAGGCGGCGGAAAAGGCAGCGGAGAAGGCAGCATGAAACTCGAAGTCCAGGGCCGCGAGGTCTATGTCTACACCGGCGGCAAGCCCTTCGACGCGGCGCTGCCCACCGTCGTCTTCCTGCACGGCGCGCTGCACGACCACAGCGGCTGGACGCTGCTGGCGCGCTGGGCCGCGCACCACGGCTTCGGCGTGCTGGCGGTGGACCTGCCGGCGCACGGCCGCAGCGCCGGCCCGGTGCTGGACTCGGTGCAGGCGCTGGGCGCCTGGGTCGTCGCGCTGCTGGACGCCGCCGGCGTCCGCCAGCCCGGCCAGGCCACCCTGGTCGGCCACAGCATGGGTTCGCTGATCGGCCTGGAGGCCGCCGCCCAGGCACCGGCGCGCATAGCCCGCCTGGTGATGGTGGGCACGGCCTACCCGATGAAGGTCTCCGAGGCCCTGCTGGCCACCGCGGCCAAGGCGCCGCTGAAGGCCATCGAGATGGTCAACAGCTTCTCGATCGCCTCGCTGGCCAGCAAGCCCGGCTACCCCGGCCCGGGCATGTGGCTGCACGGCAGCAACCGCGCGCTGATGCGCCGCATCCTGAACGGCCCCAACGCCACCGGCTGCGCGGTGAACCTGTTCCACCACGACTTCAGCGTCTGCGACCGCTACGACAACGGCCTGGCCGCCGCCGCCCAGGTGACCGCCCAGGTCACCTTCGTGCTCGGCCAGCAGGACCAGATGACGCCCCCGCGCGCCACCCGCGAGATCGCCGCGGCGCTGAAGGCCAAGGTGGTGACCGTGCCCGGCGCCGGCCACAGCATCCCGGCGGAGACGCCCGATCCGATGCTGGCGGCACTGCAGGCGGCGTTGCGCTGAGAGTCGTCTTTCGGCGCTTTGCTGACGTTCTCTGCCCCTACGCGGCGAAGACTTGTGTCGTGTGTCGCACAAGCAAAGCGGCGTCGGGGCCCGCTGCGGCGCTTCACGGAGGCGGTCGGCGCTGCGCGCCGACTGCCCTGCGGTGCTCGGCCGGCTGGCCCGGCGTGCAACTCGCTACGCGCCTGCAGCGCAGCCGCTGCGCTCGAACAAGCACGCCGAGTCAGTTGACGTGGCGCGCCGGCTGCGCCGCCGCGCTGGCCAGCCGGCCTGCGCTCCTCGGCGCCTCCCAGGCGCGCCGCAGCGGGCCCCGACGCCGCTTTGCGCCACCATCGCCGCATGCGAGGGCTTCTTGTCTACATGCCTCGGTGGTGCTGCGCGGCGGCCGGTACCCGGCCCGGGCGATCTGTGGGGCGGCGAGCAGCACAGCGCCAGGGTCGGCACGCCGGTGCTGCCGGCGTGCTTCGTGAACTGACTCGCCGCGCTTGTTCGAGCGCAGCGGCCGCAGCGCGGGCGCGGAGCGAGTTGCGCGGCGCGACCCTGGCGCGCGCAGCGCAGCGGAGTCGGCGCCGCAGGCGCCGACCGCCCCAGTGTGAGCCCGGGCCGGGTACCGGCCGCCGCGCTCGCTCTGGCCTCGGAAAGCAAGGACAGCAAAGCGCCGTCAAGCGACCTTGCGCACCTCACCATCGCCGTGCAGGTTCGACGTGCAGCGCCCGCAGATCGTCGGGTGCGCGGCGTCGTGGCCCACGTCGTCGCGCCAGTGCCAGCAACGCTCGCACTTCTGGGCGGTGGACGGGGTGACGGTGATGGCCAGCTCGGCGCCGGGCAGCAGCGTGGCCGCCGAGGTGATGAAGACGAACTTCAGGTCCTCGCCCAGCGATGCCAGCAGCGCGTGCGTCTCGGGCGGCGCCGTGACGGTGACCGTGGCCTGCAGCGACGAACCCACGCCGCCGGCGGTGCGCACGTCCTCGATGGCCTTGTTCACCGCCTCGCGCACGGCGCGGATCGATTCCCACTTGGCCAGCAGCGCCGCGTCCGGCGTGGCCAGCGGCCAGTAGGTCTCGCAGAAGATGCTGTCGCGGCCCGGGGCGAAGACCTGCCAGGCCTCCTCGGCGGTGAAGCTGAGGAAGGGCGCCATCCAGCGCAGCATGGCCTGGGTGATGTGCCACAGCGCCGTCTGCGCGCTGCGGCGCGCCACGCTCTTGGGCGCGGTGGTGTAGAGGCGGTCCTTCAGCACGTCCAGGTAGAACGCGCCCAGGTCCTCCGAGCAGTAGACCTGCAGCTTGGCCACCACCGGGTGGAACTCGTAGACCTCGTAGTGGGCCAGGATCTCGGCCTGCAGCGCCGCCGCACGGGCCAGGGCGAAGCGGTCGATCTCCAGCATCTCGTCGGCCGAGACGCTGTCGGTGCTGACGTCGAAGTCGCTGACGTTGGCCAGCAGGAAGCGCAGCGTGTTGCGGATGCGGCGGTAGCCGTCGACCACGCGGGCCAGGATCTTGTCGTCGCCGGCGATGTCGCCCGAGTAGTCGGACGCGGCCACCCACAGGCGGATGATCTCGGCGCCCAGCTTCTGGCTGATGGCCTGGGGCTCGATGCCGTTGCCCAGGCTCTTGCTCATCTTGCGGCCCTGGCTGTCGACCGTGAAGCCGTGGGTCAGCAGGCCGCGGTAGGGTGCGCGGCCGTAGATCGCGCAGGCCAGCAGCAGCGAGCTGTGGAACCAGCCGCGGTGCTGGTCGTGGCCTTCCAGGTAGAGGTCGGCCTCGGGGCCGCTGTCGTGGTGGCCCAGGCTGCCGTAGGCGTTGCTGTGCGTGCCGCGCAGCACGTGCCAGAAGGTGCTGCCGCTGTCGAACCAGACCTCGAGGATGTCGCTGCTCTTGGTGTAGTTCGGCGCGTCTTCGGCGCCGAGGATCTCCTCGACCGTGACCCGGCTCCAGGCCTCGATGCCGCCGCGCTCGACGATGTCGGCGGCCTGGTCGAGGATCTCCATGGTGCGCGGGTGCAGCTCACCCGAGTCCTTGTGCAGGAAGAAGGGCAGGGGCACGCCCCAGCTGCGCTGGCGGCTGATGCACCAGTCGGGCCGGTTGGCGATCATGTCGCGCAGCCGGGCCTGGCCGTTGGCCGGGAAGAAGTGGGTGTGCTCGATGGCCTCCAGCGCCATCTGGCGCAGGGTCTTGGGCGCCTTGTCCTGGGTGAACACGCCCTCGCCCTGGTCCATGCGCACGAACCACTGCGCCGCGGCGCGGTAGATCACCGGCGTCTTGTGGCGCCAGCAGTGCGGGTAGCTGTGGGTGATGGCCTGGGTGGCCATCAGCCGGTCGCTCTGGCCCAGCACCTCGATGATGCGCGGGCAGGCCTTCCAGATGTTCAGGCCGCCGAACAGCGGCAGATCGGCCGCGTACTGGCCGTTGCCCTGCACCGGGTTCAGGATGTCGTCGTAGGCCAGGCCGTGGGCGACGCAGGAGTTGAAGTCGTCCACGCCGTAGGCCGGCGCCGAGTGCACGAGGCCGGTGCCGTCGCCGGCCGTCACGTAATCGGCCAGGTACAGCGGCGATTGGCGGCGGTAGCCAGCGTCCACGTCGTGCAGCGGGTGGCGGAACACCAGGCCGCGCAGCGCCTCGCCCTTGGCGGTGGCGATGACCTGGCCGTCCAGGCTGTAGCGCGTCAGGCAGGCCTCCACCCGCTCCTCGGCCAGCAGCAGCACGCCGCGCGGCGTGTCGACCAGGGCGTAGACCAGCTCGGGGTGGGCGTTGAGCGCCTGGTTGGCCGGGATGGTCCAGGCGGTGGTGGTCCAGATCACCGCGAAGGCCTTCTTGGCGCCGTCGCCCGGGAGCGCGGCCAGGCCGAAGGCAGCGGCCAGCGCGGCCGCGTCGTCGGTCTCGAAGGCCACGTCCAGCGTGTCGCTCTTCTTGTCCGCGTACTCGATCTCGAACTCGGCCAGCGAGCTGCCGCAGTCGAAGCACCAGTACACCGGCTTCAGGCCGCGGTAGACGAAGCCGCGCTCGATCACCCGCTTGAAGGCGCGGATCTCGCCGGCCTCGTTGGCGAAGTCCATCGTGCGGTAGGGCCGGTCCCAGTCGCCCAGCACGCCCAGGCGCTGGAAGTCGGTCTTCTGCTGGGCGATCTGCGCGGTGGCGTAGGCGCGGCTCCTGGCCTGCATGTCGTCGCGCGACAGGTGGCGGCCGTGCTGCTTCTCGATGGCGTTCTCGATCGGCAGGCCGTGGCAGTCCCAGCCCGGCACGTACTGGGCATCGAAGCCGGCCAGCTGGCGGGCCTTGACGATCATGTCCTTGAGCACCTTGTTGACGGCGTGCCCCATGTGGATCTGCCCGTTGGCATAGGGCGGGCCGTCGTGCAGGATGAACTTGGGCGCGTCACGCCGCGCGTCGCGCAGCCGCTGGTAGCGGCCTTCCTCCTGCCACTGCTGCACCCAGCCCGGCTCGCGCTTGGGCAGGTCGCCGCGCATCGGGAAGGGGGTGTCGGGCAGGTTCAGCGTGGCGCGGTAGTCGGTGGTGGTCTTGTCGGTCATGGCGGCGGCGCGCGGCGGCGGCGAGCGCGCAGGTCAGGTCGTGCGGGCGCCGCAGCGTGCGGCGCGGGGGGCCGGGCCGCACGGGGCGGCGGCCCGACGGCAAGGCGGCGTCAGCGGGGTGTGTGCCGAATTCGGTCGCGCGTGGTCTGCCGGCGGCTTCCCAGCCGCTCGCGCAGTTCGACTCTGATTCCGCGACCCATGGCCATCGATTCTACGTGCCCGCGTGCCAGCGCTGGCACGGCCTGCAGGGCCGCCTGCGCGGGGGCGGGCACGCGGCATGTCGGCCGTGCGGTTTTGCGCGTGGACAGCGCGTACATGCCGCCGGACCCCGCGAAGCAGGGGCCAGCGGAGCGCCGGTCCCCCCTAGCATCGCAGTGCGGTTCGCGAGGACGCCGTCCGGACAAGGGCTCCCGATAGGTGTTGTCGGGAATCCTTACATGTCCGGGTTGACGTTTCTGCTTGCGGGATGCAAGTGCCTGTCATGTAAGCAATTGTGTTTGTGGCATGTGCGTTGCTTCTTCGTGGGGTCTGCGCGTGCTGTGTGGATGCTTCCGGCCGGCTGTCCGTGGCGGCGCCGGGGGCTGTGTGCTTAACCAATCGAGGTCGATATGAAGAACTTCTGGATGTCTCTGGTGGGTGCTGCCGCCGTGTTTGCCGGCACGGCTGGCGTGGCGATCGCGAACCCGGGCGGTCTGAACGTGCCCGAGCCCGGCTCGCTGGCGCTGGTCGGTCTGGCCGTGGCCGGTCTGGTCGCGGTTTCGCGCAAGGGCCGCAAGTAAGCGATCCCCAGCGCTCGCCCGGTGTGCCTGCCGCCACCGGGCGTTGTTGTCTTCGAAGCCCCTGAAGGCTGTCCCGGCGTGGGTTCGCCCGCGCGTCCGGCGGCCTGTTTTGCTCCGCCTTCCCGCCCGTGCCGACCCTGTGGCCGGCCCGAGGGCCCATCCGCTTGAGAGGGATGCCTCCCCATGAGTACCTTCACCATCCGTGTCTCGTCTTCGGCCACCAACGTGCCGGGAACGGCCTGGGGCCAGCAGCCCGACCAGAATGCGCCGAGCTACCTGGACCTGGTGGTGTCGAACTCGACGGACCCGGCCATCGTCAACGGTGTCTATGACGCCTACTGCCTGAACCCGCTGGTACCGATCAGCCTGTCGCCCAACAGCTACCAGGCTTCCGGGACGTCCGGGGCCAGCGCGACCGCCTTCAACCCCATCAGTTCCGGTAGTCCGACGACCCTGCAGGTTCAGCAACTCAACTGGCTGCTGTCGCAGAACTTCACGTCGGACGCGAAATACGGCGGTCAGTACAACTTCGGCGAAGTCCAGGTCGCGATCTGGAAGATCCTGGGCTTCACTGACGCGCAGATCAGTGGCTCCGGTGCCGATCGCTTCCTCAGCGACAACTACCGTCACGTCGTCAACTGGGCCGACGCCAATGACCTGGTCGCCCGCGCCCAGGCCGCGATCGCCAGCGGCGTCAACGTGCTGCCCACCGACGCCTACTTCACGGCCTTCATCGACCCGACCGGCAATGTGCAGCCGCTCGTGATCCAACTGCAGAGCGCCAAGCTCGGCAACTACGTCTGGCTGGACGGTGACCGCGACGGTCTGCAGGATGCCGGCGAGGCGGGTGTCGACAACGTGGTCGTTGAGCTCTACCGCGTCGACGGCAACGGCAACCGTGTCTTCGTGTCCAGCACCACCACCGGCGACGACTACAGCACCGCCGCGGTCGAGCAGGGCTACTACCAGTTCACCGGCCTGGCGGCGGGCAGCTACCAGCTCAAGTTCATCACGCCGGCCTATGCCTTCACCGGCCAGGATGCGAATGCCAACGGCAGCGATGCGGCCGACAGCGATGTCGACGCGGCGACCGGCTTCAGCCAGGTCGTCGCGCTGGCGGCGGCGGAATCCAACCAGACCATCGATGCCGGTCTGGTCACCCCTGCACCCGAGCCGGCCAAGATCTCCGGCTACGTCTACGAGGATGCCGGCAACGACGGTTCGCGCGCCGGCGATGCGCCGATCGCCGGCGTCTTGCTGACCCTGAGCGGTACGGACGATCTGGGCCAGGCCGTCACTGCGACCGCCACCACCAACGCCCAGGGCTACTACGAGTTCACCGGTCTGCGGCCCGGCGTCTACACCGTCTCCGAGACCCAGCCGGCCGCTTACCTGGACGGCAAGGACACCGTCGGCACCACCGGTGGCGACGCCAGCGTCAACGACGTGCTCAGCGCGATCAACTTGGCGGCCGGCCAGCACAGCCAGGAGAACAACTTCGGTGAACTGCTGCCGGCGAGCCTGGGCGACTACGTGTGGCTGGACAACGACAACGACGGTGTCCAGAACGATGGGGCGACGGGCCTGAACGGCGTGACGGTGAAGCTGCTGGACGCGGCGGGCAACGCGCTGCGCACGGTGGTGACGGCGAACAACCCGGCCAACGGGCAGGCGGGCTGGTACCTGTTCGAGGGGCTGGTGCCGGGCGAGTACAAGGTGGAGTTCGTCAAGCCGGCGGGCTACATCTTTGCGAAGCAGGATGTGGGCGCGGACGGCGCGGACAGCGACGTGAACGCGGCCACGGGCCAGACGGTGACGACGACGCTGGAGTCGGGCGAGAACGACCTGAGCTGGGACGCGGGGCTGGTGAAGCTGGCGAGCCTGGGCGACCGGGTGTGGGTGGACGCCGACGGTGACGGTCAGCAAGATGCCGGCGAAGCGGGCGTCAACGGGCTGACGGTGCAGCTGGTGACGGCGGGCACGGACGGGGTGTTCGGCACGGGCGACGACGTGGTGGAGCAGACCACGACGACGGCGGGCGACGGCAACTACCTGTTCGAAGGTCTGGCGCCGGGTGCGTACCAGGTGCAGTTCGACAAGCCGGCGGGCACGGTGTACACGGTGGCCGACCAGGGGTCGGACGCGAGCGACTCGGACGCGGACGCGGGCACGGGCCGCAGCCAGACGGTGGTGCTCAATGCGGGCGACGACAACCGCACGGTGGATGCGGGCGTGTACGCGCCGGTGAGCCTGGGCGACAAGGTCTGGGAAGACAAGGACGCGGACGGGCAGCAGGACGCGGGCGAGGGCGGCATCGACGGTGTGACGGTGCGGCTGTACAACTGCGTGACGAACGCGCTGGTGGCCACGCAGGTGACGGCCAACGGCGGGCAGTACAACTTCACGGGCCTGCCGCCGGGCACGTACCACGTGGTGTTCGAGACGCCGAGCGGGTTCGTGCAGACGACGGCGAACGTGGGCGGTGACGACGCGGCCGACAGCGACGCGGGCACGAACGGCGTGACGGGCTGCTACACGCTGAACTCGGGCGAGTCGACGACGACGGTGGACGCGGGCTTCTACAAGCTGGCGAGCCTGGGCGACTACGTGTGGCTGGACAACGACAACGACGGTGTCCAGAACGATGGGGCGACGGGCCTGAACGGCGTGACGGTGAAGCTGCTGGACGCGGCGGGCAACGCGCTGCGCACGGTGGTGACGGCGAACAACCCGGCCAACGGGCAGGCGGGCTGGTACCTGTTCGAGGGGCTGGTGCCGGGCGAGTACAAGGTGGAGTTCGTCAAGCCGGCGGGCTACATCTTTGCGAAGCAGGACGTGGGCGCGGACGGGGCGGACAGCGACGTGAACGCGGCCACGGGCCAGACGGTGACGACGACGCTGGAGTCGGGCGAGAACGACCTGAGCTGGGACGCGGGGCTGGTGAAGCTGGCGAGCCTGGGCGACAAGGTCTGGCTGGACAGCAACGGCAACGGCCAGCAGGACAGCGGCGAGGCCGGTGTCGGCAACGTGCTGGTCAAGCTGCTGGACGCCAACGGCGCGGTCCTGTCCACCCAGTCCACCAATGCGAACGGTGAGTACCTGTTCACCGACCTGGCACCGGGCAGCTACAGGGTGCAGTTCGTCACCCCCGACGGCTACCAGCTGACCACCGCCAACGGCGCCGCCGATGACGTCGACAGCGATGCGGGTGCCGGCGGCCTGACCGGCACCTACGTGCTGAATGCCGGCGACGCCAACCGCACCGTCGACGCCGGCCTGGTGCAGCCCAAGGCACACATCGGCGACTTTGTCTTCCTCGACAAGAACGCCAACGGCGTGCAGGACACGGGCGAGGCCGGCATCGCCGGGGTCACCGTGAACCTGAAGAACGCCGCCGGCACGGTGGTGGCCACCATGCTGACCGGTGCCAACGGCGAGTACGGATTCGACGTCGCGCCCGGCACCTACAGCGTGCAGGTGGTCGCGCCGGCCAGCTACGTGGTCACTGGCAAGGATGCCGGCGCGAACGACGCCGCCGACAGCGACATCGACGCCAGCGGCCAGACCGGCAGCTACACCCTGGCAGCCGGCGAGGTCAACAACACCGTCGACGCCGGCCTGTACCAGAAGGCCGCCATCGGCGACCGCATCTGGTACGACAAGGACGCCGACGGCATCCAGGACAGCGGCGAAGCCGGCATCGCCGGTGTCAAGGTGGAGTTGCGCGACACCGCCAACAACATCCTGCAGACCACGACCACCGACGCCAACGGCAACTACCTGTTCAGCAACCTGAACCCGGGCGACTACCACATCGACGTGGTCGAGAGCACGCTGCCCGCCGGGTCGGTGTTCACGCTGTCCAACCAGGGCGCCAACGACGGCGCGGACTCCGACGTCCGCGCCGCCGCCGGCCAGCCGCTGGTCTGGGGCATCATGGACAACACCACGCTCGAGTCGGGCGAGACCGACCGCAGCTGGGACGCCGGCGTGTACAAGGTGGCCGTGGACATCGAGAAGTACGTCTCGGGCACCACCTGCACGACGACCAACAACTGCGGCGGCGAAGGCGCCTCCAGCGGCTACTGGAAGGGCAACTGCAGCTGGCAGTACGACCTCGGCAGCTATGGCTGGTCGGGCACGGGCTGCAAGTCCTCGACCAGCTTCAACAGCCTGTTCGGCTGCAACATCAGCGCCGGCAGCAAGTCGATCTACGACGTGCTGTGCTCGACCGGCACCAGCGCGCTCGAGGTGCTGATGCGCGAGTGCGCAGCGGCCTACCTGAACGCCTGCCACAGCAAGGTCGACTACGCCTTCACCAAGGACCAGGTCTGCGCCCAGACGCGCTACGCGCTCAACAGCGGCAACTACGACAGCACCTGCAAGGCCTTCGCCAAGGAGAACAGCGCGGGCTGCGACTGGACGACCAGCAAGAGCAGCTACAACTGCACCGTCGACGCGACGCTGTACGACAGCGACGCGCCCCCGGGGCTGGAGGTCAAGACCGGCAGCACCGTGACCTTCACCTACATCGTGAAGAACACCGGTGACACCGCGCTGAAGAACGTGGTCGTCACCGACGACCGCATCGCCACCGTCACCTACGTCAGCGGCGACACCGACAAGGACGGCCTGCTCGACACCAACGAGACCTGGACCTACAAGGCCACCGAGGTGGCGCAGTCGGGCACGATCAAGAACACCGGCACCGTCACGGCGGTCGACGCGGTGGGCGGCGTGGCCAGCGTCACCGACCAGGACGACGCCTACTACACCGGCAGCGGCGCGGCCAAGTCCTCGCTGGGCGACCGCGTGTGGTACGACAAGGACGCCGACGGCATCCAGGACAGCGGCGAGGCCGGCATCGCCGGCGTCAAGGTCACGCTCAAGGGGGCCGGTGCCGACGGCAGCTTCGGCACGGCCGACGACATCACCGCCTCCACCACGACCAGCGCCACCGGCTACTACGAGTTCAACAACCTGAACGCCGGCAAGTACACGGTCGACTTCGGCGACGTGGCCGGCTACAGCTTCACCCGCCAGAACCAGGGCAGCAACGACGCCGCCGACTCCGACGCCAACACCGCCGGCGAGACCGCGGTGATCACGCTGGGCAGCAACGAGCACAACCTGACGGTCGACGCCGGCCTGTACAAGGTGGGCATCGACGTCGAGAAGTACGTCTCGGGCACCAGGACCACCACCAGCAACAACTGCGGCGGCGAGGGCGCGTCGGTCGGCCACTGGAAGGGCAACTGCAGCTGGCAGTCCGACCTGGGCGGCTACGGCTGGTCGGGCACGGGCTGCAAGTCCTCGACCAGCTTCAACAGCCTGTTCGGCTGCAACATCAGCGCCGGCAGCAAGTCGATCTACGACGTGCTGTGCTCGACCGGCACCAGCGCGCTGGAAGTGCTGATGCGCGAATGCGCGGCGGCCTACCTGAACGCCTGCCACGACAAGGTCGACTACGCCTACACCAAGGACCAGGTCTGCGCCCAGACCCGCCAGGCGCTGAGCTGCGGCAACTACGACAGCACCTGCAAGGCCTTCTCGTACGAGAACAGCCAGGGCTGCAACTGGACCACGACCAAGACCAGCTACAGCTGCACCGTCGACGCGACGCTGTACGACAGCGACGCGCCCCCGGGGCTGGAGGTCAAGACCGGCAGCACGGTGACCTTCACCTACCTCGTGAGGAACACCGGCGACACCGCGCTGAAGAACGTGGTGCTGACCGACGACCGCATCGCCACCGTCAGCTACGTCAGCGGCGACACCGACAACGACGGCCTGCTCGACACCAACGAGACCTGGACCTACAAGGCCACCGAGGTGGCGCAGTCGGGCACGATCAAGAACACCGGCACCGTCACGGCGGTCGACGCGGTGGGCGGCGTGACCGGCGTCACCGACGAGGACGACGCCTACTACACCGGCCAGGGCAGCAACCCCGGCACCAAGGGCTCGATCGGTGACCGCGTCTGGGAGGACAAGAACTACAACGGCGTGCAGGACACCGGCGAGACCGGCCTGGCCGGCATCAAGGTGGTGCTCAAGGGCGCGGGCGCCGACGGCAGCTTCGGCACCGCCGACGACATCACCGCCACCACCACCACCAGTGCCACCGGTGCCTACGAGTTCACCGACCTGGCCGCCGGCAAGTACCAGCTGGTGTTCGGCGAGGGCAGCAGCGGCCTGTACGTGACCAAGCAGAACGTCGGCGACGACGCCAAGGACTCCGACATCGACGCCACCGGCACCACCGGCGTCATCACCCTGGCCGCCGGCGAGCACAACCTGACGGTGGACGCCGGCGCCTACCGCAAGGCCTGCGTCGGCGACAAGGTCTGGGAGGACTGGGACCACGACAACGTGCAGGACGTCGGCGAGGGCGGCATCGGCGGCATCACCGTCAAGCTCTACACGTCCACCGGCACCCTGGTGGCCACGACCAAGACCAACAGCAGCGGCAACTACCTGTTCAGCAACCTGGACCCGGGCAGCTACTACCTGCAGTTCGACAAGACCAACGTGCTCTTCTACAACAGCTACTGGGGCACGAACGGTGGCAACGGCTACAACATGTCGTACTGGAAGTGGGCGCTGAAGGACGCCGGCAGCAACGACGCGATCGACTCCGACACCGCCGGCGATGCCAGCTCGACGACCAATGTCAGCAACACCTCGGTGTTCACGCTGGTCTCCGGCCAGAGCGACATGACCCGCGACGCCGGCATCACCCCGATCGTCATCGACCTGGACGGCGACGGCATCCGCACCGTCGCCCGCGAGGACTCGGACGCCAGCTTCGACCTGTTCGGCAATGGCAGCGCGGTGCGCTCGGGCTGGCTGTCGGGCGGCGACGGCTTCCTGGCGGTCGACCGCAACGGCAACGGCCGCGTCGACGACATCGGCGAGCTGTTCGGCGGCAATGCCAAGGGCGCGGGCTTCGCGCAGCTGGCGGCCTTCGACGGCAACGGCGACGGCGTGGTCGACGCCCGCGACGCCGGCTTCGCCGACCTGCGCATCTGGCAGGACGCCAATGGCAACCACGCCACCGACGACGGCGAGCTGGTCACGCTGGCGCAGGCCGGCATCGCCAGCCTGACGGTGGGCTACACCGAGCTGCCCTTCCTGGACGCGCAGGGCAACCTGCACCTGGAGCGCAGCAGCGCGACCCGCGCCGACGGCAGCAGCGTCGACATGACCGACGTGTACTTCAACGTCTCGGCCGATGATGCCGCCGCGGCCGGCGTGGCCCTGCCCACGATGGCCGATCTGCTGGGCAACGACGCCTCGCTGGACGCGCTGCTGGGTGGTGCCGCGCCGGTGACCACCGCGGTGCAGGCGGCCGCCGACGGCGCTGCCGACTGCGCCATGGGCGACGCGTCCGAGACGCTGCGCCGCCTGGCCGCGCTGACGCAGGAAGCCTGCCAGACCGCGTCGGCCGCCTGATCGGCGGCGGGCCGGCGGTCGCGCCGGCCTGCACCCGGCCCCGCCCCCGCGCCACGGCACCCCGACAAGGGGCCCGTGGCGCGGCCATTTCGGGCCGGCGTGCCGGCTGTCACACACGCGGGCCGGGCGCCGATGCCCACGCCGGCCCCGGTGCCGGGACAATCCGGGCTTCCGCTGTACCGGCGGGCCGCCGCCCTGGCGCGACGCCCGCACGACGCCTCCACCCATGAACGAAGCCCGCCTCCCGAACCCCACCACCGTGGGCCCGGTGCCGTTGCACGAGAGCGTGGTCTTCCTGGCACGCTTCCTCGGCACGCCGGTGCAGGTCGAGCGCCTGCGCGACGGCCTGGCCGCGCACGACTTGGCGCACGGCGACGCCCTGGCCGACGAGGCGCTGGCGCCGCTGCTGGCCCACGCCGGACTGGTCGGCAGCGCGCTGGCCGGCGGCGCCAGCCGCCGCGCCACCGAGCTGCCGGCGCTGCTGGTGGGCGAGGGCGGGCGCTGCGCGGTGGCGCTGTCGCTGCAGGACGGCCGCTACGAGTGCCACCTGCCCGGCATCGCCGGCAGCAGCTGGCTCAGCGCCGAGCAGCTGGCCCAGGAGGTGCCGCAGGCGCGCTGGTGGGCGGTGCGCCCGGCGCTGCACTTCGACCAGCGCAGCCTGCTGTACAACCTGCCGCAGGCCGGCCGCTGGTTCTGGGACACCTTCAACCGCAACCGCTGGATGTTCCGCTGGGCGCTGCTGGGCACGCTGGCGCTGAACGTCTTCGGCACGCTGATCCCCTTCTACAGCATGGCGGTCTACGACCGCGTGATCCCCAACAACGCGATGGGCAGCCTGGGCGTGCTGACCGTCGCCGCGGCGCTGCTGATCGGCTTCGAGTTCGTGATGCGGCTGCTGCGCAGCCACCTGCTGGAGGCGGCGGCGCGGCGCATCGACGTGGCGCTGTCGGCCCAGGTCTTCGCCCAGTGCCTGCGCATGCGCGCGGCCGAGCGCCCGGCCTCCGGCGGCGTGCTGGCCAACACCGTGCGCGACTTCGAGGCGGTGCGCGAGTTCTTTGCCACCAGCACGCTCACCGTGCTGGGCGACCTGCCCTTCATGCTGCTGTACCTGGCGGTGATCGCCCTGGTCGGCGGCTGGCTGGCGGTGGTGCCCTTGCTGGCCATCCCGCTGCTGCTGGGCATCGCCTTCGCCGCCCGCCGGCCGCTGGCGCGCAAGGTCAACGAGTCGATGCAGGAGAGCTCGCAGCGCACCGCCCACCTGTTCGAGACGATGAACGGGCTGGACACGGTCAAGGCGCTGGGCGCCGAGGCCTGGAGCCGGCGCAAGTGGGAGGGCCTGACCCAGGCCATCGCCCACAACAGCCTGCAGACGCGCGAGATCACCTCGCGGGTCGGCTACCTGAACACCGCGGTGCTGGCGATCACCGGCGTGGCGGTGGTCGCGGTCGGTGCGATCCTGATGAGCGAGCAGGCGATGACGCTGGGCCAGATCATCGCCGTCAGCCTGCTGACCACGCGGGCGCTGGCGCCGGTCAGCCAGATCGCCAGCCTGGTGGTGCGCTGGGAGCAGACCAAGCTCAGCTACGAGGCGCTGGACAAGATCATGCACGCGCCCACCGACGAGGCCGCCGCCAGCCTGCAGGCGCCGCCGCTGAGCGGCCGGCTGGAGTTCCGCGACGTCGGCTTCGCCTACCCCAAGCAGCCGCCGGTGCTGGAGCGGCTGAACTTCCTGATCCGCCCCGGCGAGCGCGTGGGCATCATCGGCAAGCTCGGCTCGGGCAAGAGCACGGTGCTGCGGCTGATCCTGAACCAGTACGAGCCGGCCGCCGGCAGCGTGCTGGTCGACGACCTGGTGAGCACCCAGCTCGAGCCGCTGAGCCTGCGCCGCCAGATCGGCTACGTGCCGCAGGACGTCACGCTGTTCCACGGCAGCCTGCGCGAGAACGTCGAGCTCGGCCGCGTGCAGCCCGACGACAACGCCCTGCTGGCCGCGCTGCGCACCGCCTGCGTCGACGAGTTCGTCGCCCAGCTGCCCGGCGGCGTGGCCACGCCGGTGGGCGAGCGCGGCGAGCGCCTGTCCGGCGGCCAGCGCCAGCTGGTGGCCATCGCCCGTGCGTTGCTGACGCGGCCGCGGCTGCTGTTGCTGGACGAGCCCAGCAGCATGGTCGACCCGGCCACCGAGCAGAAGCTGATCGCCCGGCTGCGCGCGCTGGCCGACACCACCATCGTGCTGGTCACCCACCGCATGGCCATGCTGGCCCTGGTCGACCGGCTGATCGTGATGGACCGCGGCCGCATCGTCGCCGACGGCCCGCGCGACGAGGTGCTGAAGGCCCTGTCGCAGCAGCGCCCGCCCGACGAGGGCGGCGCAGCACCGGCCGGCGTGCCCACCCCCGCCGCGCGCGCGGCCCAACCCCGCTGAGCATGACAGGCGTCGTCGAAGTCCGGCCGCTGCCGGCCCCCCACCCCGATCCCGACCGCGGCCCGCGCCGCACCGTCGTCGCGATGGTCGGCGTGATGGCGCTGTTCGTCGTCAGCGCGATCGCCTGGGCCGCGCTGGCCGAGCTGGACGTCGCCGTGCAGGCGCGGGGCGCCGTGGTGCCGCCCAGCCGGCTGCAGGAGGTGCAGAGCCTGGAGGGCGGCATCGTGCAGGAGATGCGCGTGGCCGCCGGCGACCGCGTGACGAAGGGTCAGCTGCTGGCCCGGCTGGACACGGCGCAGTACACCGCCTCGGTCGGCGAGAGCCGGCAGCAGCAGCTGGCCGCGCTGGCCGGCCGGGCCCGCCTGGACGCCCTGCTGGGCGGCCAGCCGCCGCGCTTCGATCCCGCCTGGCAGCAGGAGGCGCCGGCGCTGATCGCCAAGGAGCAGCAGCTGTGGCGCGACGCGCTGCGCGAGTACCAGGCCAACGGTGCGGCCCTGCGCGAGGCGGTGCAGCGCCGCCGGGGCGAGCTCGTCGAGGCCCAGGGCCGCATCGCCCTGCTGCAGGAGGCGGTCAAGGTCGGCGAGGAGGCCTTCGCCATCGAGGAGCGCCTGTTCCGCGAGGGCGCCGGCGCCCGCGCCGACTACCTGGCCGCGCAGCAGAAGCTGATGGCGCAGAAGACCGAGCTGGAGAGCCTGCGCCAGTCCCTGCCGCGGCTGCAGGCCGGGCTGGCCGAGGCCCAGGCCGCCGCCGCCGAGGCCGACGCGCGGGCCCGCGCCCAGTGGGGCGCGCAGCGCAGCGAGTACGAGACCAAGGTCGCCGCGCTGGCCAGCACGCTCAGCGGCCAGCAGGACAAGGTCGACCGCCGGGAGATGCTGTCGCCGGTCGACGGCGTCGTCAACCGCGTGCTGCTGCCGACGCTGGGCGGCGTGGCGCCGCCGGCCAAGCCCATCCTGGAGATCGTCCCCGACGAGGCGCAGCTGCTGATGAATGCGCGCGTGCGCCCGGCCGACATCGGCTTCATCCGCGTCGGCCAGGCCGCCCACGTGCGCGTGCTGGCCTACGACGCCGCGACCTACGGCAAGCTGCAGGCGCAGGTCGCGCGCGTCGGCGCCGACGCGGTGGTCGACGAGCGCGGCGAACCCTACTTCGAGGTGCAGCTCAGCGCCGCGCGCGACCAGCTGCGCCTGCACGGCAAGCCGCTGCCCGTCACCCCCGGCATGCCGGTGGAGGTGGGCATCCTGACCGGCCAGCGCAGCGTGATGCAGTACCTGCTCAAGCCGGTGCTGCGTGGCGTGCAGGGCGCGCTGCAGGAACGCTGATGCACCGCCGCCACGCACCGGGCCCGCTGCGCCCGCTCGCCCTGGCCCTGCTGCTGCCCGCGCTGTGGGCCGCGCAGGCGCCGCGCGCGCAGGAGCTGACGCCCGAGCCGCCGCCGTTGCCGGCGCCCGTGTCCCGGGCCGACGCGCCGGCCGCCGCCCCGCACCTGCCCCCGCCGCCCGACGCCACCGCCGAGAGCCTGCCCGCGCTGCTGGCCCGCGTGCTGGCCGGCGACCCCCAGGTGCGGGTCGCCCGGTCGCTGCTGGCTGCCGCGGACGCCCGCCGCCAGCAGGCCCGCTCGCGGCTGGGGCCCTCGCTGCAGCTGTCGGTGCTCAACGGCCGCAGCCGCGACCGCGAGACCCTGGGCGAGCTCGACCGCCAGACCGACCGCGCCGAGGCCGGGCTGCGCTGGAACCTCTACAACGGCGGCAACGACCGGGCCGAGCTGCAGGCCAGCGGGCGCGACCGCGACGCCGCCGCGCAGGACCTGCGCCGCGCCCGCGAGGAGGGCAGCGAACGCCTGACCGAGCCCTACCTGGAGCTGCTGCGCCTGCAGACCCTGCTGCCGGCCGCCGCCGACCGGCTGGCCGCCGTGCGCCGCCTGGCCGCCCAGGTGCAGCGCCAGCACGAGGCCGGCAAGGCCAGCGATGCCGACACCGCCCAGGCCACCGCCTCGCAGCTGGATGCCGAGATCGTCGTCGAGCAGCTGCAGGCCGACTTCCTGGCCGCGCGCGAGCGGCTGGCCGCGCTGGCCGGCACCGAGCTGCGGGCGGTGCTGCCGGTGGTGCTGCCGGCCTGGGCCGTCGGCGCCGCCGCGGCCGCGCCGGCCGGCGCGCCGGGCCTGGTCGAGGCCGCCCGCCTGCGCGCCGAGGCGGCGCGCGCACGGGTGCGGCCGCCGGCCTCGGTGTTCGCGCCGCGCATCGACCTGGAGGTGCGCCACCAGCTCAGCGACCGCACCACGCCGGCGCAGACCACCGAGCAGCAGCGCAGCTGGCTGCTCAGCGCGCGCTGGGACTTCCCCGTGATGGGCGAGCTGCAGGCGCGCCGCGAGGAGTCGCGCCGCCGCGCCGAGGCCGCCGATGCCGAGGCCGAGCGCATCGCCCGTGGCGCGCGCGCCGAGCTGCTGGCCCTGGGCCCGCGCATCGCCGGCGCCGAGCGGGCGATCGCCCAGCTCGACCGCCAGATCGCCCAGTACGACGCGCTGCTGCGCGCCGGCGAGCTGCAGTTCGAGGCCGGCCGGCGCAGCCTGGCCCAGCTGATGCAGCTGCGCGACAGCCGCTTCAACGCCGAGCAGCGCCGCGCCGAGCAGGCGCAGCGCCTGCTGGCCGCCCAGCTGCGCCGCCTGGCGCTGACCGGCCAGCTGCTGCCCGCGCTGGGCCTGGACGGCGGCGCCGACGACAGCGGTGACTGAGCTGAGCGCCGCTGCGGCGGCCGCCTCAGAGGCTGAGAGGATGTCGATCGTGGCCGAGCGGCGTGCCCAAAGCCGGTCGATCTAGGCGCAAAGCACAGCCATGGCTCGGGCCATGGCGAGCATTTGCAACGACGAGCGGGCGGCTTGGGGTGTGACGAGCGGGCATGAGCGAGAAACGCTCAGCCTCTCAGGCCGCCACGCGGAACACCGACACCGCCTGCGACAGCTGCGCGGCCTGGCGCTGCAGTTCCGAGGCCGCGGCCGAGGACTGCTCGACCAGTGCCGCGTTCTGCTGGGTCGCCGTGTCCAGCTGGGCGACCGACTGCGTCACCTCGCCGATGCCCTGCACCTGGTCGGCGGTGGCCTGGTGGATGGCGGCGATGTGGCCGGTGATGTCGCGCATCGTGCCGACCATCGCGCCCACGCTGTCGCGGATCGCGCCGACCGACTGCGCGCCCGCCTCGGCCTCGGCGATGGCGGTGTGGATCAGGTCCTTGATCTCGCGCGCCGACGCGGCCGAGCGCGTGGCCAGCGCCCGCACCTCGGAGGCCACCACGCTGAAGCCGCGGCCCTGCTCGCCGGCCCGCGCGGCCTCGACCGCGGCATTGAGCGCCAGGATGTTGGTCTGGAAGGCGATCGCGTCGATCACGCCGACGATGTCGCCCATCTTGCGCGAGCTGGCGGTCAGGCCGGACATGGTCGCCATGCTGCGGTCGATCGCCGCCTCGCCGGCGGTGGCGATGCGCGCGGTCTCGTCGGTCAGCGTGGCCACGCGCCCGGCGGCCGACGCCGACTGCTGCGCCATGGTCTGGATCTGCGCCATCGTGCTGGCGGTCTGCTGCAGGTGCGCGGCCGAGTGCTCGGTGCGCGTGCTCAGGTCGGTGCTGCCGCGGGCCAGCTCGTCCGACGCGATGCGCACGCTGTCGGTGCCCAGGCGGATCTCGCCGACCACCCGCGCCAGCGCGTCGCGCATGCGCACCAGGGACCGGGTCATGCGGCCGACCTCGTCGCCGTGGTCCTCGCGCGGCGTCCAGTCCAGCCGGCCCTGGGCGATGGCCGCGGTCGCCGACTCCAGCTCGCCGATCGGCTTCACCACCGAGCCGGTGATGGCCAGGATCAGCAGCACGCCGATGGCCGAGCACACGCCCAGCGCGGCCCACAGCAGCGCGCCGGCGCCGTCGACCTGGGCGGCCAGCGCCGCCAGGTCCGTCACGCCGCCGCGGCGCAAGGTGTCCGCCACCGCGCCCAGGCGCTGCTGGGTCAGCGTGAAGCCGACGACCAGCGGCGACAGCGCGCAGGCGAAGCCGACGATCAGCCGGGTCAGGATGGCGTAGCGCCGCAGGAAGTTCACGAAGGCGTGCATGGCGACCTTTCTCGTGGCAGGACGGGGCCGGCGCACGGGCCGGTTCCGTCTCTTCGGTCGCCCGGCGCCGATCTTGAACCCCCGGCGGCGGCGTGGGGGCGGCTCGCGGCCTAGGGGCGGGCGAACCAGGCCTGCGCGTCGGCGGTGTCCTGGGCGATCGCCGCCTGCAGCGCGTCCAGCGAGTCGTACTTGCGCTCGTCGTGCAGCTTGTGCAGCAGGCTGACGCTGACGCGCCGGCCGTAGGCGCCGTCGCTGCCCAGGGCCGCCGGCCAGTCCAGGCAGTGCACCTCCAGCAGGACGCGGCCGGCGTCCTCCACCGTCGGCCGCACGCCCAGGCTGGCCACGCCGGGCAGCGGCTGGTCGGCCAGGCCGTGCACGCGCACGACGAAGATGCCCATCGCCGCCGGCTTGTCGTGCGGGAAGCGCAGGTTCAGCGTGCGAAAGCCCAGCGTGCGCCCCAGCTTGCGGCCGTGCACCACGTGGCCGCTGATGGCGTAGGGCCGGCCCAGCAGGGCCGCGGCGCGCGTCATGTCGCCGGCGGCCAGGGCGTCGCGCACCGCCGAGCTGGACACGCGCAGCCCGTGCACCTCGTAGCTGAGCATGCGCGCCACGTCGAAGCCGCGGGCCTCGCCGGCGGCGTCCAGCATCGCGTAGTCGCCGGCCCGCCGGGCGCCGAAGCGGAAGTCGTCGCCGACCAGCACGTAGCGCGCGCGCAGGCCCTGCACCAGCACGCGGCCGATGAAGTCGTCCGGGCTCAGCCCGGCCAGGTGCTCGTCGAAGCGCAGCACGACGACGCGGTCGACGCCGCAGCGCTCCAGCTCGCTGAGCTTGTCGCGCAGCGTCGAGATGCGCGCCGGCGCCAGCTCGGGCTTGCCGCTGCGGTGGGCAAACCAGTCGCGCGGGTGCGGCTCGAAGGTCAGCACGCAGGACGGCACGCCGCGGTGCCGCGCCTCGTTGTTCAGCAGGGCCAGCATGGCCTGGTGGCCGCGGTGCACGCCGTCGAAGTTGCCGATGGTGACGGCCAGCCCCCCGGCTGGCGCCAGCCGGCTGGCCGGGCCGCCGGCGAGGCTGTGGAATCCGCGGAAGACCTGCATCGCCCGATTATCGCGACGCGGCGCGCGGCCCGCCGTCACCCAGGTGCACGCGCTGTACGCGCTGCGCCGGGGCCGGCCGCACCCCGGATCAGGCCTTGGGCGGCCGCGCCATCAGCGCGGCGCGCTCGGCGGCGGTGACGAAGCGCCACTGCCCGGCCGGCGGGCCGTCGGCCAGGGTCAGCGCGCCGAAGGCGCTGCGGTGCAGCGCGGCGCAGTGGTTGCCCACCGCGGCGACCATGCGCTTGACCTGGTGGTACTTGCCCTGCACCAGCGTCAGCCGCAGGCTGTCGGGGCCGGTGGCCTCGCAACCTTCGGCGCGCACCGGCTTCGGGTCGTCGTCCAGCACCACGCCGTCGCGCAGGCGCTGCACCTGGGTGGCGTCCACCGGGCGGGCGGTGCGCACCTCGTAGACCTTGGGCACATGGTGCTTGGGCGAGGTCAGCTTGTGGATCAGCGGGCCGTCGTCGGTCAGCAGCAGCAGGCCGGTGGTGTCCTGGTCCAGCCGGCCCACCGGCTGCACGCCGCGCCGGCGCAGCTGGGCCGGCAGCAGCAGCAGCACGCTGGGCCAGGCGCCGGGCTTTTGCGAGCACTCGTAGCCGGCCGGCTTGTGCAGCAGCACCAGCGCGTGGTCCTGGCACAGCCAGGGCTGGCCCTGCACGTCCAGCGCCAGGCCGGCGTGGGTGAACTCGGCCGCCGGGTCGGTGACCACCTGGCCGGCCACGCGCACATGGCCCTGGGCCACCAGGCCGGCGCACTCGCGGCGGGTGCCGAAGCCTTCGGCGAAGAGCAGGTCGTCCAGTCGCATCGGGCAGGGCGTTCAGCGGGCGGCCGGGCGCAGCGACAGCACGTGGCGCACGAGGGCCTCGCGCTCCTCGGCGTCGGGCGCATGGTGGCGCGGCAGCAGGGCCTCCAGCCGGGCGCGCACCGCGTCGTCCGGGCCCAGGCGCTGCACGGTGTCGGCCATGCTGTCCACGCTGTGGCACTGGACGCAGCGCTGCTGGTAGAGCTTGGCGCCGTCGTGGGCCGAGGCCGGCACGGCGGCCAGCGCGGCGCAGGCGCCCAGCAGCGCCAGGGCGCCACGGCCGCGCGGGGCCGGGCGCAGGGGGTGGGCGGACAGGGGGTGCTCAGTCATGCAGTTCCAGCACGGTGACATGCCGCTCGCGGGCCGGCCAGACGCGGCCGACAATGCGCTCGGCCAGCGGGCCGGAGCGGAAGTCGCCGACCACCGGGCGCGGCGCCGCGTCGGCCAGCGTCAGCTTGCTGGTCGACACGCCGGCCACGCCGGGCGGGATGCCGGGGGCGGGCGCGCCGTCCAGCAGCACGGTGTCGCGCGGCAGGCCGAAGTAGCCGCGCGGGCGGCTGAGGCTGACCAGCGCGGCGCCGGCATCGGCCGCCGGCGCGCGCTCGGGCCGCAGGTGCACCAGCGCCGAGCTGCGCGGGAAGGGCGCGCGGTAGACGTGGGTGATGGCCTGGCCCGGCGCGTCGATGACGAACTCCAGCGCGGTGCCCGGCGTCGTCGTCAGCGGGCCCCAGCGGCCGTCGGCGCCGACCACCTTGTCGGCCAGCGGCGCGCCGCGGCGCTCGCCGCTGGCCGGGTCCACCGCCCAGACGGTGACGCGGCCGCCGGCCAGCGGCCGGTTGGTCGGCCCGCCGGGGCCCCAGCCGTCGAGCTGGCCGTCGAGCACCACGCGCGGCTCGGGCGTGACGGCGGTGGTGGCCGGCGCCCGGCCGGTGACGAAGGCATAGGCCGCGGCGAAGGCCTCGGCGTGGTAGCTGACCTCGCGGTGGTCGCGGCCGGGCAGCACCACGTTGCGTGCGCCGCGCAGCGCCGGGCCGTCGGCGGTGACGTTGGTGGCCACGCCCTTGGCGCCGATCCAGGCGCCGTCGGGCTGGGCGAACTTGTCGTTGCCGTCCGAGCGCAGCGTCATCCAGGCCGGGCCGGGCGTCACCTCCAGGCCCTCGGGGCCCTTGGGCGCGTTCAGCGCCTTCAGGAAGGGGCCGGCGCCGTTGAACTCGTTGTTCGGGCGGAACACCGGGATGGCCCAGACGCCATGGTTGGGCGTGCCGCCCAGGATGGCGTGCGAGACCTTGGCCGCGCCGCCGAAGTTCGCCACGTAGTGGCGGATGGCGTTGCCGCCGCGCGAGTTGCCCATCAGCACCACCTGCACCGCGCCGGTGGCGGCCAGCACGCGGTCGACCTCGTCGGCCAGGTGGCGGGCCTGCTCGTCGGCCGAGCTGCGGCCGGGCTGGGCGACGGTGTCGTCGTCGCGCGCGTTCGGGAAGGGGAAATGCACCGCGTGCAGCCGGGCGCGCGGCCAGCCGTTGCTTTCCCAGCGCCACAGCGTGCTGGTCCAGTTGGCGGCGCTGTCGCCGTTGCCGTGGACGAAGACGATGGGCGGCTGGCCGGCGGCGGGCGCGGCGGCCGGGTCGGTGCCCAGCGGTGGTTGCGGCGTGGCGCAGGCGGCCAGCAGCGCGGCGGCCAGCAGGGGCGCGCCCAGGCGGCGCAGGGCGAGGCGGCGGGTCGGCAGGGTCATCGGCGTCGGGGTGGTGGCGTTGGGGTGTGGCGCGCGGGTCGCGGTGTGCGGCTGGGGCGGCGGTGGCGCCTCAGGGCGCGTCGCCGCCGGCTGGCGCGTCGCCAGGCCGGTCGGCGGTGGCGGGGCCCTTCAGCTCGACGGGGTTGCCGTCGGGGTCGCGCAGGTAGACCGCCGGCCCGGTGCCCTCGGCGCCGAACAGCGGCTTGGCATGGCTGCTGCACGGCACATCGTGGCGGGCCAGGTGGGCCAGCAGCGCGGCCTCGTCGAAGGGCTCGACGCGCAGGCAGAAGTGGTCGACGTTGCGGCCTTCCGCGGCCGGTCCGGCGCCGCCCTGCTGGCCGATCGGGCCGTCCAGCGCCACCAGGTCGATCATCGAGGCGCCGGCGCGCAGGTGCACCAGGCCGGCGGCCTCGTTGCGCCGCGCCACCGCGCAGCCCAGCACGCGCTGGTAGAAGTCGATCGCGCGCGCCAGGTCGGCCACGCGCAGCACCACGTGGTCCAGGCGCTGCACGGCGAAGGGCGGGGCAGGGGTGTCGGGCACGCTGGCGTCTCCGGTCGGTGGCGGGCCTCAGGCCAGGCCCAGGTCGCGGGCCGAGGGCAGCTCGGGCAGGCCGGGGCCGGCCACGCCGGTGGCCGCGCGCACCGCGTTGAGCACCGCGCGCGCGGTGACCTCGGCGGCCAGCGCGCCCAGCGCGCTCAGCTGCGACGGGTTGGCGATGCCGCGCCCGCTGCCGCCGGTGGCCAGCGCGAACAGCGCGTCGCCGTCGCTGGCGGTGTGCACCGGGTTGATGCTGCGCGCCAGGCCGTCGTGGGCCATGCTGGCCAGCTTGTTCGCCTGGGCCTTGCTCAGGCGCGCGTCGGTGGCGACGATGCCGATGGTCGTGGCCAGGCCCTCCAGCAGCGCCGCCGGGCCCTGGCCGTCGATCAGCGCGGCCACGGTGTCCAGCGGCGTGCGGCCGTCGTCGCCGCGGGCGCCGGCGACGACGCGGCCGCTGGCCGGGTCGACCACGTCGCCCACCGCGTTGACGGCGACCAGCGCCGCCACCGTCACCGCGCCGACCTTCAGCGACGCGCTGCCGATGCCGCCCTTCATCGCATGCTGGATGCCGAACAGCTTGCCCACGCTGGCGCCGGCGCCGGCGCCCACGCTGCCCTGGGCCGGGTGGGCGGCGCTGGCGGCCTCGCAGGCGGCGTAGCCGGCCGCGGCGTCGGGGCGGATGCGGGCATCGCCCACCCACAGGTCGAACAGCACCGCCGCCGGCACGATGGGCACGCGCGCCGGGCCCACGGCCACGCCGCGGCCGCGCTCCTCCAGCCAGCGCATCACGCCGCCGGCGGCGTCCAGGCCGAAGGCGCTGCCGCCGGTCAGCAGCAGCGCGTGCACCGTCTCGATGGTGGCCAGCGGGTGCAGCAGGTCGGTCTCGCGGGTGCCGGGCGCGGCGCCGCGCACGTCGACGCCGGCCACGCCGCCGCCCTCGCACAGCAGCACGGTGCAGCCGGTGGGGCGGCGGCTGTCGGTGTAGTGGCCGACCTGCAGGCCGGCGATGTCGGTGATGGCGCCAGGGAACATGGGCAGCAATGAAAAAGGGGCCGGTGTGACCGGCCCCTGATCGTAGGCGAGAACCTGCGGGTACTTACGCGGCGACGCCGGCGGTGTCCTGCATGCGGGCCGAGACCTCGCCCAGGTGGTGGTTGGTGTCGCCGTAGGCCATCTCGATCATCGTCAGCCGCTTGAAGTAGTGGCTGGAGATGTACTCGTCGGTCACGCCGATGCCGCCGTGCATCTGGGTGCAGGCCTGGCCGACGAAGCGCACGCTCTGGCCCAACTGCACCTTGGCCTGGCTCAGCGCGCGGCGGCGCTGCTCGGTGGGCTCGTTGAGCTTCAGCGTGGCGTAGTAGCTCATCGAGCGGCCCAGCTCCAGCGCCATCTTGCAGTCGGCCGCGCGGTGGCGCAGCGCCTGGAACGAGGACAGCACGACGTTGAACTGCTTGCGCGTGTTCAGGTAGTCCAGCGTGATGGCCAGCATCTTGTCCATCGCGCCCACGCCCTCGGCGCAGGTGGCGGCGATGCCGATGTCGACCGCACGCTCCAGCACCTCGTAGCCCTCGGCAGTGACCAGCGCGGCCGGCGTGCCGGCCAGCGTGACGTCGCCGGCGCGCGCGCCGTCCTGCGTCGGGTAGCCCTTGACCGTGAGGCCGGCGGCGCCCTTCTCGACCAGGAACAGGCCGATGCCGGGGGCGCTGTCGGCGGCGCCGGACAGGCGGGCCGTGACGATGAAGGCATCGGCCTCGTCGGCGGCGGGCACCACCGTCTTCAGGCCGTTCAGGGTGTAGCCGCCGCCGCTGGCGGTGGCGGTGACCTCGACGCGGTTCAGCGCGTAGCGCGAGCGGCGCTCCTGCTGGGCCAGCACCACCAGGGCCTCGCCGCTGGCGATCTTGGGCAGCCAGGCGGCCTGCAGCGCCTCGGGCGCGGCGGCCAGCAGGGCCGGCGCCACCAGCGCGCCGGCGGCCAGCGGGGCGTTGACCAGGCCGCGGCCCAGCTCTTCCATCACCACCATGGCCTCGACCGGGCCGAAGCCCATGCCGCCATGGGCCTCGGGCACGGCCAGGCCGGTCAGGCCCAGCTCGGCCAGCTCGGTGTAGACGTCGCGGGTCTTGCCGCCGGCCTTGGCGATGGCGTGGCGGCGCGGGAAGTCAAAGCCCTTTTCCACCCACTTGGCGACGGCGTCGCGCAGCGAGAGCTGGTCTTCGGTGAAATCGAAATCCATGTGCTTACCCCAGGATGGTTTGGGCGATGATGTTGCGCTGCACTTCGTTGCTGCCACCGTAGATGGTGGTCTTGCGCATGTTGAAGTACACCCCGGCCAGCGGCGCGCACATGCCGAAGTCGGCGAAGTAGTCGCCTTGCCAGCCGGCCTCCATGGCCTCCTTGACGAAGGGCAGGGCGTGCGGGCCGACGGCCTGCATCATCAGCTCGCTGTAGCGCTGCTGCACCTCGCTGCCCTTGATCTTCAGCAGGCCGGCGATGTCCAGGCTGTTCTTGCCGCTCTTCTCGGCCGACAGCACGCGCAGCACCAGCATCTCCAGCGCGACGACGTCGACTTCCAGCTGGGCGATCTGGTCGCGGAAGCGCTGGTCCTCGTACAGGCCTTCGGCCTGGGCGATGCGCTTGACGCGCTCCAGCTCGCGCTTGGCGCGGTTGACGTCGGCGATGTTGGTGCGCTCGTGGCTGAGCAGGTGCTTGGCGTAGGTCCAGCCCTTGTTCTCCTCGCCGATCAGGTTCTCGGCCGGCACCACCACGTTGTCGAAGAAGACTTCGTTGACCTCGTGGCCGCCCTCGAGCGTGATGATCGGGCGCACGGTGATGCCCGGGGTCTTCATGTCGATCAGCAGGAAGCTGATGCCCTGCTGCGGCTTGACCTCGGTGTTGGTGCGCACCAGGCAGAAGATCCAGTCGCCGAACTGGCCCAGCGTGGTCCAGGTCTTCTGGCCGTTGACGACGTAGGTGTCGCCCTGGCGCTCGGCGCGGGTCTTCAGGTTGGCCAGGTCGGAGCCGGCGCCCGGCTCGCTGTAGCCCTGGCTCCACCAGACCTCGCCGCTGGCGATGCCGGGCAGGAAGCGCTGGTGCTGCTCGGGCGTGCCGAAGGCCATGATGACCGGCGCGACCATCACCGGGCCGAAGGGCAGGATGCGCGGGGCACCGGCCAGCGCGCATTCCTCTTCGAACAGGTGCTTCTGGATCGCGTTCCAGCCCGGGCCGCCGAATTCCTTGGGCCAGCCGAAGCCCAGCCAGCCCTTCTTGCCGAGGATCTTCTGCCAGCGCTGCTGGTCGTCACGGCCGAGGTGCAGCGAGTTCTTGACTTTGTGGCTCAGATCCTCGGGCAGGTTCTCGGCCACCCATTGCCGGACTTCGGCGCGGAACGCCAGTTCTTCCGGGGTGTAGTTCAGGTCCATGGGAATGTCTCCGTGGGGCGCGGGCTCGCGCAGACTCCGGGTTTTTAGCACGACCGTTCGATTAGGGTTTGTCCCTGCCGTGACAAGGTTTCGGCCGCCGTGCGGCGGACTTCCACGGGGCCGCGGCGCGGGGCGCGCTGCCGATAATCGGCCGCGATGTCCTCTGCTGCCGCGCCCGCCGGTCCGGGCTTCCGCGCCACCGTCGCCGCGCTGGCCGGGGGCCAGATCGTCAACTGGGCGATCCTGTACTACGCCTTCTCCAGCCTGGTGCTGCCGATGGACCGCGAGCTGGGCTGGGGCCAGCCGCTGCTGATGGGCGCGCTGACGCTGGGCCTGGCCGTCTCCGGCGCGGCGACCTACGCGGTGGGCGCGGCCATCGACGCCGGGCGCGGCCGCGCGGTGATGGTCGGCGGCGCGCTGCTGGGCGCGCTGGGCCTGCTGGGCTGGTCGCGGGTGACCGAGCCCTGGCAGCTCTACCCGGTGTTCGCGCTGATCGGCGCGGCGATGGCGATGAGCCTGTACGAGCCGGCCTTCGCGGTGCTGACCAAGCGCTACCCGACGCGCTACGCCGACGGCATCACCGCGCTGACCCTGGTCGGCGGCTTCGCCAGCACGCTGAGCTTCCCGGCGGTGGCCGCGCTGCTGCACGGCGGGCTGGACTGGCGCGCCACGCTGGGGGTGCTGGCCGCGGTGCAGGCGGCGATGGCCCCGCTGCACGCCTGGGCGCTGCGCGGGCCGATGCTGGTGGCCGGCCCGGCGCACGAGGACCCGCTGGCCGACACCACGCTGCAGCAGGCGCTGCGCCACAGCGGCTTCTGGCTGCTGACGCTGTGCTTCACGCTCTACAGCTTCGCCCAGGCCGCGCTGTGGGCCCATGTGATGCCGGCCTTCGACGCCAAGGGCGTGGCGCCGGCCGACGCGATGTGGGTGCTGATGCTGGTCGGCCCGGCCCAGGTGGCCGGGCGCCTGCTGTACCTGCTGGTGGGCCGCGGCTGGTCGCTGCGTGTGCTGGGCGCGGTGGTGCTGTCGGCGCTGCCGCTGGCGATGGCGCTGTTCGCGTTGGGCCGCAGCCTGGGGCTGCTGGCGCTGTTCGCCGTGGTCTTCGGCCTGGCCAACGGGCTGGTGACCATCGTGCGCGGCGGCATCGTGCCGCAGTACTTCGGCCGCTCGCACGTGGGCCGCATCGGCGGGCTGATGTCCGGCGTCGGCCTGGTGGCGCGGGCCAGCGCGCCGGTGCTGGCCAGCGCGTTGCTGCTGCTGCTGCCCGGTTACCCCGGGCTGATGGGCCTGCTGGCGGCGCTGGGCCTGGTCGCGGTGGCCGCGTTCTGGGGCGCGCGGCCACACCGGGTCGGCTGAAGCCGCCTCCAGGCCTGTGCGGCCGGTGGGGTAGGTGGGGCCGGCGCGGCCGCCCCGGCCGGGTCAGCCGCCGGCGCGGGCCAGCGGGGCCAGCGCCGCCTGCAGCGCCGCCGTGGCGCGCAGCCGGCCCACGGTCAGGCCGTTCCAGTTGCGCAGGGTCACGTCGGCCAGGCCGCCGATGAAGCCGCGCTCGGCCTCGTCCAGGTGCACGCAGGCGGCGATCACCGCGGCCATCACCACCTCGGCGGCGCGCGCGGTGGCGCCGTCGTCGACCTTGATCGCCACGCCCCAGCCGGCCTCGGGCAGGGCGGCGCAGTAGACGCCCTCGGCGCCGACCTTGCAGCACACGCGTTCGCCCAGGCGTGCCATCACCCGGGTGTCGAAGCGGCCGCTGCCGGCGACGTGGAAGGGCGCCGCCGCGACCGCCCGGCGCAGCCGCTGCGCCGCCCGCGCGTGGCCGGGCGACAGGCCGGTGCCGGTGCCGGCCCGCGCGAAGCCGCGCGCCAGCGCGCGCAGCGCGATGCCGTAGGTCGGGATCGAGCAGCCGTCGGTGCCCATCGGCGCGCGGTCCAGGTCGGCGCCGGTGGCGGCGGCCAGCGCGGCCGTGACCTCGCGCATCACCGGGTGCCCGGGGTGCACGTAGCCGCGCACGAAGGCCGCCGGCTCGGCCCCGGCGGCGCGCGCCAGCAGGCAGCCCAGGCAGACGAAGCCGGCGTGCTTGCCCGAGCAGTTGTTGTGCAGCGCGCCGGGCTCGCCGCCGGCGCGGGCCAGGGCCTTGAGGGCACCGTCGGCCGAGGGCCAGTGCGCGCCGCATTCCAGCGCAGTCGCGTCCAGCCCGGCCTTGGCCAGCATGGCCGCGGCGGTGGCCACGTGCGCCGGCTCGCCGCCGTGCGACGCGCAGGCCAGCGCCAGCTCGGCGTCGTCCAGGCCGAAGGCATCGGCCGCGCCGCCGGCCACCAGCGGCAGGGCCTGCAGCAGCTTGCAGGCCGAGCGCGGGAACACCGGGCGGTCGACGTCGCCCAGCGCCAGCACCACGGCGCCGTCGGCGTCGACGATGGCCAGCGCGCCGCGGTGGAAGGATTCGACGGTGTCGCCGCGCAGGGCCTGCACGAGGACGGGATGGGCGTGGCTGGAGGTCATCGGGTGTCCTGCGAGGTGCCGGCGGCCGGGGAACGCCGGCACGGCACACTGTGCCCCACTGTACGCATGCCGGGATGGTGAGAGGGGGGATGGGCGGATGCCGAACGAAGTGCTGTCATGGCTGCTGCGCAATCAGGGTTGGTGGCTGCTGCTGTCCGGCATGCTGCTGGCCGTGGCGCTGTGGCGATGGCGGGTGCGCCGGGCGGCGCGGCGTCGGGTGCGGACACAGGACGCCCGGGCCAGGTCCGGCGAGCCCTGCGAGCCGGGGGGCGATCTTGCCGGCGCCGTGCCCGACGCCTTGCACTTCGAGCTGCCGGGGCTGGACCCGGCCGGAGCGGGGCCATCGTCGCGCAGCGCTGCCGCCCGTCCGCTGTTCGCGCGCCTGCTGCTGACCGCGGCGGCCCTGCTGCTGCTCTTCGGCCTCGGCCTGGCGCTGGCCTGGCTGGCCGACCGCCTGCAGGACCATGCGCCGATCAACCCGCTGCGCTACGAGCAGCTGTCGGCCGCGGCCTGCCAGGCGCCGCCGGCGGCGCGCCGCGGCATCGTGCTGTTCATCCATGGCTGGAACGGCGACGCCGACGCCACCTGGGGCCGCCTGCCCGACCTGGTGTGCGGCGATCCGCGCTTCGCCGGCTTCACCGTGCTGTCGGTGCCCTACGCCACCTTCATGGGCCGCCAGCGCGCGCGCATCCCCGACGTGGTCAACTGGCTGGCCGACCAGCTGGCCGAGCGGCTGCAGCCGGCGGCCGGCGAGCCGCTGCTGGTGGTGGCCCACAGCATGGGCGGCATCATCGCGCGCCAGCTGCACCTCAGCCGCGAGCTGTCGCGCAGCAGCCCGGCGGTCACGGCGCTGGTGGAGTTCGGCGTGCCGCACAACGGCACCGTGGTCGGTGACCTGGCGCAGGCGCTGGGCCTGTCGCAGCGCTACACCCGCGACCTCGCCCGCCAGTCCAGCCTGCTGGCCGACCTGCAGTACAAGTGGCAGCGCCTGCCCAGCCCGCCGCCCACGGTCTGCGTCGCGAGCCATGGCGACGCCGTGGTCGACCCGGACAGCGCGCTGCTGGACTGCGCGCAGCGCAAGCTGTTCAACGGCTACGGCCATTCCGAACTGGTCAAGCCCGGCAGCCGCGACGACCCGCGCTACGACTGGCCCTTCACCCGGCTGGCCGGGGTGCTGGAGGGCGCACCCCGCTGAGCCGCACCGCCCGGAGGCTGGGACCGGGCTCGCCGCGGCCCTCGACCAAGCCGCGCCCCGGTCAGGGGCGCGGCGTCCGGCGCGTCCTGCGCAGGGCGCCGCCCACCACCGCCAGGCCGGCCAGCGCCATGGCCCAGCTGGCCGGCTCGGGCACGGCCTGCACGCCCAGCTCGCCCGTGGTGTACAGCGCGCTGGTGTCCCACCTCAGGCCCTGCGCCAGGGTGGGCAGCAGCACGTTGCCGAAGCTGCCGGTGAGCGTGCCGTTCCAGTCGAACAGGTCGAACACGTCGCCGGCCTGGCCGCTGTAGCCGTTCCACCAGACCACGCGCAGGTCGCCGCCCTTGAGCGTGACGCTGTTGTTGAAGATGAGCTTGTCGGCACAGCTCTGACAACTGCCGGGCGTGGTGCCGCCCAGCTCCATCTCGATGAACGAGCTGCTCGCAAAGGTGGCCTGGAAGCCCACGGTGACGATGGCCGGACTGTTGCCGGGCGTGAAGCCGCCCTCGAAGCGGCTCTGGCCATCGCCGCTGAACTTGCCGGCGCCCGAGACGTTGCCGAAGAAGTTGGCCGCGCCGCCATCGGACACGCGCAGTTCGCCGTTGTTGCGCAGGTCGCTGGCGAAGGTGGCCAGCGCGCCGTTGGACACCACCACCGTGCCCGATTCGCCGTTGTCGATCGCGCCGCTGATGCTGCTGGTGCCGAAGCTCAGGTTCAGCGCACCGTGGTTGGTGAGGCCGCCGGTGCGCAGCAGGCCGTTGCCGGTGATGGCGGCGCCCTTGGCGTTCGTCAGCGCCTGGCCGCCGTTGTCGAAGGTGCCGCCGGACAACTGCACCAGGCCTTCGTTGGTCGCCAGGCCATTGGCAAACAGCAGCTTGGTGCCGGTGCCGGTGGCCAGCGTGCCGGCATTGGTGTTGGCGGCGCTGCCCAGGTTGAGCGTGCCGCCGATGGCCTCGACGGTGCCGCCCAGCGCATTGCGCACCGGGTTGGCCACGGTGCCCAGGCCCTGGATGGTGCCGCTGTTGCTGATGGCCCCGCCGTTGAGGTTGGCCGCGCTGGCGCCCAGGTCGATCAGGCCGGTGTTGATGAAGGCCTGCGAGATGCTGGTGGTGCCCGCGCCCACGCCCAGGTAGCCCGCATTGGCAAAGCGCGACGCGATCGTGCCCTTGCCGGTCACGCTGCCGCCGGCCGCGTTGTTCAGCAGTCCGGCGCCCGAGACCTGGCCGCTGGCCAGCTCGAGGCTGCCGGTGTTGGCGAGCGTGGTGCCGCTGGCCAGCTGCAGCTGCCGCCCGGCGCCGAGCGTGAGGCTGCCCGCATTGGTGTTGCTGCCGGTGCTGCTGAGCAGCAGGTTGCCGCTGGCCACCTGGATCACGCCGTTGTTGACGAAGGCGCCCGTGCCGGTCAGCGTCCCGTAGCCGCTGAGCAGGCCCTGGTTGGTCAGGCCCCCGGTCTGGTTGATGCGGCCGCCGCTCAGCGACACGCTGCCGTTGTTCACCGAGGCCGTGCCGGCCAGGTTCACGACGCGCGTGGACGACAGGTACAGGCTGCTGTTGTTCTCGAGGCCGTCGTACAGGGTGATGTCGGCGTTGAGGCCGAAGCTGCCGTTGTTCAGCACGCGGCCCATGAAGCTGCCGCCCGAGTACGAGAACGAGCCGTTGTTCGTCAGCGCGCCGGTGATCGCCCCCGCCGTCTGCACCAGGCTGCCGTTGTTGACGATGCCCGCCGTGCTCAGGTTGCCGCCGCGCAGGGTGTAGCTGCCCGTGCTGTTGTCGTTGGCGGCGATGGTCAGCACGCCCGTGAGGCTGACGCCGGTGCCTGCGCCCTGGGTGAAGCTGCCCGAGCCCGAGGCGCCGATGGTGGCGGCCGCCGCCGCCAGGGTGCCGGCGCCGTCCAGCGAGTAGCTGCCGCTGGCACCCTGGCCATAGCCCAGCACCAGCTCGTCGGTGAGGCTGACGAGGCCACCGCTTTGCGTCACGCTGCCCGTGCCCTGGTCGCCCACCCGGATCGACAGCGCGTTCCAGCGGCCGCCGGTCACCGTGACCGCGCCCTGGCCGTTGCCGTGGCTGCCCAGGTAGGACAGGAACGCGGTGGTGTTGAGCGTGCCCTGGCTCAGGTTGATGGTGCCCGAGCCGCCATCGGAATTGCCGGTGATCAGGTAGCTGGCGTTGAACTGTCCACCCGACATGTTCAGCGTGCCGCTGCCGCCTGCGCTGCCCATGTTCAACGGGCCGTTGATGTTGACCGTGCCCCCGGACTGCTGGAAGCTGCCTTGCCCGCCCTGGCCGATGTAGAGGTTCGACGCCGTGGTGGTGGCGCCGTTGCGGATCGCATAGGTACCCGAGCCCGTGGACAGACCGCCGAGCGCGATGGCGGCAGCGGTGTGGGTGCCGCCGTTGTTGTTGAAGGTGCCGGTGCCGCCTTGGCCCACGTAGGCCGTGGCCGTCTGCGCGGTCGAACCGCCGTTGAGCGTGTAGGTGCCCACCGAGGTGGACTCGGCGCCCACGTACAAGGCGTACGTGGTGTTGGCCCCGGCGCTCTGGTTGTAGACGGCCGAGCCCCGGTAGCCGATGGTCTGCGAACCGCTGACGGTGAGGTTGGACGCGAGCTGGTTGAAGGTGGCCGTGCCCGTGGAGGCGTTCATGGCCATGCCCAGGTAGGCGATGGTTCGGTTGCCGGTGGAGGCGTCGAAGGTCAGCGACACATCGGCGCCCGAGATCGGCGACACATAGGCGTAGTCCGAGGTCGAGGTGCCCGGCACGCCGCTGGGCGTCCAGCAGCTGGACGTCGCCCAGTTGCCCGTGGTGCAGTTCCAGGCATAGCTGGCGGCCATCGCAGGCGCGCTGCCCAGCACCATGGCGACAGCGGCCACCAGGGGGGTCAGCCGGCGCAGGCGCTTCGGCTGCATGGAGGTTGAGCGTGCTTTGAGGTTCATGGTCGACGGGTGTGGCGTGGTCCGAAGGCTGGTCGGTCCTGCGACCGATCATTTGCAAGCCTGCGCCCATCCCCGCGTCGGGCCCTTGCCGCGCGTCAAGCGCCGCCGGCGGCATCACCCAAGCGAGGGGGGCCAGGCCATTGCGCCAGCGCCCGGACTTCGGCTGGCGCGCGATGCGGCCACCGGCGGCGGGCCGCAGGGCGCGCCTGCGCCCCCGCCGCCGGCCGCCCCGGCGCGTGACGAGCGGGCATGAGCGAAAGACTCTCAGCCTCTCAGTCCGGCACCGGCCCCTGGCGCGCCGCGGCGGCCAGCGGCGCCAGCTCGGCCTCGGACAGCGTCTCCTGCGCCAGCAGGCGCTCGGCGCCCTGGTCCAGCAGCGCCCGGCGCGCGGCCAGCACCGCGCCGGCGCGGGCCAGCGCCTCCTCGACCAGGCCGCGCACCGCGGTGTCGATGGCGCGCGCGGTGTCGTCGGCCAGACCGCGCTCCAGGCCGATGCCGTCGGCGCTGGCCAGGAAGCGGGGCTGGGCGCGGTCGTAGGCCACCGGGCCCACCGCGTCGGACATGCCGTAGCGCGTGACCATGTCGTGGGCGATCTCGGTGGCGCGGGCCAGGTCGTCGGCGGCGCCGGTGGAAACCTCGCCCAGCGCCAGCCCCTCGGCCGCGCGGCCGCCCAGCAGCACCGCCAGCTGGTTGCGCAGCGCGCTGCGGCGCACCAGGTGGTGGTCCGCGGTGGGCCGCTGCAGCGTGTAGCCCAGCGCGCCGATGCCGCGCGGGATGATCGAGACCTTGTGCACCGGGTCCGTGCCGGGCAGGGCCATCGCCACCAGCGCGTGGCCCATCTCGTGCAGCGCCACGGTGCGGCGCTCCTCGGGGCCCAGCAGGCGCTGGTGGCGTTCCAGCCCGGCGACGATGCGCTCGACCGCGGCGGTGAAGTCGGCCATGGCCACGGCGTCGGCGTTGCGCCGGGTGGCCAGCAGCGCGGCCTCGTTGACCAGGTTGGCCAGGTCGGCGCCGGCGAAGCCCGGGGTCAGCGCGGCCACCGCGTCGGGGTCCACGTCGCCGCCCAGGCGGACCTTCTTCAGGTGCACGCGCAGCACGTCGGCGCGGCCTTTCCGGTCGGGCCGGTCGACCAGCACCTGGCGGTCGAAGCGGCCGGCGCGCAGCAGCGCGGCGTCGAGGATCTCGGGCCGGTTGGTGGCGGCCAGGATGACCACCCCGGTGCTGGCGTCGAAGCCGTCCATCTCGGCCAGCAGCTGGTTCAGCGTCTGCTCCTTCTCGTCGTGGCCGCCGGACAGCGGCCCGGCGCCGCGGGCGCGGCCCAGCGCGTCGAGCTCGTCGATGAAGACGATGCAGGGCGCCGAGGCGCGCGCCTGCTCGAACAGGTCGCGCACCCGTGCCGCGCCGACGCCGACGAACATCTCGACGAACTCGCTGCCGGTGATGCTGAAGAAGGGCACGCCGGCCTCGCCGGCCATCGCCCGGGCCAGCAGGGTCTTGCCGGTGCCCGGCGGGCCGACCAGCAGGATGCCCTTGGGCATGCGCGCGCCCAGCCGGCCATAGGCCTGCGGGTTCTTCAGGAAGTCGACCGACTCCTGCAGCTCGGCCTGGGCCTCGTCGACGCCGGCCACGTCGGCGAAGGTGACGTGGATGTCGGTCTCCGAGTGCAGCTTGGCGCGGCTCTTGCCCACCGACAGCAGGCCGCCCAGCCCGCCGCCCAGGTTGCCCATGCGCTTGCCGATGAAGGTCCACACGCCCAGCAGCATCAGCGCCGGCACCACCCAGCTCAGCAGGTCGCGCAGCAGGGTGTTTTCCACCGTGCCCTCGAAGCGCACGTCGTACTGCGCCAGCTCGCGCGCCAGGTCGGGCGCGACGCGGGTGGTGACGATGCGGGTGTGGCCGTCGGGCTGCGGCGTCTTGAAGCTGCCCTCGATGAACTGGCTGCCGACCTTGACCGAGGCCAGCTTGCCGTCCTTGAGCTGCTGCAGGAACTCGCTGTAGGGGATGGGCTGCACCTGGGTGCCGGTGACCCACAGGTCGCGCAGCCAGAACAGCGCGACCAGCGCGAACAGCAGCAGCCACAGGTTGGCCGGCTTCCAGCCGGGCAGCGGCGTGCCGGGCGGGCCGCCTGCGCCACCCGGGCCGGCCTTGGGGCCGGGGCCGGCGGCGGCGGGGCGGGGCGAGGCCGGGGTCGGCCGGTTCGGCGCGGGGGGGCGGGCGTCGGGCATGCGCACGATTCTGCGCTGTGCCCGGGCCGTGCCCCGGCCGTGCCCCGGCCGCGGCCCGCTCAGCGCCCCAGCAGGCCCTTGAACAGGCCGCCCACGCCCTCGACGACGCCCGACACGCTGACGCCCACCGCCTCGGCCAGGCCGCCGGCGACGCGGCGCGCCAGGTTCTCGTTCAGCGAGAAGCCCGGGTCGTCCAGCCGGCCGTCCAGCGTGAACTGCAGGCGGATGCGGCCGTCGCGGGCCAGCGTGGCCAGCACCGCCTGCTGCGGCAGGCCGGCCAGGCCGCCGCCCTGCAGGGCCAGGCCGGTCAGCGTCAGCGTGCCGGGCGCGTGCAGGCGCTGCTGGCGCACCGTGGCCTGCAGCGCCAGGTCCAGCTGGCCGGCCCGTACATGGGTGCCGCCGGCGCGCAGCAGGTAGGGCTGCAGCACCAGCAGGTCGGCGCCGTCCAGCCGGGCCTGCAGCGTCGCGTCCCGGGTGCCCAGGTGCAGCTCGCCGGCCAGGCTCAGCCGGCCGGCGTGGCGCGGGCCCTGCAGCCGGGCCTGCAGGTCCAGCCGCGTCGGCGCGATGCCGTCGCCCACGGCCGGCAGGGCCAGCGGGCCGACCTGGGCCTGCAGCGCGTCCAGCTGCAGGCGGTGCGGCGGCCGGCCCAGCGAGGCGTCGTACAGGCGCAGCGTGGCGTCGCGCAGCCGCAGCTGGGCGATGTGCAGGCGGGCTGCCGTCGGGGCCGGCGTGGCGGCGGCCGGGCCGGCGGCAGGCTGCTCCAGCAGGCCGGGCAGCAGGCGCAGGCGGCCGTCGGCGGCGCGCAGCAGCACCAGCGCGCCGCCGTCGACCTCCAGCGCGTGCAGCCGCCAGGGGCCGCCGCGCAGGCCGTCCAGCACGCTGCGCCAGTCGGGCACCAGGCGCACGCGCTCGGCGCGGGCCTCGTCGGCGTCGGGCCAGCCGGCGGCGCGGTCGCCGGCCAGGCGCAGGCCGTGCAGCTCCACCGCGGTCAGGCCCACCTGCAGCGAGGCCAGCGTCGCCCGCGGCCCCAGCGCCTGCAGCACCGCCGCCTGCAGGCGCTGCAGCGCCAGCGCCCAGCCGCCGCCGGCGGCCAGCACCAGCAGGGCCAGCACCAGCCAGGGGCCGGGGCGGCGCCAGGGCGGGCGGCGCGCGACCGGGGCCGGCGGCGTGCCGGGCGCCGATGGGGCGGCGGCCGCGGGCAGGGCGGGCGTGTCGGACAAGGTCTCGCCCGGGGCGGGCGGCACGTTCGGCGGCATCGGGGACATCGGGGCCGGGATGTTAGGGCGGCGGCCGCGCCCGCGTGCGCCGCGGACAATGGCCGCATGACGTCCTCCCCCGAAGCGCTGCCCCTGGTCGGCGTCGATTTCTCGTCCGCGCCCAGCCGGCGCAAGCCGGTGGTGCTGGCCAGCGGCCGGCGCGTCGGCGCGGCGGTGCAGCTGCAGGGCCTGCAGACCTTCGACACCCTGGCGGCCTTCGGCGACTGGCTGCGCCGGCCCGGCCCCTGGACCGGCGGCTTCGACCTGCCCTTCGGCCTGCCGCGCGAGCTGGTGGCCACGCTGGGCTGGCCGCTGGACTGGGCGGCCTGCATGGACCACTACGCGGCGCTGGACCGCGCGACGATCCGCGCCACCTTCGCCGCCTTCTGCGCGGCGCGGCCGGCCGGCGGCAAGTTCGCCCACCGCGCCTGCGACCGGCCGGCCGGTTCCAGCCCGTCGATGAAATGGGTCAACCCGCCGGTGGCCTACATGCTGCACGCCGGCGTGCCGCTGCTGCGCGCGGCCGGCGTGCACCTGGCCGGGCACGAGGCGCCCCACGCCGGCGCCGACCGCGTCGCGCTGGAGGCCTACCCCGGCCTGCTGGCGCGCGAGCTGATCGGCGCGCGGTCCTACAAGGCCGACGACCGCGCGCGCCAGACGCCCGAGCGCCTGATCGCGCGCAAGGACCTGGTCGACGCGCTGGAGCAGGGCCGCAGCCGCCTGGGCCTGCGCCTGCGGCTGAGCGCCGCCCAGCGCGACGCGCTGGCCGCCGACCCTAGCGGCGACCGCCTGGACGCCGTGCTGTGCCTGCTGCAGGCCGGCTGGGCGGCGACGCAGCCGCGCCACGGCTGGCCGGCCGACGCCGACCCGTTGGAAGGCTGGATCGTCAGCGCCTGAGCGACCGGGCCCGCCCGTGCCGCGGGCGACCCGGGCTCAGAGGCTGAGAGCATTTCGATCGTGGCCGAGCGGCGCGCCCAAAGCCGGCCGGTCTAGGCGCAAAGCGCAGCCATAGCTCGGGCTATGGAGAGCATTTGCAACGACGACCCGGCGGCTTTGGGCGTGACGAGCGGGCATGAGCGAAAACTCTCAGACTCTCAGGCCGCCGGCTGGCGCTGGGCGCCGCCGCCCGGCTCGGCCCCGTAGTCGCGGTTCATCGCGGCGAAGCCGGCCTCGCGCTCGGCGGCGATGAAGGCGCGCAGGCCGTCGACCTGGAAGGGCCGCAGCCCGGGCTCGTGCAGCAGCGCGATCTCGGCGGCCAGCGCCCAGTCGACGGCGGCTTCGTCGGTCTGCAGCCACAGCGGCGCGTCGCCCGGCACCGCGGCCAGCAGCGCCGCGGCGGCGCCGCCGCGGGGCAGGGCGGCCAGCCGCACCAGGTGCGGCCAGCGCCCGGGCTGGGGCCGGGCCGGCGTCGGCGGCGGCCACAGCAGCAGCAGGCGGTGCGGCTCGAAGGTCTCCACCGTCGGGCCGCCGGGGCCGGGGCTGAAGGCGGTGCTGCTGTCCAGCACCTGGCGCACCGCGCCGATCCAGGCGCCGGGCTGCCACTGCGCCAGCAGGCGCGGGTCGGCGGCCGGGCGCAGCTGCAGCGCCTGGGCGCTGGGCTGCCAGTCGTCCTCGTCCGGCGTGCCGAACTGCGAGGCGGCGAAGTCGCGCACCCGGTGCGTGGCGTCGTCCAGGCCCGCGGCGTCGACCGCCGGCGGCGCGGTGTCGACCGGCGGCAGCGCGATCTCGGGCGCCGCGGCGGCGCGCGCCTGCTCGGCGGCCAGGTCGACCTCGGGCAGGGTCAGCGGCGGCGGCTCGGCCGGCGCCGCCGGGGCGCGCGGCGCCCGCACCTCGACCACCGGCACGTCCTCGACGTCGTCGGCCGACCAGGTCTGGCCGTTGCGCAGCGTGCCGCCGCGCGGCCGGGCGGCGGCCGGCACGCGCTCCGGGTGCAGGCGGGCGACCAGGTCGGACAGGTCGGGCGCCGCCGCCGGCTCGGCCTGCGGGCGCAGGCGCCGCACGAAGTCGTCCAGCGCGCGGGTCGGGTCGTCGCCGTCGTCGCGCGCGTCGGCGGCAGGGCGGTCGGTGGGCGGCTGGCTGCTCATGGGGCGATTGTGCGGTGGCGCGTCGGCGCGGTGTCAGCGCCCGGGCGTGGCCGATGGCACGTCGCGCGGACGCACGCGCACGCCGTCGGCCACCGCGGCGGGCGGGTAGACGATGACCGTCTCGCCGGCGGCCAGGCCCTGGCGCACCCAGGCCTGGCTGCCGTTGCGGCCGGCCAGCTGCACCGGCTTCAGGCGCGCGCGGCCGCCGTCGACGGCGAACACCGCCATCGCGCCGCTGGCGCCGTCGCTGCCCGGGGCGGGGAACACCGCGCTGACCGGCACCAGCAGCGCGCCGTCCTGCACCCGGGTGAGGATGCGCACGCCGACGCGGTAGCCGTCGCCCAGCGCCGGCGGCGGCGGGGTGTCGAAGTCGATCAGCACCCGCACGCGCTGCTCCTCGACGCCGAGCGCCGAGACCTTGGTGAAGGCCGCCGGCTCGACCTGGCGCAGCCGCCCGGCCAGCACGCCGGGGCCGCCCCAGCGCTCGATGCGCACGGCCGCGCCGGGCGGCGCCTGCAGCGCGTCGGTGGTCAGCAGCTCGGCCACCACCTCCAGCCGGGCGGTGTCGCCGATCTCCAGCAGCGGCGTGCCGGCGGCCACCGTAGCCTCGCTGGGCTGCAGCACCTTCAGCACCCGCCCGGCCACCGGCGCGCGCAGCACGAAGGCGGCGGCGCTGCCGCCGGAGGTCACGGCCAGCGCGGCGCGGGCCTGGGCCAGCTCGTGCTCGGCGACGTGGCGGGCCTGTTCGGCCGCCTCCAGCCCGCGCTGCGCGGCCTGCACCGCCAGGCGGTCGTTGTCCAGCTTGGTCGGCGCGATGAAGCCCTGGCCGGCCAGCTGCTCGCTGCGCTGCAGCTCGGTGCGCGCCTGGGCCAGGGCCACGCGCTGCTGGCCGGCAGCGGCCACCGCGCGCTGCACCGCGGCGTCGGCGGCGCCGCGGCGGGCCTCGGCCTCGGCGCGGCTGCGCGCGTCCAGCATCGGGGCCAGCGTGGGCGCCAGCACGGCCAGCGCGGCGCCGGCGTCCACCGCGTCGCCCTCGCGCAGCGTGATGCGCGCCAGCCGGCCGGCCAGCGGCGCGGCCACGGTGTAGCGGTCGCGCAGCCGCGTGCGGGCGTCCTCGACGATGGCCTGTTCGTAGCGGCCGGTGGCGGCCTGCGCCACCTCGACGGCCAGCGGCCGCGGGGCGAAGGCCCAGGCCAGCCCGGCCAGGGCGGCGGCGCCGGCCAGTACAGCGGCGATGCGGGTGCGCGGGGTCATCGTCGTGGGGCGGGGTGGTCGGTGGGTGGGGGCGCTTGGCTCAGGCCGCGGCGCGCGGGCGGAAGATGGCGTAGTTGCCGTTGGCCTGGGCCACCAGCTGCTCGCCCAGGTAGAGCCGGGCGTCGAGGTTGGCCACCGTCTTGCCGCGGTTGACCAGCGCGGTGCGGCAGACCAGGCGGCCGCTGCCCACCGGCTTGAAGTAGTTGATCTTGATCTCGATGGTCGCGCACAGCTCGCCCTCGGCCAGCGTGGGGTACAGCGCGGCGCCCATGCCGGTGTCGGCCAGCGCGTAGAGCACGGCGCCGTGCACCACGCGGTGCGGGTTGAGGTGGCGGGCGTCGGTGTCCAGGTGCAGCACGCTGCTGCCCGGGCCCTGCTCGTCGACGTGCAGGTCGATCAGCTCGGCGAAGGGATGGTCGGGGGGCATGGGCGGTCTCCGGGATACTGCGTTGCGGCTCATTCTCGGGTCTTCAGCGCCGAGACCATGTCGATGCGGTGGATGCGCTGCCGCACCACCGCGGCGCTGGCGACGGCCGCGGCCAGCACCGCCAGCGCGGCCATCGCGTAGGTGCGCGGCTGGATCACCACCGGGAAGAAGAACTGGTCGCTCTTGAGCAGCGTGGCCACCACGTGCACCAGGGCCCAGCCCAGCGCCATGCCCAGCGGCAGCGCGACCAGCAGGGTCAGCGCCATCTCGCCCAGCAGCAGCGCAGTGACCTCGCGCCGCGTGAAGCCCAGCACGCGCAGGCTGGCCAGCTCCCAGGCGCGCTCGGCCAGCGCGATGCGCGCGTTGTTGTAGACCACGCCCACCGCGATGACGCTGGCGAACACCGTCAGCACCGTGCTGATGATCAGGATGTTGCGCGCCGTCACCTCCTGCATGTTGCGCAGCATCGTGGCCTTGCTGAAGGCGCCGGCGGTGCGCGGCAGGTCCTGGGTGGCGGCGAGGAAGTCGGCCTCGCGGCCGCGCTCCAGCGCCAGCACGAAGCCGCTGGACAGGTCGCCGTCGCCCAGCGTGGCGTTGAGCACGTCGCGCCGCAGGTAGGCGTTCAGGCCCATCATCTCGCGCACCGTGCCGTCCAGCGTCAGCCAGGCGACGCGGCGCGTGCCCTGCTCGGTCTCGAAGCGCACGCGGTCGCCCACGCGCAGGCCCAGCTTGTCGGCCAGGCGGTCGGTCAGCAGCAGGCCGTCGCCGGCCGGGTCCACCGCGCGGCCGTCGACGTCGACCACGCGGTACAGCTCGGGGTGGGCCGGCAGGCCGCGCACCAGCACGCGCTCGTGGCGGTGGCCGTGGGTCAGCGTGGCCTCGAGCATGCGCGTCGATTCCACCGCCAGCGCGCCGGGCAGGCGCAGCAGCTGCAGGGCCACCGCGTCGTCGGCCGGCTCGGTCAGCCAGACCGAGACGTCGCTGCGCATCTTCAGCTGGAACTCGGTGTCGACGATGACGTCGATGGCGTCGCGGAAGAAGTTGCCCATCACCACGATGGCCACCGCCGCGGCCACGCCGACGATGCCGGTGGCGGTGCGCAGCGGCTTGCGCTCCATGTTGCGCAGCACCATGCGCAGCGCCGGCGACAGGCCGGTGACGCCCAGGCGCTCGGCCAGCGTGCGCCGGTAGTGGCCGGGCGCCGGCGGGCGCATGGCCTCGGCCGGCGTCAGCCGCACCGTGGCCAGGATGGCCGCCAGCGTGCCGGCCACTGCGGTGGCGGCGGTCAGCCCGGCGGCGGTGGCCACCAGCGCCGGGTCCAGCCGGTGCGGGAAGCTGGGAAAGTGGAAGACCTCGGCGTACAGCCCCATCATGCCCTGGCCCAGTGCGTCGCCCAGCGCCACGCCGCCCACCGCGCCGACGGCGACGATGGCGCCGACCAGTTTCAGGTAGTGCGCGGCGATGGTGCGGTTGGGGTAGCCCAGGGCCTTGAGCGCGGCGATCTGCTCGCGCTGCGTGGCCACCAGGCGCGAGACCACCACGTTGAGCAGGAAGGCCGCGACGCCGAGGAAGATCGCCGGCAGCACCGTGCCCAGCACGTACTGCTCCTTGATCTCGTTGTCCAGCATCGCGTGCGAGGTCTGGTCGGCGCGCGGCCGCGGCGCGGCGCCGCCGTAGCGCGCCAGCGGGCCGGCCAGCGCGTCGATGGCCTCGCGCTCGGACACCGTGCGCGCGCCGGCCGGCGCCAGCCGCACCGCCAGGCGGTTGAAGGCGCCCTGCATGTCGTAGGCCGCGGCCAGCGCCGCCTCGTCGACCCAGAAGATGCCGAAGCCGCGCTGGTCGGGCATGCCCCACAGGCCGGCGAAGATGAACTCCGGCGAGGTCGCCCAGCCGACGATGCGCAGCGTGCGCAGCCGGCCGTTGACCAGGGCCTGCACCGTGCTGCCGGGCGGCAGGCCGCGCTTCTGCGCGAAGCCCACCGAGACCAGCGCGTCCAGCGTCCCGCCGTCGCCGGTGGCGGCGGCGTCGCCGCCGTCGAACAGCGGCCGGCCGGCGACCACGCTGGGCTGGTTCAGCCGCGGCGGGTGGTGCCGGTCCATGCCGATCAGCTGGCCCAGCACCGGGTCGCTGCTGCCGGCGATGCGGATGCGCACCACCTGCTCGATGGTGGTCTGCACGTCGGCCACGCCGGGCGTGGCGCGCAGCTGCTCGGCCAGCGCCAGCGGCGCGCGCTTGACGCTGGCGAACAGGTCGGCGAAGCGGCCCTGGGCGTAGAAGGCGTCGCGCGCCGCGGCCAGCGAATCCACCGCCGACAGGCTGGTCAGGAAGCCGCCCATGCCGCTGGCCACCACCAGCGCGATGGTCAGCGCCTGGCTCCACAGCGCGCGCAGGTCGCGCAGCAGCTTGCGGTCCAGCGCCTTCATGTCTGCCCCTCGCCCGGCGGGTACGCCGGTCGATCCCCCAAGGGGATGCGGGCCGGCTCCGGAGCGGCCGCGCGCTCGGCCCGCTCGCCTTCGGTGGGGGGCGTCACCAGCTCAGCTCCGAGGGGGCCAGCTTGCGCGCGTTGACGTCGATGCGCTGGATGCGCCCGTCGCCCAGGTGGACCACGCGATCGGCCATCGCGGCGATGGCAGCGTTGTGGGTGATCACCAGCGTCGTCGTGCCCAGCGTGGCGTTGATCTCGGCGATGGTCTCCAGCACACGCTTGCCGGTGGCGTAGTCCAGCGCGCCGGTGGGCTCGTCGCACAGCAGCACCTGCGGCCGCTTGACGATGGCCCGGGCGATGGCCACGCGCTGCTGCTCGCCGCCCGACAGCTGCGAGGGGAAGTGGTCGGCGCGCTCAGCCAGGCCGACGCGGGCCAGCGCGTCGGCGATGGGCATCGGGTCGGCGACGATGTCGGTGACCAGTGCGACGTTCTCGGCCGCCGTCAGGCTGGGGATCAGGTTGTAGAACTGGAACACGAAGCCGACGTGCTCGCGGCGGTAGCGGGTCAGCGCGTCGTCGTCGGCCGCGGTCAGCTCGTGGTCGGTGTACCAGAGCGTGCCGGCGCTGGCCACCTCCAGCCCGCCCAGGATGTTCAGCAGCGTGCTCTTGCCGCTGCCCGAGGGGCCCAGCAGCACGACGAACTCGCCGCGCCGCACGTCCAGGTCGACGGCGCGCAGCGCCGGCACGGCCACGTCGCCGGCGTGGTAGGTCTTGCTCAGGCCGCGGGCGCGGAAGACCACCTCGGCGGTGGCCACGGGGGCGGGCGGGTCGGCGGCCGGGTCCATCGGGCGATGCTGCAGCGCGTCATGCGCTTGGGGCTTGAGCAATCTCAAGTGTCGGCCCGGCCCGGGGCCGCGCCGGCGGGGGATTTGGAGTGCGCTGCCTAGGGAAAACCCGTCGATTTGGGTTTCGCCCTCTAGGCCGGACTGGCCACACTGCCATCATCGATGCGCGTCGCGCGTCCTCCCACCGGTTCACACGAAAGGACTGCCATGACCCAAGCCTCGCTGCGTGCCGTCACGCTGAAGACCGTCGCCAACTACAGCCGCGCCGCCGAGCGCACCGTCGGCGCCTACCGCGCCACCGGCCACCGCCTGGTCGCCGTGGTGCAGCAGCGCGTGGACCAGGCCGCCCGCACCGGCACCGCCCGCGTCGCGCCCAAGCTGGGTGACTCGCTGGCCCGCGCCACCGACCGCGTCGGCACGCTGGCCGACCAGGGCGTGGACGCGATCAGCGACCGCACCGAGCGCCTGATCGCCGTCGGCGCCCAGGGCGTCAGCACGCAGATCGAGCGCGTCGCGGTGCTCGCCGGCGGCGTGGACTACCCGGCGGTCGTCGCCGGGCTGGACACCGTGGCCCGCCTGAGCCTGCCCGGCGCCCAGGCCGCGCTGGCGCTGAGCGAGCGCGTGGCCGCCGGTGCCGACAAGCTGTACGCGGCCTCCGGCGCCAAGCCGGCGCGCGCGGCCCGTGGCGCCAAGAAGGCCGGCGCGACGGTGAAGAAGGCGGCCGCGCGCCGCGCCGCCGCCCAGCCCGCGGCACCGAAGGCCGCCCAGCCGGCCGCCGCGGCCAAGCCCGCACGCGCAGCGCGTGCCGCCACCCGCCCGGCGGCCGCGCCGAAGGCCGCCAAGCCGGCGCCCAAGGCCGCCCCGGCGGTGAAGCCGGCCCAGGCTGCCAAGCCGGTCAAGGCGGCCAAGCCGGCCAAGGCGGCGGCCCAGCCCGCCGCCGCGCCGGTGACCGAGGCCGCGGCCCCGGCCGTCAACGCCGGCTGACCGGAGCATCGCCGCGATGCGCCAGCTCAGCGGGCACGACGCCGGGTTCCTGTACTCGGACACCACGCATTCCAACGCCAACGTCAGCCTGCTGCACATCCACGACCAGTCCACCGCGCCCGGTGGGGTCGTGCGTTTCAAGAGCATCCTGGCGCAGGTGGAACGGCGGCTGCACCGCGCGCCGCTGTTCCGCCAGCGGCTGCAGCGCGTGCCGCTGGCGCTGGACCGGCCCTACTGGGTCGACGACCCGAACTTCGACCTCGAGTACCACGTCCGCCACATCGCCCTGCCCAAGCCGGGCGACTGGCGGCAGTTCTGCATCCAGGCCTCGCGCATCCATGCCCGGGCGCTGGACCTGGACCGGCCGCTGTGGGAGCTCTACGTCATCGAGGGCCTGGACAGCTTCCTCGACCTGCCGGCCGGCAGCTTCGCGCTGCTGCTCAAGACCCACCTGGCGGCGGTCGAGCTGACGCACCTGGCCGAGCTGGGCGCGCTGTTCTACGACAGCGAGCCGGTGCCGGCCGCGCCGCCGCCGCCCGAGCCCTGGTTCGCCGATTCGGCGCCGGGCACGCTGGGCCTGGTCACGCGCGGGCTGGTGCATTCGGTCACCGCGCCGCTGCGCCTGGCGCGGCCGCTGGCGCAGCTGGCCACGCGCGTGGCCCCGGCCGCCGCGGCGCTGGCCAGCGAGATGCTGCTGCGCCCCGAGAACCTGCCGGTCACGCGCTTCAACTCGGTGGTCTCGCCGCACCGCGTGTTCGAGACGCGGCGCTTCACCGAGGCCGAGGTCGAGTCGGTGCGCCGCCTGGTGCCCGGCGCCAGCTTCTACGACGTGGTGATGGCGGTGTGCGGCGGCGCGCTGCGCCGCTACCTGGACGGCGAGGGCGAGCTGCCCGAGGGCCACAGCCTGGCGGCCATCGTGCCGCGGCCGGCCATGGATCCCGCCGAGGGCACGGCCGGTGCCGCGGACGCCGAGGCGGCCACCACCTGGCAGCACCGCCTGCTGCGCACCGACCTGGCCGACCCGCTGGCCCGCCTGGCCGCGTTGCGCGACCAGGCGCGCGCCGCGCCGGACACCGTCACCCGCGTGCTCGGCAGCCGTGCGCTGGCCGAGGCGTCCGAGCAGGCCTCGGCCGCACTGCTGGCCGTGGGCCGGCGCTGGGCCGGGCGCATCGGCGCCCGCGTCGGACGCCGGGCGCCGCCGGCCAACTGCACGATCAGCCTGCTCGGCGCCATCGGGCAGGCCGACGCCAGCGGGCGCAGCGAGCGGCCGCTGTACCTGTGCGGCGCGCGGCTGACCTACTTCTCGGCCATCCTGCCGATCACCGACGGCCTGGGCCTGGCCTTCGCGGTCACCCGCTGCGACGGCCGCGTGATCATCTCGCCGACCTCCTGCCGCGAGCTGATGCCCGACCCCGAGACCTTCGCCCAGTGCCTGCGCGACAGCTTCCAGGAGTACCTGGCGCTGGCCGCGGCCAAGGCCGCCGCGCGCAAGCGCCGCCGCGCCGCGGCCTGAGGGTCGGCCTGCGCGTTCGGTGCGCTGGGCCACGGCCGCGGCCGGTCCGCGGCCGTCGGCGCGGCCTCAGAGGCTGAGAGGATTTCGATCGTGACCGAGCGGCGCGCCCCAAGCCGGCCGATTTAGGCGCAAAGCGCAGCCATAGCCCGCGCTATGGCGAGCATTTGCAACGACGAGCGGGCGGCTTGGGGCGTGACGAGCGGGCATGAGCGAAAAACTCTCAGCCTCTCAGATCGGCAGCGCCTCGTGGGTCAGCATGCGGTAGAGCTGGCCCGACCAGCCGGCCGGCGCGAAGGGGCGCCAGTGGTCCTCGGGCAGCGCCAGGCGGTCGGCGACGATGCACAGGATCATCGCGTTGAAGCCCATGCCGACGTGGCTGCCGGCGACGCGGATGTTCTCGTAGGGGCCGTCGGCGGCCTCCACCGTGGCCTCCTGCGGCGGCACCACGCCGTCGCTGACCGAGTACAGGCAGCTCATCGGCACCGGCGGCAGCTCGCCGCTGCGCAGCGGCTTGGCGCGCGGCTGCATCGCGTGCACGCCCGGGCCCATCGGGTGGGCGATCATGCGGTACAGCGCCTTGACGAAGGGCGCGGTCTGGCTGCCCTCCGGGTCCATGCTGACCGGGCTGCCCAGCGTGATGACCTGGCGCACGCATTCCGGCGCCTGGTGCGCGCCGTACAGCGAGAACACGCCGCCCAGGCTCCAGCCGACCAGGCTGACCTTGCGCCCGGTCTTGTGGTGCACGAAGCGGATCTTCTGCTCCAGCGCCTGCATGTGGCGGCGCTGGAAGCCGACGTTGCGGCCCAGGCCCCAGGTCTGCACGTCGTAGCCGCGGCCGCGCAGGAACAGCTTGAGCGCGACCATGGTGTTCTCGTCGGCCATGAAGCCGGGCAGCAGCAGCACCGGGTGGCCGTCGCCGTGCGGCGCGGTGCTCAGCAGCGGCCAGGACAGCGGCAGCAGGGCCATCTCGGCCAGCGCCCGCCATTCGATCAGCGAGTGCAGGCGGTGCGGGGCGCCGGTGTGCGGGTGTCGGGTGGCCATGGCAGCGTTGCTTGAAGTGGCAGCACCATTCTGCGCGCGATGCCCCCCCGCGCATTGGGGGGACCGGTCTAGCGGGTGCCGTCCGCCGGCCGGCCGGCGCCGGCCAGCACCGCGGCCAGCGGCTCGGGGCGGTGCAGCAGGTAGCCCTGGGCGTGGTCGATGCCGATGGCGCGCAGGCGCTCCAGCACCGCCGGCTGCTCGACGAACTCGGCCACCGTCTGCACGCCCAGCACGCGGGCGACCTCGACGAAGCTGCGCACCGCGGCGTCGTCCAGCGGATCGGTGATCAGGTCGCGCACGAACTGGCCGTCGATCTTCAGCAGGTCGATGCTCAGCTTCTTCAGGTAGCCGAAGGACGAGGCGCCGGCGCCGAAGTCGTCCAGCGCGATGCGCACGCCCAGGCCGCGGGCCTGCTCGATGAAGCGCTCGGCGTCGGCCAGGCTGGTGATCGCGGTGGTCTCGGTGATCTCCAGGCACAGCCGGCGGCAGACGGCGGGGCCGGCCTCGGTCAGCAGTTCCATCGCCACCCGGTGGAAGGCGCGGTCGCCGATCGACCGGCCCGACAGGTTGACCCCCAGCAGCGCGATGCCGGACAGGTCGGGCAGCGCGCGCAGGGTCGTGATGGTGCGGTGCAGCACCCAGCGGTCGATGCGGCTGGCGAAGTGGAAGCGCTCGGCCGCCGGCAGGAAGGCGCCGGGCGGCACCACGGTGCCGTCGGGCTCGACCAGGCGCAGCAGCACCTCGGCGTGCAGGCCGTCGCGGTCGGGGTCGTCGTCGCGCAGCGGCACGATGCGCTGGGCATGCAGCGCGAAGCGGTCCTCGTCCAGCGCCTGCTCCAGCCGGGTGGCCCATTGCATCTCGCCGTGGCGGCTGCGCACCGCCTGGTCGCTGTCCAGCCAGGCGTGGACGCGGTTGCGCCCGGCCTCCTTGGCGGCGAAGCAGGCGGCGTCGGCGGCCTGCAGCAGCGGCGCCGTGCTGGCCCAGCGCGCGTCCAGCGGCACCAGGCCGATGCTGGCGCCGACCCGGAAGCGCCGGTCCTCGTGGACGAAGCGGAAGTCCTCCATGCGGTCGCAGATCTGCTGCGCCACGCGCTGCGCATGGGGCAGCGCGCAGCGCTCCAGCACCACCGCGAACTCGTCGCCGCCCAGCCGCGCGACGGTGTCGCGGGTGCGCACCTGGTGCTGCAGCAGGCCGGCCACCTGCTGCAGCAGGCGGTCGCCCACGGCATGGCCGCAGGCGTCGTTGACCAGCTTGAACTGGTCCAGGTCGATGACCATCAGCGCGTGCTCGCCCTGGTCCTGCTGCGCCTGGGCCAGCAGCTGGCGCAGCCGGCTCTCGAACTCGGCGCGGTTGACCAGCCCGGTCAGCGTGTCGTGGGTCGCGCGCCAGGTCATCTCGCCGGACAGGCGGCGCTGCTCGGTGACGTCGCGGAACACCAGCACCGTGCCCAGCACCTCGCCGCGGGCGTTGCGGATCGGTGCGGCCGAGTCCTCGATGCCGTGCTCGCCGCCGTGGCGCGAGACCAGCAGCGCGCGCGGTCGCGGCGCCGGCGCGTCGCCGCGCTCGGTGGGCGCCGGCAGCGGCTGGCGGCTGTCCTCGTCGACGGTGCGGAAGACCTCGCCCAGCGGCCGGCCGTGGGCCTCGGCGCTGGTCCAGCCGCTCATGCGCTCGGCCACCGGGTTCAGCCAGTCGACGCGGCCGGCGGCGTCGGTGGTGATCACCGCGTCGCCGATGGACTGCAGCGTGGTGCGCAGCAGCTCGTGCTGCTCGGCCAGCTCGGCGCCGAGCCGGCGCAGCGCGGTGACGTCCCAGTTGACGCCGACCAGGCGCACCGGCCGGCCGTCGGCGTCGCGGCGGATGCGCGCCGAGGCGCGCAGGTGGTGCACGCTGCCGTCGGGGTGGCAGACGCGGAACTCGTCGCTGTAGGCCGTCTGCGCCGGGTCGGCCAGCGCCCGCTCCAGGCACTGCTCGGCGGCCGCGCGGTCCTCGGGGTGCACGCAGCCGGCCCAGCGCGCGGCGCCGTCGGCCAGCGGCAGGCCGACGCGGCCGTACAGCCGCACCATCCAGTCGTCCCAGCGCAGCGTGTCGCTGGCCGGCTCGTAGTCCCAGACGCCGATGCCGCCGCTGTCGGTGGCCAGGGCCATGCGCTCGTGCGCGGCGGCCAGCGCCTGCTGTGCCTGCAGGTGCTCGGTGATGTCGTCGACCGAGCCGACATGGCCCTGCGCCTGCCCGCGCGGGTCGCGCACCAGCGCGGCGCGGGCGCGCACGTGGCGCACGCTGCCGTCGGGGCGGACGATGCGGTAGGCCAGGTCCAGCTCGGGCGAGCGGCCCTGGATGCGCTGCATCACCGCCTGCACGCGCGCGCGGTCGTCCGGGTGCAGCGCGACCAGCCAGCCTTCGCCCAGCGCCTGCTCGGCGCCCAAGCCGTAGATGGCCTGCCAGCGCGCGTTGGTGTAGGTGCAGCGGCCCTGTGCGTCGGTGGCGAAGATGCCCACCGGCGAGGCCTCGGCGAAGGCGCGGAAGCGCGCCTCGCTGGCCGCCAGCGCGGCGGCGGCGCGGGCCTGCTCGCCGACGTCGCGCACGATCATCGCCGCACCTTCGGGCCGGCCGTCGGGGCCGGGGATCGGCGCCAGGCTGACCGAGACCAGCTGTGCCTGGCCGCGCGCGTCCAGCGCGTTGACGCGGTAGCGCGTGCCCTCCGGATGGTCGCGCAGCAGGTCATGCAGCCGGCTGGCGTCCAGGCCCTGGCCTGGCGGCGACAGCCGCGCCAGGGGCTGGCCGAGCATCTGCGCGGCGGCATAGCCGGTCAGCCGCTCGGCCGCCGGGTTCCACAACGTGACCCGGGCCTCCAGCGACAGCCCGACGACGGCGTCGGCGCTGTGCGCCAGCACCGCGGCGGCGCGCGCGACGCTGCTGCGCGCCGCGCGCTCGTGGGCCAGTGCGCGGCGGCCTTCGAGCAGGCGCACCGCGGCGGCGGCCAGGTGGGCCAGCACCTCGCGCTGCCCGGCATCGAGCTGGCGCGGCTGCGGGTCCAGCACGCACAGCGTACCCACCCGCGGGCCTCCGGCCAGGCGCAGCGGCACGCCGGCATAGAAGCGCAGGTCGGGGTGGCCGGTGACCAGCGGGTTGTCGGCGAAGCGCGGGTCGGCCTGCAGGTCGGGCACGACCAGCGTCGCGTCGTCGAGGATGGCGTGGGCGCAGAAGGACAGCGCCCGCGGCGTCTCGCGCGGCTCGGGCAGGCCGCTGGCGGCCTTGAACCACTGGCGCTCGCGGTCGACCAGCGAGAGCAGCGAGATGGACGTGCCGCAGACCAGTGCGGCGGCCTGCACCAGGCCGTCGAACTCGGGCTCCGCCGGCGTGTCGAGCACGCCCAGGTCGGCCAGTGCGCGCAGGCGTTCGGCTTCGTCGGGGGGCAGCGGGGCGGCGGGCAAGGGCGCGGTCGGTGGGGCGGCGGGTCTGCGGCGGATTGTGGGCCAGCCGCCGTGCCGGCGGCCTGTTGCGGCGGCCCGATCTGCCGCGTCGCAGCGGCGTTGTTCGGCCGATCGCCGCAGGCGCCGGCGGGCCACGATCTCGGCGTCCCTGCGGACCATGCCGCGGGGCGCCCGCGCGCCCACCGCTCTCTCCCGACCCGCCGTCCCCATGCACCTGCTTCGCTTCCCACGCCCCGGTCGACGCGCCCTCGGCGTGCTGGCGGCCCTGCTCCTGCTGCTGCTGGGCCTGGTCAGCGCCTCGGCGATGCGCCAGGTGCAGGGCCTGCAGCAGCAGGTCGACGTGGTGGTCGAGCACACCCTGCCCACGCTGCGCCTGGCGCGCGAGCTGCAGGCGCAGCTGGACGACCTGCGTGGCATGTCGGCGCTGCACCTGTCCAGCGCCGGCGCCGCCGAGCGCGACGCGCTGGCCGCGCGCATGCGCGCCCAGCGCCAGCGCATGGACCGCCAGCTCGCCGCCCACCTGCGCCAGCCCGGCGGCGCGGACCCGGCCGGCGAGGCCGCGCACCGCGACGAGGTGCAGGCCGGCTGGCTGCGCTACCGGGCGCTGCACGACCAGCTGCTGCAGGCCGCCGCCGGCGACGCCGAGGCCGCGGCCGGCAGGCCGGTGCGCGCGCTGCTGGCCGGCGAGGCGCAGCAGGCCTACCAGGCGCTGCGCGACGCGCTGGAGCGCTGGTGCGAGGCCGGCGAGCTGCGCGCCGAGCAGGCCCGCCGCGACGCCCGCGCCGCCGGCGAATCCGCCGCCTGGCACCTGGTGCTGATGGTCGCGCTGGGCGGCCTGGCCGCCGCCGCCGGCGGCGCCTGGGGGCTGTGGCCGCCGCCGCCGGCGCCGCCCGTGCCGCCGCGGGGCGACCGGGCCGCCGCGCCACGGCCGGCCGAGGCGGCGCGCTCGGCGGTGCAGGCGGCGCGTGCGGGGCCGCCGGCGCGCGCGGCCGGCGGCGACGGTCCGGGCGACCGCGCCCCCGCCCGCGACGGCGGACCCGAGACCCGGCCCGCCGAGACGCTGGGTGGCGGCGGCCGTTGAGCGGGCCATGACCGGCCTTTGACCGGCCACTGACCGGCCGGCGCGGCGCCCGCCACGCCGCCGCGCCGGGCGCGCCGCGGGGCCATCGGCCTGGCCCGCATGGCCAGCGGCCGCGCACTGCCCTACAGTGCACGGCGCCACGCCACTGCCCGCACCCGCCGTGCCTCCCAACGCCGCCCCGCCCGCCCTGCCGCAGGACAGCGACAGCCTGCTGAAGCTGGCCGCGCAGTCGATGTTCGACCTCTACGCCCGCACCGTGCAGGGCATGATGGTCGTCGACCGTGCCCACCGCGTGGTCTGGATCAGCGAGGGCTACAAGCGCTTCCTGCCGGCCCTGGGCTTCGGCGGGCCCGAGGAGTTCGTCGGCCGCCGCGTCGAGGAGGTGGTGCCCAACACCCTGCTGGCGCACGTCATCGACACCGGCCAGGCCATCCTGGTCGACCTGCTGAGCAACCAGGCCGGCACGTTCCTGGTCAGCCGCGTGCCGCTGCGCGACGACGCCGGCCAGGTCATCGGCGCGCTGGGCATGGTGCTGATGGACCACCCCGAGAGCCCCGACGGCGCGATGCAGCCGCTGATGGGCAAGTTCGTCGCGCTGCAGCGCGAGCTGGCCGACGCCCAGCGCCAGCTGGCCGCCGAGCAGGTGCGCAACCGCCGGCCCAAGTACAGCATCGCCAGCTACATCGGCGCCAGCCCGGCGGCGCTGGAGGTCAAGCGCCAGGCGCGGCGCGTGGCCGGCACCGATTCCACCGTGCTGCTGCTGGGCGAGACCGGCACCGGCAAGGAGCTGCTGGCCCATGCCATCCACGCGGCCTCGTCGCGCGCCGGTCGGGCCTTCGTCGGCGTCAACATCGCCGCCGTGCCCGACAGCCTGCTGGAGGCCGAGTTCTTCGGCGTCGCCGCCGGCGCCTATACCGGCGCCGACCGCAAGGGCCGCGACGGCAAGTTCCGCGTCGCCGACGGCGGCACGCTGTTCCTCGACGAGATCGGCGACATGCCGCTGGCGCTGCAGGCCAAGCTGCTGCGCGCGCTGCAGGAGCAGGAGGTCGAGCCGCTGGGCAGCAACCAGGTGCTGCGCGTGGACGTGCGGGTCATTGCCGCGACCAGCCGCGACCTGGCGGCGATGGTCGCCGCCGGCCAGTTCCGCGCCGACCTGTACTACCGGCTCAACGTGCTGCCGATCCGCCTGCCGGCGCTGCGCGAGCGCCTGCCCGACCTGGACGCGCTGGCCGAGGCCCTGCTCGACGACATCGCCCGGCGCAGCGGCCTGCCGCTGAAAAGCCTGTCGGCCGACGCGCTGGACCGGCTGGCCGGCCACGCCTGGCCCGGCAACATCCGCGAGCTGCGCAACGTGCTGGAGCAGGCCGCGCTGATGACCGACGAGCCGGTGCTGCAGCGCCGCGACCTGGACCAGGCCCTGGCCGCGGGCGCCGTGCCCGGCGCCGGCGCCGCGGCCAGCCTGCCGCCCGCGGTGCCGGCGGCGGCCGCCCCGGCACCGGCCCGGACGGCCGCCGCCGCGGGCGATGCGCCGCCGCCCGCGGCGATCAAGCCGCTGCCCGAGGCCATCGCCGAGCTCGAGGCCCGCGCCATCCGCGACGCGCTGGCCGCCACCGGCGGCAACAAGCTGGCCGCGGCGCGGCTGCTGGGCATCGCCCGCGCGACGCTGTACGAGAAGCTGCCCGCGGTCGAGCGGCGGGAACTGCGCTGACACCACCTGTCTGTATTCCAGGCATGGCCTGAAATCCGGACACTTCGATTCCCAGAGTGCCTGGAATGCAGGCATCACTGCGGATGGCTGCGGTCGGATTTCACGCCGAAAGCCGGCCTCTGGTGCGTTTTTCTCAGGGTTTGCCCTGGGTTGGTGCGGCCTGGCACCCGGCTTGCGATGGACGGGGCAGAACGTGCCCGCCCCCGGCGGCCCATCCACCAGGAGACCCCATGACGGAACTGTCCCGCGGCCGCCGCCGCTCGCTGCTGACCCCTGTTGCCCTGGCCCTGGCCGCGCTGGCGCCCGCCGGCGTGCTGGCCCAGGCGACCGGCGACGTGAAGATCGCGCTGATCTCGTCCAAGAGCGGCCCGCTGGAGGCCTTTGCCAAGCAGACCATCGTCGGCTTCAACCTGGGCCTGGAGTACGCCACCGGCGGCACCATGGCCGTCAACGGCCGCAAGCTGGTGGTGCTGGAGAAGGACGACCAGGGCAAGCCCGACGTGGGCAAGAACCTGCTGGCCCAGGCCTATGCCGACGACAAGGTCGACATCGCCGTCGGCCCGACCGCCAGCCCCGTGGCCCTGGCCATGCTGCCGGTGGCCGAGGAGTACAAGAAGATCCTGCTGGTCGAGCCGGCGGTGGCCGACTCGATCACCGGCGAGAAGTGGAACAAGTACATCTTCCGCACCGGCCGCAACAGCAGCCAGGACGCCATCGCCAACGCCGTGGCGCTGGACAAGCCGGGCGTCAACATCGTCACGCTGGCGCAGGACAACGCCTTCGGCAAGGACGGCGTCAAGGCCTTCAAGGAGGCGCTGAAGAAGAGCAAGCTGGTGCACGAGGAGTACCTGCCCGCGGCCACCAGCGACTTCACCGCCGCCGCCCAGCGCATCATCGAGAAGCTCAAGGACCAGCCGGGCCGCAAGATCGTCTGGATCATCTGGGCCGGCGGCAACCCGTTCAAGATCGCCGACCTGGACCTCAAGCGCCACGGCATCGAGATCGCCACCGGCGGCAACATCCTGCCGGCGATGACCGCGTACAAGCAGTTCCCCGGCATGGAGGGCGGCCTGTACTACTACTTCGGCATCCCGAAGAACCCGGTCAACGAGTGGCTGGTGGCCAACCACTACAGCAAGTACAAGACGCCGCCGGACTTCTTCACCGCCGGCGGCATGAGCGCGGCCATCGCCGTGGTCGAGGCGCTGAAGAAGACCAAGGGCGACACCAACACCAACAAGCTGATCGCCGCGATGGAGGGCATGAGCTTCCAGACGCCCAAGGGCAAGATGACCTTCCGCAAGGAAGACCACCAGGCGCTGCAGGACATGTACCACTTCAAGATCAAGGTGGACCCGGCCTTCGCCTGGGGCGTGCCGGAGCTGGTGCGCGAGATCAAGGCGGAGGAAATGCAGGTTCCGATCCGCAACAAGCGCTGATCGGTCGGCTACTGCGCGGCCGGGATCCGTCGTTGCAGGTCCCCCCGCGGATCCTCACGTAGCGCTGCTACGTTCCGGTCCCCGGGTCCTCCCGCGCCTAGGCTGCCGGCCGCTCGCTACGCCTCCAACCCTGGCATCTGGACTCGCCGCTGCGCGGCGAAGGGGCCCGCTTTGCTCGAAACCCGAGACCTGACCATCCGCTTCGGCGGCCACGTGGCCGTCGACAGCGTGTCCTGCGCCTTCGCGCCGGGCACGCTGACGGCCATCGTCGGCCCCAACGGCGCGGGCAAGACGACCTACTTCAACCTGATCTCGGGCCAGCTGCCGGCCAGCGCCGGGCGGGTGCTGCTCGACGGCGAGGACATCACCGCGCTGCCGGCGCCGCTGCGCACGCGCCGCGGCCTGGGCCGGGCCTTCCAGCTGACCCAGCTGTTCCCCAACCTGACGGTGCGCGAGAACGTGCGCCTGGCGGTGCAGGCGCGCGAGGCCGGGCGGGGGCAGGGCGGCGGCATCGGCGGCATCGACCTGCTGCGCGTCTGGCTGGACCGCAAGGCCTGGCTGGACGAGGCCCAGCACATCCTGACGCAGGTGCGGCTGGCCGGCCAGGCCGATGCGCACGCCAGCGCGCTGCCGCACGGCGACCAACGCAAGCTCGAGGTGGCGCTGCTGATCGCCCTCGATCCCAAGGTGTTCATGTTCGACGAACCCACGGCGGGCATGAGCGTGGACGAGGTCCCAGTGATCCTGGACCTCATCCACGCACTCAAATCCAGGCGCGACTGCACCATCCTGCTGGTCGAGCACAAGATGGACGTGGTGCGCCGCCTGGCCGACCGCATCATCGTGCTGCACAACGGCCAGCTGGTGGCCGACGGCGAGCCGGCCACGGTGATCGCCAGCCCGGTGGTGCAGCAGGCCTACCTGGGCATGGCGGCGGAGGACGAGCCCGGACTGGCGAGCGTCCCTGCGGACGGTCGCCAGCCTGGCGAGTCGGAGCGGCCTGCAGGCCGCGACGTGGAGGCGGCATGACCACACCCCTGCTTGAACTCAGCGGCGTGCACACGCACATCGGCGCGTACCACATCCTGCACGGCGTGGACTTCACCGTGCCGGCCGGCCAGGTGACCATGCTGCTGGGCCGCAACGGCGCCGGCAAGTCGACCACGCTGCGCACCATCATGGGCCTGTGGCAGGCCAGCGCGGGTGAGGTCCGCTTCCAGGGCGCGTCGCTCAAGGGCCTGGCCACGCCGGACATCGCCGGCCGCGGCATCGCCTACGTGCCCGAGAACATGGGCATCTTCACCGACCTGACGGTCAAGGAGAACATGGTGCTGGCCGCGCGCAGCGCCCGCCATGCCGGCGAGCTGGACACGCAGCGCCTGGAGTGGATCTTCGGCCTGTTCCCGGCGCTGAAGAAGTTCTGGCTCTACCCGGCCGGCAAGCTCAGCGGCGGCCAGAAGCAGATGCTGGCCGTGGCCCGGGCGATCTGCGAACCGCGCGCGCTGATCCTGATCGACGAGCCCAGCAAGGGCCTGGCGCCGTCGATCATCCACAACCTGGTCAGCGCCTTCAACGAGCTCAAGCGCCAGCAGACGACGATCCTGCTGGTCGAGCAGAACTTCATGATGGCCAAGGCCCTGGGCGACACCGTGGCGGTGATGGACGACGGCCGCGTCGTGCACCGCGGCGCGATGGCCGAGCTGGCCGAGGACGAGGGCCTGCAGCAGCGTCTGCTGGGGCTGTCGCTGGGAGCCCACCAATGAGCGCCACCACTGCCCCCGCCGCCGCGGCCCCCGCCGTGGCCGCCGTCCCGAAGGCCGCCTTCGACTGGCGCCCGCTGGCCCTGCTGGCCGCGCTGATGGTGCTGGCCCTGCCGGCCATCGGCAGCGCGCCGACCTGGGTCACGCTGACCGTGGCCGGCCTGGCCATGGGCATGATCATCTTCGTCATCGCCTCGGGCCTGACCCTGGTCTTCGGCCTGATGGACGTGCTGAACTTCGGCCACGGCGTGTTCATCGCGCTGGGCGCCTTCATGGCCACCACGGTGATGGCCGGGCTGGCGCCCTGGGCCGGCGAGTCGGCACCGGCGCAGATCGCCAGCGTCTTCGCCGCGATGGCGGTGGCGATGGCGGTGGCCGGCGCGGTGGGCTGGGCCTTCGAGCGCGTCATCGTGCGCCCGGTCTACGGCCTGCACCTGAAGCAGATCCTGATCACCATGGGCGGCATGATCGTCGGCGAGGAGATCATCAAGGTGGTCTGGGGCCCGCTGCAGATCGCGCTGCCCCTGCCCTCGGCGCTGACCGGCTCCTGGCTGCTGGGCGACGCGTCGATCGAGAAGTACCGCGTGCTGGCCGCGCTGATCGGCCTGGCAGTGTTCGCCGCGCTGGCCTTCACGCTCAACCGCACCAAGGTCGGCCTGCTGATCCGCGCCGGCGTGCAGGACCGCGAGATGGTCGAGAGCCTGGGCTACCGCATCCGCCAGCTGTTCGTCGGCGTCTTCGTCGCCGGCAGCGCGCTGGCCGGCCTGGGCGGCGTGATGTGGGGCCTGTACCAGCAGAACGTGGTGCCGCAGATCGGCGGCCAGGTCAACGTGCTGATCTTCATCGTCATCATCATCGGCGGCCTGGGCAGCACGCTGGGCTGCTTCGTCGGCGCGCTGCTGGTCGGCCTGATGGCCAACTACACCGGCTTCCTGGCGCCCAAGGTGGCGCTGTTCTCCAACATCGGCTTGATGGTGGCGATCCTGCTGTGGCGGCCGCAGGGCCTGTACCCCGTCACCAACCGCTGAGGACTGGCGATGTTGAACAGACTGCTTTCGCACGACCTGCCGCGCAGCCGCTGGCTGGCCCTCGCGCTGCTGGTCATCCTGGTCGGCCTGGCGGTGGCGCCCTTCGCCTTCCCGGGCAGCAAGCCGCTGGGCGTGGCGGCCAAGATGCTGGTGTTCATCCTGCTGGTGGCCAGCTACGACCTGCTGCTGGGCTACACCGGCATCGTCAGCTTCGCCCACACCATGTTCTTCGGCATCGGCGCCTACGGCGTGGCCATCGCCAGCACCCGCCTGGGCGAGGGCTGGGCGGCGGTGGGCGTGGGCCTGGCCGGGGCGCTGGCGCTGTCGCTGGTGCTGTCGCTGCTGATCGGCCTGTTCTCGCTGCGCGTCAAGGCCATCTTCTACGCGATGATCACGCTGGCCGTGGCCTCGGCCTTCCTGACCCTGGCCTCGCAGCTGAGCGACGTCACCGGCGGCGAGGACGGCCTGACCTTCAAGAACCCCGAGTGGCTGAGCCCGGCGTTCGAGCCCTTCGAGAACCCCGTCCTCGGCCTGGCGGTGGACGGCAAGGTCTTCGCCTACTACGCCATCTTCGCCGCGGTGCTGGTGCTGTTCGGCCTGCTGCTGCGCATCGTCAACTCGCCCTTCGGCCGCGTGCTGCAGGCCATCCGTGAGAACGACTTCCGCGCCGAGGCCATCGGCTACCGCACGGTGGTCTTCCGCACGCTGAGCAATGTGCTGGCGGCGCTGTTCGCCACCGTCGCCGGCGCGCTGCTGGCGCTGTGGCTGCGCTACACCGGGCCGGACACCACGCTGAGCTTCGAGATCATGCTGGACATCCTGCTGATCGTGGTCATCGGCGGCATGGGCACGATGTACGGCGCGGTGCTGGGCTCGGTGCTGTTCGTGCTGGCGCAGAACTACCTGCAGGACCTGCTGAAGCTGGCCAACGCCTCGCTGGAGGGTCTGCCGATGCTGGCGCAGTGGGTCTCGCCGGACCGCTGGCTGCTGTGGCTGGGCGTGCTGTTCGTGCTCAGCGTCTACCACTTCCCCACCGGCGTGGTGGGCAAGCTGCGCGCGCTGGCGCAGCGCGCGCCCGCCGACCAGCCTTGACCCGCGGAGCCCGACGATGACCGCCGCACCCGACACCCCCGTCCCCGCGCCGCAGTCGCGCTACCTGCGCTGCGCCGGCCGCGAGCTGCACTTCATGGAGTGGGGTGCCCAGCACGCCGAGGTGGTCGTCGCCTGGCACGGCCTGGCGCGCACCGGCCGCGACATGGACGACATCGCCGCCCACCTGGCCCAGCGCTTCCGCGTCATCTGCCCGGACACGATCGGCCGCGGCCTGTCGCAGTGGAGCCCCGACCCCGACGCCGAGTACCAGCTGGCCTTCTACGCCCGCCTGGCGCAGGACCTGCTGGACCAGCTGGGCGTCGCCCACTGCCACTGGCTGGGCACCTCGATGGGCGGCGCCATCGGCCTGCACGCGGCCGCCGGCCCGCTGGCCGGGCGCATCCGCCGCCTGGTGATGAACGACATCGGCCCCGAACTGGCCCGGCCGGCGGTCGAGCGCATCCGCACCTACGCCGGCAGCCCGGCGTCCTTTGCCACCGTCAGCGAGCTGGAGGCCTACTTCCGCCAGGTCTACGCCCCCTACGGCGCGATGAGCGACGCCCAGTGGCGCCGCCTGACCGAGACCAGCGTGCGCCGCCTGCCCGACGGCCGCGTGACGCCGCACTACGACCCGGCGATGGTGCGCCAGTTCATCGTCCACCCGCAGGACTACGACCAGTGGCCGGCCTGGGACGCGCTGGCCATCCCGGTGCTGGTGCTGCGCGGCGCGCACAGCGACCTGCTGCTGCCCGAGGTGGCCGAGGCCATGCGCAACCGCGGCCCGCGCGCGGTCGTCGTCACCGTGCCGGACTGCGGCCACGCGCCCTCGCTGAACACGCCCGAGCAGTACGCCTTGATCGAACGCTTCTTCTCGGCCTGAGCCCAGCCGCCCGCGAGGCCCCCGCCAGAAGGGGCCGGGCATCCACACCACCCACCAGGGAGACATCGATGCACAAGACCCCCTTCCGCCGCGGCCTGGCCGCGCTGGCCCTGCTGGCCGCGGCCACCACGGCGGCGGCCGCCGGCACCGTCGGCAGCAGCTTCCCGGCCGACTTCCCGGTCATCGAGGACGCCTCGCTGCAGAAGCCGGTGATCGGCTTCGGCGCCGCCGGCCCGGTCACGCGCACGCCGGTGATCTTCCTGCACGGCAACAACGACGTGCCCTACGCCACGCCCTGCAGCCCGACCAACGGCAAGGTGCAGGCCCTGGCCCAGCACCTGGCCGACCACGGCTGGTCGACCAGCGAGCTGTGGGGCCTGGGCTACCAGGGCGACCAGTGCGACCTGCTGGCCGCACTCGGCGGCGACAACACCAAGCGCGCGCGCATCGCCCACAGCAACCAGGCCAACGTGCCCGACCTGCGCCGCTTCGTCGCCGCGGTGCTGGCCTACACCGGCGCCCGCCAGGTCGACATCGTGGCCCACAGCCTGGGCGTGACGCTGGCGCGCGAGTGGATGCGCCAGGACGACGCCCACCGCCAGGTGCGCCGCCTGGTGGCCATCGACGGACCCAACCACGGCATCATCAACTGCAGCCCCAGCCCGCTGAACTACTACCAGCTGCCCGGCGCCGGCGGCTTCACGCCCGACAGCGCCGTCTGCGAGGAGCTGGGCTCGCCGAACACGCCCTTCCTGAAGCGCCTGAACGGCCCCGGCGGCAGCGCCGAGACCGCCGGCCCGACCGAGGTGCTGGTGGTGCGCAACGCCGACACCAGCTTCGTCTACTTCAGCCGCCAGGACGGCCCCTACTTCACGCCGGTGCCGGCGATGGACCGCTACGGCGCCTCGGCGGACTTCTCGAGGAGCGCCACGCTCAAGGGCGCACGGCAGCTGGACCTGATCGGCCAGGGCGCCTACGACCCGGTGCTGGGCACCGCGCACCTGGGCATCCTGCAGTCGCCGCAGACCAAGGCGGCGGTGCTGGACTTCCTGGGCGCGCGCCACCGCGGCGGCCCGGGTCGGGACTGAGGGCCCGGGCGTCCGGCCGGTCGCCGCGGCGTCAGCCGGGCAGCCACTGGCCCAGCTGCTGGCGCAGCGTGTCCAGCGACAGCGGCTTGGTCAGCACGCCGTGCATGCCGGCCTCTCGGCAGGCGCAGCGGTCGGCATCGCTGGCGTGGGCGGTCAGCGCGACGATCGGCGCGCCCGGCCAGCGGCCCTCGCGCTGCATCGCGATCAGTTGCCGCGTGGCCTCCAGCCCGTCCATGTCGGGCATCTGCAGGTCCATCAGCACCAGGCCGGGCCGGTGCAGCCGGCAGGCGTCCAGCGCCTCGCGGCCGCTGGCCGCCAGGTGCACCTGCAGGCCCAGCGCGCGCAGAAAGGCCTCGCCGACCATCTGGTTGACCGGGTTGTCCTCGACCAGCAGCACCTCGGTGCCCTGCCAGGCGGCGGGCGGCGCGGCGGCGGCGGTGCCGGGCTCGTCGGCCGGCGCGCCGGCCAGCGCGTGCAGCATCGGCGGCGTCAGCGGCATCAGCAGCGGGGTGATGCCCAGCGCGCGGGCCTGGCGCTCCAGCGCGGGCTGGTGCCAGTCGGGGCGGATCAGCAGGTGCATGCGCGCGCCGGGCAGGGCCTGGCGCAGGCGCGCCAGGTCGGCCGGCTCGTGCAGCGCCGGCACGCCCAGCAGCAGCAGGCCCGGCCGCGCCGGCCCGGCCGCGGCCGCGCGCTGCAGGGCCTCGTCGGTGCTGGCGCAGCGCGCCACGGTCCAGCCCAGGCGCTGCAGGCGCCGCGCCAGCCACTGGCCGGCCAGCGCCCGCGGCTCGACCAGCCAGGCCAGGCCGGGGGCACCGGCCGCCGGCGCCGGCGCGGCCGCCGCGTCGGGGTCGGTCGGCAGCCGCAGCGTCAGCGTGAACACCGAGCCGCCCTCGGGCGGGCAGTCCAGCCGCAGCTCGCCGCCCAGGGCCTGGGCCAGGCGGTGGGCGATGGTCAGCCCCAGGCCGCTGCCGCCGTGCGCGCGGCTCGGGCTGTCGTCGCCCTGCTCGAAGGCCTCGAACACCTTTTGCCGCAGCCGGGGCGGCACGCCGGGGCCGGTGTCGGCCACGCGCAGCGTCAGGGCCAGCTGGCCGGCGCCCTCGCGGCGCGCCGCGGCGGTCAGCGCGACATGGCCCTGGGCGGTGAACTTGATCGCATTGCCCAGCAGGTTGGTGACGATCTGCCGCAGGACCCCCTCGTCGGCCAGCACCGGCGTGGTGTCGCCCTCCCAGTCGAACAGCACCTGCAGGTCGCGCGGCCGGGCCAGCGGCATCACCGCACGCAGGGTCTCGGCCAGCGTGGCCACCAGGTCCACCGGCTGGCGGCGCAGCTCGACGCGGTCGGCCTCGATGCGGGAGAAGTCCAGCACGTCGCTGATGACCTGGCGCAGCGCCTCGCCCGACTGCTTGGCCACCGTCAGGAAGCGGCGCTGCTCGGGCTGCTCGGCGCCCAGCAGGGCCAGTTCGGTCAGGCCCAGCACGCCGTTGAGCGGCGTGCGGATCTCGTGGCTCATGTGCGCCAGGAAGCGGCTCTTGGCGGCGTTGGCGCGCTCGGCCTCCAGGCGGCGCTGCTCGGCCAGCGCCAGCGCGGCTTCCAGCCGGGCGGTGCGCTCCTGGACCAGCTGCTCCAGCGCGCTGATGGTGGTGGTGCGGCGGTGGATGTCCGAGACCGCGCCGCTGATGAACTCGGGCCGGCCGTCGGCGTCGGGCCAGACCCGGCCGCTGCCGTGCACCCAGCGCCACTGGCCGGCGGCGTCGCGGAAGCGCACCTCGTAGTCGAAGCGGCCCAGCGTGCGCAGGGCCTCGCGGTAGGCGGCGCGGAAGCGCGACTGGTCCTCGGGATGGACGCGGGCGGTGGCCGCGCCCCGGGCGGCGGGCAGGTCGCCGTCGCGGAAGCCGAACAGGCTGAGAAAGCCCGGTGAATACCAGACGCCCTGGGTGCGCAGGTCGCGTTCCCAGAAGCCGTCGGGGGATGCGGACAGCGCACGCTGGCAGCGCTGCCACCGTGCGCACAGCTCATCGCTCGTCATCGACGCAAGGTACTCCTCCATGGTCCCCGTGGGCTTGGCGCTCGTCTGGCGCTTCGGGGAACCACTCCCTGGCCTGCCGGGCGACTCTAACACCCGGGTGCCGGGCGGAACCCCCGATCTCCGGGGGGTGGCGGCGCAGCAACCCTGCGCCGGAGCCCGTGCCGGCCGCTTCCTAGAATGCTGGGCCTTGCCCCCAGGAGCCCTGCCCGATGACTGGCCACACCGAACGGACCCCCCGGGACGACGCCCCGCCGGCCGCCACGCCGGAGGCCGGGCCGGGGCTGATCCGCATCCGCGGCGCGCGCCAGCACAACCTGAAGAACCTGGACCTGGACATCCGCACCGGCGAGCTGACGGTGGTCACCGGCCCCAGCGGCTCGGGCAAGTCCAGCCTGGTCTTCGACACCCTGTACGCCGAAGGCCAGCGCCGCTACGTCGAGACCTTCAGCGCCTACGCGCGCCAGTTCCTGGACCGCATGGACCGCCCGGCGGTGGACCGGGTGGACGGCGTGCCGCCGGCCATCGCCATCGACCAGACCAACCCGGTGCGCACCAGCCGCAGCACGGTCGGCACGATGACCGAGCTGAACGACCACCTGAAGCTGCTGTTCGCCCGCGCCGGCCAGCTCTTCGACCGCCAGACCGCGCAGCCGGTGCGGCACGACACGCCGGACAGCATCCACGCCGACCTGGTCGCGCGCGCGGCGGCCCAGGGTGACCCGCGCCTGGTCATCACCTTCCCGGTCGAGCTGCCCGAGACGGTCACCGCGGCCGAGGTCGAGCAGTGGCTGTCGGCCAGCGGCTTCACCCGGGTACAGGCCGAGCGGGTGGTCAACCACCGCAAGGTGCTGGACGTGGTGGCCGACCGGCTGCGCGTGGTCGGCGCCGAGAAGGCCCGCGTGGTCGATGCGCTGGAGACCAGCCTGAAGCGCGGCAGCGGCCGGGTCAACGTCTACGTGCTGCGCGAGGAGGGCGAAGCCGAGCTGTGGCGCTACTCCACCGGCCTGCACTGCCCCGACAGCGACCTGCGCTACGCCGACCCGCAGCCGGCGCTGTTCAGCTTCAACTCGGCCTTCGGCGCCTGCGAGGCCTGCCGCGGCTTCGGCCGGGTGATCGGCGTGGACCTGGGCCTGGTCATCCCCGACCACCGCAAGACCCTGCGCAACGGCGCGATCAAGCCGCTGCAGACGCCGGCCTGGGCCGAGTGCCAGGACGACCTGCTGAAGTACGCCGGCGCCGCCGGCATCCCGCGCGACACCGCCTGGGCCCAGCTGACGCCGGCCCAGCGCGAATGGGTGGTCGAGGGCGACCCGGCCTGGGCCGGCAACTGGAACAAGCAGTGGTACGGCGTGCGCCGCTTCTTCGGCTACCTGGAGAGCAAGGCCTACAAGATGCACATCCGCGTGCTCTTGTCCAAGTACCGCAGCTACACGCCCTGCGGCGCCTGCGCCGGCGCGCGGCTGAAGACCGAGGCCCTGCTGTGGCGCATCGGCTCGCAGGCCGATGCCGACGCGGTGCTGGCGCCGGCCCGGCGCTTCCTGCCGGCGGGCACCGCCTGGTCGCGCGCGCAGCTGGAGGCGCTGCCCGGCCTGAGCCTGCACGACCTGATGCTGCTGCCGATCGAGCGCCTGCGCCGCTTCTTCGACGGCCTGACGCTGCCCAGCACCATGCTGGACGAGGCGCTGAAGCTGCTGCTGGGCGAGGTGCGCAACCGCCTGAAGTACCTGTGCGACGTGGGCCTGGGCTACCTGACGCTGGACCGCCAGAGCCGCACCCTCAGCGGCGGCGAGGTGCAGCGCATCAACCTGACCACCGCGCTGGGCACCTCGCTGGTGAACACGCTGTTCGTGCTGGACGAGCCCAGCATCGGCCTGCACCCGCGCGACATGGACCGCATCACCGAGGCCATGCAGCGCCTGCGCGATGCCGGCAACACCCTGGTGGTGGTCGAGCACGACCCGGCGGTGATGCTGGCCGCCGACCGGCTGATCGACATGGGCCCCGGCCCGGGCGAGCGCGGCGGGCAGATCGTCTTCGACGGCCCGCCCGACGCCGCGCGCCAGGCCGACACACTGACCGGCGCCTACCTGGGCGGCCGCAAGCACGTGGGCCTGGGCCTGCGCCGCTTCGTCAACGACGCGACACCCAAGCTGATCCTGCAGGGCGCGCGCGAGCACAACCTGAAGAACCTGGAGGTCGCCTTCCCGCTGCAGCGGCTGACCGTGGTCACCGGCGTCAGCGGCAGCGGCAAGAGCACCCTGGTGCAGGACGTGCTGGTGCCGGCCCTGCTGCGCCACTTCGGCAAGCCCACCGAGGGCGCCGGCGAGCACGACGCGCTGCTCGGCACCGACTGGCTGGCCGACGCCGTCTTCGTCGACCAGAGCCCGATCGGCAAGACCGCGCGCAGCAACCCGGCCAGCTACGTCGGCGCCTTCGACGAGGTGCGCAAGCTCTTCGCCCAGGCGCCGCTGGCGGTGGAGCGCGGCTACGGCGCCGGCATGTTCAGCTTCAACGCCGGCGACGGCCGTTGCCCGACCTGCGGCGGCTCGGGCTTCGAGCATGTGGAGATGCAGTTCCTCAGCGACGTCTACCTGCGCTGCCCGGACTGCGACGGCAAGCGCTTCCGCGCCGAGCTGCTGGAGGTGCGGCTGACCCGCGGCGCCTACAGCCTGAGCGTGGCCGACGTGCTGGACCTGACGGTGGCCGAGGCCTGCATCGTCTTCAGCGGCGACCCGGCGGTGGTGGCGCGGCTGCAGCCCATCGTCGACGTGGGCCTGGACTACGTGCGCCTGGGCCAGCCGGTGCCCACGCTCAGCGGCGGCGAGGCCCAGCGCCTGAAGCTGGCCGGCTTCCTGGCCGAGGCCGCGGCCGGCCCCAGGCAGCCGGCGGCCAAGAAGGGCACGCTGTTCCTGTTCGACGAGCCGACCACCGGCCTGCACTTCGACGACATCGCCAAGCTGATGCGGTCCTTGCGCAAGCTGCTGGACGCCGGGCACTCGCTGATCGTCATCGAGCACAACCTGGACGTGATCCGCAGCGCCGACTGGATCGTCGACCTGGGGCCCGAGGGCGGTGACGCCGGGGGCGAGCTGGTCTGCGCCGGCACGCCGGAGGACGTCAAGGCCCATCCCACGTCGCACACCGGCCAGGCGCTGCGCGACTACGACAGCGCCTTGGGCCAGGGCCCGCTGAGCGTCGAGGAAGGCCGGCCGCTGCAGCTCATCGCCAAGGCGCGGCGCGATGCGGCACGGGCCGCGGCGGGCCACGACATCCGCATCGTCAACGCGCGCGAGCACAACCTGAAGTCGCTCAGCGTCGACATCCCGCGCGGCCGCTTCACCGTGGTCACCGGCGTGTCGGGCTCGGGCAAGAGCACGCTGGCCTTCGACATCCTGTTCAACGAGGGCCAGCGCCGCTACCTGGAATCGCTGAACGCCTACGCCCGCAGCATCGTGCAGCCGGCCGGCCGGCCCGAGGTGGACGCGGTCTACGGCATCCCGCCCACGGTGGCCATCGAGCAGCGGCTGAGCCGCGGCGGGCGCAAGAGCACGGTGGCCACCACCACCGAGGTCTGGCACTTCCTGCGCCTGCTGTGGGTCAAGCTGGGCATCCAGCGCTGCGTGCACGACGGCGCCGAGGTGCGGCCGCAGAGCGTGGAGAGCATCGCCGCCCAGCTGCTGCGCGACCACCGTGGCCAGCACGTGGGCCTGCTGGCGCCGCTGGTGGTGAACCGCAAGGGCGTCTACACCGACCTGGCCAAGTGGGCCAAGGCCCGCGGCCACAGCCACTTGCGGGTGGACGGCGAGTTCGTCAAGGTCGACCCCTGGCCGCGGCTGGACCGCTTCAAGGAGCACACGCTGGAACTGCCGGTGGGCGACCTGGTGATCGCCCCCGAGCACGAGGCCGAGCTGCGCGCCCTGCTGGCCAAGGCGCTGGACCTGGGCAAGGGCGTGCTGCACCTGCTGGCGCCGCTGGACGGCCTGGCCGCGGCGATGGACGCCGGCGTGCCCACCGCCGGCATCGGCGCGGTCAAGGTGTTCTCGACCAAGCGCGCCTGCCCGCAGTGCGGCACCAGCTACCCCGAGCTGGACCCGCGCATGTTCAGCTACAACAGCAAGCACGGCTGGTGCACCAGCTGCGTGGGCACCGGGCTGACGCTGACGCGCGAGCAGCGCAAGGCCTTCGACGACTCGGTGCGCGACGACGACCAGAAGGGCCGCGAGCAGAGCTTCCCGTCCGAGGAGCCGGACGTGGACGGCGTGGGCGGCGAGCCCTGCCCGGACTGCGAAGGCGCGCGGCTCAACCCGGTGTCGCGCGCGATCCGCTTCGACGGCCACACCATCACCGGCGTGGCCCAGTGGTCGGTGGCCGATGCGCGGCAGTGGGTGGCCGGCCTGGTGCTGGAGGGCCGCGACGCGGCGATCGCCCGCGACGTGGTCAGCGAGATCCGCAGCCGGCTGGAGTTCCTGGAGGAGGTCGGCCTGGGCTACCTGACGCTGGACCGCGCCGCGCCCACGCTGAGCGGCGGCGAGGCCCAGCGCATCCGCCTGGCCGCCCAGCTGGGCAGCAACCTGCAGGGCGTGTGCTACGTGCTGGACGAGCCGACCATCGGCCTGCACCCGCGCGACAACGGCATCCTGCTCAAGGCCCTGGGCCGGCTCAGCGAGCAGGGCAACACCCTGGTGGTGGTCGAGCACGACGAGGACACCATCCGCCGCGCCGACCACCTGATCGACATCGGCCCCGGTGCCGGCAAGCGCGGCGGCCGTGTCATCGCCCAGGGCGTGGCGGCCGACCTGGCGGCGCAGCCGGACTCGCTGACCGGCCGCTTCCTGGCCCGGCCGCTGACCCACCCGCTGCAGCCGCGGCGCGTGGTCAACCGCGCCACCTACCAGCTGGGGCTGCAGGGCGCGTCGCTGCACAACCTGAAGAACGTGGACGTGCAGGTGCCGCTGCAGCGCCTGGTGGCGGTGACCGGCGTCAGCGGCTCGGGCAAGAGCACGCTGGCGCGCGACGTGCTGCTGGCCAACGTGGCCGCGGTGGTTGGCCAGAAGGCCAGCAAGGCCGGGCGCGACGCGCTGGCCGCCGGCCAGCTGCCGCCGCTGGCCGGCTGCGCGGGCCTCACCGGCTTCGAGACCATCGACCGCGTGCTCGAGGTCGACCAGACGCCGATCGGCAAGACGCCGCGTAGCTGCCCGGCCACCTACATCGGCTTCTGGGACCAGATCCGCAGGCTCTTCGCCGAGACGCTGGAAGCCAAGGCGCGCGGCTACGGCCCGGGCCGCTTCAGCTTCAACACCGGCGACGGCCGCTGCCCGGCCTGCGAAGGGCAGGGCCTGCGCACGATCGAGATGAGCTTCCTGCCGGACGTCAAGGTGGCCTGCGACCAGTGCCACGGCCAGCGCTTCAACCCCGAGACGCTGGCGGTGAGCTGGCGCGGCAAGAGCATCGGCGACGTGCTGCGCATGGAGGTGGACGAGGCGGTGGACTTCTTCGCCAGCATGCCCAGCATCGCCCACCCGCTGCAGCTGCTCAAGGACGTGGGCCTGGGCTACCTGACGCTGGGCCAGCCCTCGCCGACCCTCTCCGGCGGCGAGGCCCAGCGCATCAAGCTGGTGACCGAGCTGAGCAAGGTGCGCGACGACGTGACGCGGCGCGGGCAGAAGGCGCCGCACACGCTGTACGTGCTGGACGAGCCCACCGTGGGCCTGCACATGGCCGACGTCGAGCGCCTGATCGCGGTGCTGCACCGCCTGGTGGCCGGCGGCCACAGCGTGGTGGTGATCGAGCACGACCTCGACGTCATCGCCGAGGCCGACTGGGTCATCGACCTGGGCCCCGAGGGCGGCACCGCCGGCGGCACGGTGGTCTGCGCCGGCCCGCCGGAGCTGCTGGTCGAGCGCGGCACGCACACCGGGCGCGCGCTGGCGCCGGTGCTGGCGCGGGCCTGAATGCGGGGCTGAATGCGGGGCTGAATGCGGGCCCTGGCGCGGGCCGCGCCGGGCCTGCGGGCCTCAGCTCACATCAGGCGGCCGGGGGCGGCCAGGCGCTGCAGGGGCGCCTCGGCCTCGGCGGGGTCGGCGTCGTGCAGGCCCATCAGCACCAGGGCGCGCTGCTGCATCTGCACCGCGTCGTCGTGGTCGCCGCAGCGGTCCAGCACGTCGCTGGCGCGCAGCAGCACCTTGACCTCCCAGTGCGGGTCGGCGGTCTGGCCGGCCAGGCGGGCGGCCTCGAAGGCCTGGTCGCGGGCGCGGTCGCGGGCGCGGCGCTCGTCGCCGTCCTCGCTGGCGCGGCTGCGCGCCTGGTCGGCGGCGTCGGCGGCCAGTTCGGCGGCGGCACAGGCCAGGTCGGCGCGCAGGTCGGTGGCGTCCATCGCCAGCGCCCAGCGCTGGGCCTGCGCCAGGTTGTGCTCGGCGGCGGCGTAGGCACGCAGCCCGGCCAGCGCGCGGGCGGTCTCGGCCAGCGCGTGGCACAACGCCGCCGGGGCCTGGCGGCGCTCGGCCTCGTCCAGCAGGGCCAGGGCCTGGCGCAGCGCCTCGCGGGCGTGGGCGTCGCCCAGCGCGGCCTCGGCGCGGCGGTACAGGCCGTCGTCGGGGCGGGCGGTGGCTTCGGCAGCGGACAGATCGGGGGCGGTGCGCGGCATGGCGTGTCGGTGTGTGGCCTGACCTGTGGCCATGCTAGGCCGGCAGGCGGGCCGCCCGGCCCCCTCAGCCACGGGGGCGCGGCGGGCCCCGCATGCGCCTGCGGGGGCCGCGGATGCCGTGGGCGTGACAGATGCCGCAGCGGCCGGATCGGCCACCGCCCGGGCGCCAGGCGTCCGGCCGGGCTTCAGCGGGCCGCCGGGGCCCGCGGCCGCAGTGCCGCGCGCCGCCGCAGGCGCCAGCCCAGCAGTGCGGCCACCAGCACCGCGTACAGCGCCCATTCGCCGAAGTCGTTCTTGCCCGCGCGCATCCAGAAGAAGTGCAGCAGGGCCAGCAGCACCGCCGGGTAGACCGCGCGGTGCAGCGCCTGCCAGCGCGCCGGGCCCAGCGCGCGTACCGCGCGGTTGAACGAGGTCGCCGCCAGCGGCAGCAGCAGCGCCAGCGCCGCGGTGCCGGCCAGGATGAAGGGCCGCTTGGGGATGTCGCGCACGATGGCCGCAGCGTCCAGGCCCATGTCCAGCCAGGCGTAGGCCGCGAAGTGCAGGCCCGCGTAGAAGGCGGCGAACAGGCCCAGCATGCGGCGCCAGCGGGCCAGCGCGTGCCAGCCGGTGGCCTGGCGCAGCGGCGTCACCGCCAGGGCCAGGCACAGGGCGCGCAGCGCCCAGTCGCCGCTGCCGCGCAGCAGCGCCTCGGCCGGATTGGGCCCCAGCGTGTCGGCCAGGGCGCCGTGCAGCAAGGCGGCCAGCGGGCCCAGCATCAGCACGAAGCCCAGCGGCTTGGCCGCCGGGTGCAGCAGCCAGCGGTTCATCGGCCGGGACGGGCCGGGCGCCGCCCGGCCATGGGGGCGCTCAAAAGTGGCGGGCCAGGTCCAGGCCCGCGTAGAGCTGGCCGACCTGGGCCTCGTAGCCGTTGAACATCAGCGTCGGCCGCTTCCTGGCGAACAGGCCGTCCTCGCCGATGCGGCGCTCGGTGGCCTGGCTCCAGCGCGGGTGGTCGACCTTGGGGTTCACGTTGCTGTAGAAGCCGTACTCCTGCGCCGCGGCCTTGACCCAGGCGGTCTTCGGCTGCTGCTCGACGAAGCGGATCTTCACCAGGGACTTGGCCGACTTGAAGCCGTACTTCCAGGGCACGACCAGGCGCAGCGGCGCACCGTTCTGCTTGGGCAGCACCTCGCCGTACATGCCGAAGGCCAGCAGCGTCAGCGGGTGCATGGCCTCGTCCAGGCGCAGGCCCTCGACATAAGGCCAGTCCAGCACGCGCGAGCCGACGAAGGGCATGGTCTTCGGGTCGGCCAGGGTGTGGAACTCCACGTACTTGGCGTTGCCGGTGGGTTCGACCTGGCGGATCAGCTCGGCCAGCGAGAAGCCGACCCAGGGGATGACCATGCTCCAGCCCTCGACGCAGCGCAGGCGGTAGATGCGCTCCTCCATCGGCGCCAGCTTCAGCAGGTCCTCGACGGCGTAGGAGCGCGGCTTCTTCACCTCGCCCTCGACGGCCACGGTCCAGGGCCGGGTCTTCAGCGTGTGGGCGTTGCGCGCCGGGTCGGCCTTGTCGGTGCCGAACTCGTAGAAGTTGTTGTAGCTGGTGGCGTCCTCGCGCGCGGTGGGCTTGTCCAGGGTCACCGCGCCGGCCACCGCGCTCTTGGCGCCGGGCAGCGGGGCCCCCTTGGGCGCGCCCTGGGCCAGCGCGTCGCGGGCGGCCCAGGCGGCCAGGCCGCCGCCCAGCGCGCCGGCGGCCAGCTGGCGCAGCCAGGTGCGCCGGCCCTCGTAGCGGGCGCGGGGCGTGATCTCGGACGGCGGCGGGACGTCGAAGGCGGGGCGGCGGGACATGGCTTCTCCGGGAGGCTGCCCTGGCAGATCGCGCCAGCGCGGCGGAAGGTTACGCGGCCGGCCCGATCCGTGGCGGCGCCAGGGGCTCTGCGCGGCGGCGGGCCCGGCCCCGCCGCGGGCAGGTTCAGAGTTCGCCGTAGCTGTGCAGGCCCGACAGGAACATGTTGACGCCGAGGAAGGCGAAGGTCGTCACCGCCAGCCCGGCCAGCGCCCACCAGGCGGACACGGTGCCGCGCAGGCCCTTCATCAGGCGCATGTGCAGCCAGGCCGCGTAGTTCAGCCAGACGATCAGCGCCCAGGTCTCCTTCGGGTCCCAGCTCCAGTAGCCGCCCCAGGCTTCGGCGGCCCAGAAGGCGCCCAGGATGGTGGCGATGGTGAAGAAGGCGAAGCCGACCGCGATGGCCTTGTACATCAGGTCGTCCAGCACCTGCGGCGCCGGCAGCGCCGCGGCGATGCGGCGGCGCCCGGCCAGGATGCCGCCGACGATCAGCAGGCTGATGCCGGCGTACACCGCCCAGTAGCTGGCCGAACTGCTGAGCTTGGCCGATCGGAAGACGATGGGCTCGAAGCACAGCACCAGGCCCAGCGCGCCCAGCGGCACCAGCTTCCACCAGCGCGTCTCCTCGGCCTGGCGCTGGATCAGGTAGGCGAAGGCCACCATCGCCGCCAGCGCGAAGGTGCCGTAGCCGATGAAGTTGGCCGGCACGTGCAGCTTCATCCACCAGCTCTGCAGCGCCGGCACCAGGGGCTGGATCTGCGCGGCGCCGCGGTCGACCGTGTACCAGAGCAGGAAGCCCACCGCCGCACTGACGATCAGCATCACGAAGGCGCCCAGCGCACGGGTGCGGTAGTGGCGCTCGAAGTACAGGTAGAACAGCGCCGTCATCCAGCAGAACATGACGAACACTTCGTACAGGTTGCTGACCGGGATGTGGCCGATGTCGGGACCGATCTGGTGGCTCTCGAACCAGCGCACCAGGGTGCCGGTCAGGGCCATGAACACGCCGGCCCAGGCCAGGCGCGAACCCAGCACCAGGGCGGTGTTGTCGGTGCTCGCACCGTCGGCGCCGGCGGCCTGCCGGCGCGCGAACAGGCCGATCCAGTACAGCACCGTGCTCATCGCGAACAGCACGCCCATCCACAGGATCGCGCTCTGGCTGGACAGGAAGTACTTCAGCAGGAACACCTGGTCGGCCTGGGCCAGGTCGGCACCGAAGGCGTCGGGCGTGCGGTTGTACAGCGCGATGGCGCCCAGCGTGGCCGCGCCGACGCCCAGGCTCAGCCCGCGCAGCGGGCCCCAGAACCAGCCCAGCGCCACCAGCGCCGGCACGCTGCCCAGCAGGATGGCCTGCTCGTAGCCGTCCATCGAGGCGTGGTAGCGCTGGAAGGCATAGCCCGCGCCCAGCAGCACCAGCAGGGCGAACGCCCAGTCGTAGGCGCTGCGCCGGACCAGGCGGCCGCCCCAGCCGGGACGGCCCAGCTCCAGCGTTTCCAGGGGCTTGGCGGCGGTGGTGGTGGTGTTCATCGCGCGTCCTTCGCGGCAGGCGGGTTCAGCAGTTCGGTGCGCAGCGCCTCGAACTCGGCATCGGCGTCCAGCGTGCGGCGGGTGGTGGACAGCGCCGCCTGCAGTTTGGTTCCGCCGGCCTCGTCGGGCTGCAGCCAGATCCACAGCCGGCGCTCGCGGACGTAGAGCATCGCGAAGACGCCGATGATCAGCAGCACCGCGCCGAGGTAGACTAGGTTGCGCCCCGGGGCGCGCGCCAGCTGGAACACGCTGGCCTGCACCTGCGTGAACTCGGCCAGCTGCAGCAGCAGCGGCGCCGGGTAGAAGGCCGCGTCCGACAGCGACAGCACGGCCTGGGTCATGAAGCGGCTGGTGGCCTCGCCGGTGGGCAGCGGCGCCAGCCCGGCCTGCTCGCGGCTGAGTTGCAGCAGCTCGAACAGGCAGCCGTTGACGATGCGCAGCAGCACCTCGGAGATGCGCGCGCGCTCGGGCTCGGGCACGCTGGTCTCGACGAACTGGGCCAGCGCCTGCAGGCCGCCGGGCGCCGACGGCTCCTTGCCGCCGCCTGCCTTCTCGGCCCCGGCAAACAGCGCCAGCGCGCGCTGTGCGGTGGTGGTCAGCTGTTCGGCGAACTGCGGCTTGTCGGCCGGCGTGGCCTGGCCGACGTAGCGGCGCACCGCCTTGTCGCGCAGCGCCGGGTCGAGCAGGGCCTGGCGCAGCCGGTACCAGCCGGTGGCGCTGTCCTGGTCGTCGACCGGGATGCGCAGGTAGCGGAAGGGCTCGGCCGGGCTCTCGCGCACGCCGGCCAGCAGCACGCGCTGGCCGTCCAGGTCCACCGGCAGCATGTAGTTGTTGAACTCGCGCGCCTGGCCGCTGGCGTCGCGCAGCTTGTAGCTCACCGAGGGGCCGATGTTGCGCAGCGACTTGCCCTTGTCGCCCTTGGCCCCCGAGCCCAGGTGCTTGTCCAGCGAGCCGGCCAGGTCGACACCGCGCACGTCGGTGGCACTGGCGGCGCCGTCGGGGTTGCCGCCGAGGTTCTCGACGTTGATCACGCGCAGGCCCGAGAACTCCAGCGTCAGCTTGTCGCGGCCGCTGTCGGTGCGCAGCTCGGTGCTGCCGCCGACGGTGCCCTCGATGTCGAAGGGCGTGCCGCCGCCGGTCAGCGGCAGCGCGCGCAGCTTGAGCTTGCTGCCGCCGTCGTCGAAGCTGCTCTGGTAGATGGCGATGCCCCGGTGCACGAAGGGCTCGTTGACCTTCACCGTCGCCGGGATGCTGCGGCCGTCGGCGCGGTCGTGCACCACGATCTGGCTGGCGAACAGCTTGGGCATGCCGGTGTCGTAGTAGTCGACGATGAACTTCTTCAGCTCGACGTCGAAGGGCAGCTCCTGCAGCACCACGCCGTCGCTCATGTTCAGGATGGCGACGCCGGCGCGCCCGCCCTCGGGCACCAGCAGGTTGCCGCGGAAGGTGGGGTTGCGCTCGGACAGGCGGTGCTGGGCCGGCACGTCGGCGATCATGCCGCCGCCGCTGAAGGCGCTCTTGCCCAGCAGCGCCATCTGCGCGCGCACCACCAGGTCGCCGTCGAACAGCCCGCCCAGGCAGATCAGCACGATCGCGCCGTGCGCGGCCAGGTAGCCAACCTTGTTGGCCATGCCCTTGCGTGCGGCGACCATGGTGCCGTGGCCGCGCAGCTGCGCGCGCGCGCGCCAGCCGCGCTGGCCCAGCAGGGCGCTGACCTGCTGCAGCACCGCCTCGGGCGGCTCGGCCCGCCGGCCCTCGGCCTTGTGGTGGAAGGCGCGCAGCGCCTGCTCGCGGATGCCTTCCTTGAAGCTGCGCAGGTCGCCGAGGATCTTGGGCGTGTTGCGCGCGATGCACAGGCTGGTCGAGACCACCAGGAAGGCCAGGATCAGCAGGAACCACCAGGCGCTGTAGACCTGGTACAGCCCGACGCGGCCGAACACGTCGGCCCAGAACGGGCCGAACTGGTTGACGTAGTTGTTGGCCGGCTCGTGCTGCTTGACGACGGTGCCGATGACCGAGGCGATGCAGATCAGCGTCAGCAGCGCGATCGCGAAGCGCATCGACGACAGCAGCTCGACCGCGTCGCGCCAGGCGCGGCCGCGCGCGGCGGCGGGCGGCACCATGCCGGAGGGGATCGTGGACATGGGCGCGGATTATCCGGGGTCAAGAAGCCACAAAGGCAAAGGGCCGGTCACCGACCGGCCCTTCAGGCTGCGCTAAGGCAAAGACGCTGCGGATGGCGCGTCAGCGCAGGCCGGCGATGTAGTCGGCCACGGCCTTGATCTCCTTGTCGCTCATGCGCGCGGTGATCGCGGTCATCTGCACCGAGTTGGCGCGCTTGCCGTCGCGGAAGGCGACCAGCTGGGCCTCGGTGTAGTCGCCGTGCTGGCCGCCCAGGCGCGGGTACTGCGCCGGGATGCCGGCACCGTTGGGGCTGTGGCAGCCGGCGCAGGCCGGCACCTGCTTGGCGGCGATGCCGCCGCGGTAGATCTTCTCGCCCAGCAGCACGCCGGCCTTGTCCTTGGAGAAGCCGGGCTTGGCCTGCTTGCTGGCGTAGAAGGCGGCGACGTTGCGGATGTCCTCGTCGGTCAGCGCACCGGCCATGCCGGCCATGATCGGGTTGGCGCGCTTGCCGGACTTGAACTCGTTGAGCTGCTTGACGAGGTAGTCGGCGTGCTGGCCCTGCAGGATCGGGTTGGCCGGGCTGCCGCGGCTGCCATCGGCGGTGTGGCAGGCCGCACACACCTGGGTGGCCTTCTCCTGGCCCTTGGCCAGATCCGGCTTGGCCGGACCCTTGGCGTCGGCGGCGAGGGCCGAGACGGAAATCAGCGCGGACAGCGACAGGGCGAGCAGCGACTTCATGTCGGGGGACCTTGGATGGGGTAAACCTGAAGATTTTACAATGCTCCATGAGCACTGACGCCGCCGGACCGCGCAAGCCGTCCCACCCGCCCCCGCAACACGGCGCCCGCGCCGTCGCCGCGGCCCCTGCCGATCCCGCGGTGCGCGAGGCCCTGGCCTGGGCGCAGAGCGCCCGTTTCCTCACCACCGCCAGCCTGCTGAGCCAGCTGCCGGCGCCCGACCTGCCCGAGATCGCCTTCGTCGGCCGCAGCAACGCCGGCAAGTCCACCGCGATCAACACGCTGGCCCAGCAGCGCCGCCTGGCCTTCGCGTCGAAGACGCCGGGCCGCACCCAGCACATCAACCTGTTCGCCGTCGGCCCGGCCGAGGCGCCGGACGCGCTGTGGGCCGACCTGCCCGGCTACGGCTACGCCGCGGTGGCCCGCGACGCCAAGCTGCGCTGGCAGCAGGTGATGGCCGACTACCTGGCCCACCGCCACGCGCTGGCCGGCGTGGTGCTGATGGTCGACAGCCGCCACGGCTTCACCACGCTGGACCGCCAGCTGCTGGACTTCGTCTCCCAGCGCGTGGGCCGCGGCGAGGTGCGCCTGCTGGTGCTGCTGACCAAGGCCGACAAGCTCAGCCGCAACGAGGGCGCCAAGGCGCTGGGCCAGGCGCAGCAGGTGCTGGGCGCGCTGGCCACCGACGTCGCCGACATCGGCGTCACGCTGTTCTCGGCGCTGTCGCGCCAGGGCCTGGACGACGCGGCGCTGACGCTGCGCGGCTGGATCGCGCCGGCGCTGCCGACGCCGGCCGCGCCGCCGCCGCTGTCGCCGGCTTGACGGTGGCGCCGGCGCGGCGCGCCGCACACTGCGCCGCATGACGATCACCCTGTTCGACCAGGCGCTGCCCACCGGCGTCACCCTGGCCTGCCGCGCCGCCGGGCCCGCCGATGCGCCGCGGCGCGCGCTGTTCCTGCACGGCTTTCCCGAGGCGGCCTTCGTCTGGGACGATGTGATGCAGGCCCTCGTCGCCGCCGATCCGGGGCTGCGCTGCGTGGCGCCCAACCAGCGCGGCTACGGCCCCAGCAGCGCGCCGCCCGAGGTGGCCGACTACCGCGCCAAGCACCTGGTGGCCGACATCGCGGCGATGGTCGACGCGGTGGCCGGCCCCGGCCAGGCCATCGACCTGCTGGTGGCCCATGACTGGGGCGGCGGCGTGGCCTGGAACTTCGCCGCGCTGCTGCCGCAGCGGGTGCGGCGGCTGGTGATCATCAACTCGCCGCATCCCGGCGCGATGCTGCGCGAACTGCGCCGCAGCGCCGAGCAGCGCGCGGCCAGCGCCTACATGAACGAGCTGGTGCGGCCCGATGCGGCCGCCCGCTTCTCGGCCGACGACTTCGCCGCGCTGTGGGCGGTGTTCACCCGTTCGGGCACGCCGGCCTGGCTGACGCCGGCGGTGCAGGCGCAGTACCGCGCGGTGTGGTCGCAGGGGCTGGACGGCGCGCTGAACTGGTACCGCGCCTCGCCGCTGCGCCCGCCCGCGTCGGCCGACGACCCGGCGCTGGCGGCGGTGGTGCTGCCCGACTCGGTGGTGAACGTGCGCGTGCCGACCACCGTGCTGTGGGGCGAGGCCGACCACGCCCTGCGTCCGGGCCTGGTCGAGGATCTGGACGGCTGGGTGCCCCAGCTGGTCGTGCACCGCCGCGCCGACGCCAGCCACTGGATCGTGCACGAGCACCCGGGCTGGGTGGTCGAGCGTCTGCGCGAGGTGCTGGCCGGGGGCTGAGGGCCGGCGGCGCCGCGGCGCCTCAGGGCCGGCCGATCAGCAGCGCGACGCCGCTGCGCCCGCGCGGCGCGTGGGTCAGGCCCAGGTACAGCGGGCCGATGCCGGTGTCGGCCCCGAGGAACAGGCTGAGGCCGGTGCGCAGGTCGCCCAGCGAGATCTGTTCGCGCCGCGCCCAGGCGTTGCCCGCCTCCAGCGTGCCGCCGACGAAAAAGCCGCGCGTCAGCAGCGGCGTCTGCGTCAGCCGGCGGTACCAGGTCAGGCGCAGCAGCAGCGCGTGGTTGCCGGTGAGCTGGTTGGGCTGGTAGCCCGACAGGCGGTGGAAGCCGCCGAGCGCGTAGCGCGCCACCACCGAGCCCGACTGCTCGGCGGTCTGCAGCTGCGCGTGCAGCGCCAGGGTGTGCGCGCCCAGGCTGCGCACCAGCGTGCCCTCGGTCTCGATGCGGTGGAAGCGCCCGCTCAGATCGCCGCTGCGGTGGCCGGCCCAGGCCTCCAGCGTGCCGCGGTAGCCCGATTGCGGGAACACCGCGTAGTCCAGCTGGTCGACGACGACGCGGGCGCGCAGCGCGTCCTCGGTCCAGCGCACCCGTTGCAGCGGCAGGTCGCCCAGCGCCGCGGCCAGCAGCAGCGGGCGGGCGCGCATGCCCAGCCGCGACCAGCCCAGGCGGAACTCGCCGAACTCGCCCCAGGGCTGGCCCAGGTCCAGCCCGGCGCTGCCCTGGGTGCGGCGCAGCGTGGCCAGCTCGTCGCCGTCCGCGGCGTCGTAGAGCACCCGGCGCTGCTGCGTCAGCCCGGCGTAGCCGGCGACGAACCAGTCGTCGGCGCGCGAGTCGGTCCAGCGCAGCGGGTGGTACAGCTCGGTGGAGGCCGTCGGTTCCTCGCCGATCTGCAGCCGGTTGCGCCACTCGGTGCCGCTGGGCGTCAGCCAGTGGCGGTTGTGGCTGAGCTTGAGGTTGAACGCGCTGTGGCCGCGGAAGTCGGTGGACAGGTCCAGCCCGATGTGCAGGTAGTTCGGGCCCCAGGGCTTGTCCTCCAGGTCGAAGACCAGGGCGTCGCCCTCGGGGCCGCGCAGCAGCTGGTAGTCGGCGCGGGTGTAGTCGCCGCCGGCGGCCAGGCGGCGCGTGTCGCGCTCGGCCCGCGCCGCGTCGAAGCGCTGGCCCGGCCGGGTCTCCAGCATCGCCAGCAGGCGTTCGGGGTTGGTGAGCGTGCTGCCCTCGATGCGCACCGCGGCCAGCGGGGGCTGGTCGGCCGGCGGCGGGCGGTGGGTGGCGCGCCAGGCGGCGTAGCCGGGGCCGTCCAGGGCCAGCGCGGCCAGGCGGTCGCTGCGCCCGCGCGCGCCGGCCTCGCCCAGCGCGAAGAACTGCGCCGCCTGCTCGAAGTCGCCCGAGCCCAGCGCGCCCAGCGCCGGGGCGATCAGCACGTCGCGCGGGCCCAGCTTGGCCAGGCTGCGCTGCACGTTCTGCTCGGTCAGGATGTTGATCATCTGGCTGGTCAGTCCGACCGCCGAGTTCAGCGTCGACCGCCCGGCCAGCGGCGTGCCGATGTTGACCGCGATGACGACGTCGGCGCCCAGCGCGCGGGCCACGTCCACCGGCAGGTTGTCGACCAGCCCGCCGTCGCCCAGCACGCGGCCGCCGACCTCGGTGGGCGAGAACACGCCGGGCACGCTCATGCTCGAGCGCAGCGCCAGTGCCAGGTCGCCGTGGTCCAGCACCACCGGGGCGCCGGTCTCCATGTCGGTGGCCACGGCGCGGAACGGGATCGGCAGGTGGTCGAACTGGTCGAGCTCGCGCACCGGCAGCGTGTAGCGGCGCAGCAGCGATTCCAGGCCGCGGCTGGACACCGCGGCGCGCGGCGCCTGCAGCTCGCCGTCGCGCAGGCCCAGCTCGATCAGCGGCGAGATCTCGAAGTCCTCCTCCTTGCGGCGCTGCGACAGCTGCTGGCGCGCCACGCGGGCGGCGAAGACCTCGCTCCAGGACACCGCGCGCAGTTCGCGCTCCAGGTCGTCGGCGCGCATGCCGCTGGCATACAGGCCGCCGACGATCGCGCCCATCGAGGTGCCGGCGATGACGTCGACGGGCACCTGCAGGGCCTCCAGCACCTTGAGCACGCCGACATGGGCCAGGCCGCGCGCGCCGCCGCCGGACAGCACCAGGCCGATGCGCGGCCGGCGCGCGGCGGGGCGGTCGGCGTCGGCGGGGCCTGCCGCGGCGGCGGCGGGCGCGGTCACCGCGGGCGGGTTGGCGGTGCGGTCGCCGCCGTCGTCGCCGGGCGCGGCCAGCGCGCCAGCCCAGGCCAGCGCCGCCGCTGCGGCCAGTGCGCAGCGCCGCGGCGCCGGGCGCCGCGGGCGCTCACAGCGCACGCAGGACCTTCTCGGCGGCGCGGCGCACCAGCGAGCGCACGCGCAGCGGCTGGGCCAGGCCCTCGGCGACCAGGCGCGCCAGCGCGGCCTGGCGCAGCGCGAACAGCTGCTCGCCATCGGTCTCGCGCAGCAGCACCAGCTCGTGCGCGTCGTCCTGCCACAGCGACAGCAGGCGGCGCCATTCGCCCTGCAGGTAGACGCGCAGCTGCTGGCCGGGCGGCATCCCGTCGTCGGCCAGCGTGGCGGGCGGCCGTGCCTCGGTGGCCGGCATCAGGTCGGCCGGCACGGTGTCCAGCGTGCCGATGTCCAGCGGCATCGCCCGCGTGCTCGGCGAGGCCTGGTCGGCGGCCAGGCGCTGCAGCCGGGCGATCTCCGGTGCGGCCGCCTTGACCGCGCTGGCCAGCACGTGGCGCTGCGCCGCGCCCAGGCGCTGCAGCGCCCAGCCGAAGGCGGCGGCGTCGCCGGACTCGCTGCCGGCCAGGTGGTCGACCAGGTTGCGGCCCAGGCCCAGCAGGCGCAGGCGCTGCGCGGGCGGGCTGGTCTCGATGTCGTGCGCCAGGTGGTCCATGAAGCGCCACACCGGGTGCTCGTAGCTGTCGAGCAGGTCGGGGTCGCGCAGGGCCACGCGCAGCACCGTCGACTGCAGGCGCTGCAGCAGCGCGATGGTCTCGGCGCTCAGGCCGTAGTCGGTCTGCAGCGCGTCGAACAGGCGTGCCAGCAGCTCGATGAGCTGCGGGTCGGGCCGCTGCGGCGGTGCCGGTGCCAGCGCGCTGGCCGGCGGCACCTGCACCGGTGGCAGCTCGTCCAGGGCCGAGGGCATGCTGTCGCGCAGTCCGTGCAGGTCCTCCGGCGGCCGGTAGCGCGACAGCTCGGGGCCCCAGACGCTGCCGCCGCCGAAGACGATCGTGCGGTGGCTGGCCGGCTCGACGCCCTGGTCCTGCAGGCGCTGCGCGGCCGCACCGTAGGCGCGCCGCAGCAGCTCGGCCAGCGGCGCGGCCGCCTCGTGCAGGAAGGCCGCCTGCACGCCGCGCGACAGCGGCAGGGTCTGCACGCCGCGCCACAGCGCCCGCACGAAGCGGTCGGGGCGGAAGGGGTTGGTGTCGCGCGAGACGTTGGGGTCGCCGACCAGCGCGGAGGTGAAGGTCTGCAGCTCGCGCAGCTCGGCCTCGGCCTGCAGCTTGACGGCCTCGATGCAGCGGGCGATCTCGATGTCGACGGCGACGTCGTCCTCGCCGATCAGCGACAGCGAGCGCGTCGGCGGCGCCGGCGCGTCGGCGGGGCCGACGTCGGCGCGGGCCAGCTCGGACTGCGCCGACGTGCGCAGCGCGGCCAGCGCCGCGGCGACCAGCTCGCCACGGCGGGTCTGCAGCACGCGCAGCGGGTCGCCGTCGATGCGGCCGTGCGGCGGCAGGCGCAGGCGCCACTGCGCCTGCACCGCGTCGACGACCAGGTCGAGCGTCATCGGCGCGCGCAGCAGCTCGTCGTCGATGAAGTCCCGCAGGGTCGGACGCTGGGTCATGGCTGGCGATTATCCGCGCGCCATGCGCGGTCGCAGGGGGCGGACTGGCGTCGAAAAGCCGGGTGCCGGGCGGCCATTTCCGGCCCGACGCGCCGCGCCGGCCCGCAAAGCAAACAGGCGGCCCGAGGGCCGCCTGCGCGTGTGTGGCACGGGGCGCTGTGCGCGCCGGCCGCGGGGCCGGTGCGCACGCCGGACTTACATGTCCATGCCGCCCATGCCGCCCATGCCACCCATGCCGCCGGGCATGCCGCCGGCAGCGGCTTCTTCCTTGGGCGACTCGGCGACCATGCACTCGGTCGTCAGCATCAGGCCGGCCACGGAGGCGGCGTTCTGCAGCGCGGTGCGGGTGACCTTGGTCGGGTCCAGGATGCCCATCTCGATCATGTCGCCGTAGGTGTCGTTGGCGGCATTGAAGCCGAAGTTGCCCGAACCTTCCAGCACCTTGTTGATCACCACGCTGGGCTCGCCACCGGCGTTGGCCACGATCTCGCGCAGCGGCTGCTCGATCGCGCGCAGCACGATCTTGATGCCGGCGTCCTGGTCGTGGTTGTCGCCCTTGATGGCGCCAGCGGTCTGGCGGGCGCGCAGCAGGGCCACGCCGCCACCGGCGACGATGCCTTCCTCGACGGCGGCACGGGTGGCGTGCAGCGCGTCTTCCACGCGGGCCTTCTTCTCCTTCATCTCGACTTCGGTGGCGGCACCGACCTTGATGACGGCCACGCCGCCGGCCAGCTTGGCCACGCGCTCTTGCAGCTTCTCGCGGTCGTAGTCGCTGGTGGCTTCCTCGATCTGCACGCGGATCTGCTTGACGCGGGCCTCGATGTCGGCCGCGGCGCCGGCGCCGTCGATGATGGTGGTGTTTTCCTTGCCCACTTCGACGCGCTTGGCCTGGCCCAGGTCGGCCAGCGTGACCTTCTCCAGCGTCAGGCCGACTTCTTCGGCGATGACCTTGCCGCCGGTCAGGATGGCGATGTCTTCCAGCATGGCCTTGCGGCGGTCACCGAAGCCCGGGGCCTTGACGGCGACGACCTTCAGGATGCCGCGGATGGTGTTGACCACCAGGGTCGCCAGGGCTTCGCCTTCGACTTCCTCGGCGATGATCAGCAGCGGACGGCCGGCCTTGGCCACCTGCTCCAGCGTGGGCAGCAGGTCGCGGATGTTGCTGATCTTCTTGTCGAACAGCAGGACAAACGGGTTGTCCAGGATCGCCGACTGCTTCTCGGGGTTGTTGATGAAGTAGGGCGACAGGTAGCCGCGGTCGAACTGCATGCCTTCGACCACGTCCAGCTCGCTGTTCAGGCTCTTGCCGTCCTCGACGGTGATGACGCCTTCCTTGCCGACCTTGTCCATCGCCTGGGCGATGATCGAACCGACTTCCTCGTCGCTGTTGGCCGAGATGGTGCCGACCTGGGCGATTTCCTTGGAGGTGGTGGTGGCCTTGGACTGCTTCTTCAGCTCGGCGACCAGGGCGACGACCGCCTTGTCGATGCCGCGCTTCAGGTCCATCGGGTTCATGCCGGCGGCGACGAACTTCATGCCTTCGCGCACGATGCCCTGGGCCAGCACGGTGGCGGTGGTGGTGCCGTCACCGGCCAGGTCGCTGGTCTTGGAAGCGACTTCCTTGACCATCTGCGCGCCCATGTTCTGGAGCTTGTCCTTCAGCTCGATTTCCTTGGCGACCGACACACCGTCCTTGGTGACGGTGGGGGCGCCGAAGCTGCGCTCGAGCACGACGTTGCGGCCCTTGGGGCCCAGCGTGACCTTGACCGCGTTGGCCAGGATGTTCACGCCGTCGACCATGCGGTGACGGGCGTCCGAACCAAAGATGACGTCTTTAGCTGCCATGTGGAGTTCTCCGGATTCTGTTCAGGGGGGTGATTCGGTGCGTGGGAGCAGCGGATTACTTCTCGACCACGGCGAAGAGGTCTTCCTCGCGCATCACCAGCAGTTCGTCGCCGTCGACCTTGACGGTCTGGCCGCTGTACTTGCCGAACAGCACGCGGTCACCGACCTTGATGTTCAGGGCCACGAAATCACCCTTGTCGTTGCGCTTGCCCGGGCCCACGGCCAGCACTTCGCCCTGGTCGGGCTTCTCGGCGGCGTTGTCGGGGATGACGATGCCCGAGGCGGTCTTGGTTTCGTTTTCCAGGCGCTTGACGATCACGCGATCGTGCAACGGACGAAGTTTCATCGTATCTCCTTGGGAGTTCACATCAGCGGAAGGCGCTCGGTGAAGTGAGCGCCCGTTCACATGCTTGGACCGGGGCCGGCGAGCCGGATCCGGCTGTTAGCACTCGATGGCTGCGAGTGCTAGCAATCGGATTATAGGGTGGGGTCCCGCGCTTTCAAGAGGGGCCGGTGCGGCCCGATCGCCGGGCGCGGCGCCGCCCGTGCCGATGCCGCGGTGCCGGTGCCTCAGTGCGCCGCCAGCGCCAGCTGGGCGCGCGGCGTCCAGGCCGAGGCGTCGTCGGCCGGGCGCAGGCGCGGCGCGGCGATGAACAGGCGCTCGCTGGGCAGTCCGGCGGCGATCAGCGCGTCGCGCACCACCAGGCCGCGCTGCAGCGCCAGCTCGCGCGCCGCCGATTCGCCGACCTTGATCGCCGCGAGCAGGCGCGTCTCCATCTCGGCCTCGGGCAGCTCGCGCTGCATCCCGACGAGGTTGCGCGGCTTGTCCGGCAGCGGGCTGCGCTGGTAGAGCGACTTCAGCGCGCGGGCGCGTTCGTCGCCCGCCCAGGCATGCGCCGCGCGCGGCGGCGCGCTGGCCGGCTCGGCGGCCGGGGCGGCCGCGGCCCCACCGCCGCTGCGCAGCGCCAGGCGGCGGTGCTCGGCCTGCAGGCGTTCCTCCAGCGCGGCGCGCTGCAGGTCGTCGTGCTCGGACAGCGGGTCGGCGTGGCCGGTGACCGTCATGGTCAGCCCGGGGCGGTCGGCCAGCGCCCGGGCGACCTTTTCCAGTACCTGCCGGCCGGCCGGCGTGGGCTGCACCGTGCCGGGGACGAAGTCGACCCAGCTCAGCGCGTCGGGCCCGCCGCCGCCGGTCAGCAGCGCGAAGGGGGCGGTCAGCGCCTTGGCCAGCAGGTTGACGATGACCTTGACGATCAGGCCGCCCAGGCTGAACTGCGGGTCGTTGAGGCTGCCGCTGATCGGCAGGTTGATGTCGATGACGCCGTGCCGGTCCTTCAGCAGGGCCACGGCCAGGCGCACCGGCAGCGTGGTGGCGCTGGGCGATTCGACCTTGTCGCCGAAGGTCAGCTGGTTGAGGATGATCTGGTTGCGCGCCTGCAGCTGGCCGTCGGGGTCGATCTTGTAGGCCACGTCCATGCTCAGCTTGCCGCGCTCGATCGCGTAGCCGGCGTACTTGCCGGCGTAGGGCGACAGCGGGGCCAGCTCCAGGTCGGTGGCCTTGGCCTCGATGTCCAGCGCCGGCGGCCGCGCGGTGGGGTTGAGCTGGCCGCGGATCTCCAGCAGCGCGGTGTCGGCGGCGCGGCCGCGCAGCTGCAGCGAAGCCATCTCGCGGGTGCCCGAGCGCAGCCGGCCCAGCTCGCCGTGCAGCTCGGTCAGGCGGGCGCTGTAGTTGGGGCGGATGAAACGGTCGGTGAAGTCGACGCGGCCGTTGCGCAGCGTGGTACGGCCCAGGTCCAGGTCGATCGGCAGGCCGCCGTCGTCGGGGCTGGCGGCGCTGGCCGCGGTGGCGGCGGCGACCGCGGGGGCCGGTGCGGCGACGCCGGGCGGGGCGGGCGCAGCCGTCGGGCCGGCCGGGGCGGCCGGCGCGGCGCCCGCCGCCGCCGAAGCGCCCGGCGCCGGCGGGGTGGCGGCCATGTCCTGCAGGTTGAAGCGCCCGTCCTCGGTGACGACCAGGCGGCTGAAGAAGTCGGCCAGCACCGCCTCGCGCACCACCAGCCGTGGCCGCGCCGCGGGCGCCAGCGCGAAGTCCAGCCCCTGCAGCGCCAGCGACTGCCAGCTCAGCAGCTCGGTGCCGGCGTCCTCGTCCACGCCGGTGCGGGTGTGGACCAGCACCTCGTTGATCTGCAGGTCGCCGCCGGTGCCCAGCTGCCAGGCGTCGCCGGTCTGGCGCAGCGCGACCTGGCCCTGGTAGCTGGCGTCGGCGTGCAGCAGCGCCACCGGCAGCACCCGCCCGGCGTAGGCGACGAAGCGGTGCAGCGGCAGGCGCTGCAGCTCCAGCCGGCCGCTGGCCTGCACCGGGGCCAGGCCGATGCGGCCCTCGAAGGCCAGCGCACCCAGGTCGGCCGGCCGGTTGGCGGTGGCCGGCGCGCCGACCTGGGCGTTCAGCTGCAGCCGCGGCAGCGGGCCGCGCGCCGGCGCGGGCCAGCGCAGGTCCTGCAGGCGCAGCCGCAGGCCGCTGACCTCGGCGCGCAGGCTGCGGCTGCGCAGCCCGGCGGCGGCCAGGAAGTCGTCGGTCCACTGCAGCTGGCCGCCCTGCAGCGTGGCCAGGTTCAGCTGCAGCTGCCAGGGCCGCGGCGCGGCGACGGCTGCGGCCGCCCCGCGGGCGGTGGTGCGGCCGGTGGTGCGTGCGCTGGCGCGGTCGCCGGTGCCGGTCGCCGGCGCCGCGGCATCGGCGCTGGCCACCAGCCACTGCGCGGCGTTGAGCCGGCCCTGGGCGTCGCGCGCCAGCGCCAGCTGCGGGCGCTCCAAAGCCAGCCGGCCCACGCGCAGCTGGCGCGCCGGCAGGTCGAGCTCGGCATCGCCCAGCCGCAGCACGGCTGCGGCGGCCAGGCGCGTGGCCCGCGGGCCGGCGCCGTCGCTGAGCTGCAGGCCGCTGAGCGTGGCGCTCGGCAGGGCCACGCGCAGCTGCGCCGGGCTGCCGGCCCAGTCGACACGGGCCTCGGCGCTGAGCCGGCCGGCCAGGCGCGGGCGCAGCAGCGGCGCCAGGTAAGGGCCGGCGGCGGTCAGGTCCAGGTCGGCCAGGCGCAGCGCCAGCCGGGCGCTGCCGGGCTCGGCCTCGCCCTCGGCGGCCAGCGTGCCCAGGGCGCGGCCCTCGGCGCCCTGGCGCAGCGTGGCCTGCAGCGTCAGCGGCACGGCCGCCGGGTCGGGCCAGCGCAGGGCGCGGGCCTGCAGCGCCACCTCGTCCAGCTGCAGCGCGGCGCGCGGGCGCACCCCGTCGTCGGTCCAGTGCAGGCGGGCCTGCCGCAGCTTGAGCTCGCCCAGGGCCAGCTGCCAGGCGGGCGCGCCGGGGCCGGTGGCCGCCGGGCCGGCGTTGCCGGCCGCGGGCGCGGTGACGGTGACGGTGGCGGTG